>Ga0137403_10006712_pt1 | contig 13137 bp, 11 predicted proteins | sample CZOMad2_1_16fung_FD_122057 | JGI IMG/M metagenome (GOLD analysis project Ga0137403, IMG submission 122057) | Vadose zone soil fungal communities from Angelo Coast Range Reserve, California, USA - CZOMad2_1_16fungal (Hybrid Assembly) | ecosystem: Environmental > Terrestrial > Soil > Vadose zone... | reverse complement strand
AGCGATCTCGGCGCGGCTGATCGCCCCTTCCCTTCGCAGCAGATTGAGGATCAGTCGACGCTTGATCGAACGCGACGTCTGCTGGTCACCTTTGAGTTTCATTCTCGCCTCATTATTAATGTTGTAAATTAAATATTTCTTTCTATTTAGGATGGCACTGATGAGTATCTTGTCCATTGGGAGGATGAGTTTAGACTTCATGATGAGTGGGTTCCAAAAAATAAACTTAGGTGTGTGTGTATGCTGTGTGTAACTGAGTTTATAAACTGATGATTATAACTCATAGTTGCTCTGCAATGATGATTGATGAATTCCATAATCACCATTCAAGCATCATACACAAATGTAAGGCACCAGATAGAGAACCATCTATTGACTCACTACTTGGTGCATTGCTTGATGATTTGGAAGAGAGTAGTCAAGAATCCATTGCAGCAACATCTGATCTTGCATCACCCTTGAAACCTCTACCACCACCCAGCATACTACAGATGTCACCTTATGGGGAAAGAGCAGTGTCTCAGCTGTTGTCTCCAACTACTCTGGCTGCAAATTCAGAGAGATTGAAATTTGCAGTGACTCTGTATGATGAATTTTTCTGCCCTGATGTTGATGCAATGGTGGACATCATCCAAGAATGCAGGTCATTAAATGATCAACTTCAATCTTCTCGCACTTCTCACTTGACAGACATCTTGGCCATGATGTCTGTCAGTTTGGTGGCAAGTTCTGCTCATGCTATCCCAAGGTTGCTTGGATCTGCTGAAACAACATGGAGCATTACATGTCTATTCCACCATGAAGCTTGCCATGCGATGCAGTTCATTTATCAGTGGTACACAACCTATGGACCAGACATGGCATCTACGCTCTTTCACCATCTACAAGATTTTGGAGAATCAAGTTTGTCCATGACATTTCCCACATTTTCAAATCTAGTCAGTGCAATTTTCAAGTATGCCTGTGCTACTTCACTGCGGAAGAAGCAGAAGACATCAAATGGCTACTCATACACAAGACCATTTGATATGGATGAACTACGAATCATTCCTCCTGATCTGTATGGTCTTGTCCCAGTTGTGTCAGGTCAATCGCCACTCATCCTCCCTAAAATCAACAATAATCATCGAAGAAGCCAAGAAAGCATAATAGCTGTTGCTAAAGATTGCTTTATGGAGCTGCTTGTGGATGTTCTTGTTGTCAATGTCCTTGGCCGATATGATGGTGCATTTAATTCAGGCAGAATAACTAGACAATCATCCATGGATCCACAATCCAAAAAGCGGATATTTGCCAGAGCAATCAATCGAGGCTATATTGTGGATGCTTTGTTGTCTGAATTAGGGCAACGTGATTCAATCTTCTTTTCACCTGCCATCATTCATCTCATCGAAAGTCCCTTTCGTCTATTTTCTTGCACATCCTCTATCACCAAAGAGGAAAGATTGGCGTTCAAGATTCTCCAGGATTCCTCCATATTGCAACCTCTGCATCAATGTATCAGAGACAATATTTCACATCATCCTGAGGTATTAGACATTCTTTCCTCCATGGCTTCAATTGGTGATGTCTCAGATATACTTTCAACAATTGATGTATCTCGTGAGTCCCAATTGTCACCACCATTTCCACCATCAAATCAAGCTGTTGACTTTGTGGGCAACTCAGACTCTATTCATGAAACTTTACCCACTGTCCACAATATTGTCAGCAAACCACCTTCACCACTTTTTGGTCAGATTGGTATTATGCTGTGGGAGGTTTTAAACCAATGTAGGGAACGACCATTTGCATTGCAGCTCCTGCATCGTATCCTATGTGGATTGCGACCTACACAAGGCCATATTCCTGTAGCTGGAATGGAGGATCTGGATCTTATCAATCCTATCAGAGGTGGTAATAATTATCACAGGCTTCTGTCAATGTCAATCCCCTCGCATCATCTGACATCATCCCTGGGCATTTCTTGGCTATTGACATACATGGCCACTGGTCAAGGTTTCATGACTCAGTCATTTCTGAAATCCACAAATGTCATGTTCTCATCACTAGATGCATGCATTGCTGCTTTTGTTAAAGCCGAAGAAAACCACAATAGGTTTGGAATGGGAGGAAAACCTACACATTATAACCCAAAATGCTGGGGACAGTACTGTCCACACATTGGCTTGTTCAAACATACTGGTGGTTCCTCTCCTCAAAATGTTCAAAACCATGCTCAGGCCATCAGGGACAAATTAATGCCATTCTGGGATGTCACCATTCAAGATAAGTGGGTAGAATGGCTTGGCTGTCTGGCAGGACAAAATCCATCAACATACACTGGACTGCTACCCACATATCATTCAGCAATGGAATTTATTTCCAATTGCAACATCATTCCTTTCCAGTCTGGGCTCACTCAACTACAATTTGTTAACAATTTAGCATTCATGGGAATATGTCAGCATCCATCAGTTCATGACATGTCCTTGTGGATAATCAAGCATCAAAGACTTGGAGCATATGCTGGTCTAAAGCAACTTGGTTTCAAACTCCATGCAGAGAAGAAGGCCAAACAGCATTCAGTGATCTGGGTCAAAGCTGCATTTCAATGTGTTTATGATCATCTTGATATTCATCTCTGTCAAGATGACAAGGATGAACTGAAATTTGGTGTCATATTTTTAGAGCATCTACTTTGTAAATTGGTAAGGTGGCAAGGAAGGTTTGAAAAGAGAGCTAGAACAGATTTTGTTAGGATGGGATATGATGCACAGGTGAAAGATAAAGGTTGGATAAAAGGTTTAAATGTTTCTGATGAGACAGGCTTATTGTTCCCGATTCCTTTGATGGCTTCAGATTCTCAGTTACATACTTCAATTGACAAGTCATTAGAATGAGCACTCTGTACTTTATTGAATTTTGTCATGCAATTTTCAATGTCTCCATTATAAACCGAATGATTGCATATTTATCAATAACATGATACAAACATGGTTTTGTGATATTTAAAACATATGTCTACCTATAGTTATCTTGTAGGATAGCAGCTGCATGTGCCTGTGTATGCTTGTGTGGGATGCATGTACAGTGTCATGTGGCCCACCCACTCAGACAATGGACTAAGTAATGTGTACATAGATATAGAGAATTTTCCTTCGCATCTTTCTTGCCTTTCTCTCCATCTTCCAGTTCAAGACTGAGTCTTCACTATAAGTGTTATGTGTCTGCAGCATGCCCTTCACTTCTGACAAGTCATGCTTGTACTTGTACTCAATCACGTTTGACTGATGGTATCATTGTACGTATGTAAAACCAATCTATCAAACTAAGGTCTGACTTCCATCATATGCCCATACTAGCGTCCTTATCATTGCGATCCTCTTTCTCATTTGTTCTTCCACCTTGTACATTGTTTGAGTTGTAACCCACTTTCCGTTTCAATTTCGGCTGCTTGCTGACTGACATTATTGTGTGCTGTATTTTGTCATGTTCCAATCCAATATTGAATGTCTGCAGAATTATCAGTCATAGATTAATATAGTAGGGATAGACAAAACAAATGGTGACCTGTTGCATCGAACGATCAATAAGAGCCACTGATCTTAACTTCAATAACATCTTGTGAGTTCCTTTATTTCCCACCATTGGGATAGTTGAAAATGAAACTTGAATTTGAACCAGCTGTCCATGGCGGAATACTGCTGGATCCATTTCATGAAAAATGTGTCTGGTTTGTGCATGGTTAAGTGACATCATATTGGACAATTAATGAAATAAACATACTGTTCCCCATCCTTATGATATTCAAAATAGAGGACTTGATTATCTTCTATATGTATGCCATTGTGATGTGTCCTATCTGACAGGATACCATAGGGATCAACATGTTTACCAAACGGTAAACTGTCTTCACTACCACAAAATTCCCTTGGAGTAAAATACCGGTTACTGAATTCCAAGACGTGAACACCATGTTCCTTCACCAGATGCCAAGGCAAAAGACCATCCTTGTGATATTGACTGGAGAACAACTGGTGTATATTGATGATGGCAGATATATAGGAATCAAATTCTGAGATTCCTATTCCAGCCAATTGTACACTTTGCCTTGCCAGAGAGCGTTTCTTTGGAAGTCTATTTTATGCCAGGCAATAATCAAATGAAATAATGCTAATAGCAACAATAAAACTTACTGAGTCTCTGACAGAAGAGGTGGCAAGTCATAGTCCAGAATTATTCCACGTAACCATAAAGTGATTTCCTCAATCATGCTTGAATCCTGACGTTTGATCAAGACATAATTGTTGAGTGTTGTATCCTTATGTACGATTGCATACTGCTGTAACCTCAAAAACTGTTTACCATCTTCAGTTATGATTCAGCATGATGAAGGATTACTCACTTCTGCAAAGTTTGACAAATTATCATCATCCTGGGGCAGATCTTTGATTACCGTCTCAATGTACTGAACTATGACACTGTTAGCCCAAGTTGCATAATAAACAAGCTAGTCTGTTAGCATACAGCAATTTGATTGTCCAAGATATGACAACAAGTGGCTCTGATGTTCAAACATGTCATAGATAGAGATACTTGTGGTCAATTCACTCAATCTCTACTGTATCATAATCTATACGTACTGCAGCATACTGTATCATGATCACATGACTTAAACAAAGTCTGATGATTGAACTTTAACATCATTGAACTTGTCAGAGAAAGAACTTAATCCTAAAACTATTAAAGCTTGAATCTTATTGATTTACAATCGACCGTTTTCATTCCAATCCATCTCGTGAAGTATTATCCTATTGCTATTTTGCAATGCCTACCACACGCCGTTCTGGAGGTTCAAAGGCTTCTGCAAAAAAACAGAATTCTGAAGATATCAAACCGCAGGCATCTGCTCTCAAGAAACCTGGGTTGGATGATAGTCGTCTTCATGTTGTACCATCACTCACCTCCATCTTATTATATAGAAAAGCCAAAGATGTTGTTGACATTTCTGATAGTGATGAGGATCAGTTGTATGTATTCATAAAATATCAACTGAATATCGATGACACAATTGACAATCGTATTCTCAGTATTGAGATCAAGCAAATAGAAACACCTACACGGTAGATGAGTATTATATGGTTGTACATTATTAACTAATAACTATTGTGATACTTGCTAGGAAAGCTTCGAGTGGAAAGTTGCGTGTTGATGTCAAAGGTTCTCTCTCCAGAGTCAAAGGCAAACAGAATATGTATGTGATTACAATATTAATATTAAGAAACAGATGAAAGCTGAATATGGCACAGATCAGATGCACCTGAGCTATCTTCTGATGGTAGTGATAAAGACAATGAAGATATGTGCGTTACTAATGTTCAATCATCCATTCATTGGCTCGACAATTATTCATGTGAAATTATTAGGGAACCACAGATGAATGATATATTGTTAGCATTTTTGTATCATTTAGGTGAACTGCTACTAACATTATATTAGAGGAAGTCCACATAAGAAATTGTCTATTGCAGCAAAGATCAAATCACTTCCAAAGTCTAAGGAAATCATGCAAAGGTACATGTTTGTATTAAACGATTACATTTATGAGCTGATTTCAAAATATAGTGGCAGTAAGCGCCAACTCACTCCAGATGATTATGAACAGGAAGAAAGGTAAGTATACATTGAGTGGACAGCATAAAAGTCTTTCTAACCTGATTGAAGTCACACCCACTCACCATCCAACTCCTCTGATCATTTTGGAGCGATTCCTACATCTAAACAACGTGGTTCACATTCCCCAAAGAAAGCCTGTACATTTGGGTCTGTATTCTAATTTATTGACATTAAATTGGAATACTGAATGATGTTTCTTTAATAGAAAAATTGAAGACCGTTGGTAAGATGCCATCTTTAATTGAGATTGGCTTAATCTAAGCTTCACATTATCAAGTGAATATGATTCAGACTTTGACAAGTATATCCATTTTCCTTTCATCTGAAAATCTTTCTGATTGCTGTATCCCATCCAGTGTTCCTACATCCATTACGGATCCTTCTGATAACAATCTGTTTATTGAGCGAGAAGATGACAGAGTAGATGAACTAAGCAAAACTGATATAAGGTAACGTGTCATGCAACGATGTATGTGACGTTACCTTACTTATCTTAACCCACCTAGATTTCCAAAGGGAGATGGTACCATATACCCATCTGAATGTGACGCTCGCTTTGTTGGGACTTATGCAAAGTTGCCACCTCTGAAGTGAATATTATATTGACTAGATGTTTACGTTCTAACAGCATATATGAATAGGGCTGTTATAGTCAAGAGTGACATATCTACGGCAACTCTTGAAGCATTGTTTGATGGTGATTCTTATGGTCGCATCAATGAAATGTAAGCTGTATGTCTTGCTTAAGCGTATTTAAGTCTCAACAACATGACAGAGAGTTGATGAAGCTCTTGCGATTCGATCTTCATGGCATCTACATCAATCCTGCTCGCGCTGACCCCACAGTCGTTTCCAGTTTGAGTCCCTTTAACAAGACTACAGTTACACAGAGCCTCAATGGAAGCCATCATATCTGTGTCATATTTGGTTTCCTTGACGATTCCACCCACCTTTTGACCCCACGTGTGAATAGCAACGGTAAAGGGACAAAGGAAATCCATATCATTCCCATCGTAGCAGAATGGGAAAGATCTATGAGTTTCTATGGAACCGTATTGGATCATCTAGAGTTGACCATGTTCTCCAACGACAGCGGCTCTGTCACGTTTGGCACAAGGTACGGTGAAGTGAATCAAGGACATACCGGTGAGTATCCATTCAAAATATATATGGACATTTGTAACACGACATTATCACATAGCCAACACAAGTGAACGTGGATTCCCTAGTTCACCTGGCAACAAATGGAAGCGGACCATTAGGAAAAGTGCAAGCTCATCGCCTCAGAAATCTTATCAAAATGTTTCAAGTCTTGCCGTTGATGACAATAGTAAGTAACTCCATTGATAATTACTACACTCTTTGTAACAGATCGCACCACAGTTCCTGTATACGATTGCTCAGCTTTTTATCAATCAATCAAACGACCTCATTCTTATGCTGATCCTATATCTATCGGTAATATACTGTCTCAACATGGTAATACTGGCTGCCGTCATCTTCATGATACTGACATCAAAGAAGGAACTCTTGTGGCGGTGCAGCATATACCAAATTTGTATAAGAATAACGACAGGGGTGAAATGTTTTCTTTCAATATCTTGTCTGTCTTGATACTGGCCATTCCAAAGGGTATATGACGGTTGATGTAGCACAGCATTTGGGGAAGGTGGGGAAATTTAATTTGTTGAATATTGTTGTAGTTGCGTTACATGCATGTATGCCTCAATAACGTGATATGGGTTACAATGTTTCCCTTGTTGTGAAAGCTTTATAAGAAGAAAAAAAATATGTGTGCGTGTATGCATGTGACATATGACTCAAAACCACATATAATTTCTTGAGTCAATGTGCTGTCATGAATTCAAAAGAACTCATCAAATGACATAGCTGGATGACCAGCATCTCATTGTAAAATCGTAGTATCTTCAATTCATATGGAGATGTATGTATGAGTATGAATTGTTTGTATGCTGGAATTATAATGGAACGAATAATGATGATCCAAATAAAGTTCACCTTCCGCCCCAAAATTTACATCATTGTACATATATGCGTTTACTGTACTACTCCTACTCCACCATTCTCTATATGAAAACCTTTACCATATCATCATCCAATTCTGTCACTGAACAATCTACTGTAAAGAAGATGCTGTCTAAAAGCACAAAGTTCAATTGTAAAAAAGTCCAATGTGACACCACTGCCAATGTGCAACAAAAGCTAATATGCGACACCATTGCCAATGTGCAACAATGGCTAATATGCCACATGATGAAATGGTACACCTCCATAATGTTAGTGCTATACAGTGTTGGCATAATATGCTATGTCTATTATGCCTTCTGTGAACCGCTCACACAAAAAGACATTGGTTATGGCTCACCTTACAATTGTCAGTTATACAACAAAAACACAATTTATGGCATTCAGCAACAAAGTTTCTCAGTTATGAATCTCATGGAACATGGTACAATTACACAATACATTAAAGACAATTGGAAACCTATGAATGAAGAAAAACACTATGTTAACCAAGAACGTGAACCAGACTTTTATACTGTCTATGTATACATCAATTATACTTTCACCACTTACTATGATATCCAAGTCATGAAAGCAAGACTAGTGAGGTTAACATGTCAACGTAACCAATTGAGAAAAGAAGAGTACAAATACCATCTGTCACTTATATCAACTAATTACAATTACCATGACCATTTCAAGATAAAATTTACTGACAGCTTTATACATGAACAACTACATGGAGGTGGTACCATGGCCACATGGTTGTTTTCAGAACTGGAGAAATATGCTGTGAAGCCTTCTCAATACTCTAGGGATGACATCTTTGAATATGGTGTGCATGTTCCCAGAGAGCAGCTACATAAATATGCAAGTGGTGCTTTATGTTGTGCCAACATACCATTACAGTTACTATCACGAGCTGACAAACAAACATTATTATCTATATGCAAGCAACATTCAATCAACGTGACTAACAAGACCAGAGTCAATGATATCAGGTCACAAATGAATCAACACTACTTCTGTGATAAATGTAAAAACTATATCACTGTTTTTTCTTACATCCCACCTACACACCAAAAAATGCATAACATCTTCCCCCCCTTACCACCTGATAATGAATTAATCACAAATGTCATCAATGGCTATTGTGATGATATCACCCCAGAATCAATCAAAGAGGATGGATGTGCTGTCTGTGCATGTGTGTATCCGCTCAGTCATCTGACAAATTTGCTTGACGCTAAGGTCGATCTTGAGATCTTAACTATGCATGGAGTGACTAGAAAAGAAAGATCAAACAAAAGTGATCCAGTAGATGAATTATCTGGTCCAGTGATGCATGATACACTTCCAAATATTTGCAAAGACTGTATATTATACATCAAGAATGGACGAGTTCCACCTAATTCATTGGCAAATGGTAATTGGATTGGAAATATACCTACTGTTCTACAGAACCTCTCATGGGTGGAAAAGCTTTTAATATCAAGAGTATGTCATAACTGATGTGTCATACGTGTCTCATCATCAGGTATGCACAAACTAGCTGCTAATGCAGTGTTTTTTTCCACACCAATGCCAAAGATTTATAAAGCACTCCCACCCAGTCTTCTAGAATTGGATGAAGTATTAGCTTTTGTATATCTTGGACCAACACGTCCAACAGAAAAGGAATTTAAACGAACTCCACTACTTGTTTGTCAAAATAAGGTGGCAATGGCTCTTGAATGGCTGAAGCTGAACCATATAGATTACACAGATTTAAACATATCATATGAGAATTTAAATACATATCCAGAAAATGAACCACCAATTCAGGTTGATTATCATTTTAAAGAAGTAACAGAGCAAGCAGAAAACAGTGCTGTCACCGACATGGAAACTGACAATGCTGTCTCAGATGGTGAATGTCCTTTTATTGTACATGGTCTAACAGGAATTCAAATAGAGAGTCAATCTGCAAAAGCTTTACGAGCCATAGCTCTCAAACATATGTTAGAAGGAGGAAAGGCGTTGGGTATTGGGTATTCTGAAAAGCCAGAGTCCATTTACAATAACCCTCAACTATACCCTCAGATATTTCCTTGGTTATTTCCTTATGGACTGGGTGGTATTGGTAATGACAGAGGACTGAAAAAAGTAACTGATAAAGTCAGGAAGCAGCAGTTGCTCATGTATTTTGATAAGCGTTTCCAGATGGAGCCTATGTTTCCCCTGGTGGCATTTAACCATGAACAAATCAAGTCCAGTGTAACTGGAGGTTATCTGATTGCTTCAAAAGCCAATTTTCCTGCTATTGCATCACGTTTAATGCGAGTGAATCAATCAACACTATCTGACCTGACAGAACGTCTGAAAAATGGAGAGCATGTTAAACCTATGACAGATGATGAGAAACTATGCTATCAAATCATAAATGATCTAGATCATGTTGCACATCATGTACAAGGTTCAAAGACTAACAGAAAATACATGCGAAATGAAATTTGGGCTTTAGTAGCCTATCTTGGGGCACCATCATGGTTTATTACATTTGCACCTGCTGATATCAATCATCCAATAGCATTATATTATGCTGACAAAGATCTATCTGTATATCCTAAGGTGCTTGACCATGATGATCGATTCCGATTGATTGCTCAAAATCCAGTTGCTGGGGCTCGTTTCTTCAAATATATGGTACAGCTCTTCATAAAACATGTACTTGGAGTTGGAGTCAGTCATCCGGGTATCTATGGAAATACAGCAGGTTATTATGGTACTGTTGAGCAACAAGGAAGATTAACACTTCATCTACATACAATGTTATGGATAAAAAATGCACCCAGTCCTCAAGAAGTTCGCAACAAGATATTAGACCCCAATTCTGATTTCCAAAAACATATTGTAGAATATTTGGAAGGAGTACACATGGGTGAATTTTTCAATGGTCCAATGGAGCATATTCATCTCAGGGTAGAGTCTAAAGAGAATGAGTCTGACTCACCAACATTGACATTACCAGAGCATGCACCCACACAATGTAAGATTCACTCCAATGATGATAACTGCCAGCAATGCATTAGAAACAAAAAATGGTGGTCAAAGTACAAAGATACTGTTGATCACATCATGTTTCAATTAATCATCATTGATGCCACACAGGATGTGGACAGATACATCGAAGTGGATAAGGTGGTAAAAGGAGATGAACATTTGGCGGTATTGGATTCTCTTGTTAGTAAATGGGAAATCTAGTCACTAAAGAATACTATGCATATTGTTTTATTTGTTATATTTTCATAGACATCATTTGAGTATTTCACTGTCACATTCACTACTGTTATTACAATTGCCAGTATCTATGTACAAAATATCTTGTAACACCCTAATATGTTTTATATCATAATCATGCTCACTTAATACAGGCACCTAGAATCAGAATATAAACTCAGTTTCCATAGAATACATGACCACATATAAGTTATATATCCAACTATAACTATAACCACAGTTATGATTCCTTATTAAGGAATCGTTTACTATACCTTTTGCTTCTTTTGCTGGAATTAGGTCACGTGAAGTGCGAACTTACCACGGTCTAGTTTGGTAGTGTTTTTCCACAGTCATGTGACTTGCTTGTGGCAAGCTACCCTTTTGGAGTTATGTTTGTCTGTGATCATGTGAGTCTCCATCAGTACACCACTCTGTGGAAGGCCATTAAAGTCAATGATAAATAGTGTTTGTCATAACCAAAGGTATTGTTTATTATATCTTTTGCTTCTTTTGTTGGAAGTTAAGTCACATTTGACTGGTCTACCATTGTTCCATGACTTTGTGGTTGACAGTGATTGATGTGACATTGGCAATTTTGTCATCAACAGTCAGGATCAGCATACATGGCTTGTGGAGTGCTGCCTGTGAGTGCTTTGTGCGGTGACTTAACCTCAATGCTGCCACCCTTCCTTGCTGCCACCACCCTCAGCCATACACACACAATATGAAGAAAGCACATGTGTTTGATTCATGTTATGCATGCACATGCTCACTCATAATGCACATCCCTGTGCATTCACCCACTCTCACCCCCTCACCACCACCCTTACTCACCTTCTCCTTTGTCATTACCCTCTTGCTGCCAAGGTCACTGCCACCCTCTCTCACTATTGCCCTCACACCTTGTATGCACATGCATGCCTTCACATGTCTCTGCTCTCACATGGTCCCTTATGTGCTGTCATCATTGCATGCTAAACATGTGCACATGCACCCCCCCACACCTTGCATGCTGTTGCCATCCCTCACTCTCACCCTCTCTTGCCCTCTCTCCTACTCTGGCCCTCTTGTCACTGCCCCAACCTTCTCTCTCATTTCTGCCTTGACCCTTGCATGCCCACACCTTTGCACTTACATCCCTTTGCCATCCCTCATGTGCACATCCTCAGTCTTGCCCTCACATGCCATCACCATTGTGGACCCCTGCTGCCAAAATACTGAGAATAGCAGAGAATTGTTTTTTAAAAATTAAGCAAGGCATCCTTGAAAACCAAATAAGGGTCTTCATCACCATATTTTATTCTTTGGTATGCTATGAGTTGCATTATATCTGAAAGGAGTGCCTTGTTCCTATGTAGGAACAATAACTCTTGTCATATGCAATGGTAGGTGTAGTTGTCAAGACATGGTGCTTTGTATTTAGGTGCATGATGTCAAAACTGTTTGTCTTCCAAGTTGCACACACTCCTTTTCAATGTGAGACTGAGGTCAGTACAGCATGCTCATTACATTCCAAATATTACATCTACCATCTACCTGTAAACTATGCCACATGTATGCTACATACAGACTCAATATAGCCTTCAATACAAAGACTGAGACTACACTACAGCATATGTGCATGCCTAGTAACCCTCAGTTTCCAACCCATTTGCCATCATAGTCACCCTCCCTCACCACTACCACTAGCATCTCTGACAGATAAGTGATTTATGCAGAGTTTAGCTACAAACAATTAAAACAAAATGTAACAAACTTGGCTAATCTCTAGATCTCTTCCTCTTGCAAATGTCAATGTCTGGACTGTCTACTTCTGCCTGCCTACATTCCCATACTATACCTTCTGGAAGGAAATGATCTACCAATACTTCATCTCCAATCTGATTTCCCAATTCTCCTTTGAAAAATGACTCCAACTCAATCTCCAAGTCATGGCCCCAAAATTGCTTGATATCAAGGCACAGGAATGTCTTTAGCTTCTGTGTGGGTATAGTTTCTGTAACCTTGAACTTTGGCTGATGAAGATGAATTGAATAACAGAGAACAGCCTTGGAGAAATGCAGTAAAGCATCCTTGAAGATTTTGTAAGGATCTTCATCACCTCTTCTTCTACCCTGACATGCTATGTGCTGCATGACTTCTGCAAATAGAACCTTGTTCCTGTGTTGCAGTGTCAACTCTTGATCAGTTGGA
>Ga0137403_10001758_pt2 | contig 13139 bp, 10 predicted proteins | sample CZOMad2_1_16fung_FD_122057 | JGI IMG/M metagenome (GOLD analysis project Ga0137403, IMG submission 122057) | Vadose zone soil fungal communities from Angelo Coast Range Reserve, California, USA - CZOMad2_1_16fungal (Hybrid Assembly) | ecosystem: Environmental > Terrestrial > Soil > Vadose zone... | reverse complement strand
TCTAACCGCCAGGTCAGCAATCAGAGCAGCCAGTCCAAATTGTACAGTCGAACCGCATTCGCAAACGTCAGCTTTCTTTGGAGTTCGTCATCGAGATGGCCCATGGTGTCGCGAATAAAACTCTGCGAGTCAGGGAAAATGCCGTCCGCATGAGGATAGTCGGACGCCCAACAGAAACTGTCGGGGCCGTAATCCTTCGCCAGCAGCGCGCCGACCTTGTCGTCTTGGAACGTCGCCCAGACTTGGCGCTTGAACAACTCACTCGGTTGCGTGCTGATCAAGTCTTTATACATGCCTTCTTTGTATTTCATATCGAGCCGGTCCAGCACGTAGGGAATCCAGCCAATGTGGCTTTCCGCCATCACTACCTTGAGACGAGGATGGCGCTCCAATGCGCCGCACAAAAGAATCGCCACGAGGCACTCATCGGCCTGCATCGCGACGACAGCCTGATGCGTGGCGTGCGAAACGCGCGGCAAATCTCCTTTAAGCTTCTGTTCGACGCTGATCGGGCCGCAGGTCGTCGTCCCATGCCCGACTCCGATGTGGAATGACAATGCTACGTCATTCTCCGCCGCGGCGATCCACATCGGCTCCCACATCGAGTGCCAAATGGGCTCGGGACCATTGAACCAATCGATCATCGCTCCGCGCAAGCCGAGGCCGTGCTTGCCGATGCGACCAAGTTCTTCCCTCGCTGCTTCGGCCGAGAATGCCGGAATATTGGCGATGCCGATGAAGCGTCTCGGATTGTAAGAACAAAACTCAGTAATGAAATCGTTGTAAGCGCGGTAGGTCGCGGCAATGACCTGAGGATCTTTGATGCTGTCTTCGACGAAGCGGATGCCGTAGATGATCTCCGCTTCGATTCCGTCCAGATCCAGATCGGCCAGTCTCAGTTTAGGATCGGGCGGATGGGTAGGTTGCCAGCCGGCTTCAGCCATGCGTCGCCCGCGGTAACTGGTCATTTGGCCGCGGCCCATCCACGCGGCGTGCGCTCCCATTTTCGCGCCGTCTCCGACCCAGGTGGGCTTGCCGTCGATATCGACGACCCTGGGCACCCGTTCTCGCAGATGAGCCGGCACCCGGGAAATAAAGGTATCCATCGGCAGATAGAACAAATCCATGTGCCCATCAGCTGACACGATTTTATGCGCCATTGGATTTTTCCTTTCCGAATTTCGCTTTTGCGTTTGTGCTGATCCGATCAGACACCAAGCGGAACGTAGTTGAGCGGAGAATAGGTCCAATCGAGCCAAGCCGTCAAGGCAACGCCGGACGGTTTTCTGATCGTGCTTCAAGTCTCGCCGGCGAGCTTCAGATTGTCGTTGTCCGGCCTTTCATGTAAGAAAACGGCAGGCAAGCCACACAAACCTAAATGCCTCAATCCGCAAAGCGAGACTTTCTACTACCGTTTCGCCATCGCGATTTTCGCTTGTTCTGAATCGGCTCCATGCTGTCGGGGAATCGGTAGCCAGTTCACCACGGTCGCGATGGCGTGGCAAATATACGAATTGACGGACTCAGCCTTGCAAATCGGATTGCTCGGCTTGGCTCGAGCGGTGCCGCAAATGATTTTGCTCTTGTTCGCCGGGCTGCTCGCCGACGCGATCAACCGGCGCAAACTCATGATGTTCACGCAGAGCGGTCTTGGTTGCGTGTCCGCGACCTTGGCGATCTTAACGTTTGCCGGCAAGCGTCGCCGAACATGCTCTATGTCGCGACCATTTTCCTGGCTCTGTTTACTTCGCTGGAGCAGCCGTCGCGCCAATCGATGATTCCCAACCTCGTGCCACGCGAGCAAATGGCTCAGGCCCTGGCCCTGCAAGGCACCCAGCGCTATGTTCCGGTGATCGCTGGACCGTCGATTGCGGGCGTGGTGCATGCGTTGTTCGGTCCGGCAGTATGCTATGCGGTAGACGCGTTCTCATGGGTCGCCATGCTCTCAGCTCTGGTTCTCTTGCGAACCCGGATAGCGGAAGGCGGCGGGGGGAATCACATTTGGATCGAAAGCTATCGACCTTACGAGGTTTTAACCTACACCTGTTGCGGCGTTGCTCCCAAAGTTGCCCCCGTTGCAGCGGTCGTGCCTATTTCTCCAGTAGGGCATATCACTCAAAGTCTCCCGCGCCGCCGCATTATCCTCAAATATTCATAGTCGTAAACGCGCTCGCTTATTACGGCCATCGCCCAATTTAACTTTATCCTCGATACCCGCAGCGATGCCCACCATCACGAGGGCATCGACGTCAAAATGACTCAAGAGACTTTTCTTTCGTCCATTTGGGGAGTTCTTCTAACGGCTCAATCTCTGATTAGGAATCGCGACAAGCCCGTAACGCTAGAATTCCACGCAGTGCCGGCCCCGAACCGTGGAGCCGCCCGAGCCGGCGCGGCGATCGCGTAATCTCCGCGTATTTAGGCATGCCTTGATGCGGGCGCGCGACACTCATCACAATGCTGCGCGCTGGGTATGTTAAGATAGGAAATATATTTTGACGGATGTGGCTAGTCCGACAGCCTGTCTACATACCCGTTAATCCGATTACGAAGTCGAGTAAATTGCTTTGTACATCCGAGGTCATTGTATCGGTTTTTCTGGGATCAAGAGCGAAGTCAGCTCTTTCGCATATTCCAAGTCTTCCACCCGCCTTACAGCACTGATCAACTTCTCTATCCTGTTCGGGGAGAACGCTGACGAGGCCAACCGACGAAACTTGTCACTTGACTCGGCCGGACTGAGTGGTTTCTTAGGATTGCCCTTTTGGTACTCCTCCTCTTTCTCGAATAATCTTCCATCTGTGAGACTCACTTTTATGTGGCAGCCATAGCCATGCGCTTCGCCGGGCCGTTTGTGCGCCGCCAAACGTGGATCAAAATGCAGGTACACACGATGCGCAAGGCGCAAGACCTCAGGGTCTCGCCATACAGACGGATCGGTGTATAGCTTCAGGTCGTTGCTTCTCTTGGCAACCCGGATCGCCAATGAGAACGGCATGCTGAACTGGGCTCCGAGAACGTCCTTCGGCTCGTAGATCGCCCCCACGTGAGTTAATGAATGCTCTGTCCGGCATCCCACGTCGATCCTCTCGACATCAGCAGGCTTGATGTCATGAGACTCCACGAGATCAGTCAGGAGATTAATTGGCGATTGGATCGAAATGTTTACCGGATGGTATTTGAACTCAACGTGCATGACGCCAAAATCTTCACCAAACCCTTCGATCATCGGCGTGGGATCGTCTTTTCTGGCAAGCATACGGAGCATTCCGTACTTCCCCTCAAAAATCGTCAGCGGTCCCGTCAGCCCACCTTTCGCCAGCATTGCCGATTGGATTCCCGCGCGGGCGGCTAGCCCCGAGTGCATGCGCTTTACCTCTCCTCCACTCATGCCATATTCGCCAGTTCCACTTGCTTGACTTCCCGCGATCGCAAACGCATGCGCCAGTTGGGCGGCATTCAGATTCAGAAGTTTTGCGGCGACCGCAGTCGAGGCGAACGCGCCAATTGTGCTTTGAGAGTGCCAGCCACTGGAGGTCGATGCCGGCGATAACGTCCGTCCCAGGCGCCAAGCCGTTTCATAACCCGCTACGATCGCGGCAATGACCGACTGGCCGTTTGCCCGGTTTTTTTCCGCCAAAGCCAGCGACACCGCAGTGGAATAAGCACCCGGGTGACCACCTCCGGTGTCGATATGGTCGTCGATTTCGCACGCATGTCCGAATGTCGCATTCACAAAGGCTGCATCGTGCGCCCAAGTTTTCAAGTCGCGGTTGACGACCGTGGCTTCCGGTTGGCCCGCGAAACCATTGATGAAATCGTAAAAAACGCCACAATGACCCAAAGTTGAACCGACAAGCTGGCAGCCCAACTGGTCCAGCAGGGCATCTTTTGTTCGATCAATAACAGCGGGCGGAAGATTGGAATAGTCCAAGCTGGCTATATGCTCGGCCAAACGCTCGGCAACGGTAGGGGTATCTGTCGTCATCTTCTCTCCTCACTGCGATTATTCGGCCCACGCTCCAACTGCTTCTTCTAATTCGCGGTGGCGGTTTTGACACTAGCTCGCGTTGAATGTCTCTGGCATTGAGGCGTCTGTGAATTGTCACTCTACCGCGCCGGCAGGGGGTCAGCAGTGCCGAACCTTTTAAAAATTTCAATGGTGTCACGATCTCGAGGGACCTCTCTGACGTATTTTTCTTGCTCTTCGCCTGTGACGGGGGTGGGAGTAGCTCCGGTGTCCTTTTTGAATCGAATGCGGAACTCAGGGTCGTGCAAAGCTTTCGTCATCGCCTCGCGCAGAATTCTCACTCGCTCCGCAGGTGTCCCGGGCGGAGCTACATAAGCCGTGCCGCCAAGCTCCATGTTCCGTTGTAGAGCTATAAGCTTCATCTCTTTTGGAGACCTAGCAAAGGTCTCGATGTCTGGAAGGTTGGCAAAGGACGGATGATTTCGACCCTTGGGAACTTTATGGATCGCATGAAAATCCATCTGTCTGTTTTCAACCCATTGGGGGTAGGAAAAAAGAACGGATTCCGCAGTAGCCGCTCTCGCGTCCGCTTCTCCGTTCTCAACGGCTAAATATACCTCCGTGCCTGAATAGCCAACTACGAACTTTGGATTTTTTAATTCGAGAAGCCAGACAAATAGTCGGCCAATAGTGTATTGGTCATGACCCACCGCTTGAGCGGCGATCCTGAGCCCTGAATACGCCCGGAGTTTTTCCAGGCTGTTTAACCCAAGCTTCCCGTGGGTGACAAAAACGTATTGGACCTCGCTATTAGGATTACCGAGATATACTAGCTTGTCGACATCGTAGAGGACTCCTTCCGCACCGAGAATCCCATTCGCTACAAATCCTCCACCAATATGCGCGATGGTCATCCCGTCACGCGGAGCTACCTTGGCGATATGGTTCGCTGCTTTGCGCCCACCGCCACCCGGCATATATTCAAAAATGATGGTGGGATTACCAGGGATATATTTTTGCAGAAATGGAGCTACAGCTCTCGCGCGCAGGTCTCCCGCGCCGCCCGGCTCGCGACCCTGGATGATGATGAGGGTCTTGCCTTTATAAACCTGGTCCTGTGAAAACGCACGATCGGCGGGAACATAGAGCAACATCGCATAAAGCAGGAATTTGGATAACCAAACGAAGCCGTGCCTTGTGCTTCTCATAAAATAACCTCCCTAAAATTTCTCTTTGCGACCGTCGCGAGCTTCTTGTCAATTTAGAGGTCCCGTCTTACACATGAATCCCATGAGTTCCGTGATGTCTGGAAGGGTTTCCACGTTCAATACTAGGTCGACGGTCTGCTCTATATCGAGCGGTGATAAGACTGTGCCTGCGCAGTCTCGAAACTTGTCTATTATTTCTTCCAAGCTCATAGGGTTCTGATGCTCGCCTTTGGCAAACGGGACTTGATGCGAATACGCCTTTCCATTCTGGAGCTTCACGGTCACGATTTGTGGAGGGTCGCTATGTGTTTGTCCTTCCTTGACCTCGGAGTCGAGCTTGACGAGCTTCACTTTCGACATAAGATCTTGAACTTCAGGAGTGGTGACCTTTTCGTCGGTAAATTGCTTTAAGGTTAATGCGCCGTCAATCAGGGCCGCAGCCATTGCGTAATGCATACTAAATCTCGCCTGTGAAGCGGTTTTGGGGCGGCTGTAGTGTCCAAAATGCTGCACTAAATAAGAACTGACCTGACATTCGACCTCCGCCACCTCTTCAGCATGAATTCTATGCTTCTGAATCAGCTCCAGAATTGCGGTTACACTCTTATGACTCGGCCCTCCGGTAGGGTAGGGTTTTATCCTTCCTATCCCTTGCGAGACGATACTGAAGGGCGCACCTAATTGTCGGCTTGATTTTGCTAAATCGTATTCCTTTCCGAGAAAAACTTTGGGAAAACTGTGATGACCCTCAAAAATACTTTCGTCGGCCTTAAAGTTTCTGACGGCAAGCATGGCGGCTACTACACCGTTCTTCGCGCCAATTCCGGAGTGAAAAGGTTTGACATCGGTTCCAATGTTTCGGCTGAGCCCGGCGGCCTGAGAAGCAGCGATACCGAGTGCCGTCCTAATTTGCGTCTTATTGAGATTAAGTAATTTGGAGCTCGCTACTGCGGATGCGATGCTGCCAAGGATACCGCACGGATGCCAGCCTAGTTCCCCGAGCGCGGTTCCCATGGTAATGCCAATTTTCGAACCGACCTCACAGCCCAAAACATACGCCTCGAGAATGGCTCTTCCTGAAACTCCCTCACGCTCAGCCAAAGCTAAAACGGCTGGTAAAGTGACCGCGGTAGCATGCTGAAAATTAGGATGAGAGTCATCATAGTCCAGCGCATGAGCCAGGGTGCCATTGACCAGAGCTGCTTGCGGACTAGAGGTTCTGAAACCGCTCGCAATTACTGTAGCCTCGGGCTTGCCGCCCAAGTCCTTGACGTATTCAGTGATGATTGTGCCGGCTGACTCCTTCAAACCGGCTATTGCCACACCCAAACAGTCGAGGATACACCACTTAGCGCGGCTCAATGCCTCGCGCGGGATTTGGTCATAGCTGGTCTCTGCTACAAATTTAGCAATTTGCTCTGTGTTCATGCGGGAAAGCGTGGCGTGTTTGGAGCCATGTCTATTGTATTTTAAAAGTCTCGTTGAATTCCCTGGCTATGCTGTTGAGACGACCTATTACACTGGATGACACTCGGAAAAGATCGAGCTTGGATGCATCTAGAGCCGGCGTTAAAGGAGCAAGGTCCCGTCGATTAACGATTCGGCCCTCGTTACGGAGAATTTCTTGTCCTTCGCGGGATAGAATGAAATCCAGGAATAGCCGAGCGGCGTTTGGGTGAGGTGCCTTGGCGGCTATTCCCACCTGTCCCATTTCTGTCACGATCGGCTTTGTTGTCGGCACCCAATTAATGGGCGCGCCTTCTCTTCTCATCTGCTCCACCCGGTTAGGGTAAGCAATTGCGCCATAAAACTCTCCCGCCGACAGTAACTGCGCAATCAAGTTATGTCCTTTGCGAAAGATCGGGCTTTGCGCGGCAAGGCGACGCATGAAACCTTTGCCCGCTTCGTTGCCAAGATACTCGATCATCGCGCCGTACCAGATATACTCCTCGCTATCCAGACCGAACCTCCCTCTCCAATACGGATTCAGGAGATCGGTCCAATCCTTCGGCACGGATGCGCCAGCAACCAATTTCGTATTGTACGCGAGAACGTAATAGCTCGATTGAAGATTGGTCCAGTAGCCCTCCGGATGTTTGTCCTTGTCTGAAAAGGCAGCTCGCTCGGGCGATAGATATTTACCGATGAGTCCTCGCGTAATCAGATCGTCGAACTGTTGAGTGTTGCATAACAACACGTCGAGACGGGTGGTGCCGGTTCGGTCTTCCGCGAGGATCTTCGGATGGAGTCTCTCCGAAATAGCCCGATAGACATCAACTTTCAAAAATGGAAATTTTTTGGAAAACCCGTCTGCCAAAAGGCTCATCTCTCTAACACTAGAACTGGTATAGAAATCCACCGAGCCTTCGGCTTTTGCTTTCCGCAGAATCTCGGCGTCCTGTCCGCGCACCTCCTGCGCAAGCGAGGGCAAAATGATACCTAGATTAATGAATATGTGTAAAAACAATCTTGCCGCTCTCATATCTCGCTGTTGCGTCCACCGCACATACGGATGCGCTGGATCATAGCTGCATCCCCTTCGAATGGATTCAAGCACCGAAATATCTCGGAGCGGGATGTTGAGCCCTGACCAAATCGCGCCTATTTTTCGGGTGTCAAGAGACGAGTTAATTCTGTTATGTCTTCTATCTCATCCAGCCGGCGTACCGCGCTAATCACCTTCTCGGTCCTCTCAGGCGAGAATACTGAGGACGCTAACCCGCGGTATTTGTCAGTCAACTCAGCCGGTGTCAGCGGGTTTTGAAGATTCCCCTTTTGGAACTTCTCCTCCTTTTCCAATACTCTTCCGTCTTTGAGAGTCACCTTAAGGCGAACGCCAAGGCCTTTGGCCCCTTTAAGAAGCGGATCCGCGTAAACGAACACTCGATGGGCAAGCGCCAACACCTCAGGGTCTTTCCATACCGACGTGTCGGTGTATAGCTTCAGGTCGTTGCTTCTCTTGGCGATGCGGATCGCCAACGAAAACGGCATGCTGAACTGTGCTCCGAGAACATCCTGCGGCTCATAGATCGCGCCAACGTGAGTTTTAGAATGCTCCGCTCGGCATCCCACGTCGATTCTCTCGATGTCGGCAGGCTTGAGATCATGAAACTGCACGAGCTCGGTTAAAAGATTGATCGGCGATTGGATCGAAATGTTCACGGGATGATACTTGAACTCAACGTGCAGGATGCCAAAGTCTTCTCCGAATCCTTCGATCAGGGGCGTGGGATCGTCCTTTCTGGCAAGCATGCGGACCATCCCATACTTCCCCTCAAAGATCGTCAGCGGACCCGTCAACCCGGTTTTCGCCAACATGGCCGATTGGATTCCTGCGCGCGCCGCCAGGCCGGAGTGCATGCGCTTGACCTCGCCGCCGCTCATACCGTATTCCGTAGTCCCGCTGGCTTGGCTCCCCGCGATCGCAAATGCTTGCGCCAGCTGCCCAGCGCTGAGATTCAACAGCTTTGCGGCAACGGCCGTAGAACCAAACGCGCCAATGGTGCTTTGAGAGTGCCACCCGTTTGCGATCGATGCCGGCAGCAAAGTCCGCCCCATGCGCCAGGAGATTTCATAACCCGCGACAAAAGCGGCAATAACCGCCTTGCCGTTCGCCCGCTCTTTTTCCGCTAGAGCTAACGACACCGCCGTTGAATAAGCTCCTGGATGACCGCCTCCCGTGTCCATGTGGTCATCGATTTCGCACGCATGTCCGAATGTCGCATTGACAAAAGCCGCATCATGCACCCAAGTTTTTAAGGGGCGGTTCACGACCGTCGCCTCCGGTTGACCAGCGAAACCCTTGATGAAGTCGTAAATGATATCGCAGTGACCTAGAGTTGAGCCCACAAGCTGGCATCCCAACTGGTCAAGCAGCGCCTCTTTGGTCTTTTCAATGACGTCTCGCGAGAGGTCGGAGTAGCGCAATCCCACGATATGCTCACCCAAACGCTCGGCGATCGTCTCTGTACCTTTGACCATCTTCCCTCCTATGAACAAAGATAAGGTATGCCTACGAAGAACGAAATTAATTACATCGAAAGCGGATGAACGTCATCTAGTTTCACACTCAAAACAATAACGTGCGCGACTCTTGGGAACGTCATAGGTACCCTACGTGCCAGCTTTTGGGAATCCGAACGCTTCGACAGCCGTCGCTTGCCACTTTTCACTGTTGTGAATGGTCTCCCAGTTATTCACGGACAATTTTTTTCCTTTAATTAAGGTTGCCAACTTTGAGCCGGGAGAATAGATGGATGCATTGAACGGCTCATACTCGTCAATAATCCTTTGTCCCTCGGGCGTCGCCAAGAACTCCAACCAAAGAAGCCCGGCATAGGGATGAGAAGCAGTGTTGCTCATCGCTACGAAGTTTTGGATTCTGGCGGGCACTGGCTCGACAACTCTACAGCCGAGCGAAGCGGTAGGATTTTTCGCCGTTTCTCTGAGACAGCTATAATGGAAAGCAAGGTGAAACAGACTGTACTCACCGACCGCTATGGAGGTCAGATAACGGCTCTGTCCGCGAATCCAAATCGGATCTTGTGCGGCGATCTTCCTAGCGTAGTCGAGCATCCATTCCTCACCCAATCCTGCGGCCATGGCTGCAAACCCGATGGGACGAATATCCACGAGAAATTTTTTTCCTTTGAACTCGGGCTTAAGAAACTCTTCCCAGTTGGCGGGGACCCTGTTCTCCGGGAGTATTTTTTTGTTGTAAGCGATTGCATGAATAGAACTGGTGATGCTCACGGCGCTGCGGTTCTTAGGGTCGATCATAGCCGGTGGAATAGCGAGCACCTTCTGCAGCGCCATGCGTAAGATGTCTAATTTTTTGACGTACGGAAGATAATCAGGATAAAAATCGGGAGCGACGCTGAGAACATCCCATTTCGTCGCGCTGCCAGCTTTTAACTCGAGAAGAAGTCGTTGTGGGGCTTCGGTCGCTCCTATCTCCTCCAGGGAAATGTCCGCAATAAAGGGATAACGTTGCTTAAAAGCGTTGATCAAGGGTTTGTAACTGTGCCGACCGAGTAAACTCAGAGCGAGTAGTTTACCCTCCTTCCTAGCCTGGGCTACTATCTCGTCGTGGGAGGGAAAAAAAATATAGCCTTGGCTATCGGGGTTTTTCTTAGCATCGGTCGGCGCCGCCGCGAAGAGGGTATGACGCAGTACGAAACAGCCAAAGAGAAGAGAACACAAAAAAACAGACGCTTTCTTGACAAACGTTGTTGTCATCGGTCCACCCATTCTCGTGATGGTTTCAGACGGAGACCACGATCTCCATGTGACGGACGTGAGTAATCTCTTCCCAAAATTCAAAGTCTCTGCAATCCACAAAAAAGTCGACATCTTACGTTAGCGCACAAAACATTCCTGGGGACGCTATCGAAGTCGTACGATCCTCGATCGCAAAAATGGCGTCATCCAAATGGTGGATCTAGGTGAGCACCACCACTTCGTTCCCCTCCCTGCGAAACGCTGTGTCAAGGTTCTGGTCACGGCAGGCCCACTCGACATAGTCGCGCACCTCATTAATCCTTTTGTCGTCGCCGGTCAGCAACTCGGTTTGGCCCGCTTTATTGACCAGAGCTGGCAAAAATGAGACTCGATCGAGCTTCCTGTCACTGATGATGATCTTTAAAAGCATAGTCATTCGGCATTCCGGAGAGAAGAGATAGCTCGGGTACTCAGGGTCGGGCTTCACCTTGTAGAGAGCTTTGCCTTCGGGCGACGCATGCCCAGTCCAACTCTCGAACGCGAAATTCCCGATGCTGAAAAAAATCGGCTTCCCTTTATATACTTCAATGCCTTTCAATATGTGGGGGTGATGACCCAGTATCAGATCCGCACCGGCATCGATAGCTGCATGGCCGACCTCGTACTGATACGTTGCGATAACTGCCGGGATCAAGTGCACTCCCCAATGGAAGGAGACTAAGACCAAGTCAGCCTGCTGCTTGGCCGTCCGTATATCCTCTATCATCGCAGCTAGGTCCTGCTTATGAGCCACCGTTATAATCCGCGGCGGCGTACCAGGTTGCCAGTCTACCTGTTCGTAGGTCGTCGAAACCCTTACCGGAGCGCAGCCAGGCTTATCGACTTGAGCTTCGGATCCTGGGGCAACAATCGAGTTGTAGCCGAGAAACGCTATTTTCGTGTTCTTGACATTCAAAAGTGCAGGCCTGCGCGCCTCAGAAATATCTCTACCGGCTCCAATCACGTGAAGGTTTTTTTCCCTAAGGACATCTAATGTATTCAAGAAGCCCTCTTGTCCCATCCGAAAGCAGCGATTACTCGCAAAAGAACAAACTTTGAAGCCCGCGTTAACGAGCGCCGCGGCATCTGCTGGGCTGCAAGGCAGTTGATCATCCCAGGAGGATGGTTCCCGATCTTTATCGAGCGGATAACCTGAGGTGCCTGTTCTCGCAAGTTTTTTTTCCGAAAATGGGTTCTCAAGTTGGCAAAAGCCTATGTCGGCCTTACTCAAAACAGAGGCCGTTGGCGCAAGCAGAAACTCGCCCCTGTCTCGAGCGGGTGAGACGTCCCCCACAGCATGTATCGTTATCGTGTCTGCCATCGTCCCTCCTGTTGTCGGTGTCGACCCCGTGCTTGATTGTCAGAGAATCCAACGATTTGCAGGTTCGCTCTTTATTGTTTTTTTACGATTGGTTGATCTCGCACTAAAAAGTCATCGCCTTTGATTCCACCCAGAAAAACGTCAGCCTCGATTATGTGAAAATTACTTTACATGAGCCGAGGGGAAGCCGAAGGCTGCCACCGCCATGTCCTGCCATTTTGTAGTATTCTTGAGCGTCTTAAAGTCGTTGACGAAGACCGTTAGGCCCTTAACCGCCTCAGCGATTTTTCCTTGCGCATAGATGCTGGAATTCAATGGCCCATGCTCATCCAGGACCTTCTGACCTTCGGGGCTGGCCTCCATCTCAATCCAGAGTAGGGCAGCATATGGGTGGGAGGCCGTTCTTATTACGAATTCTGTGTTCATAAGTCGTACGGGGGTAGGCTGGATGATCTTACACACTAACGAACCAGCGGCATCTTTCGCGGCGGCTCTCATGCACGAATTGTAATTGGTCAAATGGTGCAGCGCATACTCGCCAGCCGCAATGCGCGTCATAGCGACTGGAAACCCGCGAGCCCACACTGGATCTTGGGCGGCTAATTTTTTAGCGTAATCGACCAACCACTGCTCGCCGAAACCGACGGTCAAACCGGCCAAACACGTCGGTCGGATATCCAGGATAAATTTTTTGCCCTTGAACTCGGGCTTTAGAAAGTCCTCCCAGGTATTTGGCACTTTTTCGGGAGAGATCAAGTTTTTGTTGTAGGCTATAGAGCAAAGATTGCTTCCCAAGGCCACGACCCCTCGATTTTCCGGGTCAACCATCCGCGCATTTATCGCGAGCACACCCTGCTGGGCCATGCCCAGAATATCGAATCTCTTCCTTTCCGGAACGAAGTCGTTATACATATCCGGCGTTGCTGCTACGACGTCCCAGTCTTTGACGGTTCCGGCTTTAAGCTCGAGAAGCAGGCGTTGTTGAGCGTCAGGGCCTGTTATCTCCTCCACGAGTGTATCGATGAAAGGATACTTCTTACGCATGAGCTCGCGCATGCGGCGAAAGGCCTCGCCAGAGAACGAGCTAAGCACGCGGAGCTTACCTTCTGCTCGCGCTTTGCTGAGAATCACGTCACGGCTCTTTTCGACAATGAACCCGCCGGCCTCTGGGTTCGGTTTCGTCTTTCCAGGTTCAGCGGTTCCGGTGAAACCCGCAATCGTACCGACAAAGAGCTCCAGTACAAGAAGACCGCCAATAAACGATATTACTTTCACCATTTTTTCCGGTGAAAGAGGATTATTGACGGCACCAGACCTATCATTGGACAAAGACAGTTCGGTGTGCGCTTGGTCGCAATGCGCAATCATCCCGGAAGGTCGA
>Ga0137403_10006711_pt1 | contig 13141 bp, 9 predicted proteins | sample CZOMad2_1_16fung_FD_122057 | JGI IMG/M metagenome (GOLD analysis project Ga0137403, IMG submission 122057) | Vadose zone soil fungal communities from Angelo Coast Range Reserve, California, USA - CZOMad2_1_16fungal (Hybrid Assembly) | ecosystem: Environmental > Terrestrial > Soil > Vadose zone... | reverse complement strand
ACGCGCTTCCATGGTGGGTTCTCGCAAATCAGTGTGCGCGGACTCCACCATCTGGCGGTGTCCGGGCGCTGCGTATACAAATGGACACTGTGAAATCGTCCCGACACTGCGGACTCAAATTCTTCCGCCGTCAATTCCGAGCAGTGGTGTGGGTTTTGCGTGCCCAGCCTGCCTGTGTACACATCCTTGTCAGGAGTAGAAACAATCAGCCTACCCCCTGGCGCTAGAACCCGAACGCATTCGTCAAGAAATCGGCCAGCATCGCGCACGTGCTCAATGGTTTCGAACGAAACCACCACGTCGACGCTGTTGTCCGGCAGTGGAATTTGCTCAGCGCTGCCTGCTCTCGCCTCCAGCTCGTACTTGTTACGCACATGCGAGCAAGCCAACTCAGAGACGTCTACTCCTATAACCCTAGCCGCGCCAGCTTTTTGAAGTGCCGCTGCGCCGTACCCCTCGCCGCACGCGATATCCAAAACACGCTTCCCGGCCACAAATGGAACCGCGAAAGCGTAGCGATAAACGTGCTCCCAAAACGTAGACTGATCCGCTACTTCGGGCACCATGCGCTCGCCCGCGTTGTGATCAAGCACCGCTGTCGTGTCCGGGTTCGTCTGCAAGGTTACTCATCTCCGCGGACGCCGACCAGCGCCAGCGTCGCAGGAAACTCAGGTGTTATTATTCTGCACTCCTGAAAACCTGCTAGAACAAGATGCTTCCAAGCGTCGCAACCATATTCCGTTCGCACAACGAAGGCTTCTGATCGCTCCTTAGGGTCGCCATGATAGCTGTTGGGAAGACCGGTGCGACTTCGGGTCATCCGATCAATGATTGCTGGAACCGTAAAAGCGCAAAAGCCCCCGGGAGCAAGAACGCGATAGCACTCAGCCAAAGCTGCAACAGGCTCCGGGACATGCTCCAAAGTATCTGAATGCACTACCAAGTCGTATGAGCCATCTGCGTACGGCATGCGCATCATGTCGACCTCGGGGTATTTTCCAATATTGTGTTTTGGCAGTTTGGACAGGAACTGTGTCAGCCACCCAGCTTCGTTGATTTCAAGGACCCGCAGCCGACGGGTCCTGAACTTTCTTACGAAGCGCTTAAAAATGCCTTCGTATCCATAGCAGCGACAAATCGCCAATGCCAGTGCCATACTCCTTAAGTTCGAACCGCACCCCCGACATTGCACCCCCTGCTGCCGGTCAATATATTCTGTCTCAGCTTCCGAAATTCCCCATTCTTGGATAAGCGCCGGCCAAAGCACCCTATTGAAAACCAGGTCCTCTGACCCACAACAGATGCAGACCTTGATCGGCGCGTTGGCCGTCACTGCACGGTCCTGTCCCGGGCGGCCGTAGGTTTTCGCTCTTCGTCAGTCTCAAATATCACCGGAATATTTAATATGCCGGACCACTCGTCCTGGGGATGCTGGAAATTCTCGGAGGCCACAATCATTTCTGGCACGCAATCCCAGAGGTCCACGAGGTCTCCTTGGTCGTACAACGCAACCAGCCATGTATAGAGGCCAGGACGCAAAGGGAGAGTGGGAAACGTATGGCAAAGTTCGCGTTCGCCAACATCGAGCTTTAGTGCTCGTGTTTCCCACGCCCAGATGACTTGTTGTTCGTGATCGCGCAAAGCGACTCCATAGTGCCCTTCGCTGATCGGTTGGCGAATCTCGATTCTAAATTTGAGTTTTACTGGATCGTGAGTCTTCAGCACATGTGGCTCCGCTTCGCTGGCTCCGGCAATCTCCCATCGAATGAAGCGGGCCTTGAGTGCCGGCCCTCGTTCTTCCGCGCTTCCGTTGCGTTCCCCCCGGGCCATCGCCGATTCGTACGCGTTAACGACCTCGTGCGTCTCACCCGCCAGGCGAATCTGTCCTGCGTCCACCCAGGCAACGCGCTCGCACAACCTCCGAATTTGGTTCAACTGGTGGCTCACCAGTACTACCGTCCGTCCGCCTCTCGCCACCTCTCCCATTTTGCCCAGGCATTTCTTCTGAAAGTTGACGTCCCCGACCGCCAGCACTTCGTCCACTAGCAATATCTCTGGCTCCAGGTGCGCCGCCACCGAAAACGCCAGCCGCATATACATTCCACTCGAATAATGCTTCACCGGCGTCTCGATAAATTTCTCGATCTCCGCGAACGCCACGATCTGATCGAATTTCCGGTCGATCTCCCGTTTCCCCATTCCCAGGATCGCTCCGGACAAATACGCGTTCTCTCGCCCCGTCAGCTCCGGATGAAAGCCCGTTCCCACCTCCAGCAAGCTGCGCACCCGCCCCCGAATCTCCGCCCAGCCCTCTGTCGGCCGCGTAATCCGGGACAGTATCTTCAGCAGCGTCGTCTTTCCCGCCCCGTTCCGCCCGATCAGCCCCAGCACCTCCCCCTCTTTTACCTCTAGCGCAACGTCCTTCAGCGCCCAGAACGTCTCCATCTTCGCCCCGCGCAGCGCACTTAGTGGCGACCGGACAAACCGCTCCAGCGCATGCCGCAACCCCGTATCCACCGGCACTCCCCGCCGGTACCGCTTCCCCAGACCTACTGCCTGTATCACTGCCGCGCCAGTCATCCCCCACTCCGTCACGAACCTTCAAAATACGTGGTACTAACCCGATAGTTCTATTGCTAAGTACTTATCACATGATGTAAACCTTCAAATCGCCTTCGCCTCAATCAGCGCGAGTCCCTCCGCTGAGTTCGGCGAAGCAGAGTAGAGTTCACGTTTAGCGCTTTTATCGATATGGTTATAAACGTGCTCCCTAACAGTGCGATATCCCGGAGAATCTCGTGAAATTCACCGCAATTTTGCTCTTTTTGTCCATTCTTGTTCTCGGTTTTACCACCTCGCCAGCTTTCGCGGATAGCATTACCATCCAGAACGCATCCTTTGAGATGAAGAATCTTCTTGTTACACCGTGCGGAGCGGGCTGCGCCTACAATAATGGACCGATCCCCGGTTGGACAAGCCTTGGCGGGTGGCAAGGCTCTTGGATGCCAAGTTCGGCCTATTTTACCTCTCCTGTGCCGGATGGCAGCATCGTCGCCTATAGCAATGGCGGCTTCATTTTTCAGACTCTCGGCGTTTCGCTCCTCGCCAATACAACCTATACATTATCAGTCGATATCGGCCACCGGCTGGACGGAGACGTGACCGATTATGCGCTATCCCTACTCGCCGGCGGCACAGTCCTGAACTCTCTGGCCGGTTCAAATGGCCTCATTCCTATAGGCACTTTCGCCGACGAGTCTTTTAGCTTCACATCCGGGGCCAGTGTGCCTTCCGGAAGCTTGTCCATTATCCTCGGCAGCGCCGGCCCACAAACTGATTTTGACAACGTCCGGTTGGTGGCCGCGCCGGTCCCGGAACCAGGTTCTCTGGCCCTGCTAGCCGCCGGATTGGGTTTCGCTTTCTTCGTTTTTCGCCGTCGCTAACTACCTTTAGAATGAACACTTGCAAAAGTGTATCAAAACAAACGACTTTAACTACCTTTAGAATGAACACTTATGAGAAACAGGGGGGAGGGGGGTCACGGACCACCGCCCAACGTCCACCAGAGCAATAGTGCCACGACGGCGCCTATTATCAAGAACTCCATCCTTTTATGGGGCGTTAAGTCTCTCCAGAAACGCCGGATACGACGTCCAACCTGTAGGGGGGTCTTCACGGCAACCTTTCACTTCTTGAGACTCTCATCGTAATCAATACTCCCACCCTACCTCTTCTCTGTGCCTTCTTTCCTCGCCCTGTTTCAAATCGAATTCTTCAAATCCATTTTGGGAGCGGGACCCTCCCCATTTACTATCCTTAATCTGCATCTACACTGGAATCAACGCGATACGAACTGCCTTCCTCGCCGATTTCGTGGCCTTGCCCTTGCTTCTTTCTCGCGACAGCCGCAAGCGAGGGAACCAATGCGATTCACCCTGCTACCTTTACTCATGTCAATGTTCTCGATATCTGCAGCGCAAGCTCAAGACTTGCACGACATCGCCACCGTTCCCACATCCCCCGGCAAAATGGCCCCCGGCAAAATAGCCCCCGGCAAAATGGACAGTCTCCCGTCCATGCCAAAACCCAAATCCTCATCAGAAGATTGTGCCCTCTCCCGCTCCGCATGTCTCCTTTCCCCAAGCGAACCAATCCAACCTCCCGCCCACCCGTACGCACCCTGGCGCGCCACCACCCTGTCGCCGACAAGAAATTCTGGGCCGTCGCCGCCGCCACCATGGGAACCTCGGTCCTCGCCGTCGCCGCCACCAGCCATTGCCGCCGCACCGTCGGCGTCGAAAATTGCGCCGGCCACTACGGTTCCTTCAAAGGTATGCAAGGCATTCAACTCGGTCTCAACGGCTTCCTGACCGGTCTAAGTTATTTTTGGAAGAGATCAGAACAACAGAGCCACGACCGCCATCCCCAATGGTGGGTAGTCCCCATCGGCATGACCGCCTTCAACACCTACCGCGTAGCCACTCAATACCAAAAGCACTGCCGCCCCGGAACCGCCTTCGACGGCGACACCTGCAAATGACAGCCATCTCTGGCTTTCGGTCTGCATTTCCAAAGCCGTCAAGATTACCCAGCTCGTCGTATATGATCGTGATGTGAGGACCGAAATTGAAAGTACCGGTGATCGCACTCCTGGCACCGGTATGGAAGGATTTGCAGCAGCGCGCACGCCACTCTCTCTACGATTCCCCTTCTGTGGGATTTGTGCACCAAATGGCTGCTGCACCGTGGACAGCTCTGTTGCTCGCTAGAACGCATTAAACTCATTGGAAACCCCGAAACCGAAAGAAGACAAACACGTTATCTGAGGGCGCATACAGTGGGAATACAGCAAACCATGTAGCGAAATCAGTTTTTTTCCCGGGGACGTAAAATGGCTTCCAACGGAATTAGTACTTGGACGCTTGCCGCCCTCTCAAATGTCGGCTGTCGAAGACACCGCAAAGTCTTGGCACACTTATCATCGAAAATGCGAGCGAGCATTTTGGAATCACCGGAAATGCCTTAGAATGAACCAAGTCCCCACAGTGGGCGTGTAGCTCAGTTGGGAGAGCACCTGCTTTGCAAGCAGGGGGTCGCCGGTTCGAGCCCGGCCACGTCCACCATATTTCACGGCAAACAGCCTATTCAGTTCATTGCGTTGACTTTCTTTTAGCGCTGACCCTACCATGACGGCGAAGAATCTCCGCACGTCGCGCTTGGGAATGCCGCCGGCTCGGGCGGCGACAAAGCAAAGGTGATCTGATGAAGATATTGCATGTGCTTGGTGTGGCTGGTGCATGTCTTGGGTTTGGAATTGGACTCGGATGCAAGGCTCCCGCGGAGACGGCAGTGAGGGCCGGCGATGTTACCGAGACGCGGGTGGCGGCGGAATCAGGGGCGGGAGCGAATTGGCTTTTGAACGGACGGACGTTCGACGAGGCGCACTTTAGTCCATTGATGCAGATTACGGATAAGAATGTGAACGGTCTGGGGCTGGCTTGGTACTTGGATATTCCCGGCGCGATGGGTGTGGTGGCGGAACCAATTGTGGTGGATGGAGTGATTTATGTGAGCGCACCGCAATCGATAGTATATGCGGTAGACGCGGCTTCGGGAAAAGTGATCTGGAAATTTGATCCCGGCGTGAAGCTGAATATGGCCATTAATGGCTCGTACTCGGCGCGAGTCAATGCGGGCGTGGCTGTGTGGGAGGGAAAAGTTTTTGTGGGCACTGGCGACTGCCGGTTGATCGCGGTGGACGCGGCCGCGGGCAAAAAGTTGTGGGAGGCTACCGTTTGTGATCCCACGCAGACTGGAATCACGGGGGCGCCGCATATCGCCAAAGGAAAAGTCTTGATGGGATTTAACGGATCAGATGATGGTGTGCGCGGAGCGTTAGTTGCTTATGACGCGGCTAGCGGCAAAGAAGCGTGGCGGTTCTGGACGGTGCCGGGCGATCCGTCGAAGCCATTTGAAAGTAAGGCGCTGGAGATGGCGGCGAAAACGTGGTCTGGGAAAGATTGGTGGAGAATTGGCGGGGGCGACGCTTGGAACGCCATAACTTACGATGAACCGACCGGTTTGGTGATTTTTGGCACCGCGGGAGCTGGCGTCGACTATGGGGAGCTGTCGTCTATTAAAGTGCAGGGCGACAAGTTCTTTGCGGGATGCGTTATCGCCGTGAATGCAGATACCGGCGAATATGCTTGGCATTTCCAGACGAGTGCGCCGGGGTTGCAAACGGAAAATAATCACATTTTGATGGCGGACTTGACGATTGAGGGCGAGAAGCGGCACGTGGCGATGACCGCGCCGAAGAATGGATTTTTTTATGTGCTGGATGCCAAGACGGGCAAGCTTCTTTCCGCGAAACCATTGGTGAAAACAGTTTGGGCGAGTGCCTATGACTTGCAAACCGGGCGCGCGGTGGAGACTCCCAAGTCCGCTGGGGGCGGCAGGCAATGGACTGTGCACAACTGGTGGCCAATGAGTTACAACGCACAGACTGGGTTGGTGTACATCCCAACTACGGACCGACGCACGGACGCCAAGACGGCAGTGGAGTCTGGAGAGAGCGGGGTGGGCCTGGAAGGGCGGCTAATCGCGTGGGATCCAGTTAAGCAGTCCGCGCGCTGGTCGGTGGAGCAACAGATCGCGACGAATGGAGGAGTGCTTTCTACGGCAGGGAATCTTGTTTTTCAGGGGCAAGGTACCGGAGAGTTTGCGGCTTATGCGGCCGACAGCGGAAATAAAGTGTGGTCGATCAAGACCGGTTCGGCAATTGAATCGGTGCCAGTGACGTTTACGGTGAAGGGCGAGCAGTATGTGATATCGGCGGTGGGCTGGGGATCAGGTTCGCGCTTGTTTGCGCCGGCGCGGACGATGGTCACCAATGAATCGGCGCGGGGACCGGTGCGGCTGCTGGCTTTTAAGCTTGGCGCGACTACTTCCTATACGGCACCTCCGGTGGTTGTTCCGCCGGTACCCGAACCGCCGAAATTGACCGCCAGTAAAGACATCATTCACAGGGGCGAAGTCTTGTACCAAAAATTTGTGTGCGACGGATGCCATTCACCAGGAACGGATGGCAGCCGCGCGTGGGTGCTCGATGGAGCGATCCCGGATCTCCGGTACATGCCCGCTGACGTTCATCGCGATTGGTATGCGATTGTGCTGGGCGGCTCGCACTGGGATAAGGGCATGCCGGGATTCGCCGATCCGCCGAAGTTTGCGTTCCCCAACGCCAAGATGACGGTACAGGACGCCGATGCCATTCATGCGTATGTGATTGCACAATCATGGAAAGCTTATAAAGGCGAGCATGAGGAAGCGCATTCGAAGCGAGAGAACTACTAGAAAACGCTCCAGCACGGCAAGAAATCGCGGCGCACGTTACAATGCAATCAGGCGAGGAGCGTCGCCCTGATATCTTTCACTTCCCGTTTGCGTAGTACGAGAGTTGAGGCACACACTCCGCGAAATCCCCGATGAAACGTTTGCGATCTTTCACGATAGCTGTTCTTTCCGCGCTGTGGCTTGTCGCCGCTGTCTCCACACTGGCCGAAAATCCGAAAAATATTCATCCGACCGGATATGTCACCGATCTTGCAGGCGTGATTGCACCGGAAACCAAGGCACGATTGGAAGCGCTTTGCCGCGAAGTCGAGGAGAAGACCGGAGCGCAGATCGCGGTGGTCACGGTGCACGCGCTGGAGGGAGATAGCGTCGAGAACTTTGCGGTGAATTTGTATAAGCAACTCGGAGTAGGAAGTAAGGGCGACAATCGCGGGGTTCTGCTGCTTGTGGCCCCCGAGGAACATAAATATCGAATTGAAGTGGGCTACGGGCTTGAACCGGTGATCAACGATGCGCGTGCCGGCGACGCGGGGCGCGCGATGGTTCCGCTGCTGCGCCAAGGAGATTACAGCGCCGCGATCGAGGCGGCGACTTGGATGCTGGCGAAATATGTTGCGGATGATCGCGGTGTGACTTTGTCTGGCCGGCCTCCAGCTACACGGCAGCGAAGAGAGGCGCGACGTTCGTCTCCAATTGGTTTTTGGGCAATCCTCTTCATTATTTGGATTATTTTTTCCATTGCTCGAGCTGGCAGAGGCCGAAGAGGCGGCGGTGGCGGCTGGTGGATTGGGCCGATGCTAGGCGGAATGGGCGGTGGGTGGCGCGGCGGAGGATTTGGCGGGAGCTCGGGTGGCTATTCGGGCGGCGGAGGATTTGGCGGGTTTGGCGGAGGCAGTAGTGGAGGCGGTGGGGCGTCGGGAAGCTGGTAATCTGAGAACGCGATGAGCGATGTACATGAGGCGTTGAAGAATTTGGTGGAACGGCTGCACGATGCGGCGAGGGAGAATCTCGAGTCGATCACTTTGTATGGGTCGGCGGCTCGCGGCGATTTTCACGAGGCGCACTCCGACTTGAATGTGCTGTGCATCTTGCGGTCCCTGCGGGCGGCACAACTTGCTCGCGTTTCCGGCGTAGTGAAATGGTGGACCACTGTGCAACATCAGACCGCGCCGCTCTTCTTTTCTGCCGAAGAACTTCGGCAGTCGGCGGATGTTTTCGCTATCGAGATCCTGGACATGCAGGAGAGTCACCGCGTGCTGTACGGTACGGACGTTGTTGCCGGCATCAATGTGCCAATGAATTTGCACCGCGTCCAGGTGGAGCACGAGCTGCGAACGCTGCTACTGAAGTTGCGGCAGCACTTATTGCGCGACGAAGAAAACCAGCAGGAACTAGGGGCGATTCTGGCTAAATCGTTTTCGAGCGCGCTAACGCTGCTCCGGCATACGTTGATTGCTTTTCAGGAGCGACCGCCAGCCGGTGCAAGTGAACTCTTCGCTCGGATTGCAGCTTTGACCGGTGCAGATGCGTCGGCGTTTGAATCCGTTGGACGTCTGCGTGAGGCAAAGAGCTTGGACAAAGACGCGGTGTTACCCGCGTATGATGGCTATTTGGCGGCACTGGAGAAGGTCATCATGGCGCTGGATCATCATTTGCCGAAACGGCAGTGGCAGCGCGACAAGGAAAAGAGTTCGTAATTGTTGAGGAGGCAAGGTTCATGAAGATAGCTCTCGCGATTTTGGCGATTCTGCTGGTGATTGGCCTGCTGGTGGGCAGCGCGTTCGTGAGCCGCCGAAACCAGATGGCGGTCAAACGGGAAGCAGTCAATGCGGCGTGGTCGCAGGTGGACGTGGTGCTGCAACGGCGTGCGGACCTGATTCCGAACCTGGTGGAAACTGTGAAGGGATATGCGGCACAGGAGCAAGCTGTCTTCGGCGAAATTGCCCGGGCGCGTTCCGCACTACTCAATGCGAAAACTCCGGCCGACAAAATTGCGGCCAACCAACAGCTCGACTCGGCTCTAGGACGATTGCTGGTTGTGGTTGAAAACTATCCGCAGTTGAAGTCGAACGAGAACTTTTTGCGGTTGCAGGATGAGCTGGCGGGGACAGAGAACCGAATCGCGGTGGAGCGGCGCCGCTACAATGAGACTTTGCAGGACTACAACACCTATATTTCGCTTTTTCCAAACAACCTGATAGCGAGCATGAGTGGGTTTGCCAGGAACGACGCGTACTTCAAGGCCGATGAGGGTTCGCGGCAAGCTCCGAAGGTTAATTTCGAGAAAAAGGAGCCGGCGGCACCCGCGCAGACGCCGGTTCCCGCGCCAGCGAGACCGTAACGGGCTGAAAACGGAAAAAGAGCAAATCCCTGAGATATTGCAGCTCTGCGTACTAATTCGCAGGGCGAAGCATCTACCGTAGAGCCACGCATGCGCTACTTCTGTCTAATTTGTGATTATGACGGCACGATTGCTCACGATGGGCGATGTGCGCCCAGCACTGTGGAGGCTCTCAAGAAGGTACGCGCGTCCGGCAGGAAATTGATTTTGGCGACGGGACGACAGCTCGAGGAGTTGCAGGAAGTTTTTCCGGACTACGCGATCTTTGACCGAATTGTTGCGGAGAATGGCGCGGTCCTTTACCGGCCAAGCAGTAAAGATTGGAAAGTGCTTGCAGCCGCGCCGCCGCCGGAATTTGTGGATGAATTGCGACGGCAGGGAGTGCAACCACTTGCAGTCGGCCGATGCATCGTGGCTACGTGGCATCCCTTTGAAACAGTAGTGCTGGAGGTGATCCGCGAGCAAGGGCTCGAGCTGCAAGTAATTTTTAATAAGAATGCGGTAATGGTGTTGCCTTCCGGTGTCAACAAGGCAAGCGGCCTGCAGGTGGCGCTGAATGAGCTGCGGTTGTCGCCGCACAACAGCGTCGGTGTGGGCGATGCGGAAAACGATCACGTGTTCCTGAGCACGTGTGAATGTAGCGTGGCGGTAGCCAATGCGTTGCCGGCTCTGAAAGAGCGCGCTGATTTAGTGACGAATGGTTCGCACGGCGCCGGGGTGGAAGAACTTATCGAAAAGTTGCTTACGGAAGATTTGGCGAGCGTGGCCCCACGCCTAAAGCGCCACCAGATTTTGCTGGGCCACACTGAACACGACGGGGATTTTTGCGTGGATCCCTATGAATCACGTTTGATAGTTGCCGGGCCTTCTGGAGGCGGCAAATCAACGACGGTGGCCGCGATTGTGGAACGCCTAGTGGAAAACAAATATCAGGTTTGCTTGTTCGATCCGGAGGGCGACTACGATGAATTCGAGCAGTTCGTCACGCTCGGCGGCCCGCAGCGAGTGCCCGGTACTTCGGAAATTCTCGAGGTTTTGGACACGATGGATCATTCGTTGAGCATCAACCTTTTGGGTGTGCCGCTTGCGGACCGGCCGGCGATGTTCATGAGTCTGCTGTCGCGAATTCAGGAACTTCGCGCCAAAACCGGGCGGCCGCACTGGATCATCATCGACGAGGCGCATCATTTATTGCCCGCCGCGCTGGAATCGGCAAGCTTGACGATTCCAAAGGAACTCACGACTTTCGCTTTGGTCACTGTGCATCCGGACCAAGTGGCGCGGGCGATTTTGAGTTCCACGAATGGGCTAATCGCGATCGGATCAGATCCCGCCAAGGTTATCGCCCAGTTCAGCGCCGGAGCCGGAAAAGACCTGCATCCGAATGGACTTCCCGAGCCGCCGAGGGAAGCCGGCGAGGTCATCGCATGGTGGTTCTGTGAAACACAGCAGCCAGTGAAGGTAAAAGTGGAGCCGGCTAAGGCGGAACTGCGCCGCCATCGGCGCAAATACGAAGCGGGCGAACTGGGCGAAGACAAGAGCTTTTATTTCCGGGGTCCGGAGGGGAAGCTCAACCTGCGCGCGCAAAACATGAAAATGTTTGCGCAGCTCGCCGAAGGGGTGGACGAAGATACCTGGGCGCATCACCTTCGCCAAGGGGACTATTCGAGATGGCTGCGCGACGCAGTGAAGGACGCAGGCATCGCTGAAGAAGTCGCTAAGATCGAGAAAAATCCGCAGCTAAAGCCATCGGAAAGCCGCACGCAAATCCTCGACGCGATCCGCAAGCACTACACGGCTCCGGCGTAACATTTCACCCATACGAGCAAGTCAGCTAAACGAGCGCGCTCTGCAAAGCTTCGCGCAACGATTGCTGCTTTTCGGCGCTTAGCTTCTTCGATTGCTCGGTAAGATAGAACACATCGATGGCTTTTTGTCCTTCGGTATCGATCAGGGCGACTTCGATGTTGCATCCAAGGCGCGCGAGCGTCGAGCCGATGTCGTACAGCAATCCTGGGCGATCTTGCGCGACAATTTCCAAGAGAGTGCTATGGTCGGACGAACTATCGTCAAAACCCGTGCGAGTTTCGACGGAAACTTTTGGCGGGCGGGCACGACTGGCACTATCACGTCCGCTCAGCAGCGGCTCCAGCGGGGCTTTTCCGATCACCACGTCCTTGAGACTCTGCAGAAACCTCTCTCTTTCGGTGGGATTCAGCTCAAGGGTGCGGTGTAAATCCGAAAAGTGAAAGGTGTCCAGGACGTTTCCGGCCGAATTCGCGAATGCGTCGGCCTTGTTGATATTCATCCCCCATCCGGCCAACACTCCAGAAATAGTAGCGAATAAGGCGGGACGATCGGCGGTTAACAGCGTAAGAGAAAATGCATGCCGACGCACCTGCAGTTCGGTTTGAACGGGTTGGGTGGCCAGCTTTTGATAGAGCGCGAAATGTTCCGCAATCTCCGCAGCCGAATGCACGGCCAAGTAGCGCCTGGGAAAGCCCTCCAGGAAACGCTCAATTTCGGATGTGTTCACGCCGGTGGTAAGCGCGCGCACCTGTGCCAAGAGGGATAGTTCGTCGTGAGCGTGCAAACGATCGGTATCGAGCGTGCGGCTGAAGTGATTAGAGGTTGCGACGTAAAGTTGCCACAACATTTCCGCTTTCCATGGGGTCAGTGCTTCCGGATTTACGGCATGAATGTCCGCGTAAGTCAGCAAGCAAAGTCTTTGCAGGCGCTCTTGATTTCCGACGGTCGCGGCAAAGCCAGAGACTGTAGCGGGATCGAAAATGTCGCGACGCTGAACGGTGGCGGACATGTCCAGATGGTGTTCGATCAAGAAGTGAACTTCTTCTTTTTCTTCCTCGGTTAAGGCCAGGCGGGTAGCGGCGCTTTCCAGCGCTTCGAGGCTGCCGGTAACATGATTCTCCACGGACATGCCTTTGCCGACATCGTGCAGAAGGAGCGCCAGAATTAACAAATCGCGGCGCTCGGTAGTCTTCCACAGTTCTTTGAAGTGGGTGGCGCGAGCGTCTGTTGACTCGCCTAATTCTTGCAGGTGCTCGATCGTCCGCAGAGTATGCTCGTCCACAGTGTAGCGGTGATAAAAATCGCGAACGACCAGCGAATCAATGCGCGCAAACTCCGGGAGGATTTCGGTTAGCAGTCCGAGACGCTGTAGTGGCCGGAGCGCCACTCCCGGGTAGTCGGCTACAAGAATTTCCCGAAGCATCGCCCAAGTCACGGAAACATTTTTGGCGGGCAATTCAGGATGCATCATGATGTACGCGATGCTGCGTTCGGTGCGCCGGCTGAGCGCTATGCCCGCGCGGGCGGCCTCGATAAACAGAGTGAAGAGGACGGCGCGGTCCGACAATTCTTTGGCGTCGAGTACTTCGAACAAGCCATCACGGATCGCAAAGGGCTTTCCGTTTCCGGGCTCGG
>Ga0137403_10006709_pt1 | contig 13143 bp, 20 predicted proteins | sample CZOMad2_1_16fung_FD_122057 | JGI IMG/M metagenome (GOLD analysis project Ga0137403, IMG submission 122057) | Vadose zone soil fungal communities from Angelo Coast Range Reserve, California, USA - CZOMad2_1_16fungal (Hybrid Assembly) | ecosystem: Environmental > Terrestrial > Soil > Vadose zone... | reverse complement strand
TTGGGATTCAATTTGGATGGGCGCGGCAACTGGGGCGCAGAGGGTCTCGCTGGCGCCTTTTTGGCTGGGCTTGGTGGCGTCTTCCCACCTGCCGTTTGAGGTGATTTCTTCTGAGGCGCTGAGGTTCGCTTGGGCGGAGCTTCGAACAGCACCTGGAGGAAATCGTTCAGTTCCGACTGCGGAGCCGGCGCTTCCTCGGGCGCATAGGGATTGAGCCGTATGGTGGTATGAGCCGTCATGGCCGGGACGAAGTTGGCGACGGCCGCCAACTTCGAGGTGATGGTGACGCCGATCTCGTCGTCGACGTCCATCGCGTCGATGCGCTGATCCCAGTCGACGATGGCTCGCGTGGCGGCGTACACGTCGCGCAGGTCGCTGACGGTGCCAACGGTCATGCCTCCGGCGCCGAGCCGCATTACGAGCGGAAATGCTGACTTGTTGGCGATCGGCAAGCGAAGTTGCTTGGCCTCTTCCACGAGGGGTGGTGGCACGTCGCGCTGGGGTGTGAAGGTCAAGCCAACAGCAGAGACTGACATGAGCTTGGCGAGCATTTCATCTTCTTGCTGTTGCTGTTTCTTGGTCATACGTCCCTTGCCGATAATCTTCCCGGTCTGCTCAATCTGCTCAATATTCTGCACGCTGAATTCGTAAAAGCGCCGAAAGTCGTCAAGCGACGCATAAAGCGCCAGCCCGAATTCCTGCCCCATGTTTCCCATGACGATGCCATACAGTGTCTTCGAGTCGCCACTTGTGGGTTGGAGCTTGATCTCGAACATCATTTCATCGCCAAAATCATGCCATAATTCGGCGCGATAGAATGCTTTTACGGCGCTAAACAGCTCGCGTAAGCCGTCATCGCTCAGCTCTTCACCTGCACGTGCGGCCTGTGTCCGGTAGTCTCTAGCGCCCCCGCTGAACTCCGTCGCCATTTCGTCGACCAGGGCATCGAGTACGACAAGCTGGGCGGACACCTCCAATCGTACACCTGCGGCAGCCAGCGTTGCGGCGAGCCTTTCCGCCTCAGCTTGTGAGTTGACCCGAATGAGTTGTGGTCGGCGCGGCTTACCGACCATCGGTTGGCGCATTGCCTCCAGGAGGAAATCCGCCAGCGCCGTCGGCGGGGCGCTGGAGGGGACGATATTGGCCTGCACCACGCCGCCTTGTCCGCTGGCGTGGACAGCCAGTAGGAGCTCGGGCCGCTCTCCCTTGCGCTCCAGTTCGGCAATGGAGATATTCAGTCGCCGCCGTCCCACTTCCCATACCTCACCGTTAGCCTGTGGCAGGCGGGCGATCAGCGCGGTCTCGATCTTCACGATATTCCCTGTCATGATTGGCTTTCCTTTGCTCGTTCGCGCGTCCCAAATGTTCGATGGGCGATCCGGCCCAGCATAGCCTGTCGGTCCAGGTCAGCTCGAATGCCTGTCTATTTGATCTGCATTGTAGAACTTTTCCGCGACGCGTGCGATAGCAATGCGGGGAGCAGCGCTAATAATGTCACCGCACAGAGCAGCAAAAAAGTATCCTGATAGGCTGCCAGCTGGGCTCGTTGGAGCAGATGGTCGCGCAGGATGGCCAGGGTCTTCCCTCCCGCCACTTCTCCCAACTCACCCGCATGCATCAGGAGTTGTGCCACATCGGCGGCCGTTTCCTGCACGCTCAGTGTCGAGACTTCATGCCCCTCTCCGAGGCCGATCAGGTGGACCACGGTCCGATATTCGAGAATCGTGCTGCCCAGCGCGATCCCAAAGGCGCTCGCCAGGCCACGGTGGACCCCATCTAACCCCGATCCCATGCTTAGCCGGTCGTGCGGTAAGGTTTTTAACACAATGCTGGTCAACGGGGTGTGCACGCAGCCAAAGGACAGGCGGTATAAGACGACTAAGAAGGTGAACCAGAGTGCACTGACCTCCAGCGAAGTCATGCCAAAGTAGTACATCGCCACCGCATGCAGCCAGAGCCCCAGAAATATCGGCCCGCGGGGGTCGATGACGTCGGCCAGCCGCCCTGCCCCAACCCCGGCGAGCCCCATAGCCACGGCGCCGGGCGCCAGAATGATGCCGGCGTGGAAAGGGGTGAAGAGGAAGACTTGCTGGAGTATCAAGGCGGTCAGGAAATTGGCGCTGTTGAAGGCGGATTCATACAGAAACGCCGCAATGGAGGCGATGACAAAGCGCGCGTTGCGGTACAGACTGACATCCACGAAGGGGCGTTTCACGGTCAACTCGAACACGATAAAGGCCACGAAGAACACGTCGGCAATGGCAAACAGAATGCAAATATAGGTGGAATCCCAGCCCCGGCGTTGTCCTTGCGTCATGGCGAGCAAGAGGGCAACAATCCAGATGGCCATGGTCAGGAGGCCAAAGGGATCGAAGCCAGGGCGCGGCGGCCTGGCCGTTTTGGGCAAGATGATCGGCGCCATGATGAAGCTGATGACAGCCGTGGGCAGCGACAGGTAGAACATCGCGCGCCAGCTATACTCCTGGACGAGATATCCTCCCAGCGACGGACCGATTGTCGGCCCCATCGATCCTGCCAACTACAATAACCCCAACACCAAACCCCGCTGCCGCAGCGGAAACACCTCATACAGAATCACCATACCGGTCACCTGGGCGGGAGCAGCGCCAAGTCCCTGAATGACGCGAAACATGATGAGGGATTCGAGATTCCATGCCATGCCGCAGCAGATCGTCGACACCACTGTCGTGAATAGCCCGGCGAGATACAGCGTCCGATTGCCCATCAGGCTACTGAGCCATCCCAGGGCCGGCATGGGCACTGTACGCGCGATTTGAAAGCCGGTCATCACCCAATGGATGCTGGTGATATCGGCGCTTATGGCACTCATGATCTTGGGGAGCGCCACGACGGTGGCGAACATGCTAAACGCGAGGGTGACCTGTCCCAGGAGGATCGTGAGGGCGAGCCACTAGCGGGAGCGGGTTGGCTCTATGCGTGCTAATGGCGGTTCCGTTGGCATCGGATGGGCAGGTTCCACCAGGGATGGCGATATGGGTGTCTCGACGTCGATCTGAAGTACGCCCGGAGGGGATCGAACCCCCGACCTCCTGGTTCGAAGCCAGGCGCTCAAGAATATTTCAACAATTTTTTTCAACACTCACATGACTCAACGCCGACGGCCCTCCCCGAAGTCCACTCATCCCCCGTCGGTGCCCCCCAGTCGTGGATTCACAGTATACCACATCGAGCATTTCCGGCAGGACTCCTGACGCGGCGGGTCACGCTACTTGATGCTGACCGAGACCTCTGCCGGTGGCGTGGCCAGTGTGGGGGCCGTCGTGGGGGCCTGCGCCTTCGGGCTTTTTTTCTGAGGCGCTTTCGCGGGCGTCTCTCAGGTCAGCCCCACCCCGGCAAACTCCAAGACCCGCCGGCCCTACTGGTAGAAATTCGCTTCGATGCGCAGCGTCCTGGCGGTCTTCAGCTGAGGCACCAGCACGTCATAGCCCCGGATGAATAGCGTCGGCACAGCATGGTCATCCGGTCCGCTCGCGCGAAAGGTTTGTGGCTTGCCATCATCGACGCGGACAGTTACCCGGCAGCTGTCATCGAAGGTGTGGCAGAGGAAGTGAGTCTTGGGGAGAAAGAGGATGAGACTCTTCCCGTAGGTGGGATGTATCCGCAGCCACAGGGTGGCGCGCTGCGGGCCGCCATACGGCCAACCAAAGGTGACGGTGTTTGTACTCTGAATTTCGGCGTATTTGACCGTCCCTCGCCCCATCGCATCCTGTTCGTCGCTATACGACCAGGTCGGCGCGGCTGGAGCGAGGTGCTATGGAGATGAGGCCTTCTGTAAGCCCTTGGCCTGGACCTCCGCAGCCGTGGGTTCCCCCTGGCGTGCCCCCGGTATGGCGGCCCTCCCCTTGGGGCCGTCCACTGCGACACGATGAGCCACCCCAGCAGCAGGGCAACCCCAAGAAATCCGATCCTCCCGAGCGTATACATCTGATGCTCCTGGCCTGCCCTCGGAACAGACCTTCATGGCCTGCTCCGTCTAGGCTTCTCCGATGATGCGATCGGCGGCTGTGCCGCCGACATGAGGGCGCCCCTCATCGTGCCCATTCTCGGTCCATCTGGCCTTCGTCGGGCACGTGCAGGATACACACCCAGCCGATCATGTGCGCGATCGCCGCTACGGTCAGCGGCGTGCCCACGCGCAGCTGGTAGACGCCGGGTTCGTGCACCACGCTCCCGAGGGCGCTCACCAGGGCCGCCTGGGCGCGGTCAACGTCGTCTGCGAAGCCGCCATAGCGGCAGCCCCACTGCGTCACGAAGCCAGTGAGGGCCTCACTGATGATGACGGCCTGCTCGAATCCCTCCTGGTCGTCCTCGGCGATGGGAGCCTCGGGTACGGCCGTCAGTTCTATCAGAAGATTGTTGGCCAGGCGGTCACGGACGTCCGAATCTCCAGGCTCACCCGTCCAGCGTCGGAGTGAGACGGGAATGAGGGCATGGAGCCGCCGGGCCAGTGGATAGATTTGCGTGGAAGTGAGCATCGATCCCCTCCCTATGGCGTGCCCCAGCACCCTCGTCGCGCCTCGCGCGCCTCCTGGTGCAGCTGTCGGAAGCGGTCGGCATAGCGCACGTTCGGTGGGATCGTCGCCACCTGGGCATAGCCCTGGCGCACGAGCTCGGCGTTGATCATCAGGTCACCCATATACACCTAGGCCAGCTGGCGCTGATAGCGGTCCCAGGCCTGCGCGTCGAGCTCCAGTCGCACGGTTTTTCCTTCGACGAGTTGCCGGTTCGCCTCCGCGGCTTCGGGGCCACAGGGCTCCACCCTCTTGATGGGATGTTTGGTCTCCGGGGTGTTCATGCCGATATAGCGCACCCGGACTTTACGGCCGTCGAGCTGCACGTCGATGGTGTCGCTGTCGACCACACGAACCACCGGCCCAGCCAGCGGTTGCGGCCGCGGTTCCCCGTCGAGGCGATCGGGAAGCGGTCCCGGGCGAGGCCACAGGACCAGGATGATGACCAGTCCGAGGAGACCAAGGACTCCATACACCACTCGGTGGCTTATGCGCGAGACCTCCATGTTAGGATATCCGACAGACAGTCTCCGACCTGACGGAGCGCGATGCCGATGAGGATCATCACCCCGTGTCTTATGACTGTCTCCTGCCCCGCCGCCAGAGGCTTGTCAAGCGCTCCCATCCATTCTCAAAGGCTAAAATCCGAGCCGATGAGCCCTAAAGCGCCAGCCGTTCGCGTGGATCGCCGTCCATACTATGGCCGACGGCGATGGCTTCGAGCTGGGGCTCCGTAATTTTCACCGCCCGCTCCAGCGCCTCAATGGCCTGGCGCATGGCGACATACTCAGAGGCGCTCAGCGCCTGCGGATCCACCTTGAACTTGAGCTCGCGCAGATACAAGGCCGCGCGCCTCAGCAGGTCGATTTGCTTGTCCGTGTCGAACGCGACGAAAAACATACTACGACTCACCTACTTCCTCCTCCCCCTGCCGTACCACGCGCAATCACGTGCGGCCGTTGGCCCATTTCCACTGCTTCCTGATCCTTTACTCCTCGCTGACCTCCTGCGGCTCAGGACTAGACCTCCGCCGCCCCTGGCGCGGCCGTCGCAAGCGATAGCTGCACTCCGGGCATTTGGCTGGATCGGAGACTCTTGGGGTCCAACGATGCCCGCACCCAGGACAGACCTTCTCCTGAGCCCTAGTCATCAGCACGCTGAGCTCCGCGAGCGGCCCATGATAGATCAGCGTCGCCTCATCCGTGCCGACGACAGGCCGCACCAGCTCGATCATATCGCGGCCGTCCTCCACCCACGCCCGGACCCGCAAGCATCCCTCGAGCCCCGCGAGCTCCAGCGCAAGCCCCTCACCATTGGCTGGGGGTACCCGCCAGGTTTGAAATCCCTGTGTGACCCGCGCCTCCATCATCGGTGTCTCCTCCTCTGCCCGTCTCAACCCTTCCTTCTACAGAATTACTCCGTCGTCATGCAAATAACAGTCGCCACCAGAAACTGTGGCAGTCCGGGCAGCGCTGGCCAGACTCCTGGGTGTGTGCCCACTACGAGCGTTGACAGCGTACACACGGCTGCTCCCAGAACAGCCACGGAGGGGCTGGATTGATTCCTTGTTCTGGGTCACGTGCGGCTAAACATGGGTGGCAGCGTGGCGTCCATGGCATATGTCCCGGTCGTCCAGGACGTCGGCGGCGTCGCGGGCCATGCGCGGCCAGACCGAACCGTCGGCCACAATCCGCACAGGTGTAGGGCACTGTCACGTGAGGAGACATGGTTGCGCGATATGTCCGCCTCCAACTTCTGTACAACGGTTCTCCTCCACGGCAATCGCGCCCAGGGGGCTGCCGCCTTCAGGCTGGAAGTCTCCACCCATATGGACTCGTCGACAAACTCATAGAGCGGCACCATGTGCGCCGGCGGACCTGGATCCCACAGCCACGCCTCCAGGCGCTCCACAGTCTCAACGGTGAACAGCGGACTCGCCGCACACCTCACACGCCTCGGCGGGAACCTGATCGACCACCCCGATCTTGCCTTGGGGAGGTATGCATCAGGCGCGTGATTCGACGGGCCTCATAGATGCCTGGGCCTCCCGCGAGCGAGCCGTGTGTCATGGCCTCCTCATATGCGCAGAGGGTCATCGGCTCAGGGATCGGATCGCCGTCCTCCCGTAGCCCTTCCAGGTGCAAGGCGATCGCTTCCTGGATCAACTGCGTGACCTCCTCCACCGTCTTGCCCGTGGCGATACAGCCTGGCAGATCGGGCACATACGCCGAATAATTGTGCTCACCTGCTTCGCCGATGACCGCGTATTTCATGGCCTCCTGGCCTCCTCCGTTGAGGCCTCACACGCGGCGCTATCCGCCTCTTGAGGCGCCGGGACAAACTCATAGAGCGGCACCATGCCCACCGGCTGCCCAGGGTTTTCCTGCAGCTGCTCCAGCCGGCGGGACGTGTCTGGCGTAAAGACCGTTTCCCCACAGAAATTACAGACCCAGGCGGGGACGTTGCGGAACACGATCAGTTGGCCTTTGCGCCGGGCCGTGTATACCAGAGGCTTCAGTTCCTCGGTGCCAGGGCACCCCGGCAGCGGGCACTTTCGCATACTCATAGGCGCCTCCTTTGCGTGGGCGTGACCCACCAGGGTAGCTGGGACTCATAGACGGTGATAATGCGCAGCCGCGGCAAGCTCGTCGTGCAGACGAGATGCAAGGGCCGGCCGCTGATGGCAAACCCACAGATCAGACAGCAGGCGCCGCGGTGATGCGTGGGATAATCTTCGAGGACGTGTCCACTCGCCAGCGCGTGCAGCAGCTCCTCTTCCGCAATGGCCTCGGCCGCCATCTCCTCCCGCGCATGGCGCGTCAGCTCGTACAGACCCGCCGCCGCTTGTGCTTGAATCCGTTCGAGCATGCCCCCCTCCACGCTGCGCCTCGCCGACACCATGTCGGCATCGTGTGTTAGTATACGCCGCCGACATGTCGGCGGCAACAGCTATATCGGGAAAAGTGCCGCCGACATGTCGGCGACGATCAAAATTGATAAATTTTTCTTGACCGCACAGTGCCTTTCCCTCTAGCCTGGAACATCACGCTGTTCTTCCGACGGATGCACGACTGAACCCCATCGTGGCTTAAGCCACTATCCCCTTGAGTGATGTGTCCATGAGCCATAGCGACGCCTCCGCCACGATCCTCGACGCCGCCGAGCACCACATCCGGGCCCTGGCGCTGCGCAAGAAGGGCCATACCTATCGCGAGATCGGCGCCCAGCTCGGCGTGAGCGAGCAGCGCGCCTGGCAGCTGGTGCGCGAAGAATTGGACCGCTTGACCCGGGAGCGCACGCTCCTGGCCGATGAAGTGCGGCGCCTGGAGCTTGAGCGTCTCGATCAGCTCCAGCTGGGGCTCTGGCTGGAGGCCTGCAAGGGCGAGGTGTCAGCCGTGCTGCCGGTGCTGTGGATCATGCAGCGCCGGGCGAAACTGCTAGGGCTTGATGCGGCAGACCAGCTGCGGGTGTGACTCCGCGAGGAAAGGGATGGGCTCGTGGCAGGTCATCGAGGACATGTTTCCATCCAAGCACATTGAGGTATGAGGGTGGGGGTTCATACCGCAAAAAATTCCGGACGAAGACAACACGGGTGGGCTCGTGGTAGACGACTACAAGGGCATCGGTAAGGGCTATCTAAGTCCCATAGTATGCCGTTCGGAGCGCTGAATCATTCGTGCCGCACAGGCACTCAAAAACGTTGTCGTCCAGGCGAGGATCATTGACTCTGGCCGTCTCAGCGAAGAATGTCGCGGCTGCGTGCCAACGCGGGAGGAGATCGGCCAGGGCGAATTCGTCGCGCCAGACATAGAGGCCGACCTGGTTCGTTTGCGGGTTCGTCAGGATATACAGCCAGAGATCCTGGGCGAAAAAATCAAAGCACCGAAATTTCTCATCGTTCCAGAGTCGGGGATCAATCTTGCGGTAGTGGCCCATCAGCGCGTCGCTTCTCCTCGTGCCAAAGCAAAACCGCCCAACCCTCCGCCGCATCCGAGGCGAGAGCCGGGCGTTCAACGTCATGCCTTAACAAAGTGATATAATTGGCTCGACAGTTGTGATTTGGGGCAGTCAAATAGATCATCCCGGAACCATACCCCGCTGCTTGGCAAATAACTGAGCAAAAATCTGGTCAGCCTTGGAGCCATGGGACAACTGATCATGCACGAACAGCAAGAGCTTCTGCAGCAGCGCACGCCCTTGGTGCCGACAGGCGTCCCCGATGGTTTGGATGAGGCCCTTCGTTCGATCCGGTACGGTAGGCAGACACGTCAGATGCAGCAACGAATAGGCCGCGAAGACCAGACACCAAGGTTTCCCCATGGCTTCGGCACTCCGCATGCGGTACTCGTGGACGCCCAGGTGCCCCGTGCTGTCCTGATCAAACGTGTCGATGGTATGATCTCAAATGACAAATTCGGCTGCACACGATGGGGGGTCCTCCAACTCTCCTGGTGGCGTCGGCCGAATCGGCTACGGCGCTAACCGCATGGCGAGGGTATCCTCCTGCGTATCGAACGTACGATACGCAGGAGGAACCCATGAACACACCCTGGCAGATACGTCGCAGGGTGATCGCACGGCGCGACGGTGCACGACGCTGGGATGCAGCCTACCAGTGCCTTCTGCCATGGGCGATGGATCACCACGCAGGCACGTGTCCTGTGCCATCACACCGGCAGGAGGAGTCCCCTGGAAGTAGCCCTGTATGTCCGTGTCTCGACCACCCGGCCACAACAAACACAGACGATTGCGCCACAGCTGGCCCGTCTTCGCGCCCATGTGGCAACCCAGCCCGATTGGCATCTGGCTGAGGAACCCATCGACCGCGACGATGGGTATAGTGGGGCCAAGCTGAATCGGCCGGGCCTGGATCGGCGGCGGGATCGCGCCGCCTTGGCCGCCTGTGCACGGGTCCTGCTCACGGCCCCCGATCGGCTGGCGCGCAACGATGTCCATCAAAGGCTCCTCATCGAGGAACTCGCCCAGCGGGGCTGCGAGGTCGCGTTCCTGGACCGGCCCATGAGTCCGGATCCGCACGAGCAGCTCCTGCTCCAGATCCGGGGTGCCGTGGCCGCGTATGAACGCACCCTGATCACCGACCGGAGGCGACGTGGCCGACAGGCGAAGTGGCGCCGTGGCCAACTGCTGCCCTGGAGCGTCCCCCCTACGGGTCTGTCATGGATCCCGAGCGCCCCCGTGATCCCCAGCGCCTGCGGCTCGATCCGGTCAAAGCCGCGGGGATCACCCCGATCTGTGCGTGGTCTACCGCCCCCCAGACGCCGGCCACCCTCGATGGCGTGGCTAAGCGTCTGACCGACGACCAGATCCCGACGCCACGCGGGGGGCCACGCTGGCATGTGGCCTCGGTGTAGGGTATCCTCCGTGCGCCGGTCTACACGGGCACCGCCGACAGCGAACGCACCCGCCCGGTGCCTGCGCGCATCCGCCGCTCCGCCTTGCGCCCGGTGGGGCCGGGGGACAGTCATCGGCCGGCCCCGCCCGAGGAGTGGATCGCCATCCCCGTGCCGGCCATCGTCAGCCCGGAGACCTTTGCCGCGGCCCAAGCCCGCTTGGCGCGGAAGACCCACATGGCCCGCCGGCACCACACCACGCATGACTACTGGCTCCGGGGCTTGGTGAGTGGTGGCCCGTGTCAACTGGCGTGTCTGGGGCGCACCCTGCCCCCAGGCTCTCACGACGATCTCTGCCGCGGTCGGACCGATGCCTTGCGGGCGGCTCGAGGAGAGCGCTGCACGGCACGCTTTGCCCCGGCCCGCGCCCTGGACGAGTTGGGCTGGCAGGATCTGTGCCGGATCCTGACCGAGCCCGCGCTCATCACCCATGAATTGGCGCGTGCTCACGGCGGGGCATGGCTGCCCCAGGCCCTGCAGGCCCGGCGCAAGACCCTGCGTGATGCCCGCACCCAACTCGAACGGTAGCAAGCCCGGCTGCGGGAAGTCTACCTGGCGGAGATCATTGGGCGCGATGCATTCGAACGCACACGACAGGAGGTGATGCGGACCCAAGACGGCTTGACGCAGCCATGGCGCCAGCTCGAGGCGCAGGCGCAGCCACAGGTGGATATCGCCCTCTTGGCCCAAGGGCTCGCGGCCTTTTGCCGGCGGCTGCAACCCACCTTGGACCAGCTCACGTGTGCCCAACGCAGACCCCTGGGGGAAGTGCTGATCGATCACGTCAGCGTCACCCATGACCCGGTGGAGATTCGCTCCGTGGTCCCCACGGGCCCCACAGGAGAAACCACCCCGTTTTGTCATGTGCGTTTAGACTATCTCCGTTGGCCACCGTTGCAAGTACAGGGCGATGATTTTGGCGGCACTCCAGTCCACCCGGTTCGTCACCAGCACGATATAGCGTCCGGTCAAGGACTCGTGCTCAAAGCTCACCACAAGCCGGACCTTGCCCAGGCCTGGGATGCGGACCGCCAGCGTGAAGCACCAATAGGTATGGTCTCCTGCTTTGACGGGGCGATAGGCAGGCGCCGGGATGAGCGGTACGAGTTCCTCCACCGCGATGTGGGGGCTCGGCAGCTGCATCGCCCAGCCATTGGCATCCCGCAGGTGAAAACTAGCTGTTTCTAGCAGACGGTTTTTTTTGAGCAGACTAATCCAGTCCTTGCGTCGACGGGCCAAGACCTGGACCAACTCCTCGGCCAGGTACCAGGCGTCGAACACCACCACGCCAAAGGGCACTTTGTGCCGAATGGCCTCTTCCACCAGTTCGATGGCCAGGGCAATTTTGGTCCGAAACTGCTCATGCCGCGCCCGAAACTCGGGATCCTGGAGCAACACCAAGTCCACCTGCTGATGCAAACGATTCCGTGCCTTTTTATCGGTGAGAATCTTCAGCTCCGGAAAATGCTTCGCCACACAGGCCTCCCACTGGGTCAATTCCTCATAGCGCCGATACAGGCGCAGCCCCAGAGGGAAGCGTACGGGCCCACTGACAGAGAAGCTGGTGACCGGGTTATGCGCCAAAGGATACGTGCCGTTGCCGTGGTTATAGTGGCGGTCCACGTAGTCAAAGAGGCCCCCCACGTGTTCGCACAGCGTATCATCGATGACGACGAGCGAGTCGCGTCGGCGACGGCGATGGGGCGTGGTCTGCTGCAGCATGAACTGGACCCGGCGGCGATTGACCTCCGCCTCCCGCCAGGATGCCTCGGCGAGAAAGCGGGAGAGATTGGTTTTGTCCGCGCTGTCGAGAATGCAGCGCGCCATATTGGCCAGACTCTTGTTGGGCAGGACAATCAGTCCGGTCAGGTAGTGCTGAAAATGCCGAAACTGGCACTGGTTGTCGAACAGGTCGCGGAAGACTTCGGCGTGCTCGGTGACCACCGGAGCAGGCGCCACAAGCGGCAGTTCCATCACACACCTCCTTGTCCTCGTCGGCATAATCAGCCTGGTCCAAGGGTAGCATTGGGGTCCCAGCAGGGCAAATCACAACTGTCGAGTAATTGGTAAGAATTTGACACATTGATGGTTGATCCTAAATCCAACTGGTCACGAGGGATTTCCGTCGCTCGACGCCTGGTATTTGCCGCACCAGGCGTCACCCCGATTTAGGCCGCTGCGCCGCGTCCTTCACGGCAGCGCGGCTATTTTTGTTGAGACAATGGTGACAATTCTGTTAGGCTAGTCAGCAGTGATGAAACTTGAGCAAAATCCTTCCTGGAGAGGAGTCTTTCCATCGCCAGCCGCAAAACCGGCGTCACGACCTACCTGTCTCGCAGTGCTCGAACACCTGTCTGATGCGGTGTACTGGACGCCAGGCGCGTCCCTCAGTAGTTGTGTCGAGGCCGCCGTCCGTCGGTATCTGGCGGCCCTGAAACGCCAGCGAGGCACCCCTTTTTCCCGACGTGCAGAATCGCTCCCCGTGGAGCGCCGGGTGCATGGGAGGACGCCCGCGGACTAAGCCTCCACCCCTTGGATCGTCTGTGGACGCGTGCCGCGCGTGGATGCCTGCACCCCCCGCCGCCTCTGCCGCAGCCTCTTCGGGCGGATCACCGCCGCCTGATAGCCCGACTCCTTATACGCCCGCACGTCCGCCTACTTCACCCGAATCGAGCCTCCCAGCTGGTAGAAGCGGAGGTAACCCCGTGCAATGAGGTCGTAGGCGGTACTGCGCACGAGGCACCAGCGGCCAGCTAATTCCTTGGGGCTCAGCCATTCGGGAGATACGGGTGACGGCATGAATCTTCCCAGAGTCGCCTACACTGAAGGAGGCACCCTCTGATCGCCATTGAGGAGCTGGCGCGGGGGCACTTTGAGTCCCTGGGCAATGGCCACCAAGACGCTGAGCGGGATGTCGATAGCGTCCATCTCGTACCTGATGATCGTGACTCGCTTCTTACCTACCGGCGCCGCAAGTTGTTCCTGGATGAGGTCCCGTTGTGCGCGGTAACGGCGGCTATGCTGTCCCACACTCATGCGTGCCCCTTCTCCTGAAGTTCCAATATAAGCAAAAATCTTGAGCTGTGGCTCACTTTCCTCGAGAGCAGAGAGGCATACAGGCCGAGGGAGGTGGACCATGAGGCAGACACGGGAAACGATCGAGCAAAACCTGGCCGAAC
>Ga0137403_10006707_pt1 | contig 13144 bp, 11 predicted proteins | sample CZOMad2_1_16fung_FD_122057 | JGI IMG/M metagenome (GOLD analysis project Ga0137403, IMG submission 122057) | Vadose zone soil fungal communities from Angelo Coast Range Reserve, California, USA - CZOMad2_1_16fungal (Hybrid Assembly) | ecosystem: Environmental > Terrestrial > Soil > Vadose zone... | reverse complement strand
CTACGGTGGTGACACAACGGCCGACGAAAGCGGCTTCGCCGGCGAAGCCCTCCGTTCGGTCGTCACCCAACTGCTTACGCTACAGCCCGAAGCCGCCGGCCATTTTCGTTGCCTTGCCTGGGGTCCTGGCGCCGCTGATCTGCTGGCTCGCGAAGCTATCCGGCTCATAGATGCCGGGGTAGGCCGCGGCGTCATCAGCAAGATCGAGTTGTTCTGCATTGGCTCCGGAGAACATGACAAGCCGACCTGGCACACTCTCGCGGCCGCCGATGATACATTCCGCGGAAAACGCGACGTTTTCCAGCTCCGTTACCTGGATAACCTTGCGCAGGCCCGTGCTGTCCTTTCCCCGGCCCATGACAGTCCCGCCGTACATCTCGCACTGGTCACGGGCCTCACCGAAGGCGGACAGCGCTTGCAGATCGAGGCTCCTGAAGTCCAGCCGCCGGCCCGCGATAGCGAGGTCCTGTTCAGCCCGCGTGTCTGGCAGCGGCCACGCCAAGACCGCCGCACGCTGCTCATGCCGCCCGCCGCCACGCCGAGCGGGCAGGCTTGGCTCCGGTTGCAGAATGCGATCGAAGACGTCTGGCCCGAGCCCGGTCAGCCCATCCGCGTCCCTGAAGTCCGCACCGGAACTCTCGATATCCGCGCTCAGCTCGTCGAAGTCCACGATCTGGCGCTGTGGGTCGCTACTCTCGACCGCTATGCCACCCGGGACAGTCTGGAGCAGGCCCTCGGTCGCGACAATGTCGCCATCCTCCATCAAGAGCGGAGGCTCGGTGGTGACAGCCCGCTGTCGCTCGTTCTCAGCCAGAAATCAGGCGGCCCGGCAGATCGGGCCATAGGTCGCAGTCTGCGCGCCGCCGGAATCGTCGATAATCCGGATGTTGCCCTCAGCATTGGTACCGATCTGCGCAAGGTTGCTAGCCTTGATGTTCGCTCCCAACTTTTGTTCACAGACCATCATCCGGATCGCGTGCTGAGGAAATTCCTGCTTCAGCCTTTTCACAAACTCCAGTGCCGGGTCGTCAGCCTCACTGACTCCAAAAAGTATTTCGTATTCCGGATAATCCTGAACACAATGGCTCCGCAAGCTTTCGTACATCTCGGGATCGGTACCCTTGAGAGGTCTGAGAATAGAAACGCCGGGCAGAGTAGGTGTTGGGTAGACTCTATTGCCTGCCGTCTTCTGTTCTCTCAAAAACGTGGCCGCGCTCCACATGCACAGGACGTAATAGAAAATGCTGGCGGCAGTAGCCAGCGCGAAGATAATTTTCAGGAATTCGAATATGTGATGAATCATGAGACGGTCCGCAGCAAGCCGTCCAGATTTCCTTCGTGTACCTTCGTGTCCTTAGTGGTGCAAAGGAACGTCAAGAACCACAAAGGACACTAAGGTGCACGAAGAGAAGATTATTCGTAGCGGAGCGATTCAATCGGATCCAGATTCGCCGCTTTCCACGCCGGGTAAATCCCAAATACCAATCCTTCGAGGGCCGCCGCACAGAAACCGAAGCTCGTCCAGAACACTGACATGCGTGCTGGTAGCGAACTCCAGATCACGGGAATGATCCAGGTGATAATTGCGCCAAAAAGCACGCCGAGCACCCCTCCCGCGGCGGTAAGGGTAATCGCCTCCAGCGTGAACTGAAGCAGAATGTCCCGCTTGCGCGCGCCAATCGCTTTGCGCACACCAATTTCACGCGTCCGCTCGGTTACCGCGACAAGCATAATATTCATTACGCCAACGCCGCCGACGATCAAGCCGACGCTAGATACCGCAAACATGAAGATAAACACCGCCCCGGTCACCTGGTTCCACACATCGGAAAGAGAATCCTGGGTGAACACGGCGAAATTATCAGGCTTGTCCGGCGGCACCTTACGCCGACGGCGCAGCAATTCGCGCATCTCGTCGATGGTTTTGGGCATGTCGTCATGCGAGGTGGCCTTCACTATAATCCAAAATTGTTTTAGTTCCGGATGTAACTTGCGAAACGTGCCCATGGGGAAATAGACGGTATTGTCGCTCGGGTTCTTGCCTCCCGCAAAGACGCTCTTCAGCTTTTCCAGCACACCAATAACAGTGAATGCCTCGCCTTCGATATTGATCTCTTTGCCTTCCGGCAATTGATTTGGAAAAAGCTCCTCCGCAGTATCGGAACCAAGCACGATCACGGGTGCGCGGCGCTGCTCGTCGAGTTCGCTGAACCAGCGCCCTGAGGTGGTTGCAAGATCATAGACGCTCGTGAACGATGCGGTAATTCCTTCAAGAGCTGTGTTCTTTGCTTTGCGACCGCCGTACTTCACGACATAAGTGCCGGTACCCAGCTCAGGCTGCGCAAAAACCACCGCCGCGGTGACCGCCTTCACGTGCGGCAAATCGCGCATAGCCGTGGCGTCCTCGAACGTTAACTCCTTACGGGTGCGCATCGCTTCAGTAGGCCGCCCAAAAGTAAAAGGCTGCATGTGGAAAGCAAAAATCATGTTGGAACCAATGCTGCTGATCACTTGTCGCACGTTGTCATTCAAGCCGCGCACCACCGACGAGATACCAATCACGACTGCAACCCCAATCACAATCCCGAGTACCGTCAGCGCTGAGCGCAGTTTGTTACTACGAATGGTATCCAGCGCCATCTGGACGATCTCGCCGTAATCGCGTCTGCGCATCATTAAAACCAGCCATTAGCTATCAGCCGTCAGCCTTCAGCAAGAGCACGCAGTTCACAGCTTTAAGCTGAGCGCTGAAAGCTGAGAGCTGACAGCTTTCTTCACAGCTCGAATCTCAGCGCCGCAATCGGATCCAGCCGCGCAGCGCGTTTCGCCGGATACACACCGAAGAAAACACCCACACTCGCGGAAACCAGCAGGCCGGCGGCTACGGCCCACAGCTTGATAACTGAGGGCATGCCGATAATCGCGGTCACGCCTTTCGCGACGATGATCCCGAACAGCACCCCGAGCACGCCGCCTACGAGCGCCATGGTTCCTGACTCAATCAGAAATTGCAACAGCACATCGTCTCTTCGCGCGCCCATTGCCTTGCGAATTCCAATCTCCCGTGTCCGCTCCGTCACCGAGACAAGCATAATATTCATGATGACGATGCCGCCGACTACCAGCGAAATTGCGGCAATGGCAATCATGGCGATGAAAAACGTCCCGCTCAGATTCGACCAGATGCTGAGAAAGCTGGCGTTGGTTTCAGCGGTGAAACTGTCCGGCTGTCCCGGCAGATCGTGCCGGCGAGCGCGCAAGATGGCGCGGGCTTCATCAATTGCCGCATCCAGTTGGCTGCCTACTCCGTTGGCCTTTCCCGAAATCCGGATGCTTGAGTGTGCCCCGAATTGCTTGAAAAATGTACTGATCGGGATGGCAACAAAATTGTCGCGGCTTTGCCCCAACGTCTTGCCTTGCTTCTTCGCCACCCCAATCACGCGATACAACTCCCCTTCGACCCGAATCTCTTTATCCAACGGGTCCACGCCAGGGAAAAGAGTGTCAACAACATCCGTGCCGATCACTCCGACGTTAGAACGATTGTTCACGTCGTTTTCATTCAGCCAGCGGCCGGCCGATAGATCAATGTTGAGGATGGCGCCGTGCGAAGGAGTGAGACCACGCACCCACGAATCACTAATCGACTGCTCACCGTATTTCACGTGCCCATTAGGGTTGAAGGTCGCAGCCCCGATCAGCACGCAGTGCGTGCAAGTCTCAGCCACCGCATGGTAATCCTCCATGGTGAGGTCCTTGCGTTTTTGGCCTTCCAGGAGCTGATCAATATTCGTGATGACCGGACTGATTTTGCTGATGATGAAAACGTCGGCGCCGAGATTGAAAATCTTCTCGGCTACGTAGCCATTGATTCCGTTGACAAACGTTACAACGGCAATTACCGCCGCAACTCCAATCACCACCCCGAGTAGAGTCAGTGCAGAGCGCAGCTTGTTGGCCCACAGGGACTGCAGCGAAATGCGGATGGCTTCGAGGAAGTTCATGGACGTCGGGCGTTGCTAGTTGTCGTTGGCGGAACTTGGGTCCAGTCAAGTCTAACAAAGGGGTGCAGAGGGCTCACGTAGGGACAGCCGCCCCCGGCTGTCCGGCGGAGCGAAGCTCCGCATTTCTCCGATTGCAAAAAAAAGAGGCGAGCTATCGCTCGCCCGGACAGCCGGGGGCGGCTGTCCCCACGTGAGTTTGCATGGTCTGCCCCGCGACCTGAACCTCCGTAGACTGGAGTCCCATCGAATATAATGAAGTGTTGGCAGCTGGACCGGACGGTCGCTCTCGCTTCGTCAAGGAGCGGGGGAGGAAAGTCCGAACTCCGCAGAGCAGTGTGCCGGATAACGTCCGGGAGGGTGGATTCAAGTCCACTCGACGGAAAGTGCCACAGAAAACATACCGCCTCAAGCCTGCTTTCGAGCGGGTGCCAGGTAAGGGTGAAAAGGTGCGGTAAGAGCGCACCGCTGCCGCAGTAATGTGGCGGGCAGGGCAAACCCCACACGGAGCAAGACCAAATAGGGAGGGACCTCGGGTTCGCCTGAGGACGTGTCGGCTCGGCGCGTCAAACTTCCGGGTAGGTCGCTTGAGCCGCGCAGCAATGCGCGGCCCAGAGGAATGACCGTCCTGCCGGAGCAATCCGGCAGACAGAATTCGGCTTATAGGTCCGGCTGCCACAATCTTTCCTATTTTCTTCCACCTAACGAGGGCGCATCACAGATTGTGACGCCGGTGTGACAGAACCTGTGGATGTTGCGTTAATCAGCGGAAACGGTATACCTAGCGTGCTCAGTGTTGGACCTGAACGATTTCGGTGACTACTTGCGCCGTCTTTACGTACTCCGCGCATCGGACCTGTCCATTGCTGCCGCGCTACTCGCTGTGAGACTCGCCTGCCTTCCTCAGCCGGTTCGTGTCAGCGGTTGCCATGTTGGTGCTCCTTAGGATCCCCGGTCGGCCCTCTATGTTTGTGGTGAACGTACTCGGGAGGGACATTCAAAGTTTAAGCGCCTCGGCTTAGATGCTGGGTACTTTGCTTTTTTGACGCAGTAGAAGGCGGTTCTCATGAAGGAACAAGGCAAGTATTCAGAAGGTGCAGGTCTATTCGATAGTTTCCACTTTCGCGGTAGGTGGTGGCTCCCGAACAGACCAGACAACCGAGTCCACGGCACAGTCTACTATTCGTTGGCAGGAATCTCTTTAGAGCTTGACGGAATATTTGATTTACCGGAGTTCCGGAACCGAGAGCCCGAAGTTGGAGCATTCAGGTCTGATTGCATCCTCGGCATGTCGCTAGAAGGAGACTTGTGCACTATATTGCGCGTTTTTTTTCAGGAACAGTCCAGCGCACTCATTCTTGGCGGGCACGAACTCGTGATTGGTGCGCACTGTGGAAGTGATGATGAGATCATCTCCGGTGCCTTGATCTCATACACAAATCTGGAGGAGTGGGCTTTTGTTCCAACCATCAGATCTGAAACGAGTGCCAACGTAGACCATTTCGTCCTGAGCATTCCGATACTGGCTAAGTCTCTCTTTACCGTGAATGAGACGTTCCCGTTTCGCAAATTGGAATTGCTGGTAGGAGTCGAAAGTTCACAACGTAGAGGAGCATTTTCTGCACAAGCGAGGGGATACTTTGAGTGCGAGTTCCTCGGTCTGCTCTCAGTACGCACAGTAAAGAGCGTTGTCCGGCAACTCGGTAATCTTCTGTCGATCTTGGAGGGGCAAGCCACGTATGCAACCCGCATTCGTCTGCTGATGGGGTCAGAGCCGCGACCGCCTGTTGCAGAGTTGTTCCAAGTTCCCAACGCGCAGGCGTTGCCGTCGAGCATTCACGGGCCCCTGATGCCGCTATCGTTCAAGACACTCGCTGAATATACAGCTAGCCTTTTTGCTTCGTGGTTTACGAACGAAGAGCTTCTCGGCCCCGTGTACAACCTGCTACTCAGCACGATGTTTCACAAAGGACAGCCGCTAGAGACATTTTTCCTCTCTCTGATGCACGCTATCGAAACATTTCACCGCAGAGCGTATGGCGGCACATACATGTCGAAGGCTTCTTATGAGCCAATTCGTGAATTGCTCGTTGGAGGTGTCCCATCTGGTTTGGGACAGGAGTTCGAGAAAAAGCTAAAAGACATGATGGAATACGGCTATCAGTACTCACTGAGAACTCGGCTGAAAGAGTTACTCCGAAGTCTCAAACCGGAGACGAAAACGAGATTTCTCGAAGGCGATGAAAAGGATTTCATCGATCTTGTGGTCAAGATCAGAAACTATCTTACTCATTACGATGAGACAAATAGACCAAGCATCCTTGACGATATCGTGAAAATGTACAACCTCAACAGGCGTCTGCGAGCCCTGTTAATCGTCTTGCTGCTGAAGTACCAGAGCGTACCAGAAGACAAGGCGGCTGCTGGCGTGGGCGCGCGGCTTGATCTCGCGTACTGACTGCCCGGTCCCGAGTTCAATGCCAAAATTGTGACGCCGATGTGACATTAAAGCTGCCCAAATTGACATCATTGACAGTTTTCTCCCTCATCGATTCAACAACTTGTGTATCTGCCGGGTGCCCCGGTCTCGCCGCAGTTGCGAGACCTGGGAAACGGCTCTGATTGCTAGCCTGGCTGTCCATCAAGATGGCGCGAGAAACTGAAAAAGACCAAAAGAAGACACCCGCGCGCTTTGAGTTGCAGGTCCCTCGACTCAGCAGGAGACTCGCCAACGAGCTTTCTGCGCTGCTCGGGATTACAAGACTATAAGAGAGATCGTGACGACATCGCTGGAGCAAGCCCTAAATCCTTCGCGGACGAGGGCGTCCACGCCACACTGGCAAAAGCCGTCAGACGCGGGGCACCCCGGTCTGAATGTATGTCGTCAAACGTACTCTCGGCGGCTGCGCTGTTAGCGCCCAGGATGTCCGCAGCAAAACTGGCCCGAACTGGTGCCGTCCCTGTCGGGACTCGTGCATGGGAGGGGAATGCTACCCGGCACTCCCGTGCCGGGCTTTCAAGTTCCGCCGCTTCGCGGCTGGGTGATGGTTCCGGAGCGCCTGAGATGCGATTCGTCGGCCGCTTCGCGGGGTGATGGTTCCGCAGCGCCTGAGATGCGATCCGTCTTCTATGGCTGCGTCGTCCGGTGGGCACTACTCCAGTGCCGCAGGCACGGAATGTGAAAGCCCGGCATGGCAATGCCGGGTAGATGGGGAAAATCGAGCGAGTCCCGGCAGGGACGGCACCTCGCACACGCAGAGTGGGTGAGCCGTTATTCATGGAACGCCATAAGACCGGTGTCGTCCGTATCGGGACTTGTGGTTTTATTTCATCGCCACCCCGGCACTTCCGTACCAGGCTTTCGTATTCGGCCGCTTCGCGGCTGAAAAATGCACCTCTTTAGTTGTGACATCCGGCACAGACGCGCGTTCACCAATGTGGATATTTGGACGAATGGCTCACAAATATCCGAACATCCTCATCCATTGTGTGTTCAGCACCAAAGGACGTGAAGACCTCATTCCGGACGAAATGCTGCCCAGGCTCTGGAAATACTTCGCGGGAATTGGCCGAAATCATGGGATTCCGGTGCTCGCGGCAGGTGGCGTTGCTAATCATTCGCATTTGCTGATTGCACTTCCTGTCGGCGTCGCCCCAGCCAAAGCAATTCAGGTTCTGAAGGCCAACTCGTCGAGATGGATCCACGAACACGGAATCGCATTCGCCTGGCAAGTGGGTTATGCCTTCAGCGTGAGCAGTTCGAACAAAACCGCGGTAAAGGATTACATCGAGCACCAGGCGGAACATCATCGCGGCCGTTCGTATGAAGCGGAATTGGAGGCGATGATTCGGAAATCGGGTATGCGGTTTGATCCGGAGGAGGCGTTTGGTTAGTGCCGTCCCTGCGGGACCGGGTTTAAATTGTGAATCGCCATCCGGCATTTCCATGCCGGGCTTTCACATTCCGTGCCTGCGGCACTTGGGATCCAATGAGTTTTCTTTCCGTCTCGACTCCTGCTTTCTAAAATCAGGAAAGATGGGGCAGCCTCTCGGGGGGTGGCCCGGTCCGATGACCTTTTTTGTCGTGCTCGCATCATTGGTAATGGCACTGCACTCCTGTTCATTCTATGGGTGGTGTTCGGAGCCCTCTTGACCCATCGCCGACCGCTGTTGCGTTGGCTGCATCTTGCCTCGCTCGTCTGGGCCATCGCGGTGGAAATCCTGCCCTGGGCTTGCCCGCTTACCGCAGTGGAAAACTGGCTGCAGGTCCACGCCGGGGGCGCCACTTATGAGGGTGGATTTCTCTTCCACTATTTGGACGTGCTGGTTTATCCCGATGTCCCGCCCGGCCTGCTGACCGCCTGCGGCGTCGCGGTTTGCCTATCAATCTCGGAATCTACATTGCGCGTTTCGGCGTCGGCACGTTGCCGGCTGGTAAATCGGATATCCCTGTGAAAACGGGTGTAAGATAGTGCCCGAGAAAGCTGGCTTCATCCTACGTAGTGATTTGGAGGGGCCGGGAGCCAGTATTTTTGCCGCCAATTTCTTCCCATGAGCGGTTCCTGGCGCCTCCCTGAAGAGGGGGAGCTATGCGTCATCGAACTGAATCTGGCCTATCGAGTCGTTCTCGCAAGTTTGTTTTGCTGCTGGTATTTCTCGCGGTCGTCTTTGGAGCGCCGGCGCGTGCGCAGAAGAACCGAACCGCTCCAGCGAGCCCGCCCAAGTACGACCTGAAAACCGAGACGAAGTTTAAAGGGACGGTGGCGGACCTGCAGCTGCCGCCAAAAGGAAGCGAGAAGGAAATTGCCCACCTCGTCCTGAAAAATGGCGCGGACGCGGTCGATGTTTACTTATGTCCCCAGGCCTTTCTCGCGGACATGGGATTTACCTTCAGCAAGGGTGATGAAATCGCGCTCACCGGCTCGAAAGTCAAACAGGGCGAAGCTGATCTCATCCTTGCGCGCGAGGTGGTAAAGGGTAACGACACGCTGGTGCTCCGCGACGAGAAAGGAAGCCCCGTCTGGAGCTGGCGCCGATGAGCTCAGCAGCCTCATCTCCCATGTGCCAGGGAGTTCGGGAATGCAAGATTACCTACACCGCCACTGTTGCCCGCGCTGCCGCTGCATACGGGTCGTACTGCGCATCCGGGTAGAACGAACCGCGAAACAGCGCCGGTTGCATAGAGACGGCGCATCTCTGGACGTGCACCGCATCAACGAATGTATGCGGAACTGAGGGATCACCCCAATCCCCGCCCCAAATCAACCGGTGACCGTGCGCAAGCTTTCCTAGGAAAGAAAAGTCCCCCTTCCAGGAAGGCTCCCCCGCGACCGCTTTCACCAAATCACATGCCAGGCCGTAGTGATGTACTCCCACCACCCGCAGCTTTGAGGCTCCTTGATTGAAAAGTTCCTGTTGCCTCGCCTGGCTGCGATACGTTTCAAATACCATCAACTCGATTCCCAGGGCGCGGGCGTCTTGCAAAATGTTTGCTATTGCAGCGCGAGTGACCGGTTCGAGCAGTTCCGGATCAGCCACACGTTTCGCACTGTTGAATCTGGCATCATTCTTAATGACATCTTCGTAGAAACTGGGCATGTTGCCTCCTCGATTGCGACACACTGCACAATCTGTGTCGCGGCTATGCGTCAGCGGGTGTTACTTACAGGAAGGCTCGCGCCGGGCGGTGCAGTTCGGCAGAAGGGGCCGCCGGAACCCAGGCACAGGCATACTACCTGTCAGTCCCCGTATTCCCCCTCTGGATTTTCTGCCACTCTAAGGCGATGTCAGGGGACATGTCAAGATGGGTTTCGGGAAGATGACCAAGCTGCTGTGCTGGATTCGCCTGCGTAATTGAGAGAGCCGCGACACTCTCGCTCTTGATCTGCGATGCCAATGCTATACTCCTTAGCCGAACTTCCCCAAGGAGACTACCCATGAAATTCACGAACACATTGGTGGGCTTCTGTGTGCTCGCTCTTGTTGCACTTACCACCGCCCAGACCAAGATCTCGGGAACGGCGCAATGCGGCAAACCGGATGCTCAGCAGAAAGTTGATGTGCCTGATCATCCTGGTCACGCGATCTCCATAAGCCAGGCCAAGTGCACTTGGAGCAAGCCTATGGAAGTCGCGGGACTGAAGAGTAAGGAAGGTGTTACAACGGACATGAACGACATTCATGGCGACACCGCGCATGGTCACGGTTATTACGTGGATACGATGGAGAATGGCGACAAAGCTTTCGTCAGCTTTCAGGGCACGGCGTCGATGAAGGACAATACATCCGAAGGGAAATGGAATTACACTGGAGGCACCGGAAAGCTGAAAGGCATCAAAGGACAAGGCACCTACAAAGGCAAAGGCGCTCAGGACGGCAGTGTCACGTTCGATGTCGAGGGCGAATATACGCTTCCGAAGTAGCCGGTGAGATCAAAAACAAGAAGAAGGTGGGCCACGGCTCACCTTCTCACGCTTGACCTGTGGTCTAGCGCTGATTCATCATTCTTCATAAGAGGAGATACTTATGTCAGCACCCAGCCGGCGTCCTGAAATCCGCCGCCGCCGCACTCGTAAAGAGAAGATTGCCATTCTACGTAAACGCCACGCCGCTGCCGCCACTGATGCCGACCGCAGTCGCCTCGCCGCAAAACTGCAGCGCCTGGGCCTGAATTCCCCCGGTCATCCGCTCCTGAAAAATATAGGGTGAAGAGATCTACGAGTTCACAGCGCGTGGAATCACGCCCACATCATCCCGCTCTGGCGAACTCGCCCGCGGATTTCCAGCGACATCCTCATATACTTTGAGCAGTTGCCGCGCCGAATCGTCCCACGAGAATTTCGTCGCCTGCTCATACCCGCGATGTTTGAGCTTTTCCCGCAGCGCCTGATCCACCAAAACGCGGTGCAAGGCGCGCATGATCTCAAAGACGTTCTCCGGGTTCACTAGCACCGCGGCATTGCCCACGACTTCTGGCAACGACGAGCTATTGGAGGTCACTACGGGCGTGCCATGTGCCATCGCTTCCAAAGGCGGCAGGCCGAAGCCCTCGTACAAGGAAGGAAATACGAATGTCTTCGCCGCATCGTAGAAAATCCGCAAGACTTCAATTGGAACAAATCCCATGAAGCGGACATCGTTCTGCACACCGCTACGAATCACGGTGCGCCGCAAGTCTGGGTGTTTCGAAAGTTCGTCGCCAATAATGATCAGCTTCAGATCGGGGAATTTATCTTCCTTCTCCAGTTCCGTTTTGAGCGCTGAAAACGCCTCAATGATCCGCACTACGTTTTTGTGTGGGCTGATTCGCCCCGCATAAAGCAGAAACGGATAGGTCACCAGATACCGCTCTGCCAGCAACTGCCGGTCGGCATCAGTGGCGTGTCCGCGCAAAAACCGTTCGTCAATCGCATTGTAGATCACGTCAATGCGTCCGCCGGGTATGCCAAACAGCTTCTCGATCTCGCTTTTGGTGAACCTGGAAACTGCAAACACCCGTGCCGCTCCTTTGAGCACTCGTCGTGTGAGATGGAAGTGCAGTGAACGGCGAATGTCCGAGTGTTCGCGAGCCCGGTACATGTGCTCCAGCACATCGTGCACGGTCATGACATAGGGACACGGCAGGTTGCGCGGCATCCAAAATAAATGAGGAATATGTACCAAGTCGCAGGTAAGGTGTTTGAGCGTGGCCCGGCAATTCAGGTAGCCCTTCAAAGTGGAGTCAAGATGCAACAGCGGGACTGTATGGAAATTCGGCGGGAGTGCGCCGATCTCAGCGACCTTCTGCGGCGAGCCGAGTAGAAAATATTTGTTCTCGTGATCCAGTCGTCCTAATGCCCGAACAATATTACGGGTGTAGGTGCCGACACCAAACTCGGTCATCCGGCGGATGTCGATAGCAATCTTCACGGAAAGATTTAACCACAGAGGGCACAGAGGAGCACAGAGGATTTGATTGTCTGCTCCCCCTGCGCTTTGCGGCTAGGCTCTTAACTCGGCTTGGGCTTTCGCCCTCCGCTCTGGGTACAGCGGGAAGGCTTCGGCGAGTTGCAGCACCTGTTTGCGGATTTTTCCCAGGACAGAGCTGTCAGTCCGTTGGTGCAGTACTTCGGAGATCCACCGCCCCACTTGCCTCATCTCGGTTTCCTTCATGCCGCGCGTGGTCAGAGCGGGCGTGCCGATGCGGATGCCGCTTGGCTTCATCGGAGGATTCGTATCGAAAGGAATCGCATTCTTATTGACGGTAATGCCGGCTTCTCCGAGCGCCTTTTCGGCTTCGCTGCCCAGCATGCCCTTCGAAAATACGTCAACCAGCATCAGATGTGTGTCGGTGCCGCCGGAGATAATCCGGAAGCCCTCGCCGGCCAGGGTTTCGGCGAGAACTCTTGCGTTGGCCACAATCTGCCGGGCGTAATCGCTGAACTCCGGCTGCATCGCCTCAAGAAAGCAAACTGCTTTTGCCGCGATGATATGCACGAGTGGACCACCTTGCATGCCGGGAAAAACGACTTTGTCGATCGCTGCGGCGAATTCCTGTTTGCTGAGAATCATGCCTGCACGCGGCCCGCGCAAGGTCTTGTGCGTGGTCGATGTGACTATTTGGGCGTGGGGAACTGGTGAAGGATGCACTCCGCCGGCGACCAATCCGGCAAAATGCGCCATGTCGACCAGATAGAGAGCGCCAACTTTGTCGGCGATCTGTCGCATACGCGCAAAATCGATGATTCGTGGATAGGCGCTGCCCCCGCCAATAATCAGCTTGGGACGTTCCTTCTCGGCTAGTTTTTCCAGATCGTCGTAGTCGATGGTTTCAGTCTCTTTGGTTACGCCGTAGGGGACGATGCGGTAAGTCTTGCCGGAAAAATTTAGATGATGACCGTGCGTGAGGTGTCCGCCGTGCGCGAGGTTCAAGCCTAGTATTGTGTCGCCCGGTTGCAACACGGCCGCATAGGCTTCCATGTTGGCCTGTGATCCAGCGTGGGGTTGCACATTAGCGTGCTCGGCGCCAAAGAGTTTTTTTGCCCGCTCGCGCGCCAAATCCTCCACAACGTCAGCGAATTCACAACCCCCGTAATAGCGCTTTCCAGGATATCCCTCGGCATACTTATTCGTGAACACCGAACCCATAGCTTCCAGCACAGCTT
>Ga0137403_10006706_pt1 | contig 13145 bp, 14 predicted proteins | sample CZOMad2_1_16fung_FD_122057 | JGI IMG/M metagenome (GOLD analysis project Ga0137403, IMG submission 122057) | Vadose zone soil fungal communities from Angelo Coast Range Reserve, California, USA - CZOMad2_1_16fungal (Hybrid Assembly) | ecosystem: Environmental > Terrestrial > Soil > Vadose zone... | reverse complement strand
CCGGTTCGTCACCTTTCCGAATGCGCTGCCGTTCGTCTTCGCGGGGCTCGACATCGCCGTCGTGTTCAGCGTGCTCGGCGCCATCGTCGGCGAGTTCGTCGGCTCCCAGCGGGGCCTCGGCAACCTCATCTTGCAGTTCAACACCGCGCTCGACATCGCCGGGATGTTCGCCGTGCTCCTGCTGCTGGCGGCGCTCGGCGTGGCGCTGCACCTGGTCATGCAGGCGATCCAGCGGCGCGTCATCTTCTGGGCCCAGCCCGATCACGTGATCGGCGCGTAAGGAGGTTCTCCTCGATGAAGCGACTCGCGCTGCTCGTCCTCGTCAGCCTCGCCCTCGCCTCCACCGTGGGCGCCCAGTCGAAGCCGCCGGCCAAGGTGGTCTACACGCTCACCACCAAGGACGTCTCGGTCGGGCTCTCGGCCCAGACCTCCATTCCCCTGACGCTGGGCCACTGGAAAGCCGAGGGGCTCGACGTCGAGGTCACGCCGCTCGAGGGCTCGACGGCGGGCCTGCAGCAGCTCGCGGCCGGCAACATCCACTTTGCCACCGTGGGCCCGGAAGTCGCGCTGATCGCCCGCGAGAAGGGCGTGAAGGTGAAGTCGTTCTACGTCGTGTCGGGCGTGACGATCACGGAGGCCAATGGCGGCTGCAGCGAGCGGTCGAAATCAGTTTCGACCAGGGTAGGGGGTTGAAACGCGACCAGCTCGATGCGCAGGGGGAGCCGGCCCGTAGCGGGTTGCAGATCGTCGATGTAGATCTCCAGCGCGGCCGAGTCGATGAGCGCATTTGCAGGAACACCGTTGGGGCCCGTCAACGGGAAGTCCAGAAACGCTCTGAATTCGTTGCCCGAGGCCGGGTCGATACCCGCAAACACGTTTTGCACCGAGGACGACATGCCTTGAGTCACGGTGAAGGTGGTCTGCGAAGTCTGTTCGATGTCGCCGTCAAATACCGGGTCACTGAGAATTTGTGTCGTGACCGTCGGTGGAGGGTTGTTATCGCTGCCCCCGCCGCCACACCCAGACAGACCGAGAAGGCCGCAGGCTATCGCTATCGCGGGTATTCGCAAGTTCATGATCACGGGCTCCCCCCTGTTCGGGCGAGGCGGTCTCGCCGTCGCTACGGTAGACCACTATACGGACGCTACCTGAAGCGCAGCTGACCGGACCGGTCAACCCTTCCCAGGTTCGCTTCCCATGGTACCGCTGCGGTTCAGATCACGATTCGCCCCATCATCGCTTCATGCCGACCAGCACGACAGGGTCCCGGGCGTTGCAATTTTCACAAAAAAGCCGTTTCACGACTTCCGATACCAACGCATCGCGGCCGAAGCGGCGCGCGAGAGTCTCAGCGGTGATTTCACTTCGCCGTCCGCACTTGCGGCACTCGATACACAACCAGAACAACCCGCTGTAGCTGCGGAACGTTCGCACCTTGGAGAGCGGGATCGGAGCCATGTGCAATAGCGTGCTGCAACATCAGGACTTGCGTCCATTCAGCGCCGGCAGCGGGTAACTACTGTATGTTCGGAAAACCACGCGCTTCGAAGGTAGCGCTACCAAGAATCGTATGAGTTAATAGAGGAGTCCGGCCCGGGCGCAGCGCCTGCCGGCACAGCGGCTCGAGCTTTGTTGAAGCAGCTTCATTGCGGAGGGAGGGGGCGCATTGAACCGTCGGCAGGTCACTCGTGTGGTCTTGGGGGTGCTGAGTCTGTCAGTGGCATTGATGTGCCGGGCAGCCCCGCCACATCTGGAAAAACAGGGCACGGCTACCCGGCTGATCGTCAACGGCGCGCCGGTGCTCATGCTGGCGGGCGAGCTGGGCAACTCCAGCGCATCGAGCGCGCGCTACATGGCGCCTCATTGGGCGCGTCTCAAACAGATGCACCTGAATACCGTGCTCACGCCGGTGTCCTGGGAACTAATCGAGCCTGCAGAGGGCCGGTTTGACTGGGAATCGGTGGATGCGCTCATCCGCGACGCGCGCTCACAGGATCTGAAGCTGGTCTTCCTATGGTTCGGTGCCTGGAAGAACAGCATGTCTACCTACGTTCCCTCCTGGGTAAAGCGTGACCAGGCCCGGTTCCCGCGGGCGCAACTTCCGAACGGATCGGGACTGGACATCCTCTCAGCTTTCTCACCTGCAACGCGGGACGCCGATTCGCGCGCCTTCACGGCCCTGCTTGCGCATCTCAAGGATGTGGACGGCGCGAAAAACACCGTTCTGATGATTCAGGTCGAGAACGAGATCGGCATGCTTCCGGTTGCGCGTGAGTACGGCCCGGTCGCAGACGCGTTGTTTCACGAGCAGGTGCCCGACGAGTTGGTGCGGGCACTCGCTGCGAGCACGGCGAGCCCTGAGCATCCGCTGCGGCACGTGTGGGACGAGCACGGAGCGAAGGTCCAAGGCGACTGGACCGCTCTGTTTGGCGAAGGAGATGCGACCGCTGAAATATTTACCGCCTGGCACTATGCCCGCTATGTCGAGCCGCTCGTGCGTGCGGGTAAGGCTGTCTATCCGCTGCCCATGTATGTCAATGCGGCTCTCAACCGGATGAACAAGGCCCCCGGTGAGTATCCGAGCGGTGGCCCGTTACCCCACTTGTTGGATGTCTGGAAGGTGGGAGCCCCCTCGCTGGACCTGCTCGCGCCGGACATCTACTTTCCGAATTTCGTGGACCTGGCTTCGCGCTACAAGCGTCCGGACAATCCGCTGTTTGTCCCTGAGGCGAACAACGCCGAAAAGGCCGAGGTGCCGGCGAACGCGTTCTATGCATTCGGCAAGCTGGATGCGCTCGGATTTGGCCCGTTCTCGATCGAATCGGTTGACGAGAAACAACCCAATCCGCTCGTCGATGCCTACGCCGTGCTCCAGCAGTTGAGTCCGGCCATTCTGGCGGCCCAGGGGCTCGGGAAAATGTCCGCCTTCCGGCCCCGGGTCCTGGAAGACGAGACCGTGTTGGACATGCCGGTGACCGAGACGCTCGGCGGCTATCGGTTCACAGTCGCGTTCGTGGATACGCAGCTGCCCAGGAGCGAGCAGAAAACGGCCGCACATGGCGGGTTGATCATTCAGACCGGCCCCGAGGATTACCTCGTGGCGGGGCAGGGGATGATCATTACTTTTACACCCGTGGGCGACGGCCCCTCGCTTGCCGGGATCGACAGTGCGTGGGAAGGCAGCTTCGACGCACACGGCAAGTGGATTCCCGGACGCCTGCTCAACGGCGATCAAACGCACCAGGGCCGTCACCTGCGCCTGGCACCGGGACATTTCCAGATTCAACGGGTACGTCTGTACCGCTACCGGTAGACGGCCCTTGCGCGGCCGCCGAAGCGCGCTGCGTTGACCGGTACATCGTTACTTGGCAATATACCAGTATGACTATAGAGCTGGAGGCGGGCCTGAAAGCACTCGCCAGCGCCAAACGGCTGCTGGTTTTGTCCTGGCTGAAAGATCCGACCGCCCATTTTCGGCCGCAAACGGACGGGGACCTGGTCAAGGACGGGGTGTGCGGGCTGCTCATCACGGAGAAGCTCGGCGTTTCCCAACCTACGGCCTCGGAACATCTGCGGATCCTGTCCGATGCAGGGTTCCTGAGCGGTAAGAAGATCAAGCAATGGATCTTCTACCGCCGGGATGAAAAGGAGATCGCCGCATTCAAGGTGCTCCTGAAAAGCGAGATATAGGAGTTCGAAATGTCCGTCTACGAAAAACTGCGTGCGTTGTCGATTTCACTTCCGCAGCTCACGCCACCGGTTGCCGCATACGTTCCCTTCGTCCGCAGCGGTAACCAACTGTTCCTGTCCGGCCACATAGCCAAGCAGGACGGCAAGCCCTGGCGAGGCCAACTCGGCACGGACGTCACGACCGAGCAGGGCAAAGTGGCTGCGCGCGGCATCGCCATCGACTTGATGGGCACGTTGCACGCGGCAGCCGGCGATCTCAACAAGGTCGCACGGATCGTGAAACTGATGGTGCTCGTCAACAGCAACCCGACGTATACCGAGCAGCATATCGTCGCCAATGGTGCTTCGGAGCTCTTCAGAGAAGTGTTCGGCGAACGCGGTACACACGCGCGAAGCGCCTTCGGCGTAGCGCAGATCCCATTCGGATCGTGCATCGAGATAGAGCTGATCGCGGAGCTGGCCGATGGGACGTGAACAGGAATACCGTTACCGTGTAGTTGACGTCTTTACTGAGCATGCGCTCGAAGGCAACGCGCTCGCGGTGTTTCCCGATGCGTCATCGATTGACGCAACGACGATGCAGCGCATTGCCCGGGAATTGAATTTGGCCGAGACGGCTTTTGTTCTTCCGCCCACGCGCAGCGATTGCGCCGCACGTGTGCGGATTTTCACGCCGGTGAAGGAAATGCGGTTCGCGGGACATCCGACCATTGGCACAGGGTTCGTCCTCCTCGATGAGGGCCTCGTGCCGGGAAACGGTGGCGTTTTCCTTCTTGAGGAGAATATCGGCCCAGTCCCCGTACGCGTCGAAGCCGGCACACGGCCCATGCTGTGGCTCAGCACCCCTCCTATAGAGGTGGGCCGATGTTATGACCCGGCGCTCTGCGCGAGTGTGCTCGGACTCACGACACAGGATCTGTTGGACATCGCGCCCCAACGTCTGAGCGCCGGGAATCCAACAATCTTCGTCGCGTTGCGTGACACGCTCGCCGTGGATCGCGCCTGGCTCGACATGACCGGTATGCGGCAACTGCGCGGTCCGGATTCCGAAGGTGCGTGCGTGTTCGTGTTCACACCGACCGCGCAAGGGGCCTACTCGCGGATGTTCGCACCCGAATACGGTATGGTCGAAGACCCAGCCACAGGCAGCTCCACGGGCCCCCTGGCGGCATTCATGATGCGCCATGGACTGGTCGCGAATTCCGGCGGAACGCGCCTGGTCAGCGAGCAGGGCACGAAAATGGGCCGTCGCAGCCTGCTACATGTGCATATACGCGGTGACAGCGGCGCCGATGGCATCGAGGTCGGTGGTCACGTAACACCGCTGGTGACCGCGACGATGCGTTTCGCCCTGTGATCAAACGTGGACGCCGCCACCGGGCGGCTTCCGCAACGCCCGGGTCCTCGCCCGCTTCTGCGGCATTCGTCCCAATCCCCCTCCCTGTGGTTTTCGCAGGCGGTGTATTGCGCCTACTATGTGCGGGCTATGACCGCTTCTACAGACCGAACCCCCCGGCCCGACCCCGAGCCTGCGGGGCATGGCTCCGGCCATGATCATGGGCACCCTGATAATCATGAGCATCCTCAAGGCCATGGGCACCACCATGGCCATGGCCCTGATCACGGCCATGACCATCACGGGCATCACCACAAAGGCGAGGCCGCCAGCGAGCGCCGCCTGTGGATCGCCTTGAGCGTCCTGGCGGCATTCACGCTCGTCGAAGCGATTGGAGGATTCTGGTCCAGCTCCATCGCGTTGCTGGCCGAGGCCGCCCACATGCTGGCGGACTGCGGCTCGCTGGTTCTCGCTGTAATCGCAATCCGTGTCAGCAGGCGTCCTGCGAGTTATCAACGCACCTATGGCCATCGACGCTATCAGCCACTGGCTGCCTATACGAACGGGTTGCTGCTGCTTGCGATCACCGTAGCCGTCGTCGTTGAAGCTGCGCAACGGCTCATGTCCCCGGCGCAGGTCAATGGCAAGGTGATGTTGACGGTTGCCGTTGCCGGTGGCATCGCGAACCTCGCGGCATTCCTCATCCTCTCGGGCGCGAGCTCGCTGAACGAGCGCAGTGCGCGGGCACATGTGCTCAGCGATCTGCTGGGCTCAGTGGCAGCCACGGCGGCGGCCGTGATCATCCTGGTCTTCGGTTGGGTAGCGGCGGACCCGCTGCTGTCACTGGCGGTTTCGGTGTTGATATTCCGCTCGGGTTGGCAGCTGACAACGGACTCGGCACACATTCTGTTGGAAGGCTCGCCTTCGGGCTTCGACACGCAGGCGGTCGAGCGCGAGCTCGGGGATATCCCGGATGTATGTGACATACACCATTTACACGCCTGGTCGCTGACCGGGGAGAAGGTGATGGTCACCCTGCACGCACAAATAAACGAGGGAGCGAACGGAGAGATCGCGCTGGGCAAGGTTACAAACCTCCTGCACCAGCGCTTTGGCGTCGAGCACGCGACGGTCCAGATCGAAGAAGGGAAGTGCCCCGAGCCGCCAGGTGCGGCAGGCTGCCGCGGCGCCTGTTAGATCCCAGCCGCCACCCTCACTGTGCAGCCGCCTTCGGCGCCGGCACCACCACCTTGATGATCTCGTCCAGCAGCTCCGGCCCAAAATTACGGCTGCGTTCCAGGAACATGTGCGTAACCTCGAAGCCGCGCGACACGAGCAAGGTTCCCATCTGGGTGCGGATGTCCTGGGCAATCACCATCCCAGGCTGCACCGCCTTCAGCGGAATCTGCCGCGCCTCGCTCTTGCCGGACCCGGCCCCGAGATGCTGAGCGAACTTCTCGATCAGCGCGTCCGTGTACCGTGACCCGCGCCGGCGCAAAGTCTGCACCGCCACATCCACCGAATGTCCCTGAGTATTCAACACGTCATACTCCAGGACGAGCCCGAGAATGCGGGTGCCCATCCCGATGGTGCCATCCCCGAGACGCAGCAGCGCCTCGTCGTTCCAGTTGAGCGCCGCCAGAATCTGCACCACCGGATCCAGGCGCGGAATGTTCTCGAGCAGCGCCATGGCCACGTCGGGTACGCCCGCCGCAAGCGTCTTTTCGGTCTCCGTGAGGGACTCGCCGTAGTAGAGCTTTTCGAGCAGGGGCGCCGGCAAGGACAGATGGCCGATCTGCGACAGCATCGCGGCAGCCTCGAGCTGCCAGAAATCACTGCAATTCAATGCCGTTGCAAATTCCAGGGCCAGCCGTTTGACGCGGCTCGCACGGCCAAACGCGATCGGGTTGGCGATGGCCAGCACATCGACCAGCGCCTTGATACACCCGATCAGCGTCTCCTTGAGTATCGTGCGCTCCGCGTTGATCAACCGGTATTGGATGACCCCGGCTTCGACCGCGGTCTTCAGCTGATCCGGCGGGCAGGGCTTGGTGAGGAATCTGAAAATGCGTGCGTTGTTGACCGCGCTGATGGCCGCATCCCGTCCCGGCTCGCCCGTCAGCAGAATGCGCGTTGCATCCGGATAGAAGGTCAGCACGTGATGCAGGAAAGTGGCGCCGTCCATTCCCGGCATCCGCATGTCCGAGATCACGACGCAGGCACCTCCTGACTTCTTGAGAATCTTCAGTCCTTCATCACCGCTCAATGCAGTGTGGACCTCGTAGTCCTTACGCAGATGCAACACCAGTCCCTCGACGACCCGGGGCTCGTCATCCACACATAATATCCGGGGACGTTCCTGCGCTTTCATGCCTCAACCTCTTCGGAGCCAGTAGTTTCCGCAACGCGCCGCATCGCTTCCTCCCAGTCGAACGGCGCTTTCACGGTCTGCAAATAGCGTGCATCGATTTTCGTATCAGGGGGCACTGCCACGGTGAGAACGGATGCATCGTCGGCGGCCACCATTGAATGCCCGATCACCAAAGCGCTCAGAACGTCAAACTCCGTCTGCGTCACGCGCTCAGGTTGATGATGGTGTGCCACCGCCTCCACCACCGGATAAGGCAGTCCCCAGATCCCCAGCAAATAGGCACCGATCTCGGCGTGCGTAGCTCCGAGGACCTGGTGCTCCGCGGCATGCAGCGGAATTCCTTGCGTCTTGGCCAGCTCCATTGCGCGGGAGAGGTCGTCGGGGCATTCCTGCGCAAGTACCCAGTAGCCGATGTCGTGCAGCAGTCCTGCCAACAAAGTGTCGTCGGCTATAGGAGTCTTGGCGGCCAATGCATTGGCCGCGGCGGCCACGGCGTGTACGTGCTGTTGCAGCTTCTCGAGGTCCAGCCCCGCGGAGGTCTTGCCCGGCCAGCGGGAGAAGATCTCGACCGACATCGCCAGGTTGCGGATGGATTGGAATCCGAGATAGCTCACCGCCTGTTCGATGTTGGAGATGCGCCTGGCAAGCCGGAAGAAGGCGGAATTGACGATCTGCAACACGCGCGCCGCGAGCGCCGAATCGGACCCCACGAGTTTCGCGACGTCGGCCAACGTCATATTGTCGTCCTTGACGATGTTCTGAAGCGCCGTATAGATCCGCGGCAACGTAGGCAGGGCGCGGATACGTCCTACCAGCGAGCGCAGGCCAGGTTGGTTCAGCAACTCATGCAGCAACAGGCAACGATCGATCACGTTCTCGAGCTGCTGCGGCTGGCAGGGCTTGCTCAGGTACTGATGAGCGAAGGGGACCAGGCGGATGGTCTGTTGCAGCTCCGCATAGCCCGACAGCACGACGCGGACAGTTACGGGCCAGCGCTGACTGACGATCTCGAGCAGCTTGGCGCCATCCATCGCAGGCATGCGCATGTCCGTCACAATCACGTCGTAGGGGCTCTCCTGCATCTTCTCGATGGCGATCGCGCCACTGCCGACGAATTTCATTTCCCACTTCGACTGCAGGCGGTGCAGCCTGGTTCGCAGTCCCGCGAGCACTTCCGGCTCGTCGTCCACAAATAGAATGCGTTTCACTGTGCCCCCGATGCAGAGTGCCCGCCTACTGGCAGATGAAGCGTAAAGGTCGTGCCCGTGCCGACGACGCTGTGCACTTCTATTCGGCCGCCATGTTTTTCCGCGACGATCGAGCGGGCAATTGCCAGGCCTTGACCCGTGCCCCGTCCAACGGGCTTGGTCGTAAAGAAGGGATCAAATACCTTGTCCAGGTTTTCCTGCGGAATGCCGCAGCCGTTATCCGTGATGGAGATCGTGACCTGGTCGCCGGCGGCGGCCGTGACGATGGTGATGCGACCAGTGGAGGAGTCCTTGCCGGATTCGGCGAGCGCATGCGCGGCATTGACGATCAAGTTGAGGAACACCTGGTTCAACTCACCCACGTTGCAGTTCACCTGCGGCAATTCGCCGAACCGGGTATCGATCTCAGCGTGATACTTGTATTCGGTGCGCGCGACGGTCAGGGTCGTCGCAAGGGCATGATTCAGGTCAGCGTAGTTGTGTTGGGCACTGTCCGGGTGCGCGAATTCCTTCATTGCGCGCACGATGGCGGTAATGCGATCGAGACCTTCCAGCGATTGGCCAATCGCCAGCGCAGAAATGGCCACAAATCCACCAATGACCGCTGTTCCGTGGTCGATTCCGAAGAAAAATGAGAGCGCAAGCGAGAATCCAAGAATGAAGGGTTTAATCGACGGCCGTATTTTCGATACAAATACCGCGAATACCAATATCGGAAATGCCGCCCGCACGCCCATCAGACTAACGCGCGGATTGACCATCGCGTAATCGTGCACCACGCGTGGTAGCCAGTAAACATTTATGAAATCTGTCAGGGAAAATGCGCAGACCGCAAACGCAATAAAATAGAGTGTTTTTTTTGCTCGCGGAACCGACGCATACGCAAAAAACACAAGCGAAACAACGCTGCACAGCAAAGTGACCAAATACCGAGACAGTTCAGAGGCGACAAACGTTTTACCAAACAGCCAGTAGAGCGGGTAGTGCAGATATGGGATTCCAATGCCATGAAAGTACTGAAAATCTACGCCCCCGGTTTGGCCGGCAGCGATTCTCCGTAATGGATTGTATAACTGGAACGGGCCGTCCGACGGAATGCCTTCGAAATTGAACGCCGAAGTAACGCTTTTTTCTGCGTTGTATGCAAGCCAGAGAAAAATCAGAGCGCACGCGCCCAGCACTTGACCAACTTCGATCCAATCGATTCTCTTCGCTTTCGTTTGAATGTAGGTCTTTCCGTTTACGACGATACTGGACATTTTTTCAATCCCTAAAATAGTCTTGAACTTGCTTTATTGCCAACGTAATTTGTGCGGTCACGCGATTTTCGCTGGTCGACCTTCTGCGCTATCGATTGCGTGCAGAATGTCATAGATGTTGTCGATCTTGCCGCCCATCACGACCGACAGGTTTTTGAACCCATAATCTTTTCGGTAGAGAATTGGTCGCCCGTCGTCTACTTCGTTCTGGACGAGAACAGTTTTGATTTCGAAAAGCGAATCGACGTGTCTGGATTCGCTGAGCGCCGGAATATATCGCTGCGCATCTTTAATCATAAAAATGCAGTTATTCTTTGGCGGATTTTCCGGGCGTCGGTGGCGTTCATCCTCGTAGTCCTGGGGCTCTGTCCAGTTGTAATGCGGCGTATAGCGCACGTGACTCAGACTATGCAGACCACGCGCGGGAAACGGCATCGTCGAAAAAAACGGTCCGTCCATAACGGTGACGCCCAGTTGTTTTAATTCTTCTGGTACTTCGATCAATGCAAGCTCTGTCATTTCGTGCTTGAACGGGACCAGCGGCAATCCCGATCTGCTCAGCAGTCGATTGATCTGCGAATACGTGCAGTTCAGTACCTGGTTGGCCTTCAGACGATTTCCATTCGCCAGGTGAACAAACAGTGAATCATCGTCAGGTGATTTAGAGATTTTGTCGACTGGCGAATTACAGGCTATTTCCGCACCTGCCTCCGCAAGTCGATCACGTAAGATGTCGCGTAGTTTCACGGCGTCAAACGCGTATTCCTGAACTGAGAAGACCTCTTCAATTAGCGAATCGTTGAACAGCCGTTTGACATATTTGGGCGCGACGCTGATCGGCGCACCGATCTGTTCGAAGACTCGTTTGAATTGGAAGGCATTGACTTTGGAATTGTTCCGGGCGATCGCATAGACCTTGGTAAATTGGTCGATGACGCAATCGCGAAATTCTCCGACAAATCTTGGGAAGTTAATATGTGACCTGAGCGCAGTTATGATTCCGCGTGGATAGTGGTATCCGTTGTGAACTCGCGCCTGGTTTGTATATGAGGCGCGTTGCAGCAATTCTGGAGCTTCGTCTAGGATCAAGACGCGCGTGAATTTCTGTTTGAGATAGAGTCCTAAAGAACACCCATAGAATCCGCCGCCGATAACTATGGCATCGTACGTATCATGTTGCGGATTGTTAGACAGGACTCGTCCTTCCATAACCAACGTATCGGCCTTTGGCGATGCGATTATCTATGAAAAAGGAGCACTGTAATATCCGACGTAGCGCACGCTGCCAGCTTGCGCCGGGTCGCGAAACGTACGAGGTTCTTTCCAACAGGTTAGTTGAGTGAGGTGCGCAAGCTGGCAGCGTGCGCTACGTCAGAAGTATCGCAATGAACTACTAGTCGCCAGTCTCGACTACCGGGGCAGGGGTTCTAAAAACGACCTGAGTGTATGCCGTGAAATTCCAGATAATACTGAAACCGACGGAAATGAAATTGGCAATATTTAGCCAGAGCTTATCGCTGACTCCGAACATCGGATGCGAGTAGGTGGTGATAAAGTAAACGATAAAATTCGCAATGATGGCACCGGTGATGGTGACAACGTAGAACAGAGTTGCCTTTGACGCTGAGTTCTTGTGCTCTTTAAACGTCCAGAGCTTGTTCAATATGTAGCTATTGGTAATGGCCACGATCGTTGATATGCCGGTTATGACCAGCACGCGCCAGCCTTTGGTCGCTCCGGTCAGCCAGGAAAGAATGTTCAGCGTCGTAGCCTGAACTCCGAAGTTCAGGATACCGATGAGCATATATTGTATGAATTGTTTTTTGAGACGCTGAAAATCCATGCCTGTGAAACGTACCTTAATCGCGATTTATGGCCTGCTGCCGAGCGCATCCTCTGTTTGCACAGGTTCAAGACGAGGCGAAACAAAGCGTGGAAGAATTACTTTCTCTGTCAACATGACCGCCCCAAAAGCATAAGCTGCACCGAGCAAAAGATCAAAGATAAAATGATGATTCAAAAACAAGGTCGCAAACCACGTAGCCAAAAGATAGAAAACCAGCAGTGCGATAACGGGCGCGCTCTTTTTTCGCAGCAACAGCAACATCATCGTCGGATATGCGCCGTGCAGCGAAGGCACCGCCGCGAAATAGTTCGGGCTCACCTTCCATAGCGTTTGCAACAAACCGTGCGGGGTATCGGCAATCAATTTGGCATATTCCGGCGTCGGTACCGTGAATTTCAGGTCATACAGATACCACGGTGGCGCGGCAGGGTACACGATGTAGGTTATTACCGTCGCCAGATGCAGCAGCGCAAAAGCTATCGAAAATGTATAGAAAACACTGCGATGACGATTGATCCACTGAATCAGCATATACAACGGAAAAGTCACGAAGTGAACCGTGTACAGCAGTGAGCAAAGCGTAAAAATGATCAACGGAAAGGTCTCGTTGCGGTGGGCATTGTACCAGTCGGTCAACCAGTGTGCCGGCACTTTGCCGCCGAACATCCATCCAAAAAAGAAATGATCGAAATTGTAAGGCGTATGCAGTTCGACCCTGAACATCAGCTGCAGCGCGACGGCCCGTAACAGATCGTACAGGACAAGGAACATCAGCAAAGGAATCCAATCGACCAGGAACTGTTTTGCTCGTTGTCTTCCGCTGATGATTATTCCGAAGAGGACGATTCCAAAAAAAAGATGGCGCTGCCCAAGTGTATTCGTTGCGTTAAGCACGCCGAAATAGACAGTCAAGAGCAGCATGCCTATGATCTGCCACATTTGCGGTTTGAGCTGTGCAAGGCTAAATGCTGATTTTGATTCGAGGTTCGCGCTCATGGACAGTTTTGAGTTTTCAGTTTTGAGTTTTCAGCATCTCTGAAATGTTAAAACTACAAATTGAAAAGCGTCTCCTTTAGGTCTGCAAACTTTGGCAGAACCTTGAATGATTGTTTGCAACTGCGAATCGTTTCGCCAATCTGCTCAATCTGGCTCGCCGAAAATGGCTCGCCCTTTTCGGCCAGCAGTTTTAGATAATCGATTTTTTCAGGTCTCAATCCCATAACTCTGGTCGACGTCGCATCCACGGCCGTCAGATTGTTTCCCATGATGATGACGTTGGAATTAATGGTATCACCTGCCAGAGGACCGTTGCCTTCCATCCCTTCGATTCCATCAACAATAGCGAAACCGGGTTTTAACGATGTGTTGATATCAACGATGCTCGCGTCCAGACCGCGCCAGTGCAGAACATTCTTTGGCCAACCGTAGATCACGC
>Ga0137403_10006705_pt1 | contig 13146 bp, 9 predicted proteins | sample CZOMad2_1_16fung_FD_122057 | JGI IMG/M metagenome (GOLD analysis project Ga0137403, IMG submission 122057) | Vadose zone soil fungal communities from Angelo Coast Range Reserve, California, USA - CZOMad2_1_16fungal (Hybrid Assembly) | ecosystem: Environmental > Terrestrial > Soil > Vadose zone... | reverse complement strand
CGTGATGAATATGAACTGCACACTGCTCGACATATCACGCACGATATCGCAGAAACGCCCGACATTGTTCTCATCAAGCGGCGCGTCAACTTCGTCCAGCAGGCAGAACGGCGCCGGATTCAGGTCGAAAATCGCGAACACCAGCGCGACCGCGGTCAAGGCCTTTTCGCCCCCGGAAAGCTGGCTGATCGTGCTGTTGCGCTTGCCCGGCGGGCGCGCCATCACGGAGACCCCGGCCATCTCCGAGTCCTCGTCGGTCAGCTCGAGGTACGCATGCCCGCCGCCGAACAGGCGCGGAAACTTCTCCTTGAGCCCGGCGTTGACCCGGTCGAACGTATCCTGGAAGCGGGTGCGGGTCTCACGATCGATCTTGCGCATCGCCGATTCCAAAGTCTCCAACGCATCGGTCAAGTCCTTGCATTGACGGTCGAGATATTCCTTGCGCTCCGACTGTTCCTTGAACTCCCCGATCGCCGCAAGGTTCACCTGCCCCAGGCGCTCGATCTTGGACTTGGTTTCCTCCAGCTCCGATTCCCAGGTCGCCACCGACGCTTCCGGCGCAAGCTGCGCGATCAAGTCGGCCAATTCGAAACCCGTCGCGGAGAGCTGCTCGGCAACCGTCTCGCGCCGCACGCGCACCTGCTGCGCGGCCAAACGCGTGTCGTCCATGGCCGCACGCGCGGCCTCGACACGTTCCTCGATGCCGCTGCGGTGCGTTTCCCGATCGCGCAACACCGCATCCAGCTCATCGCTGGCGATTTTTGCCGCGTGCAGCTCGCCCTCGATCTGTGCGCGAATTTGCAGCGCGGATTCGAGCTGTTCCTGCAACGCGGCGAGCGGCGCCTCGCCATCCGCGAGCTGTGCGGCCAGTTCGTCACGGCGCAGCGCCAACCCTTCGAGCTGCTTCTCGACACGCGCCAGCGTCGTCGTCGTTGTCGCGTGCGCCGCGCGCCGCGACTCCACCTGCACCGCCAATTCGCGCGCCGCCGTCTGCACCGTCTGAGCCGCTGTCCGGGCGGCCGCCTGCTCGCTGCGCAGGCGTTCGCGCTCCTGCTCGAGCACCGACCGCCTCGGCTCCAGGGCTGCCAGAGCCTCAATCGCCAGTCCCATGCGCGCGCGTGAGGCGCGCAGATCCGCTTCGGTGCGTTCAAGTTCGGCGCGCACATCCGCAAGTCCGGTCTCGAGCGCCTCCAAGCGCCGTGCAGCATCCGCGGTGCGCGCCTGGGCGGCATCCAGCGCGGCACGCCGGTCGACATGCTCCCGATGCAGGCGGTTGACGTCGGTTTGAAACCGATCGCGGCGGTCCTCGTGTTCGCGCACCAGCTCGCGCGTGAGTTCAAGACGGTGTTCGGACTCCTTGACTTCGTCGGCAAGCCGGCCGACTTGCGATCCGATCTCGCGCAACGACTCCTCGCGCTCGATGACGCCGGTGTGGGGGTCCTGGTCCCGCGACAGCCGCAGCCAATCGGGGCCCAACCACACTCCGTCGCGGGTCACCACCGACTGCCCTGCCGCCAGCCGGCGCCGCCGTCCCAGCGCTTCACCCAACGTCTCCGCGGTGAATACCGACGACAGGACGGAGCCGAGCACCGCCGTGCCCTGCACCTTGGCCTGCAGCGATGCCGCATCGGGCGATCCCGCCGCTTCCGTGCCGATGGTCACCATGGCCAAATGGCCGCCGTCGAAGCTGCCGAGCACGTCGGCAACCCCGTCCAGCCCATCGACGCACACCGCCTCGAGATAGGACCCCAGGACGGTCTCCACCGCCCGTTCCCAGCCGCGATCGACGCGCAGCTGCTGCGCGACGCGCGGCTGATGGTCCAGCGACTGCGCCTTCAGCCATTGCGTTACCTTGCCGGAAACCTTGCCGAGAGCAGCCTGCTGCAGGGCCTCGGTCGATACCTGGGTGCCCAGGGCCTCCTGCCACCTGGCGCGCAGGGCGTTGAGAGCCTGCGCCTGGTCCCGCTCGCGTTCGCGCGCCACGGCGAGTTCCGCCAGCAATTCCTGCAATTCGGTCGCCGCTTTCTGGCCGGCGTCGCGCGAAGCCGCCGCTTGGGCTTCCAGCTCTTCCAGCGGTACGGCGGGCTGCACCTGCACCAGGACCAGACGTTCCGCTTCCTGCCGTTCCTGCTGCTGCAGCAAGCGGCGCTGCTGATTCTCGAGCTGTTCGATTCGCGCGCGCTCGACCTGGGTCTCGCGTTGCCCCTCCGCCACCGACTGAGAATGCTCGTCCCACGTGTGCTGCCATTGGCCAAGCGCCTGTTCCGAGCGCACCAAGAGCTCCGACGCGGCGCGCTCCTCGGCATGCGCGGCGTCGAGATTCGGCAGCATCGTGGCAAGTTCGGCGCTCAAGCTTTCGAGCGATACATGATCGCGCTCGATCACGGCCGTGAGGTCCTGGACCTGCGTCTGCGACTGGGCGAGATCGGAGGCTTGCCGCTGGCGTAATTCACGAGCGTGCCCGATGCTCTGCTCGATGCGCGTGACCTCCGAACCGGCGCCGTAGTAACGGGCCTGGGTCTCGCGCAGCGCCTCGGCCTTGGAGGATTGATCGACGCGGATCTGCTCGATCTCCGCCTCGGCGTGCCGAAGGTCCGCCAACACCGCCTGCAGGGCCGTTTCGCAGTGCTGCACGGCCGTGTCGCGAACCTCCGCTTCCGTGTCCAAACTCTGTAGGCGCAACGCCAGAAGCTCCGCCTGCAGCTTGCGCTCTTCCTCCTTGAGCGTCTGATAGCGGCGAGCCGTGGCCGCTTGCCGCTGCAAATGGCGGATTTGCTTGTCGACCTCCTCGCGCAAATCGTTCAGACGATCCAAATTCTCGCGCGTCTGGCCGATGCGATTTTCGGTTTCCCGCCGGCGTTCCTTGTAGCGCGAAATTCCGGCCGCCTCCTCCAGGAACGCCCGCAGATCGTCGGGGCGGGCCTCGATGACTCGCGAGATCATGCCTTGCTCGATGATCGCGTAGCTGCGTGAACCCAAACCCGTGCCGAGGAACAGCTGGGTGATGTCCTTGCGGCGCACCTTGGTGCCGTTGATGAAATAATCCGAAGTTCCATCGCGGCTCACCGCACGCCGCAGGGACACTTCGTTATAGCTCGCGTAGGCGCCGCCGATCTTGCCCTCGGAATTGTCGAACACCAGTTCCACCGACGCCGCGCCCAAGGGCTTGCGGGTCGCGGAGCCGTTGAAGATGACATCGGCCATCGAATCGCCGCGCAGATGCTTCGCGGAGATTTCGCCCATCACCCAGCGCACGGCATCGATGATGTTCGACTTGCCGCATCCATTCGGACCGACGACGCCCGTGAGGCTGCTCGGAAACGTGACCGTCGTCGGGTCGACGAATGATTTGAAGCCGGCGATCTTGAGTTTCGTTAAGCGCATCAGTTTTACAACCTTGAGATCGGGCTTAGGGTAGCGGCACGGGATGCCGCCGAGCGTTTGGCCGCGAATGTGGCGCGTAGTGTAAAGTAAACGTCACTTTCGTAAACCCCTGGCACACGCTCAGCCATGACCGAACCCAGCCGATCTTTGGAAACCTTCGAGAACCCCGCCCCCGCCAGGGACTACACCATCCGGATGACGATTCCGGAATTCAGCTGCTTATGCCCGAAAACCGGACAACCGGATTTCGCCACCCTGAAACTCGAGTACGTACCGGACGTACGCTGCGTGGAACTCAAGGCTCTGAAGCTGTATATCTGGTCGTACCGCGACCGCGGCGCCTTCCACGAAGCCGTCGCCAACGAGATATTGCAGGACCTCGTCACCGCGACGGCGCCCCGGTTCCTGCGCCTGACCGCCGAATTCAACGTCCGGGGCGGCATTTACACCACGGTCGTGGCCGAACACCGGAAATCGGGCTGGGTTCCTGCCCCTATCACCACCCTTCCCTAGGCGGGAGGCCTCCTTAAGGCTCCTTGGCAGGCCGCCGTCCGGCAAGCGCGGCGGCCCCCGCCGACCGGCCCAAAGGTTTGTCTTCTCAATCATGGGCTTAGATTATTAAAATATGTTATGCCGACAGCCTGTACAGGCGGTCGCGCGCCGGTATAATCGCGCGCTCTTCATAAAGAGGCGGAGACGGTAAATGCCCTCAAAAAAACCGACCAAAGCGACCAAGAAGCCAGGAAAGGCGACCCCAGGGAAGGCTGGTCACAAAGCAGCTGCCCCGAAAAAGGCAGCGCGACCGCCACTCAAGCACACGCCCATCGCCACATCGAAGGTAACAGTGAAACCGAACAAACCAATGCCGAAACCTGCGGCCGCGAAACCCGCAGCCGCCAAGACGACCAATCGCGCAAAACCCACACCCGTCAAACCGGCGGTCGTCGCAATCGAATCGAAGTCCCACGATGTCGTTGAGATCAACGACAAGCACGCACCCATCAAATTCGACACTCGTCCATTGGTGATGCCGACCCGGCCCGCACAGAACGACGACGACGCCGACGTCGACCCGACCGTTGCCGCCAGCTTGTTGGCGGGCCCCCGCAATGTGAAGCCATATATTGCCCGCCGCGGCGAGCAATACATGAACAAGGAACAACTGGACCATTTCGCACGCATCCTGCAGAACTGGAAGCGCGACCTGATGGTCGAAGTCGACCGGACCGTGCTGCACATGAAGGACGAAGCCGCCAATTTCCCCGATCCGAACGACCGGGCGACGCAGGAGGAGGAGTTCAGCCTCGAGCTGCGCACGCGCGATCGCGAGCGCAAGCTGATCCGTAAAATAGATGAAGCGTTGAAGCGGATCGAAGACGGCTCCTACGGTTACTGCCTGGAGACCGGCGAAGAGATCGGCATCAAGCGCCTCGAAGCAAGGCCCGTGGCGACGCTGTCGGTTGAAGCTCAGGAGCGGCGCGAACGCCGCGAAAAGCAGTACGGCGACCGCGACGACAGATACCGCTGACGCTCCGGGCCGCGGCGGCCGCTACGTCGGTCGGTTCGCGCCCTCGCCGACCGGCGATCTTCACTTGGGCTCGCTGTATACCGCCGCGGCAAGCTTCCTGGACGCCCGCGCCAATGGCGGCACCTGGCTGGTGCGAGTCGAGGATTTGGACGGTCCTCGCGTGGTTCCGGGATCCGCCGACCGAATACTTCGAACCCTGAACCGGTTCGGCTTCGAATGGGACGGCGACGTGCTGTACCAGAGTCATCGCGGCGACCGTTATGCAGCGGCGCTCGACATCTTGCGTGCGCGCGGATTGACCTTCCAATGTTCGTGCAGTCGATTGCAGCTTGCGGAAGACGACCGCTATCCCGGCCACTGTCGCCAGGGCCCGTTGAAGCCGAACGCTCCCTGCGCGACGCGAGTCCGCGTCGACCAAGCCAACATTCAGTTCACGGATCGCATTCAGGGAACGTTCCGCCAGGACGTCGCCGCCGCCGTCGGCGATATGCTGGTCCGACGCCGCGACCAGCTGTTCGCGTACGTGTTGGCCGTCGTGGTCGACGATGCGGCCCAGGGCGTGACGCACGTGGTACGGGGCGCCGACCTTCTGGACAACACCCCGCGGCAGATCCATTTGCAGCACCTATTGGGACTGAAGGCGCCCGACTATGCCCATGTCCCGCTGCTCATGGAGGGCGATGGCAAGAAGCTGGCCAAGTCCCGACGCAGCGTTCAACTGGACGGGGGCACCCCGCTGCCGCTCCTCATCAAAGTCTTCGATCTGCTCGACCTCTCGCCGCCCCCGGAACTTGGGCTGGCCGCCATCCCGGAGGCGTGGGGCTGGGCCACGGCCAAGTGGAAGATCGACCGCGTCCCAAAGCGCCTGACGTCCCATTTAGAGCTCTAAAGTGCACGAATATGCATATTCCATTCCGAAATTCAGGTTTCGAATCTGGATTTGCCTTCGCGCTGCGTTGCGCTATTCTTCGTCAAGATGATCGAGGGAATGACAATCATTGGTATCGGCACGTACCGGCATTCTCCGGTCCCGCGTCGACCACCCACGAGCGAGCAGCCCCATGAGCGAACCGCGAGTGATTAAGAAGTATCCAAACCGTCGGCTGTATGACACCGTCGAGAGCCGTTATATAACGCTGGCGGATGTACGGCGCCTGGTCGTCGAGCGAATCGATTTCGTCGTCGTCGACAAGAAGAACAGCGCCGACATCACGCGCAGCATCCTGCTGCAGGTGATTGCCGAACAGGAGCATCTCCCTGAACCCATATTGAGCCAGGACTTCATGGTGAACGTGATCCGCTCGTATGGCAGCGGGGCGCAAGCCCTGGTCGGCGGCCATCTGGATCAGGCGATGCGTCAGTTCGTGAACCAATTGCCGCCGCCCGTGCGCGAGCGCGTCAAAACGTTCACGTCAACGCGTCCACCCGAAGACGGCTACAAGTCGCTGTCACCGGTGCGCGAGGCGACCAACCTCAGCAAGTGACGGTCGCCCGAACGGGGCGCTTCGCGCAGGCCTCAGGGCCTGCGGAAAGTCGCGTCCGCTAGGCGGCGTCCACGTTGCGCATCGACAAGCGCACGCGGCCCTGGCGGTCGACCTCGAGCACCTTGACGCGCACCACATCGCCTTCCTTGAGTTTGTCGCCGACACGCTCGACCCGCTCTTCGGAAATCTGCGAGATGTGCACCAAGCCGTCGCGGCCCGGCAGGATGGTCACGAATGCGCCGAAATCCATCAACCGGGCGACCTTGCCTTCGTACACGCGGCCCACTTCGATGTCGGCCGTGATGAGTTCGATGCGCCGCTGTGCCTCGCGGCCGGCCGCGCCCTGTACCGACGCGATCTTCACCGTGCCGTCGTTTTCGATGTCGATGGACGTGCCCGTCTCTTCGGTGATCTGGCGGATCACGGCACCGCCCTTGCCGATGACATCGCGGATTTTCTCCGGATCGATCTTCAGGGTGATGATGGTGGGCGCCCACTCGGACATGTTTTCGCGGGGCTTGGAGAGCACCTTGTTCATTTCGTCCAGGATGTGCAGGCGACCGCTCTTCGCCTGATCCAAAGCAACCTTCATGATCTCGCGCGTGATGCTCGTGATCTTGATGTCCATCTGCAGGGCGGTGATGCCGTCTTTGGTTCCGGCCACTTTGAAATCCATGTCGCCGAGATGATCCTCATCGCCCAAAATATCGGTGAGTACCTGGAAGCGCGAGCCTTCCTTGACCAGCCCCATGGCCACGCCGGCGACCGGCGCCTTGATGGGCACTCCCGCGTCCATCAATGCAAGACTGGTGCCGCACACCGAGGCCATCGAACTCGAACCATTGGACTCCAGGATCTCCGACACCACCCGAATGACATACGGAAACTTCTCGACGCCGGGCATCATCGCCTTCACGCCGCGCTTCGCCAGGTTCCCGTGTCCGATCTCGCGCCGCTTCGGCGAACCCATCATGCCGGTCTCGCCGACGCTGAACGGCGGGAAATTGTAGTGCAGCATGAACGGCTCTTTGCGTTCACCCGTCAGGCCGTCGATGATCTGCGCGTCGCGCCCCGTGCCCAGCGTCGTGACAACCAAGGCCTGCGTCTCGCCGCGGGTGAAGAGCGCGGAACCGTGCGTGCGGGCCAGCACGCCGGTGCGGATCTGAATGGGGCGCACCGTTTTCGTGTCACGCCCGTCGATGCGGGGATGTCCGTCGAGAATGCGCTCGCGCACGAGCCGGTATTCCAGATTGAAGAATTCGGTGCCGACTTGATCCGCGGTGAACTTCGGCAACTCGCCCTTGGCGAGCGCTTCGACCGCCGCAGTCTTGATTTCACCGATCTTCGCGTAGCGCTGCTGCTTTTCAGTGATGGCGTACGCTGCGACGAGATTCTTCTCCGCGATCGCGCTCACCGCCTCCTTGAGTTCGGTGTTCGCCGCCGGCGCAACCCACGACCATTTCGGTTTGCCCGCTTCGGCCGTGAGTTCGTTGATGGCTTTAATCGCCGCCTGCATCTGTTCGTGGCCGAACGTGACGGCGCCAAGCATGACTTCTTCATTCAGGCCATCCGCCTCGGATTCGACCATCAACACCCCTTCGGCGGTGCCGGCGACGACGAGATCGAGCTTCGATTCCGCGAGCTGCGTCGCGGTGGGATTGAGGACGTACTTACCGGCGATGTAACCCACGCGCGCCGCGCCGATGGGACCCATGAACGGCATGCCGGAAATCGCGAGCGCCGCGGACGCGCCGAGTAACGACGCGATGTCGGGATCCACTTCCGAGTTGACGGAGAGAACGTTGGCAACGACCTGCACGTCGTTGATGAAGCCTTCGGGGAACAGGGGACGAATGGGACGATCAATCAGTCGCGAGGTGAGGGTTTCCTTTTCGGTGGGACGTCCTTCGCGCTTGAAGAACCCGCCGGGAATGCGGCCCGCCGCGTATGTCTTTTCTTGGTAGTTGACCGTCAGCGGGAAGAAGTCGCGCCCCGGCGTCGCCTTCTTGAGGCCTACCGCGGTCACGAGCACCACCGTCTCACTCATCGTTACGAGCACCGCGCCGTCCGCTTGACGCGCGAGTTCACCCGTCTCGATGGTTACGGTGTGATCACCATACTGAAAACTTTTCTTCGTAGCGCTCACGTAGAGCCCCTTATGTCGGAATGATTTTTCGGAAGCAACGAGACGAGCTGACCCGTTCGGGGTCGAGCGACATCCGTCAGCGGCGCAGCCCTAGGCGTTCGACCAATTGCGTGTACTTGTCCGGTGTCTTGGACTTCAGGTAATCAAGCAGCTTGCGGCGCTGATTGACCATCTTGAGCAGTCCGCGGCGCGATGCATGGTCGGCTTTGTGCGTGGTGAAATGCTGGCTCAAGCCGTTGATGCGCTCGGACAACAAGGCAATTTGAACTTCGGGCGAACCGGTGTCCTGCGCGCTGCGCTGGAATTTACCGACTACGTCCGTCTTTTCTTCGCGAGTAAGTGGCATTCTAATCAAACCTCAATCAATAACCCTTAATCAATAACTTAGGCCTTTTAAGAGGCGCGCATTGTACGCGTGACCGCATCCGCCCTCAAGCACGATTCGCGCGGCCGGCTAGGAACCGACACCGCCCACCGCCGAGATCAGGCGCAGCGGTACTAGGCGGCCGGCGGGCTCGATCGCCCCCAATCCCAGAAAGCCCGCCCCCGCCGCATAGATACGTACATTTCCCGGCATTTCTGGACCGACCGACACCGTCTGCCCCTGCCGAAAGGCATTGACCCCGTCGGGCGGAAGATCCAACCGCCGCCAGTCGGCCAGCGCCGCATCCACGGGCAGCAGCAGACCTAAGCGCTGCGCCGCGGTCATGGCTTCCAGGGCCTCGAAAATCCATTGCGGCTCCTTCGAAAAAGGCGCCACGGCCAATCGGCGCAGTCCGGCCAAATGCGCGATGGTGCCCAATCGCGCCGCCAAATCCTCGGCCAGTACCCGGATATAGGCGCCCTTCGAGCACCGCACCTCGAAAGTGAGGTCCGGCGGCTGCCAATCGAGGAACGCCATGTCGCGGATCACGATGGCGCGCGCGGCCCGCTCTCGCGTGATGCCGGCGCGCGCGTATTCGTAGAGAGGCCTGCCGTCCTGCTTGATGGCCGAATGCATGGGCGGCACTTGCGCGTATGCGCGCGGAAATTCCTCAAGGGCGTGCTGCATCCGCGCCGCCGAAAAATCAGGCAGCTCGCGCTTCTCGATGACCTCGGATTCGCGGTCGGCGCTCATCGTGCGCTCGCCCAAGCGCACCGTCACGCGATAGGTCTTGTCCGCGTCGAGCAGCTGCGCGCCGAACTTGGTGGCCTCGCCGAAGCAGATCGGCAGCATGCCCGACGCGAGCGGATCGAGCGAGCCGGTGTGTCCGGCCTTGCGGGCGCCGAACAACCGCTTGACGCGGGCCACGGCGCCGGCGGAGCTCACGCCCAAGGGTTTGTCGAGCAACAGGATGCCGTCGATCTCGGTGGGCATCAGTCGGTGTTTTCCGCCGGGTTGTAATCGCCCTCATCGACCACGTGACCGTCATCGTCGCCTGCCGGGGAGGCGCGCGGCGTGGCGACGCCCGGTTTGTTCACCGAATCGATCAATTGGGTAAGCCGCACACCGTGCTCGATGGAAGTGTCGAGTTCGAAACTCAACGTCGGCGTGTAACGGATCATCAGCGAGCGCGACAAGGCGTTGCGCAAGAATCCGGCCGCGCTCTCGAGACCGCGTTGCACCTTGGGATCCGGGCCGTCCTTGCCGAATACCAGGTAGTACACCCGCGCCGTCCTCAAGTCGCCGGTGACGGACACCGCCGTAATGGTGACATTGCCGATTCGCCCGTCCTTCACATCACGGCGCAGCAGATCGGTCAGCTCGCGCTGGATCTGTTCACCCAGCCGTCGAGCGCGCGGATTGTCCTTGGCCATATCTTATTAGGCGCTACGCGCCGAATTCAACGGGGTCGAAGCGACCCCGTCCGCAAAATTAAAGAGTTCGTGCAACTTCGACTCGCGAATAGCATTCGATCTGATCGTTTTCCTGAACGTCGCTGTAGTTCTTCACACCGATGCCGCATTCCGTCCCGGCGCGAACCTCGTTGACATCGTCCTTGAAGCGCTTGAGCGATTCCAAGGCGCCCTCGAAAATGACGACGTTGTTGCGCAACACGCGAATCGGAAAGTTCCGGCGGACATAGCCGTCGATGACCATGCAACCGGCGACCGTGCCGAACTTGCTCGAGCGGAACACGCTGCGAACCGCGGCGAGTCCGACAATCGATTCCTTGACCTCCGGCGAGAGCATGCCCGTGAGCACCGCCCGGATATCGTCGATCGCTTCGTAGATGATGCTGTAGTACCGCACATCGACGCCGTGCTCCTTGATGGCGGTCCGCGCGGCGGCATCGCCGCGTACGTTGAACGCAATGATGCGCGCCTTCGACGCCGCGGCCAGGGTGATGTCGGACTCGGTGAGTCCGCCGACACCGGACGCCACGATATTGACGGCGACCTCGCCGGTCGACAGCGCGTTCAGCGCATCTCGCAACGCCTCGACGCTGCCCTGCACGTCGGCCTTGACCAGGAGCTGGACCAGGTCCGCCTTGTTCTCGCCCATGGTCGAGAAAACGTCCTGCATGTTGGCGCTTTTCTGAGCCAGCTTGACGTCGCGGGATTTGGACTGACGGTGCATGGCCACTTCGCGCGCCTTGCGCTCGCTTTCGACCACCAACAATTCATCGCCGGCGTTGGGCGCGCCCGACAATCCCAATACCACCACCGGAATCGAGGGACCCGCCGCGTCGATCGGCTTTCCGGCCTCGTCGAACAGCGCACGCACGCGGCCGAATTCCTGGCCGATCAGCAACGGATCGCCGAGCTTCAACGTGCCGCGCAGCACCAGCACGGTCGCGACCGCGCCGCGTCCCTTCTCGAGACTGGATTCGATGACGTAGCCTGCGGCGAGGCCCGTGGTCGGAGCCTTCAACTCGAGCACTTCGGCCTGCAGCAGAATGCTGTCCAGGAGCTGGTCGACACCCAAGCCGGTTTTCGCCGAAACCGGCACGAAGATATTCTCGCCCCCCCACTCCTCGGGGATCACGCCGTACTTGGTCAGTTCCTGCCTCACCTTCTCGGCGTCCGCCTCCGGCTTGTCCATCTTGTTGAGCGCCACCACGATGGGCACCTTCGCCGCCTGCGCGTGCTGAATGGCCTCGACGGTCTGCGGCATGACGCCGTCGTCCGCGCCCACGACCAGGATCACGATGTCGGTGACCTGGGCGCCGCGCGCACGCATCGAACTGAACGCGGCGTGGCCGGGCGTATCGAGAAAGGTCACCATCCCCTTCGCGGTCTCGACATGATAAGCGCCGATATGCTGGGTGATGCCGCCGGCTTCGCCGGCCGCAACCTTGGTGCGGCGAATATAGTCGAGCAACGACGTCTTGCCGTGATCGACGTGACCCATCACCGTGACGACCGGCGGCCGCGGCAGCACCTCGAGCGACGAATCGGTCTCGCCCTGCAGGTCATCCTCGATGATGTTTTCCTTGCGCAGCACCGCGGTATGGCCCATTTCCTCGACCACCAGCACCGCCGTGTCCTGCTCGACCATCTGGTTGATCGTGGCCATCACGCCCATGTTCATCATGACCTTGATGACTTCGGTGGCCTTCACCGCCATCTTCTGCGCGAGTTCGCCCACCGTGATGGCCTCGGGAATGGCGATTTCGCGCACGACGCGCGCCGTCGGCATTTCGAATCCATGCTTGGTATCGCTGTCACCGCCGACCGAGCGCCTTCTGCCATCGCGCGATTTCTTCTTCTTGTGCCGCGAACTGACGTCGCCGACGATATGGAGTTCCTGCCGGCCGTAGCGCGTCGCCTTGTCGTCGACGACCTCGCGCACCGCCTTGCCGGGCTTCGCTGCCGCCGCCTTGCGTTCGCGTTCGGCCACTTCGCGGGCCTGGATTTCCGCCACGCGGCGCGCTTCCTCTTCAGCCGTACGCTTGCGCACCTCCTCGTCGGTGCGCCGGCGGCTCTCTTCCTCGAGCCGCTCGCGGTCCAGCCGCTCTTTTTCCAGCCGCTCCTTCTCGGCGCGTTCGAGGGCGGCCTTGGCCTGCTCCTCGGTCTCGCGCTGCTTGTCGATTTCTTCCTGCTGCAGGCGGGCTTGATCCTCGAGCACCTCGCGCTTCACGTAGGTCCGCTTGCTCCGCACCTCGACGTTGACGGTGCGTGCACGGCCCTGCGGGCTCGCAAGCTTCAGCTCGGACTGGGACTTGCGCCGCAGCGTGATCTTGCGGGGCGCCGCATCGGCCTGCACGTCGTCGCGGCCGTGACTGCGGCGCAGGTGCGTCAGCAGCTCATGCTTCGCGTCCTCGCTGATCATGTCTTCCGCACCATCGACCCGAATGCCGGCCTGATCGAGCTGCTGCAGCAGCCGATCGACCGGCACCTTCAGTACCTCGGCGAATTGCGCGACGGTTACATCTGCCATACTGCTGCTCCTAAACCTTAGCTTCTTCCGCGAACCAGTGTTTGCGGGCATCCATGATCAACTCGGCGGCCTTCTTCTCGTCGATGCTGCCCATTTCCACCAGCTCGTCGACGGCGAGATCGGCCAGATCCTCGCGCGTCTTCACGCCCTTGCGCGCGAGAGTCTTGCCCAGCGCGTCCCCGGTCAGTTCGAGGAGATCGGCGGCCGGTTCTGCGCCGTCCATCGACTCTTCGCTCGCGAT
>Ga0137403_10006704_pt1 | contig 13147 bp, 10 predicted proteins | sample CZOMad2_1_16fung_FD_122057 | JGI IMG/M metagenome (GOLD analysis project Ga0137403, IMG submission 122057) | Vadose zone soil fungal communities from Angelo Coast Range Reserve, California, USA - CZOMad2_1_16fungal (Hybrid Assembly) | ecosystem: Environmental > Terrestrial > Soil > Vadose zone... | reverse complement strand
TCCCGACCATGAAAATTCTCGGGGGCAATAAGGGGGCACTAAGAATTCCGTCCCTTTCCTTTCAGTTACTTAGAAGGTCAGGCTGCACCGCAAAACTCCTTTGTTTCCAATAAACTAGTAGTTTCGATCCCCACCGCCCCTACCATCTATCTTCCTGATGGATGGACACTTGAGAAAAACACGCGGGGGCAAAAAGGGGCAGATTAGGCCAATGCTCCGGTTCTGTGTTTCCTTTCAGCGGCACGGGTGACAACCGGAATAGAAAACTTTGCGAAGTTCGTCCAAGCTTGTCTTTCACTATCGAAAATACACCCGCGAAACACCTATCGCACTTGGTCGGGGTGCGAGAAGCCTCCACCTGAAGAGCGGGTGCAATTGATTGTCGGTATGATTAAGAAGCTGCGTGAACGAAGGCTCCGTCGGGTGTTGGATAGGGACGCCTAAGCTAAACATGTTGCTAACAATTTCATACCCTGGGAATCCGGCCACAGATTTGGGCTACCTGCTGCACAAGAGTCCTTTCCGCGTTCACTCGTTGGAACAGGCCTTCGGGAGGACGCATGTTTTCTACCCCGAGGCCACGCCAACCCGTTGTACTGCGGCGCTCCTGCTGGAGATTGATTCGATCGGACTCGTGCGGAACCGACGTGGGCCGAGCGGCGAAGCGCACGCTCTAGAGGAATACGTAAATGACCGACCGTACGCCGCGTCATCCTTCCTGAGTGTCGCAATTGCTCGCACTTTCGGGACAGCTATGACTCGTAAGAGCAAGGAGCGTCAGGAACTGGCGGATACTCCGTTGCCGTTGGAAGTAAGGATTGCTGTACTGCCTTGTCGCGGCGGAGAAGTTTTGTTGCGCCGATTGTTCGAACCGCTGGGCTACGAAGTGATGGCTACACGCCACCCGCTCGACGAGCAATTCCCTGAATGGGGAGAGAGCCCGTATTTCACAGTCACTCTCAAGGCCACAGTTCGATTAAGTGATTTGCTAACGCATCTCTACGTTCTGGTTCCCGTCTTGGATGACGACAAGCACTACTGGGTCGGGGACGCGGAAGTAGAAAAACTCCTGCGCCACGGCGAGGGCTGGCTCCGAGAGCATCCTGAGCGCGAGTTGATTACCAATCGCTATTTGAAGCACCAAAGGCGCTTGGCCCGCGAGGCCCTAAGTCGCCTTATTGGAGACGAAGAGCCTGCAGCGGACGAAGTGGCCGAAACTCACGCACGCGAGGAAGAGGCTATTGAGAAACCAATTAGCCTGGCCGAGCAGCGTATCGGCGCAGTATTGGCGGCGCTTCGTAGCAGTGGTGCCACACGTGTTCTCGACCTCGGTTGCGGGGAGGGTCGGCTTCTGCGAGAGCTTTTGAAGGACAAAGCCTTTGCGGAAATCGTCGGTATGGATGTGTCACACCGAGCGTTGGAGATTGCGTCACAGAAACTCCGGCTTGAGGATTTGCCGAGGATTCAGAACGACCGCATCCGTTTGATTCACGGATCGCTAACCTACCGCGATAAGCGTCTGGCGGGGTACGACGCCGCGACGGTGGTGGAAGTCGTCGAGCACCAAGATCCGCCACGCCTTGCCGCGTTCGAGAGGGTCCTCTTTGAATTCGCGCGCCCGCAGACCATCGTGATAACGACACCAAACGTCGAGTACAACGTCAAGTTTGAGACTCTGCCTGCAGGAAAGATGAGACACAAAGACCACCGGTTCGAATGGACGCGCGCGGAATTTCAATCTTGGGCAAATATGATTGCTACGCGATTCGGATATTCGGTCCGCTTTTTGCCGATCGGGCCCGAAGACCAAACAGTGGGGAGCCCTACACAGATGGGTATCTTCACCATCAAATGAAACTGACGATTCCTGAACTCGCAGTTGTCGCCCTTGTCGGCCCTTCAGGGTCGGGCAAGTCAAGTTTTGCCCGGAAGCATTTTCGTTCGACTGAAGTTCTTTCATCGGACTTCTGTCGTGGTCTGGTATCCGACGATGAAAACAGCCAGGCGGCCACAAACGACGCTTTTGAGGTTTTGTATTTCGTCGCTTCCAAACGGCTGGCCGCCGGCAAGCTCGTCGTAATTGATGCCACGAACGTTCAGCCCGAAGCTCGCAAGGCAATCATTGCCTTGGCGCGCGACTATCATTGCATTCCGGTAGCTATTGCTTTTGATCTGCCGGAGAAGCTTTGCCACGAACGAAACCGCGATCGCCCGGAGCGCACGTTCGGTCCCCATGTCGTGCGTCAACAATCTCAGCAATTGCGCCGATCTCTGCGCAATCTTGAACGGGAAGGTTTTCGCAGAGTGCATGTGTTGCATTCGGTCGAGGAGGTTGACGCCGCGGAGATCGTACGCGAGCCGCTGTGGAACAATCTTAAACATGAGCGTGGCCCTTTCGACATCATCGGCGATGTCCACGGTTGCTTCGATGAACTCATTGATCTCCTAACGCTGCTTGGATATACAGTGCAGAAGCATTCCAACGGTGAAGGATCTTTTGACTATTCGGTGATGCCCCCAGAGGGACGCAAGGCCGTTTTTCTAGGCGATCTTGTGGACCGTGGCCCAAAGATTCCAGATGTCCTCCGTCTCGTAATGAGCATGATCGAAACCGGGGCGGCCCTGTGCGTTCCTGGCAACCACGACATCAAGCTGATGCGAAAACTTCGTGGCAAAGACGTGCAGATTACATATGGGCTTGCCGATTCGCTAGAGCAACTCGAAAAAGAATCGCTGGGATTTCGTAGGCAGGTCTCTGAGTTCCTCGACGGGCTCGTCAGCCACTATGTATTGGATGACGGAAAGCTCGTCGTGGCTCACGCCGGTATGAAGGAAGAGATGCAAGGGCGCGGTTCGGGAAAGGTTCGCGACTTTGCTATGTACGGAGAGACGACAGGTGAAACCGACGAATTCGGCCTGCCCGTTCGTTACAACTGGGCGGCGGAGTATCGCGGCAGGGCAATGGTGGTCTATGGCCACACGCCGGTTCCCCGGCCAGATTGGCTGAACCGAACAATTAACATCGATACCGGTTGTGTTTTCGGCGGTAGCTTGACTGCACTCCGCTACCCAGAGAAGGAACTCATCTCGATCCCCGCTCGTGTGACCTATGCGCAGCCAGTCAAGCCGCTCGTTACGGCTGTTGAATCCGCACCGTCTCTCACCTCTCAGCAGGCTCACGACGATTTGCTGGATATCGATGATGTGATCGGAAAGCGAATTGTCACGACTCGCCTACATCACAATGTAACTGTTCGGGAGGAAAATGCCCTGGCGGCTCTTGAAGTCATGAGCCGATTTGCCGCGAATCCGAAGTGGCTGATCTACCTACCTCCCACAATGTCGCCCACGGAGACGACCGCCCAACCCGGGCTTCTGGAGCATCCCGCAGAAGCCTTTTCCTATTTCCGTCGCGAAGGAGTTCCGCGCGTTGTTTGCGAAGAAAAGCACATGGGTTCGCGCGCCGTAGTGATCGTCTGCAGAAACGGAGATGCCGCTCGACGGCGTTTCGGTGTCGTCGGAGAAGGGATCGGGATCTGCTACACACGCACTGGAAGACGATTCTTCGACGATGCAAGGATCGAAAAGGAGTTTCTTGATAAAGTACGAGAAGCGCTCGACGCTGCAGGAACTTGGGAACAGTTTCAAACGGACTGGATTTGTCTCGACGCGGAGTTGATGCCGTGGTCTGCAAAGGCTCAGGAATTGTTACGCCAGCAGTACGCTGCTGTCGGGGCCTCAGCGCGGGCGGCCCTTACCGAAAGTGTCGTTTCGCTGGAACGATTTGCGTCGACAAATGGCGATGGTCCGGCTCTTGTCGAGCGCTACGAGCAACGACTCAAATCCGTGAACTTGTATGTGGATTCCTATCGTCACTATTGCTGGCCGGTACGATCCGTCAGCGATTTGAAGCTTGCGCCGTTCCACCTACTGGCGACAGAAGGTCAAGTTCACATGCAGCGCGATCACGCCTGGCATATGGAGAAACTCGCGGAGGTCTGCAAAGCCAGTGACGGTCTTTTACGCGCAACACCTTACAAGCTGGTAGATGTTACCGACACTGCGAGCGTTGAAGAGACCACGCGGTGGTGGGAAGAGTTGACTGGTCGTGGCGGTGAAGGAATGGTTCTAAAGCCGTTCGAGTTTATTGTTCGCGGACGGCGTGGGCTAGTTCAACCCGCCATCAAGTGCCGTGGCAGCGAGTATCTGAGAATTATTTACGGTCCCGAGTATTTGCTGCCCGAAAACTTAGAGCGCCTCCGGGGCCGGTCCGTTGCGAGAAAGCGCTCACTGGCGCTCCGCGAATTCGCTCTTGGAATCGAAGCTCTCGAACGATTCGTTCGCCAGGAGCCGCTTCGCCGGGTCCACGAATGTGCCTTCGCTGTCTTGGCCCTGGAGAGCGAGCCCGTCGATCCACGCCTCTAACGGCAAATTAGTTGCGGGGCAGAATTGGCGGACCGATTTCAGTGAATGTAAGCCGAAGTACGAAGGTCGTCGGGTTATGAGCCGGAGAAACGAATAGCCCGTCTTTGCTTCTCAACAACTTACGTAGGTGTTGATCGACCTATTTCACCCCTGTTCTTCGGTGGTTTGTTCCCAATTTGTTCTCGATTTGTTCCCAGTTTGTTGGGGTGAACCCCTAAGATGGCACAGTTTTTTTGGACACAGCTTCCGCAGCGATTCACCCGGTCACGCCGAATGATTCAATGCCTCGGCGACCGACCAGGCGACCGACACCGTGCTGAGAGGGTGTTCTTCCAGGGAAGGGAAGTTACTCAGTATGCCAGACGGCAATCGAGGGAGAATAGACTTGGGTTCTTCGATTCTTGCTAACCCTCGCGGGAAAAAACATCCAATTTCCAACAGACTGACACTGTCCAAGGGATTGAACAGACAACTCCCGCCAGCTGAGGGTTAAGTCCTCGCTGCTTAACTCGGTATCCTCCTTGCTGCCAACATCTTGCATGAATGCTTGGTTCCCCTTGAGAAACGGTGCAACACGTGCTTTCGACTAATGTGGAAGTTGAAATCGAAATGGAGGCTCAGACTAAAGACGATTCGTCATGAAACCAATCACGCAGGAAAACGATAGGCTTGGATTTGTCGGGGTCGGCTATATGGGCCGACCGATCGCGCGGAGGTTGCTTGAATCCGGCTTTAAGCTGACAGCCTACGACCGGAACTACAGTAAGTCAGGGGGACTAATTCAATATGGCGGCAACGTCACGCAGAGCCTTTCAGAACTTTCCTCCAGTTGCAGCGTCGTGTTGTCGTGCCTACCGAACGACGAAGCTGTCCTGGACATTTATAGAGGACCTGACGGCGTTTTCGCCAATGCGCATCGCGGCTCGCGGGTCATCGACCTGAGCACGGTATATCCAGAGACCTCGCAGGAACTCTCAAGACTAGGTTCAGAGCATGGAGTTGAAGTTCTAGACGTGACTATATCGGGGAGCACTCCTGTCGCCGAAAACGGCTTGCTGACCCTGTTCGGGGGAGGAAAGAAGGAATGCTTCGACGCTGCCTAGTCGATGTTTCGCGTTATCGCCAAGAAGTATTTTTATCTCGGACCGAGCGGCTCCGGAGCGACGATGAAGCTTGTGGTGAACACATTACTGGGAATCGGAATGCAGGCGATTGCCGAAGGCGTCGCACTCGGCGAGAAGGCTGGTCTTGAACGCAAGCGCTTGCTGGAAGTGTTGTCGCAGACTGCAGTGGTCGCGCCAGCCCATGTGGGCAAACTGGCGAGAGCGATGAAGAGCGACTACAGCCCGCAATTTCCGATTCGGCTAATGAACAAGGATCTCGGGTTGATTCTCAATCTCGCGGCTGCCGTTGGAGCGCGAATGCCCGCGGCGGATGCTGCTTTTGAGATCAATGCGAGGCAATTGGACGAAGGAGCGGAGCAGGATTTTTCAGCAGTGATTCTGCAAATGGAAAAGCGCGCGCACCTGGGTTCTAACGGCAACGGACGGACGTGATCCGGCGCCAATTCAGCCAAGATTTGATGGGGTTGAGTGAAGTTCATTCCCAGTGCATACGTTCTAAGCGAGAGCAGGAAAATGATTCAACTTAAGGTGAACGGAGTTGACCAGTCCTTCGGCGGTGAACCTGAAATGCCGCTGCTCTGGTATCTGCGCGACGTCTTAGGGTTGACCGGATCGAAGTTTGGATGCGGCGTTGGGCTTTGCGGGGCATGCACGGTCCACGTGAATCGGCAAGCGACACGATCCTGCGTAACAACTATGCGCGACGCGGGCGGAAAAGAAGTCACAACAATCGAAGGCCTCGACAAGAATGGATTGCATCCCGTTCAGAAGGCCTGGATACAGATCAACGTCCCGCAATGCGGCTATTGCCAGGTGGGACAAATCATGCAGGCGGTGGCGCTGTTGAACAGCAAAAAGAAACCTGCCGATTACGAAATCGATGAGGCGATGGCTGGGAACATCTGCCGATGCGGAACGTATCAGCGGATTCGCATAGCAATTAAAGCAGCGGCGGGGGAAATGACATGAGCCAGATTGAGAATGTCAGCCGGCGCCGATTTCTGACAGGGGGCATCATCGCGGCGGGCGCGCTTGTGCTGGGTGTGCGTTATTACCACAAGTTGTCGCCGGGCGACAAACTTCCGCACGATACCAAAGCGGACCACGCCACCTTACATCCGAGCGTGTACCTCGGAATTGACCCGGACGGTGCTGTTTGGATCGTGGCCAGTCGCTCGGAGATGGGCACGACAAGCCGCACCACACTGCCGCTCATTGTCGCCGATGAGCTGGACGCGGATTGGAAGCGCGTGAAGATCGAGCAGGCGCTTGGAGACAGCCGATACGGCGACCAAAATACGGACGGATCCCACTCAATACGCTCGTTCTACGACGCTATGCGTGTGGCGGGAGCAACTGCGCGATTTATGCTGATTCAAGCGGCGGCTCAGCAGTGGGGAGTTTCGGCAGCGGAGTGCGAAACCGACTTGCACGTTGTTGTTCACCGCTCGACGAACCGCAGAGCGGGTTACGGCGAACTCGCGAAGGCTGCGGCGAAATTGCCGGTACCCAAAAGAGAAGAGCTGAAGCTCAAGCCAAAGAGTGCCTGGCGGTATGTAGGCAAAGGGCAAGTGAGCTACGACCTCGAAGCTCTTGTGACCGGGAAGGCCATATATGGCATGGATGCTCGTGTGGACGGCATGGTGTACGCGTCAGTTGAGCATCCGCCCGTTCTCGGCGGCAAAGTGAAATCGTTTGACGACAAGGAACCATTGAAGGTCGCTGGTGTAAGTCAGATTATTCCGATTGATCCATTCCAGCAAGCACCGGGGTTTCAACCGCTCGGCGGCATCGCGGTGATTGCGGATAACACGTGGGCGGCGTTTCAAGGCCGAAAGAAGCTGAATATTTCCTGGGACAACGGAGCAAACGAAAGCTATAACTCGGATTCCTACAAGAATGAATTGCGAGCGACTTCGCACGGTCCTTGCAAGGTGGTGCGCAATATTGGCGACGCGGACGCAGTGTTCGCCAAAGGTGAAAAGATCCAGGAAGCGGACTACTACGTACCGCTTCTAGCGCACGCCGCGATGGAGCCATTGGTTGCTCTCGCGGAATTCAAGGACGGCAAAGCGACAATATGGGCACCGACGCAGAATCCTCAAGCTGTGCAAGACATCGTCTCGAAAGAGCTGGGGATCGCGAAGGAAGACGTAATTTGCCATGTGACGCTTCTCGGTGGGGGATTTGGGCGCAAGTCGAAGCCCGACTACGCTGCTGAGGCTGCGGTTTTGTCCAAAAAAATGGGGCGGCCAGTGAAGGTGGTCTGGACTCGAGAGGACGACATCAAGTTCGACTATTACAACGCCGTCGCTTCCATGTATATGAAGGCGGCTCTGGGTGCGAACGGGAAGCCGACGGCGTGGCTGCAGCGCTCGGTCTTCCCTCCAATTCCTTCGATTTTTGACGTGAATGCGGTTTATGGCGATCCTAGCCATCTGCAGCAAGGCTGGACGGACATTCCTTACGACCTGCCAAATCTTCGCATCGAGAATGGCCCCGCGAAAGCGCACGTCCGCATTGGCTGGTTACGCTCGGTGGCCAACATCTATCACGCCTTTGCGATTCAGTGTTTCACGGATGAACTTGCTCATGCCGTCGGTCGTGATCCGCTCGATTATTTACTCGACCTGATCGGAAATCCGCGCACTATTGATTTCAAGGGCGTGGAGTACCCGAATTATGGTGCCGCGTTGGACGCCTATCCTTGGGAGACCGGCCGTTTGCGCAATGTTACGGAGGTGGTCGCGGAAAAATCCGGGTGGGGAAAGCGTAAGCATGGAAAGGGAACCGGCGTCGGAATTGCGGCGCACAGGAGCTTCTTGACGTATGTAGCCACGGTGGTTGAGGTCGAGGTCAATGATCAGGGTGAGGTGCGAATTCCGCGAGTGGATGTGGCTCTGGACGCGGGCTTGGTCGTAAATCCGGAAGCGACTCGGGCCCAGTTCGAAGGCGCAGCAGTGTTTGGCACCAGCGTGGCGCGAGGCGGCGAGATTACGGCAACAAAAGGTGTCATCGACCAATCGAATTTTCAGGACTATTCCGTAGCTCGAATTAATGAGGTTCCTAGTCAAACGAACGTTTACATCGTTGAGAGTGACGCTCCACCGGCGGGCGTTGGTGAGCCGGGCGTGCCGCCGTTTATTGCGGCGTTCTGCAATGCCATTTTTGCTGCAACAGGGAAGAGAGTAAGGGATTTGCCGATCTCAAGGCTCGGCTTAAGTTAACGGTTCTTGCCGCACCGTGGAGAAGCTTTTGCAGCTTCGATGAAAAATTGCAAGTAAAGGAAAAGCCATGACGCAAGATAAGACTCAAAACCATGTAACGTTTGCCTCTGCAATTCTGTTGGTGTTTTTTGTTGGCCTCACGTTTTTTGTTGTTTCGATTGTGCGGGCTGACCGCGGTCCAGACAGCGCGGCGAGCAGTGCGACGTTTCGCACGAAATGCGCGATGTGCCACGGTCCAGACGGAAGCGGCTCCGCAGTCGGAAAGAGCATGAATGTTCCGGACCTTCGCTCACCGGCAGTCCAGAATCTGCCCGATGCGCAACTCGCTCAAATCATTTCCGATGGCAAGGGGGGAATGCCTCCCTTCAAGAGTTCGCTGAGCGCGGATCAGGTTCACTCGCTCGTAGCGTACATTCACTCGCTGCGCGGAAAAAAATAGTCTGGATTCCGTAGACTGCATTGCTGCACGAGCAATCGGGCTGGTGCTTTCAGAGACGAGCCCCCTAAGTAGGACGTACGTCATGGATGACGACAGAAATCAACAGGGCGAAAAGGATTCACTTCACCCTCATCTCCCGCCAGCTTCACGAATTCACGAAGCCGTGGACTCCGGGATTTCACGGCGTGGGTTCCTCGGGTTCGCGGCAGCGTCCATTCTTATGGCGCACGCTGAGCAACGGTCCCCGCGGTCGGAATCAAGGAATGGCATTCCTTATCGAACGCTGGGTCGCAGTGGAGAGAAAGTTTCGCTCATTGGGCTCGGCGGTTATCATCTTGGCAAGCAGATGGATCCCCAGGACAGCATTCGCATCATACGCACGGGACTAGATGAGGGAGTCAATTTTCTCGACAACTGCTGGGACTACAACGGCGGCGAGAGTGAAATCCGCATGGGCAACGCTTTGCGCGACGGGTATCGCCAAAAAGCGTTTCTAATGTCGAAGATCGACGGACGCACCAAAACCGCCGCTGCTAGTCAAATCAACGAGTCTTTGCGCCGCCTTCAGACTGACCGGATCGATCTTCTCCAATTCCATGAAGTGATTCGCGACATCGATCCGGATCGCATTTTTGCCCAAGGCGGAGGGATGGAGGCCGTCCTGGAGGCGCAGGAGGCGGGCAAGATCCGCCTCATCGGCTTCACAGGTCACAAGAGCCCGGACACTCATTTGAAAATGCTAGACACCGCTGCAAAGCACGGCTTCACGTTCGATACCGTTCAAATGCCTCTGAACGTAATGGACGCGCACTTCAACAGTTTCGAAAAGAAAGTTTTGCCCGTCCTGCTCAAGAACGCTATCGGCGTTCTTGGCATGAAGCCCATGGGTGACCACTTTATTCTCGAGAGTAAGACAGCCACTCCTGTGGAGTGCCTTCACTACTCCATGAGTCTTCCAACCAGTGTGGTCATCACTGGCTGCGATTCGCTTGCGATTCTTCAGCAAGCTCTCCAAGCTGCTCGAAGTTTTCAGCCGATGGATTCTTCGCAAGTTGCCGCGCTTCTCGCAAAAACCGCGAAGGCTGCGGAAGCCGGCCAGTTTGAGCTTTATAAAACGAGTCATCAGTTCGATGGCACCTACGCCAACCCACAGTGGCTTGGCTAGAAGCACCGCGATTTTCAAATAGGCAAGGAGATACCGACAGGCAGCGTGGGACAGGGTCAAAGGGGAAATTTTGGAGGCTAATTATGAACAAGAAAGAGCTTTCTGCAAATGCGGCTGGAGATATTTTGCTAAGCGAGGAAATTTCCGTGCATCGTCTTGGCTTCGGCGCAATGCGCCTTACCGGCGAAGGCATCTGGGGGCCGCCAAGAGATCGCAGATCGGCGCTAGCGGTTCTTCGCCGGGCCGTCGAGCTCGGTATCAATTTCATCGATACCGCGGATTCCTACGGGCCGTACATAAGCGAAGAACTGATTGCCGAAGCGTTGTTTCCCTACCCGGCTGGCCTAGTAATTGCAACCAAGGGAGGCTGGAACCGTCCCGGCCCGAATCAGTGGACCCACGATGCAACTCCCTCGCACCTTCGCAAGGCGGTCGAGGGAAGCCTCAAGAGATTGCGCCTGGACCGTATCGACGTATATCAACTGCATATTCCGGACCCTGTCGTCTCGTTTGAAGTCTCGGTGGAAACCCTGTCTCAACTGCGAAACGAAGGCAAGATTCGCCTGATCGCGTTGTCCAACGTCACGCAAGAGCACGTCGAGCGAGCGCGCAGAATTGTCCCGATCGTCTCGGTGCAGAACCGCTATAGCTTTGCGGACCGCGAATGGGATTACTTGGTGGATTATTGTGAGAGCAATGGAATTGCCTTTATTCCCTGGTTCCCACTGGGGGCAGGCAAAGTCGCCGGCGACGTGCTGAACCGGATCGCGCAAGCACATCAAGCGAGTCCCACGCAGGTAGCGCTGGCTTGGCTCCTGCGGCGATCTCCGATGATATTGCCCATCCCAGGGACTTCCTCGATCGAACATCTCGAGCAGAACGTCGCGGCGGCTTCCCTGCGTTTAGCTGAAGAAGATTACGAAAAGCTTTCTCGTGTTCCTGCGCTTGTAGCATCGCGGTGAAAGTGAAGGAATCCTCCTATGATGGCTCTCGCCCTTCAGGTCGTCAGCTCTCACCACCTGGGTGCCCTCGACATAGAAAAGGCTCTCTCTGTTCAAGAGCTTCTTGTCAAACGCCTCCTGCCACACGCCGCCAGCGAAGCCGAGACGCTTAAGCGGTCGAATTGCCCGCGCCTTTTTCTGCTGGACGGTTGTTCGTTGAATTTGCCTTTGGGGCCGTTGAGCGGCCGATTGCGTGCCAATTCGCCGGGTAGCAAATTTCTGGCCCTTTTGCCCCCCGATAAAAGCACCGAGAGCGAAATGATGCTTTTGTTTTATTGGGGAATCGACGGTTTTGTGACCTTGCACAAGAAGTGGAAAACGGAACTTAGAAAAGCGGCCCTTGCCATACTCCGAGGCGGGCTTTGGGTGCCTTCGCAAGTACTGCTGGCATTTGTGAAGCAGATGAAGACATTGCTTGATACGCAGCTTTCCGCGGGGCAATCACTGACAGCGCGGGAGAGTCAAGTGCTCCAACTGCTTTTCAGGCACCTCACAAACAAGGAGATTGCGTACCAGTTGAACATATGCGACCGCACGGCCCAATTTCACGTCTCGAACATCCTCAGGAAACTCGGAATCGAAACCCGCAGCAACCTTCTTGCCAGTTCTTTGGCGAATTAATTACACGAAATTTACCGGGGAATAAGTTTGACGTAAGGACTCCCACCTCTTTACGAAACACGCTTCGTAATAATTCCTAATCCAGCCTAGCCGCCGCTTTATTCAAAGTACGAGAGAGACTCTGCAGCAGCGCCTGGGCAACCAACGCCGGCCGAATCCTACGCTTGCTGACATTTGCAACGAAAAATTGGTTTCGGATGAGGGTGGGCCTCTTCCTGTGAACGACCCGCGTATTGTGCACATTGTCTTTTCTGTTCGTTTTCTGTTTGCTGTCCTCGGACCGGCCAAGCAAGCGACAGGAAAACTGCGCGAATTAATTGAATCTGAGACATGGTAATTGCCAGAAAACAGGATGATCATGCGGCTGTGGGATAGGAATTTGCCGGGCGAGGTCATCTGGCAATTTTCAAATGAATTTACTTACGCGCCTGGTCATTTCAGTGTTCCAGTTGCACGCAGAAAGATAGGAAACGCCGCAAAGTGGTTGCGATCTCTGTGGGGGTTGGTTGCGGGCGAGTCCCTTCCGCTAACCTAATCCAGTGCGACAGAGATCGGGATCTGTACAGGCAATTACCCTGGTTGCCTGCCAGGTCGGTTTGAGATTTTCTGCGGACCGCGAGATTCTCCATAGGCCATTCGAATCCGTCGGTCCCTCATGATTCCGGAGTACGTCCTCCTCTGCAGTCCAAACAAAAACGCTGACTCCGTTTCTTGCCAAACCGAGCCATGCTTAAGTCAACGGGTAACGCTTCGAATGGAGCCCGTGGGGTGTCCATTCGGCGCACTATCCATCGTATCCCTTCCGACCGAGAAATCACGAAAGGATAGCCTCATGAAGCGAAGAAAATTGGTAGCATTATCTGCGGTTTTCGTCACCGCCATCGCCGCTTTGCTCATCTCCTCCCAGACTGTGCTCGTATCGGCGCAAAATGGAAACGGAAAAGAAGGCAAGGGAAATGATAAAGACCAGCCACCGCCGTTTTACAACCCGTACCCGTCTGGGATTCTCCCGGCCGATTTGAATTCCGAGATAGCCCGGGTCATACGTGAAGTTGATTTCATCGAAAGCGAAGCGCTCGCACAACTACGTGCCTTGCCGCCTCCGACCCTCACAAATCAACCGCCAGTATTGGCCCACACCGGAC
>Ga0137403_10006703_pt1 | contig 13148 bp, 13 predicted proteins | sample CZOMad2_1_16fung_FD_122057 | JGI IMG/M metagenome (GOLD analysis project Ga0137403, IMG submission 122057) | Vadose zone soil fungal communities from Angelo Coast Range Reserve, California, USA - CZOMad2_1_16fungal (Hybrid Assembly) | ecosystem: Environmental > Terrestrial > Soil > Vadose zone... | reverse complement strand
CCGCCCTCGAACGCGGCGCTCAGGAACTCCATCTTGCCGTGACCGTAGGGATGGTTCCGGTCGGCGGGCCGGCCCGCGAAGATCAGCGCCCCGATCGCGAACACCGCGGCCACCACGTTGACGATGGACTCGAGCGCGTCGGACAGGATGGCGGTGGAGCCGGTGAGGCGATAGGCCTGATACTTGGCCGCCAGCAGCACCACCGACACCGCCAGCGAGATGACGACCGCGCGCAGCCTCGCCCGCGCCTCTCCGTCCGCCGCGATCCCGTCCACCGTGGGCTTCCGATCCACCATGGCGTCGATGATACGCGCGACCGGGCCCGCTTGCCGCGTCGGGTACCATGAGCGTGTAAGGCAACCCTCACCCAAAGGAGCCGCGTGATGATCGTCACCCGTCCCGCCGCCGAGCGCGGCCACTTCGACCACGGCTGGCTGGACACCTCGCACACCTTCTCGTTCGCGAGCTACCACGACCCCGCGAACATGGGCTTCCGGAGCCTGCGGGTGATCAACGAGGACCGGGTGGCGGGCGGGCGCGGATTCGGCGCGCACTCGCACAACGACATGGAGATCGTGACCTACGTACTGGAGGGCGCGCTCGAGCACGCCGACAGCATGGGCAACCGCTCGGTCATCGTGCCCGGCGAGGTCCAGCGCATGAGTGCGGGCACCGGGGTGACCCACAGCGAGGCCAATCCGAAGCCGGATCAGCCGGTGCACTTCCTCCAGATCTGGATCCTGCCGAACCGCCGCGGGCTCGCCCCCGGTTACGAGCAGAAGGCGATCCCGCCGCAGGAGGAGCGCGGGACGCTACGCCTCATCGCCTCCCGCGACGGCCGGGACGGCGGGGTGACGATCCACCAGGACGTGGATCTCTATGTCTCGCGGCTCGAGCCGGGCGAGCGGGTGAAGCACGCGCTGGCCGCCGGGCGGCACGCGTGGCTGCAGATGGTGACCGGCCGGGTGGAGTGCAACGGCACCGCGCTCGGCGCGGGCGACGGCGCCGCGGTGAGCCGGGAGCAGGCGCTCGAGATCTCAGCCCTCGAGCCCGCCCACTTCCTCCTCTTCGATTTAGCTTAGGAGCTCTGGCCGAGCTGCTGCCCGACGAACTGCTTGGCGTCGAACTCCTCCGCCACACGGTTGTCGTTCTCGAGGATCGCGGCGGCGTCCGTTTCCGCGAACTCCATCACGCCCATGTCCTCGTAGGCCCGCCGCACCCGGGTGCCCCAGAGCCCGATGTCCTTCACGGTGGGGACGATCCGGGTAAAGAGCCGCCGTCTGAACTGCTTCATGGTGTCCGACTGGTCCACCGCCGCGACGCACTCCTTGACCGGCAGGCCCAGGTTCTCCCAGACCTCCTTCTGATCGAACCGGTCGCGCATGTGGTAGCAGGCCTCGACCACGAATTCCTCGCGCTCGTCCCGCTCCGCGTCGCTGAGCTGCGGATAGTACTCGCGCAGGGCCAGGCGGCCGAAGGCCACGTGGCGCGCCTCGTCCTGCATGACGTAGGCGTTCACCGCCGCGCACAGGGGGTTGGTCGAGTTGTCGCGGATGCGCTGGAAGGCGGCGAGGGCGAGCCCCTCGATCAGGATCTGCATGCCGAGGTAGGTCATGTCCCAGCGCCGGTCGGTGATCGTGGCCTCGAGCAGCTTGGCCAGCGTGGGGGTGATCGGGTACGCGAGCTTGAACTTCTCGTGCAGCAGGCGGGAGTAGGCCTCCACGTGGCGCGCCTCGTCCATCACCTGGGTCGCCGCGTAGAACTTGGACTCGTAGGTGGGCACGGTCTGGACGATCTTGGCGGTGGCGATGAGCGCGCCCTGCTCGCCGTGCATGAACTGCGAGAGCGAGTGGGCCTGCAGGTTGCGCCGGATGTGCACCCGGTCCTTCTCGCCGAGGCTGTTCCAGAGATCGGTCCCGTGGATCGCGATGGTCCGGTCCGACATGCCCATCGGGTTGTCCGGGTCTACGTCCTGCGACCAGTCGAGCCGGTCCGCCGCGTCCCACTGCTGCTTCTTGCCCTTGGCGTAGAGCCGCAACAGGTCCTGGCTGCCGTCTTCGTATTCCCAGGTGAACGCGGTGGTGGTCTGACCATCGACCTTCCACTGAGTCTGTTCGACGGGCAGCCGGTAGAGGAACGTGCTGGACATGGCGTCCTCCGCTTCGAGGAGTGAGTGATCGTTCAGTGGCGGAAGAATAGCACTGAACGGCCGTTCAGGAAACCCCGGCCGGGCCCCGCATGTCCAGCGGCATCGCCTCCGCCACCTGGGCCGCGCGCTCATGGCGGGCCACCTCGGCGCGCACCGGGTCGGGGGTGCGGAAGCAGACGCCGACGGCGACCACCACCACCGCGCCGATCATGGCCCACCAGGTGAAGGCCACCTCCGGGATCCAGGCCGGCTGCCGGAAGATCGCGTCCAGGCCCAGCCAGGGCGCCACCCCGTTCAGGATCGTGATGTGGAGCTTGCCGGCCACCACCGTCGCCAGCAGCCCCGCGGTGATCGCGAGCAGGTTGCCCCGATCGGAGCCGCGTCCGGTCGTCAGCATCCCGATCAGGAACACGCCGAGCATCGGGCCCAGGATGAAGCCGGCGATGCCGAGCACCACCGGGATGATCCGCACGTCCGGGGTCGTGACCTTGGCGTAGGCGAAGGCGCCGGCGATCGCGACCATGAAGGCCGCGAAGAGGACGGTGAACCCGCGGGCCACCCGCACGTAGTGGGTCTGGGACCGGCCGCGCACCCAGTGGAGGTACCAGTCGTTGGTGGCGCTGGTGGCGAGCGCGTTGAGCGCGGCCGAGAAGGAGCCCATCGCGGTGGCGAAGACCCCCGCGACCACGAAGCCGCGCACGCCGACCGGCATGACGTTCAGGATGTAGGAGGCGAAGACGTCGGCGGTGGCCCCCGGCCGGAACGTCGGGTCCTGCTGGTAGAACACGAAGAGCAGGATGCCGATGAAGACGAAGGCGCCCGCGATCGGCACGTCCATGAAGGCGGCGGTGATCAGGCTGCGGCGCGCCTTCTGGTGGCTCTCCGCAGTCAGCATCCGCTGGACCATGTCCTGGTCGGTGCCGAACGCGGCCATATTGCCGAGGGTGGCGCCGATCACCGCGGAGAAGAGCGTGTAGTCGCTGGCCAGGACCAGCTTGACGTAGTCCCACACCCCCATCGCGGAGAGGCCGTGCGCGGTCTGCCACGCCGCGACCCGGGCCGCCTCGAAGCCGTGCAGGAAGTAGCCCTCGTGGCTCGTGAGCTGCGGCACCGCCCGGACGACCTCGGAGAGCCCGCCCACGTGGACGAGCAGGGTGGCGATCGCCACCAGCGCGCCGCCGAACATCAAGCAGGCCTGGATCACGTCGGTCCAGATCACCGCCTTGATCCCGCCCACCGCGGTGTAGAGGCAGGTCACGACGGTGAGGATGACGATCGCGACCAGGTAGGGGCCGACGGTGGTCACCGGCTCCTGCGCGGCCTCGGCGCGGGCGCCCGAGACGAACAGCCGGTACGCCAGCACCATCACGAGCGAGGGGATGAAGAGGCGCGTGCCGGAGGCGAGCGTGCGCATGAAGAGGAACAGGCCGGAGACGTAGGCCTTGCTCCACGGTCCGAAGCGCACCCCGAGGTAGTCGTAGACGGTGTAGACCTTGAAGGTGTAGTACGGCCGCAGGAAGACGTGGCCGACCACGACGCGCCCCAGGATCAGCCCGAGCATGATCTGCACGTAGGCGAAGCTCCGGGTGGTGTAGCCCTCGGCGGGCACCCCCAGGAAGGTCGCCGCGCTCGTCTCCGCCGCGATGATCGAGGCCATCACCGCCCACCAGGGCACGCGGCGGCCCGCGAGGGCGAAGTCCTCCAGGCTCCGGTCCCGCCGCCCCAGGTAGAGGCCGACGACGGTGATGCCGGTGAAGTAGGTGACCACGATGGCGCCGTCGATCAGCAGCTCCGCCGCGGGAGAGAGCACGATCCATTATCGCGGAGGCGGGCGCCGGAGGCGGCAATCTGCGGCGCGCACGCCTTGCTGCCGGTCGCGGCGCTGGTCCCCATCTCGGCGTTGGTCTATGATCGCGACGGGTCCACGTGATAATCCGGCACGCGGCGCGACGGAGGATGGTGATGCTGGGGATGGCGGTGCTGGGGATGGGCCTCCTGGCGCTTGTCGGCTCGCGCTCCAGGCCGCCCAGCGCGCCGCGATGAAGGAATTCCCCCACCCGTTCGCCTGGGCCGCCTTCGGCCTCACCGGAGTCGGCCACTGACCCTGCCCCTCCGGGGCACGGGACGCCGCGCGCGGGTGCTGCGCGCGATGCTGGTCGGCCTGCTGGTCTCCGTCGCGGTCACCGCGCTCTCCCGCACCGGCGTGCTCGCGGGCTGGGAGACGCGCGCGGTGGACACGTTCCTCTTCCTGCGCGACCGAGTGGCCGCGCCCGAGATCACCCTGGTCCTGATCGACGACGACGCCTTCCAGGCCCTCGGCCAGCGCCAGCCCCTCTCGCGGCGCTACATCGCCGATCTGGCCGACTTCCTGCTCAAGAGCGGCGCGCGCGTGGTGACGTTCGATCTCGTCCTCACCGCGCCCACCGTGCCCGCGGAGGACCAGGCGCTGCTCGCCACCGTCAGCCGCTGGAGCGCGGCGCGACCCGGCTCGCTGCTCTTCGCCACCTTCGCGATGCCCGCCGGCCAGGACGCCGCGGACGGCTACACCCTGCTGCCGCCCTTCGCGCCGGAGCTGGCCGGGCTGGCGGGCTTCGCCAACGCGCCCATCGGCGCCGACGGCATGGTCCGGCGCTTCACGCCGGTCCTGCCCCGGGCGGGCGGAGGATGGCTGCCCGCGCTGTCGCTCACCACGCTGGCCGCGTCGGCCGGTCTCCCGCCTGCTGAGCTGACGAAGCAGCTCGCGGGGGACAGCGCGGCGATCCCCCTGCCCTTGCGCGAGCCGTCGGGCGCGCTCGCGGGACCGACCGAGACCCCGGTGAGCCAGCTCGCGGCCCGGCCGTGGCGCATCGACTTCACCGGCCCGGCGGGCGCCTTCACCACGTTCCCGAGCGAGCCGCTGGTGCAGCTCGCGCGCGCCGGCACCGTCCCGGACCAGGACAATCCCTTCCGCGACCGCATCGTCCTGGTGGGCGCCAGCTTCGCGGAGAGCCGCGATACGTTCCCGACCCCGACCGGGCTCATGGCCGGCGTCGAGATCCACGCCCACATGGTCCACACCCTGCTCTCGCGCCGGACCCTGCTGCCGCCGCCCTGGTACCTGAACGTCGCGCTGCTCACGCTGGTCTGCGTGTCGATCTCCGTGCTCTCGCTCTGGCTGCGGCCGCTCTGGCTCGCGCTGGTCGGCCTCGTCCTGGTAGGCGGCCTCGCCGCCGCGTCGTACGAGGCCTATACGCGCGGGGGCTACTGGCTCGACTTCCTGGCTCCGCTCATCGGGATGCTGGTCTACCTGCAGGGCGCCCACATGCTGCGCCGCCGCCGCCTGCGCTCCGCCTTCGGCCAGTACGTGAGCCCCGAGATCATGGAGCGCGTGCAACGGACCGGCACCCAGCTGGGCGGCGAGGTGCGCCGCGTGACCGTGCTGATGTCGGACCTGCGCGGCTTCACCACCATGTCCGAGCGCCTGGCTCCCGAGATCGTCTCCGAGATGATGAACGAGTACTTCACCGCGATGGTGGACGTGATCCTCGCCCACCGCGGTCTCGTGCAGGACTTCATCGGCGACGCGATCATGGCGGTCTACGGCGCGCCGCTCGACGACGCCCAGCACTGCTGGCACGCGGCCCACACCGCGGTGGCGATGCACGCGGCGCTGGAGGGGCTGAACCGGCGCTGGGAGGCAGAGGGGCGCGGGCCCCTCGCCATGGGCATCGCGGTCCACACCGGGGAAGCCTTCGCGGGCACGCTGGGCGCGCCCCGGAAGAAGAAGTACGCGGTGCTCGGCGACACCGTCAACACCACCTCCCGCATGGAGGGATTGAATCGCGACCTCGGCACCGGCATCCTGATCAGCGGCGCGGTGCTGGCGATCCTGAAGGACCGCGTCGTCGTCCGGGACCGCGGGAGCGTGACCGTGAAGGGGCGGCGGCAGCCGATCGAGATCTACGAGCTCACGAGCCTGACGGAGGCCTGACGTGATAACCCTCTCCCCCGCGCGGGGGAGAGGGCAGGGTGAGGGTGCGACCCGGGCGCGCTACCGCGCCTCCGCGACCTGGCCCTTCTCGCGCAGGCGGCGCAGCAGGTCCGCGAAGGACTCCGCCTTGATGATGCGGTCGAACTGGCTCCGGTAGGTGCCCACCAGGCTCACGTTCTCGATGAGCACGTCGTACGCGCTCCACGTGTCGTTCGCGCGGTGCAGCCGGTACTCGACGGGAATCTGGGAGCCCTTGGCGGTGACCACCTGTGACCGCACGGAGGCCTCGTCGCCGTCCACGCGCTCGCCCACGTAGGCGATGGACTCCCCCGCGTAGCGGTCGATCTTGCCGATGTACGTCCGGGCGATCAGGTCGGTGAAGAGCTGCGTGAACTCCTCGCGCTCGGCGGCGGTACGGTCCGTCCAGTGACGGCCCAACGCCCGCTTGGACATGTCGGGGAAATCGAACAGCGTGTCGGCCGCCCGGCGGATGTCGGCGCGCCGCCGCTCGGCGGCATCAGCCCCGGGGTTGGCCTTCGGCGAAAGACTCTGCAGCGCCTCGTCCACTCGTGACTTCACGGTTTCGGTCGGCGTCAGGGCGGCCGCGACGGTCGCGGTCAGGCCCAGGAGCAGCGCGGCGGTCAGGGTCATCAGGGTGCGTCGCATGTTGCCTCCAGGGTTCAGATTCAGGGAATTACCACCACTGTCCGGTTCGACGGGCGGCGCAAGCGTCTATTCCCACCTTACCGTGCTTTCATTTGTGATGCTTGCCGGGGGACAATAGTTCCCGTGAATCGCGCGATTGTGGCGACCCCGCTCGGCGACCGGCCGCTCGTCGTGGTGGATCTGGGCGGCACCTGGGTGCGCGTATCGGTCTCGGGCCCCGCCCCGCGCATCTACCGCGGGCCGACACCAGGCGTGGCGGGCCTGCCCGCGCTGCTCGCGCGCCTCTGGCGTCGCTGGCGGCTCGCGCGCCGCGACCTGGCCGCGCTGGGCGTGGCCTCGCGTGGGATCTGGACGCGCGGCGAGCGGCTGGCCCTCGCGCGGCGCCTGCGCCGCTTCGCGCCTCGCGTGATCGTGATCTCGGACGTCGAGGCCGCCTACCTGGCCGCGCTCGGCGCGGTGCCCGGCGTCCTCCTGCTCGCGGGCACCGGCTCCATCGCCCTCGGCCGCGATGGTCGGGGCCGCTGGACCAGAGAGGGCGGCCTCGGCCCGCTGCTGGGGGACGACGGCTCCGCGTTCGCGATCGGCCGCGCATGGCTGCGTGATGCGGTGGGCGCGGGGCGCGCGCGCCGGATCGCGACCGCGCCCGACGCGGTCGTGCGCGTCGCCGCGCTCGCGCCGGCCGTCCTGCGCCGCGCCCGGCGAGGAGACCGGACCGCCCGGCGCGTCGTACGGGACGCACAGCGGGCGCTCGCGACCCTCGCGGGACGTGCCGCGCGCGCCCTGCGCCTGCGCCCGCCGGTCACGCTGAGCTGGGCCGGCGGCCTGCTGGGGCAAGCGCCGTTTCGCGCCGGGGTCTGGCGCGATCTCCGCGGCCAGGGCCTCCGGATCCGGCCGGTTCGCCCGAAGGCCGCCGCCGCGAGCCCGAGTGCCTGGCGCGCGGTCTTCCCAGCGGTCAACTCATCGCGCGAGGAGCCGGCGCCCGCCAGATCAGGTACGCGACCGGGCCGGTCAGCGCCGCGGCGACGCCGACCGCGGTATTGAGCCACCCCGCGGTCGCCATCGCGAGCAGGCAGCAGAGCGACGGCAGCCCCGCCGCCAGCCACATCCCCGCCCGGCCGCCGCCCACGCGCCACGGCCGCGGCAGCCCCGGCTCGCGGAGGCGCAGGGCCACGAAGGCGGCCAGCTCCAGGACGAGCGTGATCGAGTACAGCCAGACATTGAGCACGATCAGCTCCTTGAAGCTCCAGAACGCGCAGACGCTGTAGCAGGCGCTCGACAGCACCACCGCCCCCCACGGCGTACCGAATCGCGGATGGAGCCGGCCGAGCCGGGCCGGCATCTGACCGGCCAGGGCCAGCGCGTAGGGCAGCCGCGAGTTGGTCAGGAGCAGCGACAGGAAGAGCCCCGCGGTGGCGATCACCGCGCCGGCCGCGACCAGGTTGGCGAGCCACGGCCCGCCGACCGCCTCCGCGACGGCCGGCCAGTGGCCGGTGTCCCAGTCCTCCCAGCCGTCCACCGCCGACAGGCTGGCCGCCACCGGCAGCACGTAGGCGAGCGTGATGAGGGGCAAGGCGACCCACACCGCGCGGCGGAAGCTCGGGCCGGCGTCGCGCGTCTCGCCGAGCGTGGTGGTGGGCGCGTCCCAGCCCGAGTAGTTCCACATCATGATCGCGAGCCCCAGCCCGAGCCCGGTGAGGAGACTCCCCTCCTCCGCGGCGAACGGGCGCCACGGCGCCTCGCGGAGCTGCGTGCCCGCGAGCGCGGTGAGCACGATCACCGGCACGAGCGACACCCCGGCCATCGCCACCGCGACCCAGCCGGTCATGCGGACTCCGGCCAGGTTGACGGCGGTGAGGATCCAGATGAAGGCCAGCACCAGCGCCCAGCGCTCGAGCGAGGACATGTCCGGGCGCCAGAACCCGACGTAGTCCGCGAAGAGCGCGGGATAGACCGCCACGTCCACGAAGCTGTTGATCCAGCTCCACCAGCCCACCTGGAAGCCCCAGAAGCGGCCGAAGGCGCGCTGCACCCACACCACGTAGCCGCCTTCCTCCGGAAGCGCGGCGGCGAGCTCCGCCATCGCGAGCGCGACGGGCAGGCTCCAGACGAGCGGGGTGACGACGAGGAGGACCAGGGCGAGACCGGGGCCGAGGGTGCCGACGGCGTCCTCGAGACCGTAGGGACCGCCGCTGACGTTGAAGAAGAGGATGGCGACGAGGGAGAGGAGCCCGATCTCCCCTCGCCGCCGGGCGCTCACGCCATGGCGGCTCGGATCAGCGCGGGCAATCCCTCGAGCCACTCATCCAGCGGCGTCTCCGCGTCCACCGTGATCTCGAACTTGCCGCTCGGCAGCTTGCGGACGCGTCCCTTGCCGGTGCCGAGGGGAATCACCAGCGCTTCCCGGTGCACCCCGAGGGCGTCGGTGACCGCGAAGATCTTGTTGATCTCGGCCATCCCCACCGCGTCCAGCATCAAGGATCCTGGCGCTGCTCGACCGGCGGGCGCTCGCCGCCGGGCACCACCGTCGCGTTGCGCCCGTCGGGCGTGGTGGTGACGAGCGGCGGGACCTCGACACGCTGGCCGTTGACGTCGCGCTCGTAGTGGCCGGGGACCAGCACCTCGCGCCCCTGGCCGGGCGAGTACACGCGGCTCGGGGGCACGTAGCGCTCGGCGGGCCGCGCCGGCGCGGGCAACGTGCCGAAGGGCTGGGTGGCGAGCCCGCGCGCGCGATCGATGGCGTCGGGCGGGCGGCCGCCGGGCAACCCCTGGGCCGCGGCGGGCCCCGCCGCCAGCAGCAAGCCCACGAACACGGTCGCGCGAAGCACGTTCATCACATCGCTCAGCGTAGCCCCGGCGATCCGGATGCGCAAGGCGAGCCCTCCGTGCTAGGCTCCGGATGTGCGGATGGCAATCACGGCGCGCCTCCTTCCCCTGATCGTCGTGGCGCTCGTCGCCGTCGGGGCCGAATCGACGCGCGCCCAGAGCCCCGAGTTGCCGATCTTCGACACGCACATCCACTACAGCGCCCCGGACTGGATCGAGTACCCGCCCGAGCGGATCTTGGGAATCCTCGAGAAAGCGGGCATCCGGCGCGCGCTCGTGTCCAGCACGCCCGACGACGGCACTCTCTCGCTCCACGCGCGAGATCCCCAGCGCATCGTGCCGATCCTGCGGCCGTACCGCACCCGCGACGACATGAGGCACTGGTGGCAAGACCCCGCAGTCCTCGCCTACGTGCAGGAGCGTCTCCAGAAGAACCGCGGCGTGCACAAGGGCATCGGCGAGTTCCACCTCTTCGGCGGGCAGACCGGCACCTTCGTGGTCAAGCGCATCACCGAGCTGGCGGTGCAGGAGAACATTTATCTCCACGCCCACTCGGACGAGCTCGCGATCATCGAGCTGTTCACGATCGAGCCGCGCCTCCGGGTCATCTGGGCGCACGCGGGCATGTCCGCGGGCCCGCAGGCGGTGGGCGCCCTGCTCGACCGCTACCCGACCCTGTGGGTGGATCTGGCCATCCGCAACAACGATGTGGCCCCCGGGGGCACGCTCGACCCGGGCTGGCGCGCGGTGTTCCTGCGCCACCCGGATCGCTTCCTCGCCGGCACCGATACCTGGATGACGTCGCGCTGGGAAGAGCTGCCGGGCTCGGTGACCGAGGTGCGGAGCTACCTGAGCCAGCTCCCGCGCGACGTGGCCGAGAAGATCGCCTTCAGGAACGCCGAGCGCCTCTTTCCGTAGCTCGGCTCGTTCGAGCGCCGGCTTCGCCGGCGCAATCCCGTTTCCGGGGGAGGCTCGGAGGGGGCCGTCGAGGCCCCCTTCGACGTTACACGCCGAGTTCCGCCGCCGTCGTCTCGATCTGGCTCCAGGTCTGATCCTCGATGGGAATCCCCTCGTGGCGACGCTGCGCCTCGAGCCGCGCCTCCGGCTCGCCCGGGATCAGGATCTCGGTGGCGCCCTGCGCGAGCGGCGCCGACTTCACCCACCCGAAGAGAGCGGCCACCTGGCGGTGGAACTCGGGGAGCGGCAGGAACCGCTCCACGTCGAGGCAGATCATGAGCGTGCCGTTGGCGAAGACGCCGGGCGGCGGGCCGGCGGGGCCGGTGCCGGAGAGGATGCCGCCCAGGATCTCCACCGCGAGCGAGAGCCCGTAGCCCTTGTGCTCGCCCGACGTGAGCAGCGCGCCGGGCGGGGTGCCGTAGAAGATCTCGGGATCCGTCTGCGGCCGGCCCTCCGCGTCCACGAACCAGCCGGGCGGGGCGGGCTGCTTGCGGTTGCGCTTCACCCGCAGCTTCCCCTCGGCCACCACGCTGGTGGCGAAGTCGAGCACCATCGCGGGGCCACCCGCCCCGGGAATGCCGACGGCGTGCGGGTTCGTGCCGAGGCGTCGCGCGGCGCCGCCCCACGGCGCCACGTTGAGCCCGTGCACGCAGTTGGCCCAGAGCAGGCCGACGAGCCCCGCATTGGCGGCCATCTCCGCGTAGTCGGCGAGGCGCCCCACGTGGCTGGTGCGCGAGGTGGACGCGGCGCTCAGGCCGCCCGCCTTCGCCTTCGCGATCGCCATCTCCATCGCGCGGCGGCCCACCACCTGGCCGAAGCCGCCGCCCCCGTCGAGCCGCGCCAGCGCGGGCGTCTCCGCGGTGACCGTCACCGGCGACCGGGGGTCCACTTCCTTCTTCTTGACCGACTCCCAGTACTGCGGAACGCGGATGACGCCGTGCGAGTCGTGACCGCGCAGGTTCGCGCGCACGAGCAGCGCGGCGATCCACGCCGCGTCGCCGGCCGGCGCGCCCATCGCGGTGAAGATGCGGGTGGCCTTCGCTTCGAGCCGGGCGGGGTCGATGGTCGGCATGTCGGCTACAATAACGCAGCCATGAAGGCCGAGCGCGAGTTCTTCGATCCGGCGCCCCTGCCGTGGCGGCCCGCTCCCGGATTCGCCACCGGCGTCTGGGAGCAGATCATCAGCGGCGGCGTGGACGAGGGCGTGACCACGCGGTTGCTCCGCTTCGATCCGGGCTCCGGAAACGACCGCGTCGTGACCCACGACTTCTGGGAGGAGATCTACGTCATCTCGGGCACGCTCGAATGCGGCGGGCACCCCTACCCGGCGGGCTCGGTGGCGGTGCGACCGCCCGGCATGCCGCACGGGCCGTTCCACTCCGCGGGCGGCTGCGTGAGCTTCGAGGTCCGCTACCGGGTGCGCTGATGGCGGCCATCCCGGCCTGGCGCTCGCCCGATCTCCCCATCCGGGTCGGCATCTCGTCCTGTCTGCTGGGCGAGGAGGTCCGCTACGACGGTGGCCACCAGAAGGACGCCTACATCACCGGCGTGCTGGCGCGCTACGTCACGTGGGTGCCGGTCTGTCCCGAGATGGAGATCGGCATGGGCGTACCGCGCGAGCCGATCCGGCTGGTGGGAGACGCGGCCGCGCCACGCTTGATGGGCGTCACGAGCGGGATCGATCACACGGTACGTATGAGCGAGTTTTCCGGGCGGCGCGTGGACGAGCTCCGGGGCCGCGGGCTCTGCGGCTACATCCTGAAGCGCGCCTCGCCCTCCTGCGGGCTCGAGCGCGTCAAGGTCCACGCGGGCGACGGGCCGCCCGCGCGCACGGGCACCGGGCTCTTCGCGCGCGCGCTCACCGCGGCGCTGCCGCTCCTGCCGGTGGAGGAGGAAGGCCGGCTCAACGACACGCACCGGCGCGACAGCTTCATCACCCGCGTCTTCGCCTATCGCCGCTTCGCCGCGCTGCGGGAGTCCGAGCCGCGGCCGGCCGCGGTGGTGGAGTTCCACACCGCGCACAAGTACCTGATCCTCGCGCACGACCCCGCCGCCTACGCGCGGCTGGGCCGTCTGGTCGCGGCGATCGCGCGCCCGCCGCGCGAGCGGTGGCTCGACAGCTACGGCCTTGGCTTCATGCGGGCGCTCGAGGGGCGGGCCACGATCAAGAAGCATGTCAACGTGTTGCGGCACATCATGGGCTTCGTCAAGAAGCAGCTCCCGGCCGCCGAGAAGCGCGAGCTGTCGGGCGTGATCGGCGACTACGCGGCCGGCCTCGCGCCCCTCGTGGTGCCCATCACCCTGATCAACCACCATGTCGCCCGCTTCGACGTGGCCGACCTCCGCGACCAGCTCTATCTCCGCCCGCATCCGAAGGAGCTGATGCTCCGCAACCACGTCTGATCCGGCCCCGCGCCGGGCCCCGTGACCGGGTTGTCGCGACCCGTCGCCCGCCGTATTCTGGTCTTGCGGGACCCGGGCCGAGGATCGCGCGCCTATGACGCGTCCACGGCGGAGTTCCCGTCATTCCTAGGGGCGGCCGCGAGAGTCTCCTCGCGCGAGCGAGCGCCGGTCGAGGACGTG
>Ga0137403_10006702_pt1 | contig 13148 bp, 9 predicted proteins | sample CZOMad2_1_16fung_FD_122057 | JGI IMG/M metagenome (GOLD analysis project Ga0137403, IMG submission 122057) | Vadose zone soil fungal communities from Angelo Coast Range Reserve, California, USA - CZOMad2_1_16fungal (Hybrid Assembly) | ecosystem: Environmental > Terrestrial > Soil > Vadose zone... | reverse complement strand
TTCCGCACTTCCCGCACGCAGCGGCGTTGGGCGGATTTTCCGCTTTGCAGTAAGTACAGCGCATGTTCACAGTCGCGGTCTAATCAAACTCCCAGCCGGCGCCAAGTCGTCGGCGATAAAAAAATCGGGCGATGTCTCGGTCTCAGTGACAGTTATCTTAGTCTATTCACGGCTTTTTGCGCCATTTTTTCAGGTGGCGTCTCCTTCCGTGCATCCGGGCGTGCTCCAACCCATCGCGCCAAGGTTCTTGGACCGGCGTTCGGTGTCAAGGAAAAGTTAGATGTCTGCGTTAGAGCATGTGTCGGGAGAATCGATGAAGAGTTCTGAATTTTCATCCAATTCTGAGCAGAATTGGCCCTGGCCCGAATCGCTGGACGCGCTCGTTGCCGCGCTGCACCATCATGCAATCTTGTTTGAAAACGAAGAGGTACGCGTCATCCGTACGCGCGTGCAGCCCGGGCATTTGGTTCCTTTGCATACGCATCGTCGGCCCTGCGTTTTGTTCATTTTAAGCTGTCTCACTTACTTCACCCGGGAACCATCTGGGCGGCGTGATGCTTGATACTCGCCAGGAAATCGAAGTCCCCAATCTCAATATACCGATCTGGCAGGTTCCTCTGCCGCCTCACTCGCTTGAAAACGTGGGCAGGACGGAGATCAATACCATCCAGTTGGAAATCAAAACCACGCGATAAAAAAGGACTATGCCTGCATTCTTCTGCTTCGCCTGGAGAGGGAAGCCCGGGGCTGGAGACGGGCGGCAAAACGGCAACGTGATCCACTATGCGGACGCTGCTCTGGACGTCGGAAGCGATTTGATCTCAACCCTCTTTGGCAACGCTGCGTTGGCGATGGGAGCCGTAATCTCCAGCATGCCATTCCTATATTCAGCAGAGATTTTATCCTTGTCGACCCCTTCGGGAAGAACAAGCGTGCGCGTGAACGATCCGTAGGAAATCTCCCTATGCAGGAAGTTTGCTTCCTTTGTTTCGCGGGTGTTGGTGCGCTCGCCGCTGATCGTCAGAGTGTTGCCCTGCACCTGGATGTTGACGTTCTTGGGGTCAACTCCCGGCAGCAGCACTTCACAATGAAACTTCTTATTATCCGTGTCGATAAAGGACTCGACCGCGGGAGAAAAATCGCCCTCAAGCGTGCGGTCTTCCTGAGCAGAAGGCCAACTTAGGAACCGATTGAAAGCTTGGTCGAAATTCCTGCGAACATCAAACAGATCCCGAAAAAGGGTGTCACGTGGAACTAGATTTGCCATTTGGAACTCCTCAGTTTGAATTACCGGAGCGCGACGACCGAGGGCTGGGCAGTGTGGGGAAATGCGTCTCCTGCCGGAACCTTCCTTATGAGCGCGTGTATTTTCGATGTCAAGAGTAATTCGTAGGTGTGCAGAATCCTGCTGCCCATTGCCAGCGTTCTCTCCGAGACGTTTTTGGAGGTTTACCGCGCTGCGTTCTAACGAATCATCCCCGGCTTTTAGCGTGATTTACGGAGTATACCGTCAATCAAACCTTGGAGTTCGCGTCTGAGATCCTCAAGTCCGGCGAATTTCTCCTCACTAGATTCATACGCATCAAGATAGCCGGGGACTTGAGCGTTTAGGAGCGCTTCGTGAACGCGCAACGCCATCAGCCGTGCTTGTGAGGCGCTCTCCAGCGCCCCCTTTGCAGAGCTGACATAGTTCGAGAAGTACGGCTTTTGTGTCAGCGTCCATTTCTATCTGACTGCGCCGAGATCAGTTTTAAGCATCTATTTATGCTCGAGCTCTGGATGATCGGGTTTCAGTGCCTTGAGGCTGTGCGAGCATATGGGAGATGACTCACGCCAGGTTACGTCCAACGCCCGCAAACAAAATGGGCACCGCGAAGACCATTCGTGACCGCCGTCCGGACATTGGCTAATGATTAAATCCGAAAGCCGCACGACCTGATCCTCTTTCGTGCGGAGATCGATCACAAATCGGCATAAGGGATTCTTACAAATCAAGAATCGTTCCATGACCTGCCCTTCGAAATTAGACCTATCCTCGTCTGCTCAGGAATGTCAGATCAATACCGAAGGTCAAGCAGTGGATTGTACGTAGTGATTTGAGGAAGGGAATTCATTCGAGGTGAACTCGAGAGGCAAATGTCATGCGAATCCGGCGTATTGACGAGATCCCGCGACCGCATGGCGAAACTCCCTACGGCAGGAGAACCAAAGTGACTTTCGAATCGTTAGGAATCAGCACGTGGTGCCTCGGGTCGAAGCGACAAGTGGCGTACATTGAAGAATATGGAACGCGTGGTCATCATAGGTCGTGGGGCGTCAGGCAATTTACTCTTGCGAGGCGTTTCGGCGAGATCCCCGGCCTCCCTTTGAAAGCGAAATCATGAAATTTACAGTCGCACTGCTTCAAATTACGCCATGGGGAGATGATCAGAACAGAAATTTGGCGAAAGGTCTTGAATATTGCCGAAAGGCGAAAGCACTTGGGGCAGATTTGGCGGTGTTTCCCGAGTTGTGGAACACAGGGTTTGCCTCAAGTCTGATTGGTTCTGAAGCCCGCCAGGTATGGATGGATTCCGCCATAGATCGGCGGAGCGCGTTCTTAGAGAGGTTCGCTGCTCTGGCTCGGGAGTTGGACCTGAATATTGCGATCACCTATTTGGAAGCGCACCAGCCCATGCCAAGGAATACGGTTTCCATCATCAATCGCCGAGGCGAGATGACGCTGAACTACGCCAAGGTATTCATCTCTAACTTCGGCAAAGACGAGCTCCTAAAGCCAAACCCAAATGCGCAGGACATTGGATGTGACGTGAATTGTAGCCCTGGTGAGCTGTTCGACGTCTGCACGCTTGTTGGTTCCGAAGGTGAAGTGAAGGTCGGCGCCATGATCTGCGCTGATAGAGAATTTCCCGAAGCGGCAGGCCAGCTTATGCTGAATGGCGCGGAGCTCATCGTTGTGCCCAATGCCTGCACATGGGATGACATTCGAACTGCTGGACTAAAAACTAGGGCCTTTGAGAATCTCGTCGGAATTGCGATGGTCAATTATCCCGCGCCACTGAACAATGGCAATTCACAGGCATACACGTGCGTGGCTTGGAGAAATGGAAAGTCTATCGACACACTGATCGCTGAGGCCGGGCAGGGAGAACAGATCCTTCTCGCCTCATTCGATATGGATGATATTCGGGAATTCAGAACCACGGAATCATGGCGAATGGATTATCGGCGCGCAGGAGCGGCGAAGTTTACACGCTACGGCTCGTGACAAAATCTGCGATTCGCCTCCGTTATGTGGCGTTTTTACTTATGTGGTCACGAAGGCTGCTTCTCGCCAAAATTCTGCATTTTGGACAGTCGTCCACAACATAACCCGATGACGAAGAAGATAGAGGGGCATGCGGACAACACACGGCAAACTCTTTTAAGCCGCACTTTCATTCATAGCGGAGTGCAACCATTGGGTCCACGCGCATCGCCCTGTGCGCTGGGATGTAGCAAGCGAGAAACGCAACGGCGATCAATAGAACTGCCACGCCGCCGAAGGTCACCGGGTCGGTCACCTCGACACCAAAAAGCAAGCTAGACATCAGGCGTGTCAGTGCGAGCGCTGCGACAACGCCGATCCCGACGCCCGCTAGCGCCAACTGGCCGCCTTCTCGAATGACGAGTCCCATGAGGTCTCTACGCTGCGCGCCCAAGGCGATGCGCACGCCCATCTCGTGCGTGCGTTGCGAGACCGAATAGTGCATAAGCGCGTAGATGCCGACGCTGGCCAGAAGCAGCGCAATGACAGAAAACAAACCGAGCAACGAGGTCTGGAAACGCCGCGGCGAGAGTTGGTCTGAAAGCTGCTGTTCCATGGTTGTAACAGGAGAAAGAATTGCGTCTTGATCGAGCCCTCGAACCATGCTGCGAAGCGTAGAGGCAATAATTCGCGGATCGCCCGCAGCGCGGACAACGAGGTCGGATGGCGCGCTGCCAGACTGCTTGTACCATTCAAAGATGTGCGGTAGCGGCTGACGCTCCAGACCATTTCGACGCATGTCCTGCACGACTCCGATCACTGTCAGCCAGTCGTCATTGCGTCCGCGGGGGTCTTGTCCCTTAAATCGCTTGCCGAGTGGATCTTCACCGGGCCAGTAGCGTTGCGCCATGCGTTCGTCAATCAACGCCACGAGAGGAGAATCGGGACCGTCCCGCTCTGAGAAATAGCGGCCCTGGAGCAAAGGAGCACCCATGGCCTGGAGATAGCCTCCACTAATCGATGTCCAGGTGAGCGGCGTCCAGCGTTCGGGTGGCCCCGGGGAACGCCCTTCGATGGCACGGAGGCCGAGGTTGCGCGTCTCACCTAATTCGAATAACCCGGAAATCGCACCCACGGCTTTGACGTCAGGAAGCGCTGCAACGCGCTGCAGCACTTGCTCGTGCAAGGCGATTCTTCTTGTATCTGTAACGCCTGCGGGCATAGTGATTCGCATCGTGAGCAAGCGTTCGGGTTGAAAGCCTAGTTCAACAGCTTGTACGGCGAGAAAACTGCGAACCAATAATCCGGCCCCGGTGAGCAACACGATCGCGAGAGCAAATTCCGTTACCACGAGCAGGTTCCGAGTGCGCCTCAGGACAGGCGAGCCGGATTCGCTGCGGCCACCGAATTTCAGTGCCTCGTTGGGATCGCTTTGCGAGATTTTCCATGCAGGGATCAGCCCGAAAATGATTGCCGAAAACAGCGAGACTCCCAGCGTAAACGCAAGCACCCTGCCATCGACACGAGCCTCATCAAGCCGTGGAATGTCAGGCGGTCCAAAGGCGATTAGCGCGCGTACACCGATGGAAGCGAGGATGAGGCCTACGCACCCGGACAGCAGCGCCAGCAGCACGCTCTCGGTGAAGAGTTGCTGGGTGAGCCGGATACGTCCTGCTCCCAGAGCCGTGCGCACGGCCATCTCGCGATTGCGGCTCGCGCCGCGTGCGAGAACGAGGTTTGCGATGTTGCTGCAAGCAATCAACAGCACGAACACGACAGCGCCGAGCAGAACAAAAAGAGCAAGCCGCGCGTTAGCGCCGAGATTTACCGCGAGGGGGACGAGCGCGACAGGTCCGCGATTCTTGTCCGGGTCAGACTGCGCGATGCGGGCAAACACCATGTCGATTTCGGTCCGCACCTGTTGAAGACGAACTTGGTCCTTGAGCCGACCGACAGCTTGCCAGCGTCCGAAGAAAAAACGTGTATTCCGGGGATCGATCTTTGTTGTCAGTGCAGGGTCTCGCCAATATCGGTTGGTGGTTATCGGCGCCCAGAATTGCTGATCCTTATTCGGAAACTCGAAAGCCGCCGGCATCACGCCGATGATCTTCGATTCGATTCCGTCGATTTGCAGGTTCTTGCCGAGTGCCTCCGGAGACCTGCCAAACCTCCGAAGCCACAATCCGTGGCTTATGATCACGACGTGTTCCTCGCGGAGCTCCTCCTCGGAATCGAAGATGCGCCCAAACAGCGGTGAAATGCCCAAGGTCGGGAAAAAGTCTGCTGAAACAAACGCGCCCTGCAGGGACTCTGGTTCGCCTGCTGCCGTGAGTGTAACGCGCGAAAACCCGGTGTTCCGATAATAGACAGCGATACTCTCGAAGCTTCGGCTCTGAGACTTGCAGGTTTGAAAGTCCTTGTAGAGAATTCCGCCGCCTTGCGGCTCATCGGCATCGGTCAATACAACTAGCTTGGAAGGATTCTGATAAGGGAGGGGCCGAAGAAATACAGCCTCGATTACACTGAAGATCGCTGTGTTCGCGCCGATGCCGAGGGCTAAGGTGAGCAAGGCGATTGCTGTAAAGCCGGAATTCTTGCGCAGCATGCGGGCGCCATAGCGAACATCCGTGAGAAAGTTCTCAATGGATGGCCACTGCCAGACGCCGCGGCTGTCCTCTTCAACTAAGGCTACATTGCCAAATTCCCGGCGAGCCGCTGCGGCAGCGTCTTTTCTGGACATGCCGGTGGCGACAAGTTCCTCGATCTTTTCTTCGAGGTGTTCCTGAATCTCCTCGGAAAGATCGTTGTACAGACGGCGACGGGAAAACAGTTGTTTGAACCAGTTCATGATTCACCCGGCGCTAAGACACATGCAATCCCTTCGAGCGTGCGTTTAGGGCCGTCATTCGTAGCGCAAAGCAACCATCGGATCGACGCGCATCGCACGCCATGCGGGCACGAAACACGCCAGCAGAACTACGCAGATGAGCAAGCAGGCCACCGAAACGAAAGCCACAGGATCAGAAGCGCTGATGCCGTAAAGCAGCGAGCGAATCAGTCGTGTGGCGGCAGCCGCCACCAGGGTGCCGATTCCCAAACCGAGCAAGGCTAATCGGACGCCTTGGCCGAGGACGAGGCGGACGACATCGAGCGGACGCGCACCGAGTGCCATACGAATGCCAATCTCGTGCATGCGCTGGGCAACGAACTGTGCCATCACCCCATAAATGCCCACTGCGGCAAGAAGCAACGCCAGGCTCGCAAATGCAGCGAGCAATGCCATGTTGAAGCGATGGGGCGCAAAGGTTTGCATAAGACGCTGCTCCATGCTCTCCGGTCCCAGAAGGGCCATGTGGTTGTCGATTGAGGCCATGCTGCTGCGGACGCCCGGGAGGAACGTAAGAGGTTCAGAACTTGTGCGAAGGATGATTGCGCTGTCGTAGTCAGGCATTGCATCCTGCAGGATTTGCGAGACGGGAAGGTACGCGGTAGGAGTGCGGTCGCTGTCCCACCCGAAATATCGTTCATCGGCAACCACGCCAACGACGGTCCACCACACCGCCAGATTGTCCGCTCCAAGCTTAACGCGCTCACCGACGGCGGTCTCACCAGGGAAAAGCGAGCGCGCCGCAGCTTCATTCAAAATGACTGCTGGACTCGCACCATGTACATCGACGTTGGAAAACTCGCGGCCAGCGAGTAGGGGAAGGCGCATGGTCCGAAAATAATTGGGGCTGATCGGATTGTAGATAATGTCCGGCGCGCGATTGGGATCAATGTCAGGATGTTCGGAGGTGATGATTGGACCGTCGACCTCCTCGCCACTTGGAGGGATGGAGCGAGACATGGCAACGGAATTCACTCCAGGAATTGCGCTCATACGTTCGAGCACCTGCCGATAGAAGTCTTCCGCCTGCGCCGCTGTTCGTGCCTGGGGCGACAGGTAGAAGGTGAGTAGATTCCGCGAATCGTAGCCCGGATTGGTGAAGATGAGCTTCATAAAACTGCGTACTGCAAGCCCCGCCCCGGCAAGCAATACGAGAGATAGCGCAATCTCGGTCACTACGAGAGCTTGGCGCATTAATCCACGCTCGGCTCCGGAACTCGCACGCGTACTTCCTTCCTTCAAAGTGTCCGCCAGGTTTACGCGGGAGATACGCAAAGCGGGAGCCAGCCCAAATAGAATGCTTGCGACAATCGAGATGGCAAACGAAAACAACAGCACGGGACGGCTGATTTGCACTTCCTCTAGCCGCGGGACATTGCCCGGGCTGAGAACACGGAACGCTTGTAGTCCATAATAGCCGAGCAACAAACCGAGGCCGCCTCCGAGCAGACCAAGCAACACGCTTTCGGTCAAGCATTGGCGCGCGAGTCGTTTCGCACTTGCTCCGAGGGCGCTGCGCACAGCGATTTCACCGCGACGCCGCACCGCCTGAGCCAAGATCAGGTTGCCGATGTTCGCGCACGCGATGAGCAGGACAAGACCTACTGCTGCCAGCATGATCAAGAGCGCCTCACGAATCCAAGAGCCAACTCTCTTGAGCATGGGAATTACGATGGCGCCTTGCTCGGCATTGTCCGTCGGATACTCCTTTTCGAGAGAGCGTGCTATCGAGTCCATTTCGCTCTGTGCCCGGCGCAGGCCAACGTTTGGTTTAAGCCGACCGATCACGGACATGAAATTCTCGCCGCGCGCCGTTTTGTCGAGATTCAATGGGATGAAAATCTGCGCGCGCGGCATCATGACGTAGCGGAAATCGGCGGGCAGTATACCTACAACCACGAACGCCTGGCCGTTGATGGTGAGCGCTCGGCCGAGCCATCCCGAGTCCCCGCCGAGGCGATCCTTCCAAAATGCGTGACTAATCAGCGCAACGTGGTCGTTACCAGCGTGCTCTTCGGTTTCGAGAAAATCCCGGCCGAGCACGGGCGCGACTTGCAGAACTGATAAAAAGTTAAATGCAACAGCGGCGCCTAAGACGTGCTCCGGCTCCTTGCCGAGCATGACCGTGAAACCGCGGCCGTCAAAACCCGCGAGAGACTGAAATTGCCTGGCGCGTGCTCGCCAATCGAGGAAGTTCGGCCCCGAAACGGGCACGGGATGATCAAATCTCGGCGCCGTTCGCGCGATGACCACGAGTTGTTCAGAGTGCGCGTAGGGCAGAGGTTGCAGGAGTACGCCGTTAACGATACTGAAGATAGCGGTGTTGGCGCCGATGCCGAGCGCGAGGGTGAGGACAGCGACGGCCGTAAAGCCAGGATTCTTGCGAAGCATGCGCGTGCCGTAGCGAACATCCATGAAGAAATTCTCAATGGACGGCCACTGCCAGACCTCACGGCTGCCCTCCTCGATCAGCGTTACATTCCCAAACTCGTGGCGAGCGGCGGCGGCAGCCTCTTTTCTGGACATCCCGCGTGCGACCAGCTCCTCGACCTTTTCTTCGATGTGCTCCCGAATCTCTTCGGAAAGTTCGCCGTAGAGACGGCGGCGCATGAACAATCGTTCGAACCAACTCATGATTCACCTGGCGCTAAGACACGTGTAATCCCTTCGAGCATCTTTTCAAAACGCGATACCTCATGTTCGAGGTGCTTCGCTCCCGTTGATGTCAACTTGTAAATCCGAACGCGACGGTTTGTAGAGGAAATGCCCCACTGGGCTTTCACCAGCTCTTCCTTGAGAAGCCGTTGAAGAGCCGGATAGAGCGAGCCCTCTTCAATCTGAAGCAAATCGTTCGACGTTCGCTTGATGTGCTGCGCGAGGGCATACCCATGCAGAGGCTGCCGCTTCAGAGTTCGGAGAATCATCATCTCCAACGCGCCGGGAAAAAGGTCTCGCTGTTCAGGTTTTTTCATGCGGGGCAATTTTCTCCTTGCCTCAGAGAAGCTGTTTCAGCTCTATGCCTAGAGCAACATAGGATAGCACTGGATCTTGAGTCAAGCGATTTTGTGGAGGGCACTGCGAATAGGGTGGCTTCCAATTGTGCAAGGTCGGACCCTTCGAGAACTCATCCAGACGGAATGTCAATGAAGGAACAGCCTCGCAGCAGGAGGCTGTCATGTTCAAAACTCTCTATTGTTGTCTCCGAACCATAGCACGTCATGAGAACGGTCCTTTGTACGAATCCAGGTGCGCCTACCTGGAGCACCTAGCCGCGAAGGGTAGCTCGCGTAAGACACTCCGAGTTGCCGCTGAGGTGATTTATCGAGCTGCAGTCTACATGCGTTTAGATTCCTCGAGTCAAGTAGAACGCTCGGACGTTGAGCAGGCCGCCAAAGACTGGGCCACTCGGCCCTACGGAAACGGAAACCAAATCGGCGCTGAGCGCACCATAAAGCGTTTTCGATTGATCGTATGCGGCTGGCTGCGTTTTGCCGGCCGTTTGCACGAACCAAATCGCGCACCTGGTCCACACCAAGGCGGTGTCGATTTCTATTGTCGCTACATGGAAGAGGAACGTGGTTTGTCGCCTGCCACCATTGCGACAGCGCGAAATCATCTGCAAAAGTTTTTCGCTAAAACACGGAAACCCCAGCTCATGCAGTACGCCATCGCCCACATAGAGCGATAGCGGGTTATGTTTTGAAGAACATAAGGAGGACACATACGATTCGGGCTGCTGCTCCTGAAATACGAGCACCCAGAGAAGTCAGATCAGCGAAATATGGGCTGTATCACTTTTCCCGCTCTGTATCCATATCCAATCCCCGCGTTGGCGGGATAGGTGAGTGGACTCAAAATTAAGGCCAAGTCAGTTGGCACGACAACGGGAGGCGCAGGCAGAGACATCCGCGGAGGCCGCTGCTCGTTAAGATCCGTTGGCAAAACGCTATTCGTTGACTTGCTTCGGGGTCGCCAACTAACATGACGGCACCATGGCGTCCGGCTCTCTCATTGGCCAGACCATCTCGCATTACCTCATGCTCGAAAAGATCGGTGCCGGGGGCATGGGTGTCGTCTATAAGGCTAAGGACACGCGCCTCGCACGCTTCGTCGCCCTCAAATTCCTGCCCGAAGATGTAGCCCATGATCCGCAGGCGCTCGAGCGGTTCCGACGCGAGGCGCGAGCCGCGTCCGTTCTAAACCATCCCGGCATTTGCACGATCTACGACATCGGCGAGCAGGACGGCCGGGCGTTCATCGCCATGGAGTTCATCGACGGCGAAACTCTGCGCAGTCACATCCATGGGAAGGCTCTTCCCCCCGAAGAAATACTGAAGCTTGGGACACAGATAGCTGAAGCTCTGGATGCAGCGCACGCCGAAGGAATCATTCACCGCGATATCAAACCCGCGAATATCTTCGTGACAAAGCGCGGACAAGCGAAAGTGCTCGATTTTGGCCTTGCAAAGCTTGTTTCCAAAGGGCTCGCGAGTGCGAACGCGGATTTCGGCGGCGAATCGCCGGATTCCAATTCGATCGTCGGAATCATAAGCGGCACTCCCTCCTACATGTCACCAGAGCAGATACGAGGAGACGATCTGGACCCGCGCACCGACATCTTCTCGCTCGGTCTCGTGCTGTATGAAATGGCGACAGGGCGCAAGGCGTTTGGCGGCGGCACCGGCGGCACGATTATCGAGGCTGTTCTGACGCGGCCGCCTGTTTCGGTGCGAAGTATCAATCTCGATGTCCCGCCGAGACTTGAAAGAATCATCGACAAGGCGCTGCATAAGGATAGAGGCCAGCGCTACCAGCACGCGGCCGACATGCTTGCTGACTTGCAACAACTGAAGCGAGATACGGATTTCGGCCGGAGAGATCGGGAAGGAGACGCGGAATCAGTCATCATATCCACCGCAGGTCCCTCATCCTCGACCGGCAAGCGGAGATCAAAGACTTCGAGAGTGCAACGAGGTGCCCTCCGCCCAGAGCGACTGTCAAAGGTCATTGGCTCGCTTGCAGTTTTTCCTTTCGAGAACCTTAGTCGCGACCCCGAGAACGAGTACCTTAGTGACGGGATCCCTGGGAGCCTAATCAATATCCTGGCAACGGTACCGAGACTGCGCGTAATCGCACAGAGCACAGTATTTCGGTACAAAGGCCAGCAGATTGACCCTCAAGCCGTCGGCCGCGAGCTCAATGTGCGCGCCGTGCTCACTGGCAGAATGATGCAAAGCGGCGGCTCTTTGCGCATTGGGACCGAGTTAGTCGATGTAGCCACAGGGGCTCAATTATGGGGGGCGCAATTCGATCGTAAGCCTGGCGACATCTTTGTGATCCAGGATGAAATTTCCAACGAGATATCGGGGAAATTGCGATTACGGCTAACGCGGGCAGAAAAAAAGCGACTAGTCAAACGCCACACGGAAGATGACGAGGCTTACCGGCTCTACCTGAAAGGGCGTCATCATTGGAACAGATGGACGGAAGAAGGGTTCTACAAGGCGATCGGGTACTTCCAACAAGCGGTCGAGAAGGACGCCAGCTACGCTCTCGCCCACACTGGTTTGGCCGAATCGTACGTGCTTTTGGGATGGAACAGCTATCTGCCTCCGAAGGACGCATTCCCTAAAGGCAAAGCGGCTGCGATGACCGCCCTGCAGCTCGACCAGGGTCTCGGCGAAGCCCACACGCCTCTGGCAGCCGCGTTGTGGCTTTACGATTGGCAGTGGCAAGATGCTCAGACAGAATTCAAACGAAGCCTTGAACTAAATCCCGCCTATCCAACTGCCAATCATTGGCACGCCGAGTATGTGATGACCATGGGCCGCCAGGTAGAAGCTATCGCCAAGATGAAAAACAGCCAAGAGCTGGATCCGTTGTCCCTCATTATCAACGTTGCCATCGGATGGGCCTCCTACATGGCTCGCCGATACGACGAAGCCATCGAACAACTCCTGCGAACCGCCGAATTGGATCCGAACTACCCTGTCACGTACTGGATTCTCGGGCTGGTGTACCGGATAACTGGCCGCTACGAATTGGCCGTCGCCGCGGGTGAGAAGGGTGTGAACCTGTCAGGCGGCAGTCCTCTGATGCGCGCGGCACTGGCACACACTTACGGAATGTCGGGGAGGGCAAAGGAAGCACTGCAGGTGCTCGATGATCTGACAAAACTAGCAAATCACAAGTATGTCGCACCTCACTTCTTGGCTGGGATCCATATCGGCTTGGGAGAAAACGAATGTGCGATTGAATACTTGGAGAAATCCTACAAGGAGCATTCCCACTGGCTTATATATCTTCATATCGATCCGAGCATGGACGCTTTGCGGAGCAACCCTCGTTTCCAAGACCTGTTGAGACGTGTCGGCCTTCCCGCACTCGCGGCCACGATCCTCACCTGAAAGAAACCAAGACTTGGTATGTGAAGCCGACCTGCATCCAGGTCGAAACTTAGCATTGCGAAACTGAATTTTTGACGATTTTGGCACCAGTGCCCGGTAAGTTATGTTGCTTTTTCTGTTATTCGGAGTCTGTTGCGCTAACGAGGTGTTCGCTATTTTGCCAGCGATTCAATATTCTTCGGCGTCATTGTCTGCAGTCAGGATGGATATATTCGAGCCGGTCGCAGTATTTGCGTTTTTTGTCCTCTCGGTACTTTTAGTGCTGCACATCTTTCAGCGGGCCGTCGCAGCGCGTCTGCAGGCCGCCTTCCCAACCAATACGAATACTTTTCGGTGAGAGATTTTTGGATGGAGTTAGCCAACCCCCGATGAGTCGGGCTCTACGGCTCTACTGCTCACGGCGCTTGTTCAAAGGAAACTCGCCGTCCGGCCTTGCACGGCGAGTCACCTATGGCTTCTATTTGTATTTGTTCGGCCGTTCTTTTATTGGGTCCTTTTATTTATTGGGAAGGTAACTCAAATCAGGGCGGAACTGGACAATCTCGCTCGTTTCGCTTTCGGTCGAGGAATCGAACCTCTTCGTGATGGAATCCGCTTCCTCCCGCCC
>Ga0137403_10006701_pt1 | contig 13150 bp, 6 predicted proteins | sample CZOMad2_1_16fung_FD_122057 | JGI IMG/M metagenome (GOLD analysis project Ga0137403, IMG submission 122057) | Vadose zone soil fungal communities from Angelo Coast Range Reserve, California, USA - CZOMad2_1_16fungal (Hybrid Assembly) | ecosystem: Environmental > Terrestrial > Soil > Vadose zone... | reverse complement strand
GGGCAGAAACGCTGGCGGCCCAGCGGACCCTGGACGCGACCAATGCACGGCTCGATTCGGAAGCGGCGCTGGCGCGTAAGGAATATGAGGCCCGCCTGCGGCAAGCTAGAGACATCTTTGCACCGCTGCACCAGCAGGCCGATCAAATCTCCGACATCAGTCGTTCGGCTTATCGCGAAGAAGGTCTCGATCTGCTGCGCTTGCTGGACGCTGAGCGTTTCCGAGTTGAGGCGCAACTGGCCTGGCTTCGGGGCTTGACCGACTACCACAAAAGCGTCGTTAACCTTGAACGAGCAGAGGGAGTGGAACCGTGAAAACAAGCATCCTTGGCACTGCTGCTTTTCTTTGCGCCATGCTATCGGTTGGCTGCAGTAGCAGTGGAACGGCAAACTCAGGCGAAAAGAGCGCGCCAAAAGAGTCCGCCGCAAAAACTGAAGTTGTAATTCCACTGGATCAGCAACGGGGCGTCATTGAGTCCAACCCCATCGAGCAAACTACCGCATCGGACGTGCTGCGGGTGCCCGGCAGAATTACCCTGGCCGACAACGGTACTTGGCGAGTCGGTGCCATCACTTCCGGACGAATCGAGCGGGTATTAGTCACGCAAGGCGATTTTGTACAGGAAGGACAGGTCCTTGCCCGCATGCACAGCCACGACGTCCACGAAGCCAAGGCCGAATATCTCACGGCTCAGGGGGAACGCAGCCGGCTCGAGGCCTCTGCGGCGCTAGCCCAAAAGAATCTTGAGCGGATGCAGCGGCTTTATGCCTTGAAGGCCGCATCGCTCGAACAAACGGAGTTGGCACGGCAGCAAGCGATGGATGCGCAAACTCTGCGCAGCGGACAGATTGCGGTCGAGCGCGAACGCGCACATTTGGAGGAAAACCTGGGTATTTCCACGGAAGCCGGGTCCAATCCGAAGAGCGAAGTTTCCGATCTCATTCCCATCCGCGCGCCCGCGTCGGGATATGTTTTGGAAAAAAAGACTACTCCCGGTTCGGTAGTCGAGCCCTCCACAGATCTTTTCGTGATTGGCGAATTGCAACGTCTGTGGATGCTGGCTTCAGTCAACGAGGCGGATTGGGCTAAGCTGCGGCTTGGGCAATCGGCCACCATCACGGTGAATGGGCTAGCCGACCGACATGCTGTCGGCAAGATTACCGATCTGGGTCAACAGCTCGATCCTCTCACTCGTGTCCTAAGAGTGCGTATCGAGTTCAATAACCGCAAAGCTAAGTTACGTCCCGAAATGCTGGCTGAAGCACAAATCGCCGCGAACACTTCCAAACAAGCCCTCGCTGTTCCATCTGACGCCATCCAGGAGATACAAGAACAGGACGTCATCTTCGTACGAACCTCGCCGGACCACTTCGCGATGCGGCCTGTACGCACCGGGGAGCCGCTTGGGAATCGCATAATTATTTTGGAAGGCGCGCGACCCGGCGACCAGGTCGTTACCAAAGGGGCCTTCATTTTGAAGTCCGAGATGCTGAAGTCTTCGATGGAGAGTGAGTAAATGCTGAACAGGATCGTTGATTTCACTCTCAAGAACCGCTGGATGGTGATGGCGGCGGTGTTCGGACTGATTGCTGCCGGAACATGGGCACTCCTCACGATTCCCGTCGATGCATTCCCAGACCTTACGAACAATCAAGTCGTAGTGGTCACGGAAGCACCTTCGATGCCGCCGAGTGAAGTGGAACGGCTCGTCACCTACCCTATCGAGGTGGCTTTACTAGGCCTGCCGAAACAGATCGAGGTGCGGTCATTGTCCAAGCTGGGACTTTCGATGGTGACCGTAGTATTTGAAGATTCAGTCCCTGCGTTCCAGGCCCGGCAATTCATGAATGAGCGGCTCCAACAGGTTTCCGCAACTCTCCCTCAAGGAATCACGCCTGTGCTCAGCCCGCCAGCCACGGCTTTCGGCGAACTTTACCAGTACACGCTTGAAGGCAACTTGAGTTCCATGGAACTCAAGGACATTCAGGAATGGCAGGTCAAGAATCAACTGCGAACGATACCCGGAGTCAGCGACATCAACACCTGGGGCGGAGAATCCAAGCAATTCCAGGTCAAGGTGAATCCGCAGCGCTTGGCACAGTACGGTCTAAGTCTGCACGACGTTGCGATCCGGATTGAGGAGAACAACACCAACTTCGGCGGCGGCTACATCGAGCATGCATCTGAACAGTACACGCTACGCGGGAGCGGTCGCGCCACCACTCCGCAGGATCTCGGCAATATCGTGATGATGGCGAATCAAGGCACGCCGGTGCTGCTCAAGGATGTAGCCGATGTCGCGATTGGTGCGGCTCCCCGAAAAGGAGCTGTGCTGCGCAATGGCGAAACAATTTCAGGCATGGTGATCATGCTCAAAGGAGAGAACGGAAAGAGTGTCATCGAAGCGGTCAAGAAGAAGATTGCATCGATGCATTTGCCCGAGGGCATCAAGCTGGTGCCGTTCTATGACCAGGCATTTGTCATTGACGGTACGATTGCGACCGTAAAGAAGAATCTCTTCGAGGGCTTCGTGTTGGTGACGGCCATCTTGTTGCTCTTCTTAGGCAACGTCCGAGCCGCAATCATCACCGCCGCCGTCATTCCTCTTTCCATGCTGATCAGTTTTCTGGGAATGCGCGCCTTCGGCATCAGCGCGAATCTGATGAGTCTCGGTGCGATTGATTTTGGAATGATCGTGGATGGCGCCATCGTGATGATGGAAAACTCCGTCCATCGCCTGGAGTCGGATGACGCAGCCAAGGAGACGCCGTTAGAGTCCATCCGCTTGGCGGTTCGGGAGGTGGCCCGGCCCATGAGTTTTGCGGTCGCCATCATCATTGCGGTTTATCTTCCAATCCTGTTTCTGGAGGGACTTGAGGGCCGGATGTTTCGCCCGATGGCGATCACCGTTTGCGGGGCATTGCTCGGCTCTCTTCTGCTTGCCCTCACCGCAATACCGGTCTTCGCGTCTTATGCTTTTCGCAAAGGCATCTCTGAAAAGCAAAAAGAGCGGGACACGCACGGCTGGATGGCCCGCTTGAATCAAGCGTACGAACGGGGCTTCCTCTATGGGCTGGCGAGACGAAAGCAAACGGTTGGACTTGCCGTCGCAATCCTAGCGGTTGCGGTCGGATCTCTGTTCTTCATCGGCACGGAATTCATGCCGAGATTGGATGAAGGCTCAATCCTGATCGAAACGCGGAAGTTGCCTGGCGTCTCCCTGACCGACTCGGTCGAAATCAGCAAGCGAATTGAAAAGGTCCTTCGTGGTTTTCCGGAAATCCAGGACGTCATCATAAAGATCGGACGGCCCGATTTTGCTACCGAAGCGATGGGGATCAATGAAGGCGACACTTACGTGTTGCCTAAGCCCATCAAGGAATGGAAGCGGTTCCACACGAAGCAAGCTTTTATCGAGGCCATGGACAAGGAACTCGCAAAGATTCCTGGGATTACCTATAGCTTCACCCAACCCATGGCAATGCGGCTGGATGAGACAGTTTCCGGGGTCAAAGCTGATCTGGCGATCAAGATATCTGGAGACGATTTCAAGACCCTGGATGCGCTTGGAAGGCAAGTCTTGAGATCGGTCTCTCAGATACGCGGGGCGGCCGACGAGCAAATGGAGATTACATCAGGGGTCGCTGAATTGTCCGTCGCCGTGAACCGCCAGGCGCTGGCCCGGTATGGCCTCAACGTTACGGATGTGGAAGAAGTGGTCGAGGCCGGGGCGAGTGGCGCGGTGATCTCCGAAATTATTGACGGACAGAAGCGATACACGGTCGCGCTGCGTACACCTGACCGCTATCGCTCCGATCCTAGGGAGATGGGAAACCTCCTTCTTCGCTCGTCGACTGGTGAACAGGTGCGACTGGGCGACGTCGCTCAGGTCAAGGTCACGCGGGGGGCGGAAGTGATCAATCGCGAAGAGGGGCAGCGCAGGATCGTCGTCATGTCCAATGTGCGAGGACGAGATTTGGGAAGCTTTGTCTCCGAGGTACGGCAGAAAATCGAAGGCGACGTAAAGTTTCCGGCCGGATATTCCGTTGTGTATGGCGGGCAATTTGAAAACCAGGAGCGTGCAACACGACGTTTAATGCTGGTCATACCTCTGACATTGGGGATCATCTTTGCTCTGCTCTATGCGATGTTTCAATCGGTCAAGCAATCCATATTAGTGCTTGCGAACATTCCATTTGCCCTCGTCGGCGGTATAGCGGCGCTCTGGCTGCGGGGTCTAAACTTGAACCTCTCGGCGTCGGTCGGCTTCATCGCTCTTTTTGGAGTCGCTGTGCTGAACGGCGTGGTTCTGGTCAATTCGATTAACCAGCTTAGAAAAGAAGGCCAGTCCGTTCGTGACGCAGTGGTGAACGGTTCGCGTCGCCGGCTTCGCCCCGTGTTGATGACCGCCCTAGTCGCAAGCCTCGGATTTGTGCCGATGGCAATCGCCACATCCACCGGCGCCGAAGTGCAGCGGCCTCTTGCGACCGTTGTCATAGGAGGACTAATCAGTTCCACCGCGCTGACAGTGTTTCTGCTTCCTCTCCTGTACGACTGGATTTTCGCTCGGACCGAAGGCAAAGAAAGAATCATCGTAGAGTCGAGAGAAGTGGTGGCCTGATTCGCTACACCCATGGTTCTTACGCTTCTAGCCCGAACCGGACGAGCAATCGGGCCGGCTGCACTCCTTCTGGTAATAGTAACGTTGTGGATCTTCGGTTCAGATTTGTTGCACTGGATAGAAAATCATCAGGATTGGTTGGACTAATTGACATCGACTCACGAGCATAAGCAGGGTTGTGAATGTTCTTCTTCTGAAATCGGACGAGAGGAGTTTTCCGCTTGCGAAAGCCGCAGATGGTGCTAGAGTATTTCTAATCCGCAGTCATGGCAGAACGTGCTATCGATGGCAGCGCTGTTTTGCCTGTGATATTTACCGCCAACCTCCTGCGACCAGGAGCACCCCTTCGGTCCTGACCCCCGGTACGATGAACAGCTGCGCCATCCTCCGCTGAAATCGGCATCGTGAGTCGAAAGGTACACCAGCCCTGCCGGAGCGCCCAACAAGGCCCGGCAGCCGACCCCTCGTACACTTACTCACACAATAAGGAGAGACAATATGCCCACTCCAGCAAAGGCCGAGCTAGGAGCTCTCAGCAAAGACGTTCTTGGACGTTACATCTGCAACGGACTGGACGAAGCTCTAGCCAGCACAAATTCTTCGAATAGTCCGAACGCACGCATGTTCGACGTGATTATCGTCGGCGGTGGGTCGTTCGGCGCTGTCTGCGCACAACATTTCTTCTCCCAGGACACGACTCGCAGTCACCGCATTCTTGTTTTGGAAGGAGGTCCATTCACCATTCCGGAGCACGTGCAGAACCTGCCCGTTCTTGCCGGACTGAACGTAGCTGGCGCTACCAGCATCCAGGACCTCAGGAATCAAGGCCAATTCGGCTTGGATAAACCTAGAGAGGAAGTCTGGGGACTTCCGTGGCACTCCTCCACCAAGTTTCCGGGGCTAGCGTATTGTGTTGGCGGCAGATCTTTGTATTTCGGTGGGTGGTGCCCACAGTTGCTCGACGAGGAAATGCCTGCCGACCGCTGGCCGCAGTCAGTAATTGATGATTTGGATAACACCTACTTCTCCCAGGCCAGCGAACAGATTGGCACCAACCAGACCAATGACTTTATTTCCGGTCCACTGCACACAACTCTCCGGCAAATGCTCTTTGACGGCATCCAGGCTGGCACAGTAACCGAGGCGATTCCGCTCAACGAGCTCCCCACGCATCTGGACAGTATTCCGGCTGGTCAAGAAGATATTTCGAAACTCGAAGCGCCTCTGGCCGTCCAGAGTCAGACTCGACCAGGGTTCTTTCCATTCAATAAGTTCAGCTCGGTGCCGGTGCTCATTAAAGCGACCAGAGCAGCATTCTCTGAAAGCAACGGTAACGATTTCAAAAAGCGGCTTATGGTAGTCCCACGCTGCCATGTGATTCAGCTACTTACCGAGAACGTCATGCTGAACGGACAGTCCTTGAAACGAGTGCACACCGTGCTGACAGATCAGGGCTCAATCGCAGTGCCGCAGGGCGGAGTTGTCATCGTTGCGCTGGGCACCATCGAGAGCACCCGGCTTGCATTGCTCTCTTTTGGAGATATTCCCAACGCTAACATGCTGGGCCGCAATCTCATGGCGCACTTACGATCTAATGTCACCGTCCGTGTTCCACGCAGCTCATTGCCTGGCAACGGACAGCTTCCGCAAGAACTCATGGCCTCCGCTCTCTTCGTAAAAGGGAGGCACACGCATCCTGATAATAGTGTCGGGCACTTCCACCTTCAGATCACAGCCGCAGGGCTGGGAAACCTGGGAACCGACTCTGAAGCCGAGCTGTTCAAGAAAATTCCGGATATCGATACCTTTGACGCTTTCGGAAATGCCAACGATCAGTCGGTGGTCATCACCATTCGTGGCATTGGGGAAATGCAGCCCGACAATCCGGTAAACCAGGTCCGTCTGGACCCTGAACTAGATGAGTTTGGTCAGCCCCGCAGCTTCGTTTCCTTGCCCGACCCAACTCAGTCGGCGACACCCCAAAGCCAAAAGGATGTGGCTCTGTGGGGGGCCATGGATAGGGCTTCCGACGAGGTGGCGAAAGTCTTTGCCAATGGTTCTGATTTCGAGATTTTCACCAGCAACGGTCCGGTGAAGGTCCAAGCAAACAGCGATCTCCGCGCCGTATTTCCGTACACCCCGGGACGAAGAGACGGAATAGGGACCACACATCACGAGACGGGCACGCTGCGCATGGGGGCTGATGCTAACAATTCGGTCACCAATTCCGATGCCCGTCTCCACGCAGTTGCCAACACCTACGTCGCCGGCCCAGCGTTATTTCCGGTCATGGGATCACCGAACCCAATGCTGACAGGCGTAGCTCTGGCACGTAGGTTGGTTGACAGACTGGCTCTCGGCGGTCTCATGCCGTCAGCCCAGCCAAGCGTTCTAGATCCAGGCTTTGCTCAGCTGTTTACTGGAACAGCTGGTACTTTCAGCGCATGGCAGGTTGCAGGACAAGGAAACTTCTCGCTGATCAACGGCGAGATCGTTGCAGAGCCAGGTGGGGATCTTGGCCTGTTCTACCCTGCGACCCGGAATTTCGGTGACTTCATCTTGAAACTCGAATTCAAGCTAGGGCGCATTGACGACAATTCCGGGGTGCTGGTCCGATTCCGCAATCCCAGGCTCCCGGTGCCAGACCGCAACCTCCACGGTGTCTCTTATCCCTACAACAACCAGGCATTCGTTGCGGTGGATACTGGATTCGAGATCCAGATTGACGAACTCGCAAGAGGAAATCCTGACGGACTCGACGAGCACCGCACGGGCGCAATCTATGGAATTCCCATCGGCAGGAATCCTGGACAGCAGGACTACCAGCGCGGTCCCGCACTCGTTCCCGGACAATGGAATACCTATGAGATCGAAGTCCGGGGAAACACGTACACGGTCCGGCTCAATGGCCAGCAGACAACGAAGTTCACCAATACCGACTTGTTTCGAGGCAAATCATCTGCCACCGATCCGGACTCCGGTTACATCGGCGTGCAGTCACATACCGGGCGGGTAACCTTCAGAAATGTACAGATCATGGCTCAGGCACCCGCCGCAGTGACGGCAGGAGCAGGGGTCAGCAAAATGGAAGCGCTTCACGAAGAGCCGAGGAAAAAGGCTGCGAAGACTGCGTAGATCACAGGGCCCAGACGATCTCGCCGGCCTTGCATTCGGTCCTTTGCACCCTGCATTGTCAATCAAATACGGCGCCCTGGCAAGGCGCCGTATTTTTGATGGTTTATGAGGAAACCATCTAAGCCATCTGATTGCGTTTTCGTGTCACTTGCAACTGTCGCTGACCATCTTGAGACTTGTCACGCGGATATCACCGGCTTCCGGAGCTTCCTTCTTTTCGTTCGCTTCTTTCTCCCCCTTCTCCTTCGCGTAAGACTCGGCCTTAAAAGTACCCGTCACGGACACCTTGTGGCCGACATGCTTTGACAATTCAACGGAAGAACTCGTTAAGTCGTAGCTCTTGCCGTCCTCTCCCGTAATGGAAAACTCATTGGCTTCGTCACCCTTTTGCAGACAACCGGTGACGGTGAGATCCTTCTTGCCAGCTGCGTTCGCTCTAACGCCTCCCGTAGTCACCAGGTAGAGACCGGCAGCTAATACGGCAATTCCCAAACAAAAACTTCGAACTGATCGATTCATATTCCACCTCCTGAACAGTTAGTTGACGAAAAACAGCGCCGTGGTCAAACACTTGAATTCAACGAAAGGCGGCAGCTTGTCCGACGACCGCATCGTATACGGCCACGGATACGATGCACGCTCAGGATGAATTGGGAATGAACCGAGCATTAAAAGTCTTTCAGGAAGAATTGCTCAACACTGACCACAGAACGAGGTCCGTTGGATTCCGGTTAGAATGAGTTGCCACGGTCAAACGTGCGCCTGCTCGACGCCGTCAGCCTTGGACTCCAAATCAGCACAGCACTAATTTCGAAAGCGTACGAACAGATGACCCCATTTTCGCGGTACACCGGCGGTACACTGTGTTCCTTTCCCTCGGCGTCTTTACAGGACCTTGGTGAGCGACCCGGGCCTTCTTTCACGGCGGTAGTCGCAAAACGATTTGGTGGCTTACTATTCGGAACCGGTTGAGACTTGTCGTGAACATTCCGGGCCGGCTGTAACTAGCGCATTAAGGCGAACGAGGTGTTCGGTATTTGTCAATTCCCAGTCCGCACTCTCAGTCCGCAATTGCCCCACCTGTCATGTCCTTGCAAGTACTTGGCAGTCCCACGGAACCTTGCAAGTTGTTAAGAGTACTTGTTATACATATCTGAAAAGGCTGGCGTCGGCGTTCAACTCCGTCCCCGGCCACCACATTCTAAAGGACTTAACACAAAACTCCGCGTCGTCTTTATTGCATTTTTAGTCCGCTTTTGCGGACTGGCGAACGAGCTTCCCACGACCACCGCTTCAATAATCCATTTCTTATCAATGAGTTTTTAAAACTGAGCTCTTCAGAGCGCAGCCTTTCCCGGTCTGCGCTCAACGATCATTGGAAGGGCGCGATCAGTGCGAGCAAGAGAAGAATCTTCTTTTAATGGAACTGATTGGCCGGCGACCCACAGGACACGTGTTCTGGTACGATGTGCCCACAGTATTCCGTTGGGCGTAGTCCATGAAAGCTCGTCTACCCGAAAATGAAGACTTGCGGCTCGAAGCACTCCGCCGTTACCGCATTCTTGATAGCGGGCCTGAATCCCAGTTCGATGACGTAGCCGCTCTAGCTGCCAATATCTGCGGCGCACCCATCGCGATGGTCAGCCTGGTCGATGCCGACCGGCAATGGTTCAAGGCCCAAACAGGCCTGACGGCCAGCGAGATGTCGCGTGATGTTGCGTTCTGCGCCCATGCCATTCTTCAACGCGATCTCTTTATCGTTCCCGACGCGACGAAAGACGAACGATTTGCGACAAACCCGTTAGTGACCGCAGCCCCTAACATCAGATTCTATGCGGGTGCACCGTTAATCGCGCCCGACGGCTACGCCTTGGGGACACTGTGTGTCATCGATCATGTGCCGCGAAATCTGAGTGATCAGCAGGCGCAGGCGCTGCGGGTGCTGAGTGCACAAGTGGTCTCGCAATTGGAGGCACGACGCACAAAAGCCGAGTTGGAACGTCTGACGGCCGAAGGCGAGCTCTCTGCCGAGTCCCTTCGCGCCAGTGAGGAATTCAAAAGCCGGCTGATTGCCTGTAGCCGGGATTGCATCAAGGTGCTCGACCTGGAGGGCCGCCTGGTGTTCATGAATGAAGGCGGCAAGCAAGTCCTCGAAATTTGTGATGTAGCACCTTTCCTGAACAGCTCATGGATCGACTTCTGGGAAGGCGAAGATCGCGAAGCAGCCCGAGCCGCAGTAGAAGCCGCACGAGCCGGCAACATGGGCCGGTTTGTCGGATATTTTGCAACCCGCATTACTGGACAACCCAGATGGTGGGATATTGTTGTCAGTCCTATTCTTGATGCCCGAGGACAGCCGGAGCGCCTGTTAGCGCTTTCCCGCGATGTCACGGAGCATAAGCAGAACGAAAAGGCCTTGCGTGAGGCCCACCAGTTCAATAAGGAAATTATTCAGGACGCCGCCGAAGGCATCATCGTTTACGACTCCGAACTGCGCTACCAGGTATTTAATCCTTTCATGGAACGGCTGACTGGCAAGCGCGCAGAAGAACTCCTTGGCAAATGCGCACCGGAAGTATTTCCTGCCCTGCGTGCAAGCGGGATAGAGCAAATGCTTAAGAGAGCCTTGCAGGGAGAGGCGGTGCACGTCCCCGATGTTCTGATCCGAATGCATTCGGCGGGAGGTCGCGACGTTTGGGAATCCTGCACATTTGCCCCACACTTCGACTCGCAAGGAAAGATTGTAGGAGTGATTGGCCTGGTACGGGACGTCACCGATCGGCACGTTGCAGAGGAAACATTCCGATCCATAGTGATCGGCACAGCTTCCACGACCGGCATTGATTTCTTTCCCTCCCTGGCGCGGCACATGGCCGCCGCGCTGCGGGTGCGGTACGCCTTCATCACTAGTTGCGACGATCGGAAGCATGCGCATGCATTGGCTTTTTGGAAGGGGGATGGATTCGGAGATAATTTTGAGTTCGACATCGCCGATACACCCTGCATGAAGGTCCTGGAAGGCGAGGTTTGCCATTACCAGGAAGGATTGCAAGCATTGTTCCCGCTCGACAAGGGGCTAGCTGACTGGGGAGCACAGAGCTACCTTGGTGTGCCGATGCTGGATCGCGCGGGCCGTGTCATCGGGCACATCGCGCTCCTGGATGACAAGCCCATGGAACGCGACGCGCACGCCATTGATCTGGTGAAGATATTCGCTGCCAGGGCTGCCGCCGAATTGAAGCGGCAACGGGCAGAGGCGGAACTTCAGACCGCACTCCAACAAGTTCAGATTCTCCAGAAAAAGCTTGAAGCCGAAAACATCTATTTACAGGAAGAAATTCGCAAGGAACACAACTTTGAAGAGATCGTGGGAAGCAGCCCCATCCTCATGGAGGTTTTACGCAGGATCGAGACGGTAGCGCCGACCGATTCGACGGTTCTAATATTAGGCGAGACCGGATCTGGGAAAGAGTTGATTGCGCGCGCCATCCACAGCCACAGCAATCGCAAGAATCGCCCACTAGTGAAAGTGAACTGTGGCGCAATCCCGACTGGCCTGGTTGAAAGTGAACTCTTTGGACACATGAAGGGCGCGTTTACCGGCGCTTTGGAACGCCGCACTGGCCGTTTCGAACTAGCCGATGGCGGCACATTATTTCTGGACGAAATCAGCGAACTTCCACTCGATACCCAGGTCAAGTTATTGCGCGTTTTGCAGGAGCATGAGTTCGAGCCGGTCGGCAGCAGCCGAACGATTAAAGTGAATGTGCGCATCATCGCGGCCAGCAATCGCGATCTTGAAAAGGCGATTCAGGAGGGCCGTTTTCGCGCCGACCTTTATTACCGCCTCAATGTCTTACCTATGACCTTGCCTGCGTTGCGGCATCGTCGGTCAGACATAGCGCTTCTGACTGCGTTTTTCGTGGAGCGGTTCAGCCGGCAATTCGGCAAGCAGATCACGGGCATCACGCAAGACACCATGGACCTTTTGTCCGGGTACGACTGGCCGGGGAACATCCGCGAGTTGCAGAACGTGATTGAACGCGCCGTAGTATTGTCGGGCGGTCCTGTCCTCAAACTAGGGCGCGACCTGTTGCCCCTTTCACCGGGCGATGCCGCATCCGCCAATGAGGCTGTAACCGCCATCGGCGCCAACGGCCACGACGCTGGAAACCCTGCCGGATACGCGTCCCTGGAAGAAGTTGAAAAACGACACATCATGGATGTTCTCAGGCAAACAGAATGGATCATTGAAGGTCCACGTGGCGCCGCCAAGATTCTTGTTCTCCATCCCAACACTCTCCGAAGCCGAATGAAAAAGCTGGGAATCGAACGCGTCTCCATGGACGCCCCTTCTGCTACGAAATTTCGTGGCCACGAAGCCGGCTAAGGACGCCGCCACGGAATCTCGTGGGCTGCTGCAGATCTGACCAGCCGACGCCGTTACTAACCTACCCATCTTCAGCAACATAGCCTTTTCCTGACAAATCCTCCAGGATGGCATCGCTCGTGCCTTACTCAGAGGGTCTGGGGAGGAATACAAGCTGTGCTAAGGATCTCGATCATTCACCGTGCCGATGAAGGTATCCAGTTCCAATTGGAAGGAAGACTTATTGGTCCCTGGGTAGAAGAGTTGCGCCGCTTGAGTGACCAAGCCCTCGCCCAACAACAAGTAATCAGCCTTGATCTCGAAAAGGTCTGGTTCATCGACCCGCAAGGGGTTGAACTGCTGCGGGACCTCGCGAGGAAACGGGTCACGCAAGTCAACTGCTCACCTTTCGTCAGTCAGCAACTCAAGGAGGCGGCCCTATGACGTCCTCGAACGCTTTATCCATGCAGTCTTCTCAAAGCGATACGGCATGCGCCAGCCAGCGGCAAAGCTTTCCAACTTCTTTCCAACCGAATAAAGCGGAACAGGACGTGATTCAGCGAGTGCAGAACGGGGAGATCGAAGCTTTCTATGAGTTGGTTCGCCCCCATGAGCGCGGCGTGTTTCTGGCTGCCCTTTCTTTGGTTAAGAATGAAGCGGATGCCGAAGAAGTAGCACAGGAAGCGATTTTGAAGGCTTTCAAGAGCCTGTCTCGTTTTCGCGGCGAAGCCAAGTTCAGCACCTGGCTGATTCAGATCGCAATTAATGAAGCAAAAATGAAACTGCGAAAAGACCGCCGCCACCTCTATGAATCCCTGGAAGAAGGGCCGCGCAGCGATGACGGCGAGTACATCCCAAAAGACTATGCCGACTGGCGGGAAATCCCCTCAGAGGCGCTGGAGCAAAAAGAGCTGCGAGTGGCACTCATCAAAGCGCTGAATTCTCTACCGGAGAAATATCGTATCGTGCTGGTATTACGAGATGTGCAGCAACTCAGCATCGCGGAAACTTCGCAGGCGCTTGGC
>Ga0137403_10006699_pt1 | contig 13150 bp, 14 predicted proteins | sample CZOMad2_1_16fung_FD_122057 | JGI IMG/M metagenome (GOLD analysis project Ga0137403, IMG submission 122057) | Vadose zone soil fungal communities from Angelo Coast Range Reserve, California, USA - CZOMad2_1_16fungal (Hybrid Assembly) | ecosystem: Environmental > Terrestrial > Soil > Vadose zone... | reverse complement strand
GGAAGACCTAGAGCAGGCACTCGTACGTCGCGACACGCTTACACTGTCACCCCCGCGCTCTCGCGCTAGGGCATGCACACATCTTGCGAACGACGCAAGGCGAAGCAACAGAGTCCCCTCTCCCCTTGTGGGAGAGGGACAGGGTGAGGGGTCTGGCGCCGGCAGGCGCCGATGAGTTCCGTTGGGGTGACGTGCACGGGGAATTTGAACGGCGCACGTCGCCTTTCGCATTTTCACGTATCGACTTGAGCGACGTCTCTTCGCGCTGCCGCGCGAGTCCCCTCACCCTATCCCTCTCCCACAAGGGGAGAGGGGACTCTGTTGAGACGCCTTGCGTCAGTTCGCAAGATGTATGAATGCCCAAGCGCTTTCGCGGGGGTGACAAACTCAAACGTGGCATCTTCAACCAAACCCTGCTTAGAGCAGCCGCAGCTCGCCCAGATCGCGCCGCAGCTTCTCCGGCGACTGAAAATGCAGACCCGTGATGCCCACCGCCTCGGCGCCCCTGACATTGGCCGCGGAATCGTCGATGAACACACAGTCCCCGGCCGCCAGGCCGAAACGCTCCAGCAGATGATGGTAGATGCGGGCATCCGGCTTGACCAGGCCGATCTCGCCGGACACCACGATGCCGTCGAACCATTCGAAGAACGGAAAGCGCGGCCGTGCGATCGGAAAGGTCTCGTGCGACCAGTTGGTGAGACCGTAGAGCGGCGTCCGTCGCGCCTTCAATTCGGCGAGGATCTCGACGGTGCCATCGATCGGCCCCGGCACCATCTCCTCCCACCGTTCCCAGAAAGCGCGAATGTGTGGTTCGTAGTGTGGGAACTGCGCCGCCAGAACGGTAACACCCTCGTCGAACGGCCGGCCGGCATCCTGGGCACGGATCCAGTCGTGGGTGATGACGGTGTCGAAGAACTGCTCGAGTTCGTCGGCGTCGGTGATCAGCTGCTCATAGAGCAGCCGCGGATCCCAGCGCACGAGAACATTGCCGAGATCGAAGACGACGGTCTTGGGCATCAGGCGGCCTTGATGCAGACGCGGTCCATGAGGCGCCGCATGAAGGTCTCGCACAGCGCCAGCTGCTCCAGCGTCACCCACTCGTTCGGCTTGTGAGCCTGGTCGATGCTGCCGGGGCCGCAGATGATGGCGGGAATGCCGGTCTCGTGGAACAGCCCGGCCTCGGTGCCGAAGGCGACCTTGATGGTGGAGTTGCCGCCGGTCAGCGCCTTCGCCAGCTCCACGATCTCGCTGTCGACGGCGGTGGCGAGGCCGGGAAAGGCCGACAGCTCCTGCCAGGTGAAGCCGGTATCCCCGGCGATCTTGTGCATGGCCGGCTGCAGCGTCTCCTCGGCGAAGCGCCGTACCTCCTCGAACATGGCCGCCACGTTCTGGTCGGGCAGGAAGCGGAACTCGAAATCGAAATGGCAGTCCTTCGGCACGATGTTGAGCGCCGTGCCGCCATGGATGACGCCGGTATGCACGGTGGTGTGCGGCACGTCGTAGTCGTTGTCGAACGGCCCCTCGGCGGCGAAGCGCTTGCCCATGCCGCGCAAGTAGACGATCACCTCGGCCGCCATCTCGACGGCGTTGACGGCGCGCGGCGCCAGCGAGGAGTGCGCTTCGAACCCGCGCACATGGCAGCGCACGCTCTTCTTGCCCTTGTGGCCGACCGTCACCTTCATGCTCGTGGGCTCGCCGATGATGCAGGCCTTCGGCCGGATCGGCATCTCCTTGAGGATGTCCAGCAGCCGCCGCACGCCGACGCAGCCGATCTCCTCGTCATAGGAGAACGCCAGATGGATCGGCGTATGCAGCTCGCGCCGCAGCAGTTCCGGCACGAAGGCCAGGACGATGCCGAGGAAGCCCTTCATGTCGCAGGCGCCGCGGCCGAACAGGCGGCCATCCCTGCTGGTGGTCTGCCAGGGATCGGTCGCCCATTCCTGGCCGTCGACCGGCACCACGTCGGTGTGGCCGGAGAGCGCGATGCCCGGCTTGTCCTGCGGCCCCAGGGTGGCATAGAGGTTGGCCTTGGTGCCGTCGGCATTGTGGATCAGATGCGACTCGACGCCGAGCCTGGCCAAGTGGTCGCGCACGAAGCCGATCAGCCGCAGGTTGGAGTTGCGGCTGGTGGTATCGAAGGCGATCAGCTTGCCGATCATCTCCAGGCTGGCGGGCGTGGGCGTCACGATGATTGTTCCGGGTCGTTTGAAGGCTTGTCCCGGCGGGCCGGGAGGCGGCTAATATGGCGGAGCAGCCGCGCAGATGCCAGGGGTTAGGGTCGTGCTTGAGGAGGCAGCGAGGTCGGTGCGACGCGTTGTTCCGGACATCCTGGTTCGCCACGATCCATCGCCGGACGGCGTGGATGCGGTCCCCGTCGTGTTCGACTCGCCCCACAGCGGCAGCGTCTACCCGTCGGACTTCGATTTCGCGGCGCCCGTCGATGTGATGCGCCGCGCCGAAGACGCCTTCGTCGACGAGTTGTTCGCGTCCGCGCCCGCCCATGGGGCGGCGCTGCTGGCGGCCTTGTTCCCGCGCAGCTATGTCGATCCCAACCGCCACGAGCACGAGATCGACACGCTGCTGCTGAACGAGCCCTGGCCGCATCCGATCGTGCACAGCCATCGCAGCGCCCGCGGCCTCGGCGTCGTGCGCCGCCTGGTCCGCGCGACGGTCGCGGTCTACGACCGCCGGCTCAGCGTGTCCGAGGTCCAGTCGCGCCTCGCGCGCTACCATCGCCCCTATCATGAGGAATTGAGCGCGATGATCGCCGAGGCGCACGGTCGTTTCGGCATTGTCTGGCACCTCAACTGCCATTCCATGAAGTCGACCGCGAAGGGCCGCGTGCGCGACGATTTCGTGCTCGGCGACCGCGATGGCACCACCTGCGCGCCCGAGTTCACGGACCTCGTGGCATCGACCCTGCGCGGCTTCGGCTACAGCGTCAGCCTCAACCATCCCTTCAAGGGTGCCGAGATCGTCACGCGTCATGGCGATCCGGCCGCCGGCCGCCACAGCCTGCAGATCGAAATCAACCGCGGCCTCTACATGGACGAGGCGCGCATCGAGAAGAACAGCGATTTCCGCGCGCTGAAGCAGGATATCGACCGCCTGATCGTCGGTATTGCGAGCCACGCCCGCGGCAGAGCCGTCTCATGAACAGGGGACCTCGCGCCGAAGCCGCGCGCATCGATCCCGGCGCGCAGATCCGCGGGACGCGCAAGCAATGCTAGTTCGCCGGATCGTGATTTTCTCGGCGCTCCCTTACGGCCTCTTGTTGTGCGCCGTGCTCGCCCTCGCAGGGGCGCCCAGCGGTTCGCATTGGCCGCCTATCTTTCTTGCCGTCGTCACGACCGTCTTCCCGCACCTGCGAGTGGCGCTCGCATCGGGCCATGGGATCGACGAGGCGTACCTGTGGCTGATTGCCGTGGCCGTGAGCCTCTTGATCGCGGTGTGGACGAGCCTGCTCAGTCGCGAACGTTCCTTCGGCGTTGCCTGCGGGATCTACGGCGGGCTGACGCTGGCCGAAATCATCCTCGTCGGTGTCCTGACTCGCATCTACGGCGACCCCTGGGGAATCTTCCAGCCGAACCTGCTCTAGAGCTTTTTCATGGTGACTGGACATACTAAACCCTCGTTGTCATGCCGGCGAAAGCCGGCATCCATAGTCGCAGGCCAGTGTTTATGGATTCCGGCTTTCGCCGGAATGACAACGGAAGCTGCTCGTCGATTCCAGTGATGGTGAAACCGCTCTAGCGCGAGCGACCTCGTCGCTCGGCCGAGTCGCTCATCACGACGCGAACTGCTCCACCAAAATCCGCTCTTCCAGATTGTGCTCCGGATCGAACAGCAGATTGAGCGCGATCCGGCGGTCCTCGCGGACCTGCACTTCCGTGACATCGCGGACCTCGGTGAAGTCGGCCACCGCGCTTGCCGGCCGCTTCGCGAATTCGTGGACGTCGAACGTGACCTTGGCGGAATGCGGGAGGATCGCGCCGTGCCAGTGGCGCGGGCGAAACGCGCTGATCGGGGTGACCGCCAGCACGCCGCTGCCGAGCGGCAGGATCGGCCCGCGCGCCGACAGGTTGTAGGCGGTGCTGCCGGCCGGCGTCGCCACGAGAACGCCATCGCAGATCAACTCGATCAGGCGCACGATTCCATCGACGCGGATGCCGATCTTGGAGGCCTGGCGGGTCTGGCGCGTGAGCGCGACCTCGTTGATGGCGTGGGCCCTGACTGTCTTCCCCTCGATCGTCTTGGCGACCATCAGCAGCGGATGCAGCCGCTCCTTGTGCGCGTTGGCGAGCCGCTCCCCGAGGTCGCTCTCGTCATAGCGATTCATCAGGAAGCCGACCGTGCCGCAGTTCATGCCGAAGATCGGCACGGCCCGCCGCATGAATCGATGCAACGTCTCCAACATGAAACCGTCGCCACCGAGCGCCACGACGATGTCTGCCGTCTCGGGATCCTGCTCGCCGTAGACCCTCCGCAAGCGACCCAGGGCCGCCTGCGCTTCCTCGGTGGCAGCCGCGACGAACGCGAAGCTCTTGGCCTTCCCGGAACGTTTTCTCATGAATGGCGTGACGAGGGGTTCGACAAGGCGGCGGAGTATAGCGTGCGATGGGACGGGCGCCAGCGCTTTGGCACCCGTGCTAGTGGTCTGATCCTGACGCTTGATTCCCAAGCGTCAGGTGAATCAGCCCACCAGATCAATATGCTGGTGGTTCGATTCACGCAACGAATGGGAACCATTCGTTGCGATCGAACCACTAGCGATCGTCGAACTTCTTGTGCAGTCGCCGCAGTCCGAGCCAGGCGAAGGCCGCGAGCACGGGTACCGCGACCGCCACGACGATCTCCTTCGGCAGGCGCAGCCCTGCTGCGTCCAGGCCTTGCGTCAAATACGAAACCAGACCGACAGCGTAGTAGGTGATGGCGGCGACCGACAGCCCTTCGACCGTGCGCTGCAGGCGAAGCTGCAGCCGGGCGCGGCGATCCATCGAGGCCAGCAGGTCGCGATTCTGCGCCGCCAGCGTGACGTCGACGCGCGTGCGCAGCATCTCGCTCGCCCGCGCCACCCGCTCCGACAGGCTGTCCAGCCGCCGCTGCAGGGTCTCGCAGGTGCGCATGGCCGGCGCCAGGCGGCGATCCATGAATTCGCCGATGGTCTGCTGGCCCTCGATGCGCTGTTCCCGCAGTTCCTCGATCCGCCGCACCACCAGCGTGTGATAGGCGCGCGCCGCGCCGAAGCGATAGGGCGTGCGCGCGGCCAGGCTTTCGACCTCGGCGGCGAGCGTCGACAGGCGCTTGAGCTGCGCCTGCTCGTCGTCGGGATCGGCGACCGCCTTCAAGGTCTGCGCGATGTCCGACAGTTCCCGTTCCATGCGCGATACAGCCGGACCGATCTCGCGCGCCAGCGGCAGGGCCAGCAGCGCCATCATGCAGTAGGTATGGATTTCCAGCAGCCGCTGCACCATCCGCCCGGTCTGGCGCGCCGACATGCCGGCGTCCTGCATGAGCAGGCGGACCGTTCCATCCGTATCGAGATTGAAATCCGTCCAGAGCCGGGTGCGGCCGCCGGCGGCCAGCCCGCCGACGATATTGGCACCGGCGAACATGCGCTCCAGCGCGGCCGGGTCGGGAGGCGGCGGCGCCTGCTCCAGGACCTCGACATGGACGGCCGCGATGGTCTGGCCGGCCAATCCATCGATCCAACCCGACGGAAGGTCGGCACGAAGCGGTCGCGCAAAAGAGGCCTCTTCGCTGGCCGGCAGCATGAATGTGTAGGTGGAAAATTCGGTATGCCGCTCCCAGGTCAGCTCGAAGCGAGGAAAGCGGGCCGCGAAATGGGACGCCGTATGCGGCGGCGGCGCGATGCGCAGCTCGTCGCAGAGAGCACCGAGGCGCCGGCGTTCCACGTCGGCCGTGGCCTCACCGGTGAGCAGCGCCAGGTGGAACAGCCGTGCCGGCGCGGCGACGACGGCATAGGGCCGCGCGTGCAGTTCGTCGGTCAGCGTAGTCCGCCAGGGGTGCGGCGGCGGACCGAGCGGCGTCGGCGGTTCGCGAGAGTTCTTTGCCTCGGGCATCGCCTGGGAGGCTACGCAAGCTTCGATGCGTGCGCAAATGCGATGGTGTGCGTGGTCGTCTGCCTAGGCGGGACTAATCGACTCGGAACAAAAAATATCGATGTCGTCCCCGCGAAAGCGGGGACCCAGGGCAACTGCTGAGACTGTCGCCCTGGGTTCCCGCTTTCGCGGGAATGACAACGAGTAAGGGAGGCAAGGTGCGAAACTCCCGTCTAGCCATCCGGCTGCAGGCCGCCGAGGCTTTGGCGGTCGATGGCCACGGCCTTGATCAGGGCGAAGACGTTGCGGCCGACCTCGAGCTGAAGGTCATGCACGGAGCGGGCGGTCAGGCGGGCCCAGATCGCCGCGTGCCCGGCGTTGCCGAGCGCCAGCTTCAGATCGGTGTGGGCGCCGTCGCCGGCGAAGATCTCGATGATGCGCGCGGGCAGGATGTTGAGGATGCTGATATCCGCCGGTGCATTCAGCGCAATCGAGACGTCGCGCGCCCGGACGTTCACGCGCACGTTCGTACCGATCGGCAAATCGAGCTGCGATGTTTGCAGCCGTCCGCCGTCGAAGGCGAGATGGGTCAGGCCGAAGCGTTCGTCATGGCTCTCGACGGACGCGCGCAGCAGCGCGCCGGCCTCGTGGCGTCCGGTGAGGCTGCGCAGGTCCGCGCGTCCCAGGATTTCGTCGACCGTGCCGAGCGCCGCCACGCGTCCCTCGGACATCAGCACGACCGTATCAGCGAGCCGGATGATCTCGCCGAGGTCGTGGGTCACGTAGACGATCGGCAGCCGGAGGCGGTCGCGCAGTCGCTCGATGAACGGCAGGATCTCCTCCTTGCGGGCAGCATCGAGGGAGGCGAGCGGCTCATCCATCAACAGGAGGCGCGGATGGGCGAGCAGGGCGCGGCCGATGGCGACGCGCTGCTTCTCGCCGCCCGACAGGCGGGCTGGCCGCCGTTCCAGAAGATGGCCGATGCCCAGCAGCTCGACGACCTCCGCGACCGTCGTCGTCCTATCACGCGCAGGCGCGCGTCGGCGGCCATAGAGCAGGTTGCTGCGCACGCTCAGATGCGGAAACAGCCGGTCTTCCTGGAATACATAGCCGAGGCGCCGGCGCTCCGGCGGCACGCTTGTGCCGGCTGAACTGTCGAACAGAACCGTGTCGTCGATGACGATGCGCCCCCGCGCCGGGCGCGACAGGCCCGCCAGCATGTTGACGAGCGAGGTCTTGCCCGAGCCGGAGCGGCCGAACAGCGCGGTGACGCCGCGGCTCGGCGCGCGCATGTGAATGTCGAGCCTGAACGCCCCAAGCTCCTGTTCGGCATCGACCTCCAGCATCGGCTAACCCGTTATCCGCGCATTGACACGGCGGGCGAGAAGCTCCGATGCCACCAGCGCGATCAGTGCCAGGATGACGGCGATGATCGAGAGGCGCAGCGCTCCCACATCGCCGTCGGGCGTCTGCGTCAACGTGTAGATGGCGACCGGTATGGTGCGGGTCTCGCCGGGAATGTTGGAGACGAAGGTGATGGTGGCGCCGAACTCACCCAGGCTGCGGGCGAAGGCCAGCACTACGCCGGCCAGGATGCCCGGCGTCATCAGCGGAAGGGTAATCGTCATGAAGACATCGAACCGGCGGGCACCGAGCGTGCGCGCTGCCGCTTCCAGCCGGCGGTCGACGGCCTCCAGCGACAGCCGGATCGCCCGCACCATCAGCGGAAAGGCCATCACCGCGGCCGCCAAAGCCGCGCCCTTCCAGGTGAAGATGATGGTGATGCCGAAGGTATCGTAGAGCCAGCCGCCGATCGGCCCGCGGCGGCCGAACAGCACCAACAGGAGGAAGCCGACGACGACGGGCGGCACGACGAGCGGCAGATGCACCAGCCCGTCCAGCAGGATCTTGCCGGGAAAGCGCGTGCGCGCCAGCAGCCAGGCGACGGCGATGGCGACCGGGAGGCTGCAGGCGACGCTCCAGAACGCCACCCGCAGGCTCAGCCGGATCGCTTCGAGCTCGAGGTCAGTTGGTTGCAGCACCCGCGCCGATGATCGAGAAGCCGTAGTCGAGGAAGACGCCGCGCGCCTTGGGCCCGACCAGGTAATCATAGAAGGCGTGGGCGGCCGCGTCATCCTGGCCGGCGATCAGCGCGACCGGATAGACGATCTTCGGATGGCTCGATTCCGGGAACTCGTCGACGATGCGGACCTTCTTGCTGATCATGGCGTCCGTGGCATAGACGATGCCGGCCGCCGCCTCGCCGCGCTCCACGAAGACCAGAGTCGCCCGCACGTCCTTCGCGCGCACCACCGCCGGCTCCACGCTCGACCATAGTGCCAGCGACTCCAGTGCCGCCTTGCCATAGCGGCCGGCCGGCACGCTGTCGGGATCGGCCATCGCCAGCTTGCCGTCGCCCAGTGACTGCGCCAGCGGGGCGCCCGCCGCCAACTTGATGGCGAGCTTGCTGTCGGCCGGCGCGATCAGGACGAGCCGGTTGCCGAGCAGGTCGCGCCGGCTGTCGGTGACGATGAGTTTGCGGTCGGCGAGGTAGTCCATCCATTTCGTATCGGCGGAGATGTAGAGAGCCGCCGGCGCGCCGTTCTCGATCTGCTTGGCCAGATCGGAGCTGGCTGCGAACGAATAAGTCACCTTGCCGGCGCCGCTCGCCTCATAGGCCTTGCCGATATCCTCGGCCGCGTTCCTCAGGCTGGCGGCGGCGAACACCAGCAGGTCCTTGGCCTGCACCGGCGCCGCCATCGTCAGCAGCAGGCCGGCAAGCACAGTGAGAAGCACACGCCTTGAAGTCCGTGTCATGTTTCGTCTTCCACAATTGAGTTGCGAGCGCGCTATATTTCACCGAATATAGCGCTACCTGCAAGCGATTTCCGGAGCGCCGGAGAGTCCTAGTCTGGCACGCGGAGATTCTTGTAGGGGCGGCCGGCGGCCGCCCGCGCAGCGGACGCACCTGGTCGGCGTCGGGAAGCATCGTACGGCGGATAGATGGGCGGCCGCAGGCCACCCCTACAAGAATCTCCGCGCCTCGTACCAAGACTTCCGCTCTACCGCCGCCGCCCCGACAGCGCATTGTCGAGGGCGCGCAGATGGCCGGCGACGGCGCTGCCGGCCTCCTGCTCCATGTCGCGATAGTGCTTCACGATCCGGCGTCCGAATGCGGTGAGCGCGGCGCCGCCGCCGCCGTCGCCGCCCATCTGCTTCTGGACGAGCGGCTTGCGGAAGCATTGGTTCAGGTTGTCGATGAGCAACCACGCCCGTCGGTAGGACATGCGCATGGCCCGGCCGGCCGCGGCAATGGAGCCGTGTTCGTCGATCAATTCGAGCAGGCGGATCTTGCCGGGACCAACCGCCCGCTGATCGCCGAAATCGACTCGCAGGGTGAGCCTGGCCATGGGGCGTACCGACGGGTCAGCCGCCGGTCACGCTCATATGCCGGGCGACCGCGGGCCGGGTGTGCCGGCGGTCGATGATGAAGTCGTGGCCCCTGGGCTTGCGGCTGATCGCCTCGCGCATGGCCGCCTCCAGGAGCTCGTCGCTCTCGCTCGCTCGCAGCGGTGCGCGCAGATCGGCGGCGTCATCCTGGCCGAGGCACATATAGAGCGTGCCCGTGCAGGTGAGCCGCACACGGTTGCAGCTCTCGCAGAAGTTATGCGTCAGCGGGGTGATGAAGCCGAGCCGGCCGCCGGTCTCGCGCACGCGCACATAGCGGGCCGGCCCGCCCGTGCGATAGTCGATCTCGTCGAGCGTCCACTTCTGAGACAGCCGCGCCCGCACCAACGACAGCGGCAGATACTGGTCGAGCCGCATCTCGCCGCCGATATCGCCCATTGGCATCACTTCGATGAGCGTGAGATCGAAGCCCTCGCGCCCGCACCAGGCGACGAGATCGTCGATCTCGTCCTCGTTGACGCCCTTGAGCGCGACCGCGTTGATCTTGATGCCGAGGCCGGCATCCCTGGCGGCCGCCAGGCCCTCCTGCACCTTGTCGAGCTTGCCCCAGCGCGTGATGGCGGTGAATTTCTGCGGATCGAGCGTATCGACGGAAACGTTGACGCGCTTGACGCCGCAGTCGCGCAGATCGCGCGCGTATTTCGTCAACTGGCTGCCATTGGTCGTGAGCGTCAGCTCCTGCAGCGCGCCGCTCTCGAGATGGCGCGCGAGCGCTCTGAACAGGAACATGATGTTCTTGCGCACCAGCGGCTCTCCGCCCGTCAGCCGCAGCTTCTTCACGCCCTGGCGGACGAAGGCGCTGCACAGCCGGTCCAGTTCCTCGAGCGTCAGGATCTCGGCCTTCGGCAGGAACGTCATGTCCTCCGCCATGCAATAGACGCAGCGGAAGTCGCACCGGTCGGTGACGGAGACGCGCAAGTAGCTGATATGGCGGCCGAAAGGATCGATCATCGGGCACAGGAATCGCTATGACCCGCTGAATATAGCCCTTCCGCGCCGGAATTCCAGCCCGGTCACGGGGCGCGCGGCCGGCAGCGGCGCTACCGCAGAAAGCCCTCGGCCGTCAGAAACTCGATCAGCCCGAGCGCAGTCATGCCGACGGCCACGGCCATCGGTATCAGCAGAATCATGATTGCGGCGTCGCGCGCATCGATCGGCCCGCTGGCGGTGTCGAGCTGGCCATGCAGCCAGTCCCCGAACGTCGGCGAATGCTCGGCCCCCTGTCGCCCCATGCGAAAGAGGATCATGGGCAGGAGAACGAAGAAGGCGACCAGCAACGTCACGACGCCAAACAGCAGCGGTCCATAGTAGCTATGGCTGAACAGCACCCACACGGCGCCGACTGTCCAGGCAATGAGGCCGAGGGCGATGCGGCGGATGGCAGGATGCACATGCTCCCACAGCGGTCGATTGCCGCCATATCGTTCGCGATTCGTCATGTTGACCTCCGTCGTGGAGGGTTCGTCGATAGATCGCCTTTCTTCAGCGAATACCTCTGTTATGAACGGCAGCTGGGCGCAGTCGGTTCCTGCTTGAACCGGACATCCTGTCGCGCGGCGGATCGTCGCGTCGATGGAACGATGGCTATCCGAGCAGCAGGTTACCGTCCGTCAGCGGCCGAGAAGCCGCTTTACCGCAGATGGCGAGTCTGATTATGTGCGGCCCCCAAGCGCGACCTCCGGGAGCTCAGTCCTCGTGACACCGGCCACCAGCGAACTGACCGGCGATCGAATCCCGCGCGGCATCGCCTTTGCGCTCGGCGCCTTCACGATCTTCTCTTGCGCCGATGCCACGGTCAAATGGCTGAGCGCGACGCACTCGATCTTCCAGATCATCTTCATGTCGACCCTGTTCGCCTTCATCCCTGTCGCCGGATTGGTCGTGGGCGAAGGCGGCATCAAGGCACTGCGGCCGCGCCATCCCTGGCTCGTGGCGCTGCGCGCGCTGCTGCTCGCCATCGACATGGTCTTCGTCTTCTACGCGTTCTCGAAGCTGCCGCTCGCCGATGCCTACACCATGTTGTTCACCGCGCCGATGCTGGTGACTGCTCTCTCGGTTCCCCTCCTGGGCGAGCAAGTCGGATGGCGGCGATGGTCGGCCGTCGCCGTCGGCTTTGGCGGCGTCCTGATCGTGCTGCGGCCCGGCTTCGCCGAGATCAATCTCGGGCATATCGCGGCGCTGGCCTCGTCGTCACTCTTCGCGCTCTCGCTGATCGTGGCCCGCCGCATCGGCAACAGCGAAACCGGCAGCACGCTGCTCGTCTCCATGATGGTAGCGCTGCTCGTCGTCAGCGGTCCCGTGATGCCGACGGTCTACGTCGCGTCGAGCCTGTCCGCTCTCGGCATGCTGGCCGGCCTCGGACTGCTCATGGGTCTCGGCCATCTCGGATTGATTCAGGCGCTCCGCTTGGCGCCGTCGGCCGTGGTAGCGCCGTTCCACTACTCGCAGATCGTCTGGGCCGTGATCTTCGGGCTCCTGCTGTTCGGCAACCGCCCCACCGTCTGGGTGCTTGCCGGCTCGACCGTCATCATCGCCAGCGGCCTCTTCATCCTCTGGCGCGAGACCGTGCGGCGACGCCAGGCGGCTTGAGAGCGGGTCAGGACGTCGGCTGGTGATTGGGGTAGAATACCTGCTGGTCCTCGATCTTGTAGTTGGCGATGGCCTGCTGTCCCTCCGGTGAGATCAGCCAATCGACGAAGGTCTGGCCGTCGGCGGCCTTCACCTGCGGATACTTCGCCGGGTTCACCAGCATGACGCCGTATTGATTGAAGAGCTTCTTGTCGCCCTCGACCAGGATCCGCAGGTCGCCCTTGTTCTTGAAAGCGAGCCAGGTGCCGCGGTCGGCGAGCGCATAGGCGCCCATGCCCGCCGCCGTGTTGAGCGTCGGCCCCATGCCCGATCCGGTCTCGCGGTACCAGGTGCCGGAGGCGGCCTTCACGTCGACGCCCGCCTCCTTCCACAACCGCAGCTCGGCCTTGTGGGTGCCGCTGTCGTCGCCGCGCGAGGCAAACGGAGCGGCCGCAGCCGCGATCTTCGCCAGCGCCGCCGGCGCCTCGGCCATGCCCTTGATGCCCGCGGGATCGGCCTGCGGCCCCACGATGATGAAGTCGTTGTACATGACCTCGAAACGCTTCACGCCGAAGCCGTCGGCCACGAACTGCTCCTCCGACTTCTTGTCATGCACGAACAGCACGTCGGCGTCGCCTTTCTTGGCGAGGTCGATGGCCTGGCCGGTGCCCTTGGCGACCACGCGCACCTCGATGCCCGTCTTCTTCGTGAACAACGGCAGCAGGTATTCGAACAGCCCGGAATCCTGGGTCGAGGTCGTGGACGCCACCACGATGAAGCGCTCATCGGCGAGCGTCGGCGCCGCCCACAGCCCGACGCCGAGAACCGCGGCGCCAAGCCCCGTCAGAAACATCCGTCTCAACATGACTTCCTCCCTCTTGCCTGAATGGTCGGCGTCACCACAGCAATTTTCCCTCGATGAAGGCCGCCGCCTCCGCCGTCAAGGGCCGCGCAAAGAACTCCACCGCCGGCCGTTGTTCGAGCAGACGGCCGCGATGCAGGAAGACGATCTCATCGGCAAGCCGCCGCGCCTGGCCGAGGTCGTGTGT
>Ga0137403_10006698_pt1 | contig 13151 bp, 11 predicted proteins | sample CZOMad2_1_16fung_FD_122057 | JGI IMG/M metagenome (GOLD analysis project Ga0137403, IMG submission 122057) | Vadose zone soil fungal communities from Angelo Coast Range Reserve, California, USA - CZOMad2_1_16fungal (Hybrid Assembly) | ecosystem: Environmental > Terrestrial > Soil > Vadose zone... | reverse complement strand
TGTCCTTTTCGAGGCTTGCTCGGCGTTCACTCGCGTTACGGCCTGCACACTCGCGCTGTCACCAATTCGTGACACGCATTCCGAAGGCTTCAGCTATTTCGTCACCTCCATAGCTGCTCCGGCTGCTTCCGGCTGGAGCGGTCGCCGGGTGGGACTTGCACCCACTGGAAAGCGCCGCCTTGTCACGGCGCACACCCAAAGCAGACATCTCGTTGACAGGGAGGCGTCGCAGATTTTCACAAATCCACGCGCCTAGACAGTCGTGAATGTCACGGTATGCCCTTACTGGTTAATATTCTTCGCGATTCATTTGCTTTGCGTTACGTGGGTGTCGAGAATTTCTAGCACGGGGCAATCTGGCGCCGTTTGCCGGTGCACAGCGCGATGGTCTTCGCGAGCAGGCGCTCAAGTCTCCTCAAGTCGTTGAGCTTGGCCCGGATGTATTCGAGATGATGCGTGGCGACCTCGCGGACCTCGCGGCAGGTAGCTGTTTCGGGTCCACCGAGCCGGATCAACTCGCGGATTTTGTCGAGCGAAAATCCCAGTTCGCGCGACCGCCTTATAAAGCTGAGGGTGCGGACGTGCGACGGGTCGTAGACGCGGCGACCATTCGCGGTGCGCGGCGGCGGGGGCAGCATCCTGATCCTCTCATAGTACCGAATCGTCTCTATCTTGACGCTGCTCAGAAGTGATAGTTGGCTGATTGACAGATTGTATGCTCGCGAAACTGTGATCGAGCGCATGGCGCATGGTCCTTGATCCTGTAGCGACTACAGGATGCACCTTAGGCCCTATGACAATCAAGCAGGGCCAGATAATCCTCGAATCCCTCATCACTTGCCCGGGCTGCGGCGTGGCCAAGATGGAAGCTATGCCGACCGACGCCTGCCAGTTCTTCTACGAATGTAGCGGCTGCGGTGCGACACTCCGGCCGAAGCCGGGCGATTGTTGTGTGTTCTGTTCTTTTGGCTCGGTGCCGTGTCCCCCAATTCAAGCGGCGCGCTCTGGTGGGGCGTGAAGCCGTCATGACCAACGAAACCGTTCAAATCTCGCGTGACTGGCTGGCGAACGTGCGGACGAGCGCGCTGGCGTGGTGGGTTCCAAAGGTCGCTATCGTTGCAGCCCTCTTCGCTCCCATTGTGGTTCGAGGTGCAGTTTGGACGATCGCGCTCTTGTGGATCGGAACGGCATGCATTCTGAACGCGAAGCGTTGCGGGCGCACTCACTGCCGCTATACAGGTCCTTTCTACCTCTCGATGATTGCCCCGGTACTTGTATTGGCGTCCGGAATCGTTGCCGTTGGTTTCTACGGTTGGCTCCTCCTATGTGTTCTCATTCTCGGCGGAAGCTGGATCATTTGGTGGGCTACAGAGCGGGCGTGGGGCAAGTTTTCGTAAAACTGGTTCTGGTTGAGGCCGCACTCACCAACCTCAGTTGATGAGTGCATGCCCTAACGCAAACTAAGATGCCGCACTAGCGGGTGCCACAGTAGCGCACGGACGATTAGCGGGATTCCGACGACCAAGGGCAACAGCCAATAGGTGAAGTGGGGGAGGTCCTTCCAAAGCGGCAACTGCTTTCCGTTGTCTACATAGAAGGCGACCAGCATCAGAACATAAGAGAGCCCCATCCCCGTGACGTGCAGCCTAGCCCAGTGGCGCCAACGATCTCGAATGGCCTTGCGGCCGAGCCATGCCGAAGCGAAGGACAGTGCCCCTAGTATGAACAAGTGGTAATTCTCAGCCCAGCGCATGATGGAGAGGAACATCGCCGATGCAGAGATCGCCAGGAGGCACCAGTAGTAGACCTTGCTTGCCGTCGAACGGCGCCCCCGGCCCTTGGCGCTCAACATTGCCACGGCGCCGGCGACGACACATGCGAGCCCAAGCGGTATATGGACTCCCACGATTACTCCGACAAACACCGGATCGGTGGATGGAATCTCGATCCCTAAGACTACGGTGGAATCGCTTGTCATGAGTGCAATTTGCTTTACCTATGCGGCATTAGATTGGCCCATGGTCGAATTGTAAGACGCTCGCCATAGTGTAGTTCAGATAGATATCACTGACGCGCCGCAGTCTCTTGAGGACGTTCTCAATCTTTATTGCGCAGGCGCTGCAATCCATTCCGGAGACCCGCATCTTCAGCGAGCCTTCGGCAAGGGTTTCGGGGGTTGTGGCTGTCAACAGGTCACCTGAATATCACTTGCATCCCTTCGCGCAATTCATCTGTGCCGCGAACTGCTACTTCATCGCCTGGATCAAGCAGGCCGAAGACTTCTATTAGATCGCCCATCGTCACGCCGCGCTTTACGTCAACCCACTCTGTATTGCCATTGCGAATTCTGATGACGAAAACCCGTTCCGTTGTCGTAGCGATTGCAGACGGAGGTACAAACAATGAAGACTCCTTGCGCCGAACCGGCCAGACAACTTCTGCATACATACCCGGAGACAAATGAGGCGGCGAGTTTGGTACGTCTAGTTCGACCGGCATTGTTCGTGTTCTTACGTCCAATGATTGCGAGATTCGCTGAACCTCTCCGATGAAGGTCTGACCCGGAAATGCCGGCACGCTGAAATTCACCCTGTCACCCTGAGCGATGCCGCCAACATTGGTTTCCGGAACAGCCACTACGAGTCGCAGCTTTGAGATTTGCCGGATTCTCAGCATTGTCGTCGAAGCCGGCCCGCCAGATGGCCCAACGAGGCTGCCTTTGTGTACATTGCGCTCGGTGACGACCCCATCGAAAGGCGCCGTGATCCGCAGATAAGATTCGATGTCTTCAACTGAACGAGCAGCTTCACCAACTGCTTTCGCGTTTTCTGCCAGAGATATCACCTGCGCCCGGGCCGCCTTTTCGTTCTCCTCATAAAGCTTGACGCGTGCGCGGTCAGCTTCCACAAGCTTCTCTGCAACCTCGACATCATTACCGGCGACGACGCCGGGCGTAGCGGAAGCAGCCTTCAGGCGCTTATACGTCGCCTCATCAGATGCAAGCTTTGCCTCGGCTTCAAGACGTTGAGCCCTGATGCTTCCAACGCGCGCCTCACCTTCGATCTTTTGCGAGAGTGCCCCCCTTGTCTTCGCGGCGCTTTCACTGCGCTGGGCGGCAAGCTCAGGCGCACTCATTCGAACGAGTAGTTGACCCGCTTTAACATTAGAACCGCGATCAACACCGATCCACTCAACGAAGCCTGGCACCTTGGCATAGATGGCCACGTCCTGGTAAGCCTGTAGCTCACCGGGCAGACGAAGCTCGCGATTCAAGTCCTGCGAAACCACCTTAGTGACCGTCACCGATGGCGTCTGAGCCGCGGCTTCGGCGCGAGCATCCTGACCGGGGCCTTTATGCGTAGTGGTTCGAACGATCAACCACGTTATCAGCACGATTGCCACGATACCGGCGATCGATGCGAATATTACGTTTCGGCGAGTCACGTGCATTTTTCTTCTCCGTTCCTTTAAGAATCGATTCTATCTGATCGAGACGCTTTGTCCGATATCTAAGGCTGTTGCTGAATTGCTTCTACATCATCAGGGTGTTGCGAGACCGACTCTCGGCTTGCCCCTCGTTGCACGATTGTAAACACGAGTGGAACGATCATCAGCACAGCTACCGTCGATGCTATAAGACCACCTATAACCGCTCGACCAAGTGGCGCAGTTTGTTCTCCTCCTTCTCCCAGCGCGAGCGCCATTGGCAGCATTCCTGCAATCATCGCAATGCTGGTCATTAGTATTGGCCGTAACCTGCTACTTGCGCCGTAAACGGCGGACTCCTCGGACGGTTGTCCTTCCTTTCGGCGCTGCTCCGCAAAAGTGACCAGCAGAATGGCGTTGGCGACTGAAACTCCGACCGCCATGATCGCACCCATGAATGATTGCACGTTCAACGACGTACCGGTGATCCATAGCATAACGGCGACGCCGAGCAGCACTGCGGGCGCGGTAGACAAAACAACAAGCGGCAAACGGAGCGACTGAAAGTTGGCTGCTAACAGGAGAAAGATAACTACTATGGCGACCGCGAGACCTATTCCCAGGCCTGTCAGGGTCTGGTTCATAGGCGGAACTTGTCCTCGTATGTTGACCGTAACGCCACGCGGCGGATCGCCAGCGCGGCGGACCGCTGCCGTTACGTCGGTCGCCACGCTCCCCAAATCCTTTCCCACGATGTTACCGGTGATCGTGATCATGCGCTGCTGGTTATAGCGATCATATTCGCCTGGCATCGTGCCGTAGCTGACCTGCGCTACATCGCCCAACAGCGGACGTGAGGCTCCATTCGGCATAACCGGCACAGTTTGGAGCTCCTCGATAGTACTCATTCGCGATTGAGGGACCTCCACCTGTACTTGATAAGAAACCCCGCTTGCGGGATCACGCCAGTAGTTCGGCTGTACGTACCGGCTGGAGGAGGTGGCTGCCGACATGGATCGGCCGACCTGCTCCACCGTAACACCCAGTTGGCCGGCGCGTTCGCGGTCAATCGCGATGTCAACAGTCGGATAGTCGAGTGGTTGAGCAAACTGAAGATCCCGTAAAGCGGATATCTTCTCCATCTCTGTTTTCACTTTTTCAGCGAAGCCTCGATTCGCCGCGAGATTTGGACCGCTCATTGCGACCTCGATCGGAGTGGGCGCGCCAAAGTTCATGATCTGGCTGACGATATCGCCCGCTTCAAATGAAAGGCTGACCCCAGGAAGAATGGTCGGCAGTTTGTTGCGTAGCCGCTCTTTGACTTCTTCCAACCGAACACCCGAATTTGGACGCATCGCAACCAACAAGACGGCCTCTTGCGGCCCACTCGACCAGAGATAAATTGAGTTGATCGGGTAGTTCGGTGGCTGAGTGCCGACGAAGCTGAGCGTAATCTCGACATTTTCCGGTCCGGCCTCTTCGCGGATGGCATCGAGCGCCTTGAGCGTGATCAACTCGGTCCGTTCGACGCGTGTTCCCGTTGGGGCGCGCAGTCGAAGTTGAAACTGACCCGTGTCTACCGTCGGGAAGATGTCGGTGCCGATCCCGCGCCCGAGCAACAAGATTCCTATTACAACAATGACCAGGTACCCAACGAGGACAGCCCACCTCAACGGGAGCACGCCCGCCAACAACCGCTGATACTTGTTCTGCACCTTGTGGAGAAAAGATTCCTTCTCTGCTTCCGATGACTGTTTGCGCAAGAGCCACGTCGAGAGCACCGGGACGAGCGTGTTTGACAATAGATACGAAGCCAACATTGCAAGGCCAACGGCCAGCGACAGAGGGATGAACAAAGAGCGGCTGATGCCTACCATGAAGAAGGATGGGATAAATACCGCCAGGATCGAAAGCATCGCAAGCAGGCGCGGAGTGATAGTCTCACGAGTTGCTTCAAAGACAGCGGAAACGAGCCGCTCTCCTCGAGCCCTGTGGGTATGAATATTTTCAATCGCGACGGTTGCCTCATCAACAAGAATACCGATTGCAAGGGCCAGGCCTCCGAGCGTCATGATGTTGATCGTCTGCCCGGCCAGCCACAATCCCACCAAAGCTGTCAGCAGCGCGAAGGGAATTGTTGTGACCACGATCAAAGCGCTGCGCAGATCGCGCAAGAAGAGCAAGACCATCAAGCCAGTCAGAATCGCTCCAAGCGCCCCTTCGATAACCAAGCCGCGAATGGAGTTCTTTACATATGTGGACTGATCAAACTCAAAGGTAACTTTGATGTCGTCAGGAAGCAGCGATTGCATCTTTGGCAATTCTGACTTCACTCGGTTTACCACATCCAGAGTCGAGGCATCGGAACGCTTGGTGACGGGTATGTAGACTGTCCGGCGTCCATTGACCAGCGCATACCCTGTTAAGATGTCGCTCCCATTCTCGACCGTCCCAATGTCGCGCAGGAACACGGCCGGTCCAGATCCCATTCTGATCGGAAGTTTGCTGAGTTCCTGGATATTGGTAACCACTGAATTCATCGGCGCGACGCGGTTGAGATCCCCGGTTCTCACGTTACCTGCGGGCAGGATGGTGTTTCCCGTCGCGACTGCCTTGATTACTTCTTCGGGCGACATTTGATAAGAGCGTAGCCGGTCCGGGTCGACACGAACCACCACTGTTCGCTGGCTGGCGCCGAATGGCGGCGGAGCAGAAACTCCCGGCAAGGTGGCGAACGTCGGTCTCACCCGGAAAAGAGCCAGGTCCTGAATCTCACCCACGCTGCGCGTCTCGCTGAAAAACACCAGTTGGCCAACAGGCACACTGCCGGCATCGTAGCGGACAACAAACGGCGCTACGGTGCCCGGTGGCATAAACGCCCGTGAGCGCTCTACGTAAGATACAGTCTGGGCCAGAGCCTGATTCATATCAGTGCCAGGATGAAAGTAGAGCTTGATAAGTCCGACATTTTGGATCGACTTTGATTCAACATGCTCTATTCCTGTTATGTAGAGAAAATGGTACTCGTAGTACGAAACCAGATAGCCTTCCATCTGGGCCGGGTCCATTCCGCCATATGGTTGTGCGACATAGACAACCGGAAGATTGAGATCGGGGAAGATGTCCACAGGCATACGTATCACTGCCAGAATCGAGCACAGAGCTATGCCGATCACCAGGATGAGAATCGTGATTGGGCGGCGCAGAGCGCTGTTGATCAGCCACATGGTTATTTCCTCCTTTGGATCGGTGCGGTTGATACTTGCTGAAGGAATGGCTTGATGTCGCCTTGAACTGCGGCTCCGGCGAGTAGGGCACGCCAAACACCCAGCCTCGCTACAGCGTCGTCAATTTCGGCTTGGGCGAGCAGCCGCTGTGCTTCTGCTACCTCGGTCACTGTGGCTAACTGCGCATCGTATCGCGCTCGTGCTCTCAGTGCAGACTCTTGCGCGGCACGGAGCTGGATGGGTGTGTTCGCGGCTATTCGCAGAGCGGCATCCAGGAGGGCCCTCGCTCGTGCATCCTGTGCCTTCAGGTTCTGAACTGTCTGGTCATATCGAGCTCTCTCGGCGGTCTCGTTGCTGGCTTCGGCTCGCCGCTTCGCCCGAATCGAAAAGAAATCTAATAACGGAAAGCTCACGGATATTCCTGCCGCCCAGTTCGGGGTCTCCGGCAAGAGCCCTTTTGTCGTGTCGGCTCGGCCATTGAGCGGAAGACCGGTACCACGGCCAAAGAATGCGGATTGAAAGTTGAAACGCGGGAAATAGGAACGGTCGAGGATGCGTTCTCTCGCTCGAACCGCATCAATTGCGGCTGACTGCAATGTTGCGAGCGGATGAGTGTCAAATTTGGGTGTGGAAACACTCGTCGCCTGCGGCAAATCCAATAGCGGTCCTGCATCAACGGTTACCGGATCGCCGGCGATTCCAAGAGTTCGAGCCAGATTTGCTCGGTTGATTTCAACGGTCTGTTGCGTCTGGATCAATTGAATTCGCGCCGCGGCAAGTTCAGCATCAGCGCGCGATGCATCCGCGCCAGCGCGCAGTTGATTGTCCACCAGAACGTGGACTGACTTGGAGAACGTCTCCAGCCGGTCGACATTAGCTTGGGCTGCGAGTGCAGCTTGTTCTGCCGCAAGCAAGGCCAAAAACGCATCGGCCGCCGAAGTCGCCACATCAAGCTGCGTCACTTCCATGACAGCATTAGCTTGATTAGCTGTTGCGCGCGCCAGGTCTATCGTCGCTTTTCGTAGCCCGAAATCAATGGGCTCCCATGAGAACAGGAGACCGCCTGCGCTGCCCCATGCGCTATCAAACGACTTTGTTCCGAGCGCTGGTCCGGATATCGCCGGGATGACGTTCTGAGGGAGCAAGAGTCCGAAGATGTTGTTGCTGGTTGCGCGGTTCTCCTGCCATAACAGGTCGGTGCGAGGCAGATATAACGTCTTAGCCAGATCGATACCGGCATTAGCTGCTTCCGCACGCGCCCGCGCCGCGCGAATCTCTGGGTAGTTGCTCAGCGATGCGGCGACCGCCTGTTCTAGAGTCATCGACTGTTGGCTCGACATTTGAGCCACGCACCTAGACTCAAGGACCAGTGATAGAACAGAGCTACAGAGGAGCCAGGATATTTTCTTGATCAATGCAATGCCTCCCGAAATGTGATCGCTGCGCAACAAGGTGCTCCCAAGCAATGTCAAAACCGAAAGGTGTACTGAAACTTGCCAGACAACTTTGTCTCGACCGCGCGAAAATTCAACCCACCTCGTTCATCCTGAAGCCAGCCCTGATTGAACACCAGAAACACCTCATTGCCAGGCTTCAGAATCCATCGCACCCGGCTCTGCCAGCCCATGTTTCGTGATTCATTGTCGAACTGAACGAGGTTGAAGAATGTAAGGTAAGGACCCACCGAATAGTTCGCCCGAATCGTAAAGACTCGCGCCACGAAGTTTCCCTCTTTGAGCCGCGCAAATGTCTGGTCCCATCCTGCACTCATAAGCAGATGCGGGACGACCTTGTATTGAAACGCGGTCGAAAACTGGTTTGCGTGGCCTGACCAGTAGCTGCCAAACCACCAGGCGTTGTCAAACTTCCATCGTCTCTTCGAAGCCGTGTTGGTTTCAAAGCGCCAACGCGTGAACCGGTAATCGCCTGGTGGCAAAAGAACGCCTTTGGCAATCTCGAACGGTTCGAAGAGTCTCTCGAACTGCGGCGCGTAGTTAAACTCGATGTGTTCGCCCGAATTAAGACTGTAGTTGATCGGCGCAGTGAAAAGTCGCCAGCTTTCGGTCCTTCCCTTATCGATGCGTCTGAAATGATTGAAGAACACTTCATTAAACATCTGCTTAACGTTAAGAAAGTCTTTCGGGCGAGGGTCAAACTCGAACCCGAGGCTCAGCTTGTCCACGCCAGATCTAGGCACGAACCCGAGGGCCGGTTGAAAGTTCTGACCTATGCGCTTCCATGATGCAGAAGCGCTCCAGAGATCGTTGGGGCAAGTTACACCGAACCCGTATGAATAATCTTTTCCGATCAAATCCCTATTCGCCGTCTTCAGCACAAAACCATCGAGGCCGAAGTTGCGGTCGTTGCCAAGAAACTTCGAAGTGAACAGGCGCACGTCGACGCCAAACGTGCGGCTGGATGAGGATCGTTCGGGGTTGCCTTCGGTATAGATGCCTCCGACATAAGACTGCTTAAAAAAATCGCGCTTGACTCGCGCGACAAAGAAGTTCTTCGCATCGGTGAAATCCGTTTCGCGAGTTCGCACCGCAATCATGCCGATGGTGTAAGGACCCTGCCTTCCCGTTAGCTTTGTCCCGGCCAGTATTGGCACCTCCTGACCGTTCAGCAGCCCGATTCGTCGACTAAAAAACGGGATGACATCGGCTTCATCGTCGCTGTTCGGGCCAACTTGGAACACGCCGGCGTTCTCGAGAAAGAACGAGCGCTTCTCTGGAAAGAACAGCTCGAAGCGGGTCAAGTTTATCTGGCGGCTGTCAACCTCAGTCTCGCCAAAATCGGTGTTGATCGTTGTCGTCGACTTCAAACTAGGTGTGATGTTGTAAAAGATATCAAGGCCTGCCTTGGCGCTGGTATCGTTTCCAGTGTCAATGTTGTGCAATGCCTTCGGCGAGACGAATGGACGGATATCGAGTCCGCGACCTTGGTGAATGCCGTTCAAGCCGCTAATCTCGCCTGCTTCGGAAACCTGGAAGAACTTCAAATCCAACTTCGGTGATGCCCAGCGATCCTCTTCCAGCTTGCGTTTGATGGTTCGCGAAAAGTTGAAGCCCCAGACCTGTTCGCCGCTTTTGAAGCCAATGCTCTTGAATGGAATTGCAAACTCGGCGGTCCAACCGGAGTCGGATTTATGAGTGCGAACATACCATATAGCATTCCAGTTCCGGTTTAGTTGGCCGTTCTCTATGATCAGGCCGTCCACCAGCGCGCCCAGCGGGTTTGTCGAAAAGTAGAATGCGTTGCGCCTATCGTGAAAACTATCGATCAGCAGCTCGACCCGATCGTCTGCCGAAAGATCGGCATCGCGTTCCATCTGAGTACCGATGATCCTCTTCGGTTCGGAGTCGTAGCAGGTGACTCCGATATAGAGGTTCTCATCATCGTATAGCAGCTTGAGTTCAGTCTTTTCGGTAGCTCGCTCGCCTTGATGCGGATCGCGCTGGAGTATTTCGCCGACTGGAGGAGCTTCGAGCCAGTCTGGCTCATTGAGGAGCCCATCAATGACGATTCGTGACTTCGCTCGCGCGACCGTTGTTTTTGCTTCTCGCGAGGCGCTCACGTTCGTCTGAACAGCTACGCTGCCAGGAGCGAGCGTACAGACGATCAGCAAGGCGACGAGGACACTCACTGCCATCGCAGCCCATCGGCTCAATGGTCGGCTGTAGGATTTGAATTGCCTGGCTCGATTCATTCAGATGTTTGGTTACGAATGGGGCGGCGACACTCAGGACACCGCTCTGATTCCGGCGTAAAGGATTCCGCAGAGTATTGCGCCAACAGCAAGCTTCGCAACATCGACCTTGAAACCTACGATCAAGACGAAAACGATTGCTGCTATGACAGCGCTCGGAATTCCAACGATAGCCTCACGCGCAAGATCTATCGATACAACCAGGATCACACCGACTACGGCAGCGCTGACGCCGGAGAGAAACGCTTGAACCGGACGATTGTTGCGAACTTGCTCGACATAGCGCGCACCCAGGAGTACGAACACGAACGAGGGGAGAAAGACGCATACGGTGGCAACGATCGCGCCCGGGATGCCCGCGACAATGTAGCCGACGAAGGTCGAGAACAACATAAACGGCCCCGGTGTCGCCACGCTGATTGCAACGGCGTCTAGCAACTGACCGGATGTTAGCCAGTGGTGATTCTCAACAGCGCCTTCCTGAAGAAAGACGAGTGAAGCGTATGCCCCGCCAAAGCTGAACAGCCCGGTCTTAAGCAATAGCCAAGCTAGCTGGAGCAACTTTCCGTCGAAAAATCCGAAGACACTGAAGCTGCCGGCAATGACACCCAATGAGGAAGCTGTGGATTGGAGGTTTCGCGGACGGACGGCGAACAGCAGATTCAAAGCGCCCGCCAGCAAGATGATCAGTAGGAAGTTCACTCCGGCGAAGCGCATCACAACGAATGCGCCAACGAGCAATATGCCAAGCAGCGCGCTTTTGATTGTTGCCGTTCCAAGCTTGATGATTCCGGCGGCGATGATTCCCAGAACTGCGGGCTTGAGTACATAGAGAGCGTCATTAACTTGTGGAAGGCTGCCATATTCGAGGTACAGCCAACTCAGAATGACCATCACTACCGCCCCAGGCAGGATGAAGGTAACGCCCGCGGCGATGCCGGCCAAGACTCCCCGCTTCAGATACCCGACATAGATTGCAAGCTGAAGCGCTTCGGGACCGGGAAGCATATGGCAGAACGCCATGATCCTCACGAAGCGCTCCTTTGATAACCATCTACGACGCTCAACCATGTGATTGAACATCATGGTTATCTGGGCGACAGGCCCGCCAATGTTGATGAAGCCCAGCATTAGAAAGTAGAGAAACACCTCTCGCCACGTCGGCATGTTCCCATCTGGCAGCGCGGCATCGTTGCGGTTTTCCTCTTGCATTCGATAACTAGGGGCTCGCATCCGGGCAAAAGCACTGGCAGTACTGCCTGTAGCTATTCGACTGGCGCAAGCCTCTGTCGGCAGTATTCGTACAAGGCGTCGTAAACGATGAACTGTTTTTCCAGGACCTCGTGATCGTCCTTCAATCCGAGGTGTCTAAAGCCCTCTGCGATTGCTTTCAGGCCGGGCGCTTCCGGCTCACCATAAAGGTCGGTGTTTACGTCGGCGCCGTGCACGATCCTGGAAAGAAGCTTGATGGCGGGGTCTTTGATCTCGTACTTATCGACGATGGACTCGAAGCTGCATCTGCCGTCGTGATGGCCGAGTTCTACTCCAGTCACATCAAAGGGGATTGCAGGTTCGCGTTCCGACACCTCCATGACTTGCTCAGGCGGAACGAACAAGAATTGAGCCTCGGGATCGACGAACTTTCTAATCAGCCAGGGACATGCGACCCTGTCGACTTTCACTCGCTCTCGCGTCACCCACTTCATATTCTTGTACTCCTTCTTTGAAGTTGCGAAATCAGCGCTCCTTCACCACTGCTTCGTAGACAATCATGCGCGATACCGGATGGCCGTCTTCCTGCTCTTCGGGTGTGTAGACGCGATGGGTTTTCACGTCCACCGCCAAGCTATGCACTTTCTTTTGAACGGAAAAATCTTCAAGCTTCCGGAAGTGATCGGCGTCGTCTTCTTGAAACACGGAGATCGCACCGCTGGAACAAGCGACGTAGATGCGTTTCAATCCGGGATCGAACTTGACAACGTCTCCTCCAGCCGCCGTGGGCAAATGGGCAATCGGTTTATGAGCATCAAGGTCGAAGACGGTCATCATGTTGTTGCCCTCGCACTGAAGAAAAGCCCGATGGTGTTCGGGATCGAGCGCCATGCCGTGATTGCCTTTGCACTCTCCTACGGGATAACGTCCTACAACTTTGTCCGTGGACGGATCGATCACGGCCAAGAGGTTTTGGTCTTGCAGATTGACGTAAACCTTGCGCGCCACGGGATCGTATTGCGGCATCCCAGTCTCACTGTCAAAGTGCAGCGTGTTGACGATCTTATCTTCTCTTACATCTACGATCGCCACTGCGCGCCCGCGCTCGTCTGACACGTAAAGTTTGTGAAAGGGCTCGGCATAAGTGCTGCCATCGGGTTTGGCCTCGGTCGGAAGCTTCTTCACTACTTGCATCTTGTCGAGATCAACGACGCCAATCTTGTTTTCTGTCCAGTTCGAGGTGTAGGCCTTGTTCACGTCCGGGGCGTACTCGACCCCCTCGATTCCCGGCACGTCCGGAATGGCTTTCACCAGCTTGTTGGTTTTGAGGTCTATGACGTAAAGCAGTCCCGCAGCGAGATGTGCCGAGAGCAAGTAGTCATGCTTGTAGTCAATTGTCAGATAGTCGAACCTCTTGCCCGGAGGCCCTGGTAGGTCGAAGGAGTCGGCCTTCTTCAGTGTTTGGCTGCGTGCCGCGGGCGCGAGCGAAACAAGCAACACTACGATCCACCAGGCTCTAGACGAAAGGCACGACGCAGCTTTGGACATTGAATTCTCCTCTCGGTCAAAACACCGAC
>Ga0137403_10006697_pt1 | contig 13152 bp, 11 predicted proteins | sample CZOMad2_1_16fung_FD_122057 | JGI IMG/M metagenome (GOLD analysis project Ga0137403, IMG submission 122057) | Vadose zone soil fungal communities from Angelo Coast Range Reserve, California, USA - CZOMad2_1_16fungal (Hybrid Assembly) | ecosystem: Environmental > Terrestrial > Soil > Vadose zone... | reverse complement strand
CCGGATCAATATCAGGGTCCCCTTTTCGATCTTCTCCGGCTCGTCGGCAAACTGGTAGTGGCTGATCCAGACATAGGTTCCCGCCGGCTGGGCGATGTTGTTGACCCGGCCATCCCATCCCCGGGAATAATCCTCGGTGGTGAAGACCATTTGCCCCCAGCGATTGAACACCTGCAGATGGTAATGTATAATATTGCCAGAGGCGTGTGAGCGGAAGAGATGATTGGCGCCGTTGCCGTTGGGGTCGAAGGCGTTGGGGAAGTAAATACCCCTGCACCGGTTGGTGCTGATCGACACCCGTAAGGTATCCTTGCTGAAGCATCCGTTTGGCGACTGCGCCTTTACCGAGTAGGCCCCGGCGTCATGGGCAAAGAGTTTTTCGGTGATGGCGCCATTGTTCCAGAGATAGTTGAGAAAGCTGGCGCCGGCGTCCAGCAGCAGGCTGTCCCCTTTACAAATGCTGGTGTCTTTGCCCAGGTGGATGGCCAGCGGCATTTTTATCGTTATGGCGATCGAATTTTTTACCGTACAGCCCAGGGGTGTCCGGGCCCTGGCGAAATATTGTGTGTTGGCCGCTGGGGATACGGTGATATTTTGCGCGTTATACACCGTCTCACCGTCCAGGCTCGTCCAGGAATAGTCCGTAAATCCATCCGGAGTATGCAGGGTGACGGAATCAGCCAGGCAGACCGGGAGGTCCGGCCCCAGGGGGAAATCCACGGGGGGTGCTCGTTTGACCGATGCCGTATCGCTGCTGGGTGTTCCACAGATATTGGTCACCGTTACCGTGTAGGCGCCGGGTGCAGTGACCACCAGCGTGTCGGCGACCGACCCATCCTGCCAGAGATAGCTGCTATAGCCTTTGGCCGGTCTCAGCACCAGGATGCTGTCGGGACAGAGATAATGATCCCCGCCCAGCGAGACGGGCTTGTAGGCGGCCATCACCGTCAATTGCTTCGAAACACTCAGATTGCTGCAGGTGCCGGTCATCGCGGCGGTGATGGCTCCCTGGTGTTGGCCGCGGTAGATGATCCGGAGCGTCGTGTCACTCAGCAGTTGATAGGACTGGATATTGGTCGTATCGAAGAACCAGAGGGGTCTGCCGCCGCATCCGGTATTTCTGAGGGCCGTGAACACCGCCGGCGAGCCTGCGCAAACCTGGTCCTGGTCCACCGATAGCTGAAGGGAGCGACAAAAAGAGGTCGAGGCACAGGCCATTTGCTGTATCGGATTCCCGTCGACCGGCGGGGGCATGGGCCGGTCCGTTCGCCGGAACGTGTTGCTGAATACCGATTCCCAATCCGATCCCCGGTAAGGAGTCATGACGAACGGTTCTACCCAACTGGCGAGGGTATCGATGCCGCTGCATACGCTGCTCGTATCGCTGTCATACAGGCGTACGAATTCCTGGCCCGAAACGTTGTTCACCGGGTCGCCGTAGGATTGGATGACAACATCCTCGTTGCCGGCCACGTTGACGAAATTCGAGGTCCATGCGTTGGAACGATTTCGCTGGTGAAGGACGCGTTCTTTTGTGATCTGCCCCTGTTCGACGGCGCCGTAAAAAATATCCATATCATATCCGGAGATATACTTCAAATACGTGTAGGATATTCTGCCTGATGGGTGCTCGGTGATCCTGGTATTGCCATAGTTGCTTTGGATGTTGGATTTTATCATCCAACCCCGCAAATAGTTAAAGGAAGGATCGAATTCCGCGATCACTCCATGGATCAGCGGGTTGGTGGTCTGCGCGAAATCCGATAAGGGAGGTCCACAGACACTGATATTCCCGTTAGCCAGCAGCCGGGCCGATCCAAGGGCGGAGAACGAATACCAGGTAGTGCCGGCGCCATAGTCCTGGACCCAGGTTTTTGACCGAAGGGTATCGCCGGTGGCCGGGTCGATGGTAAGAAACCACAGGAATTCTGTATTCATCCCGTCAAGACTGGAACCCACCATCGCCAGCTCGCCTCCGGTCCATAGCATTCCAAAGCAGGAAGAAAATCTCGATGTAAAACTCTTATCCCACTGGATATTTCCGGCGAGGTCCATTTTCAAGGCGAAACTACCCGACGTGTTTGCGTCGAAGGCCCGCTGGTTTCCGGCCAGGTAAATATTACCGGCGGGGTCCTGCTGCAGGTCGACCACTTCCAGGCTGCCGCTATATTGTGCCCAGATGGAGCAGCTGTCGGTTTGCACCCAGATCATGTTCCCATTGGCATCGAGCCGCCACATGGCCAGCTCGTACCTGCCATTAACCTTTTCCGGTATACTCAGTAGCCCCGCCAGGAGCAGGGAGCCGTCGTTCAGTTCAAAACATTTATAGGCGTAGGCATTGTTTTGGGGATAGATGCCCAGACCGGCGAAAGATTTTGACCAGAGTATCGTACCCTGGGGAGTATATTTTACCAGGTAGGGAAAGGTGTAAAAAGGAGAGGTGACATTCCACTGGTAGCCGGGCGCGAGGATATTCCCATCCCGGGTTTGGGTAATATAATCCACACCGAGCATGGAGTTGGTCTCTGTCGTCAGGATATGGCCCATGGTGTCGGTACAGGTTGTTACCCCAAGCGGGCGGATGGGGCGATTGCCGGGATTGGCCGGCGTGCGCAGGTTTTGATTGGTCGGAGCGAGGTCTTTCCTGCTCGGGCTCCCCCGATGCACGGGCATTGGCAGGGCCATAGGTTTTCCGGCCCCCGGGCCTTTTTGGATTGGCAGAATGCTTATTCCGGTTTGTCCGATCATCTGCCGGAAGAAGGCGGCGCTATCCCCATACCCCGGCGAAATAGCAGGTCTTGCGCGGGTGACGGGTGTCGCCTGCGAAAAAGATGGCAAGCTGTAGAAAGTCCAAACTGCCCAGATCGCCGGGAAACGGAAGTGTTTGAGCATTGATTTTCAATGGTTGGGTACTGCTGTCGCCAACCAGGATAACAGAATGGGCGGGCAACCAAATCCCAGGGTCCGCCCGATTCATTGTCCTCCGCCCATCCCTTTGCCTGCGGATTCACCCACAGGCCGGGATGGATATTGAACAGATTATCGGCGCCAACAAATACACTTATCCTCTTAGGGAACTTATAGAAAGCATAAATATCCGTCGTTTGCACATTGCCCGCCAGCAGGACCTTCAGACCGCTCTCCTCCACTTCGGTGCAAAAAATCTACTGCAATATCCAGGCCGTAATTCGTCGCATTCACCGCGTTCGCGAAGAATTGCACCGTCGTCACCTGGGGTGGGATCTGCGAAGTAAACGATGCGGGCAGCGTCGCATCATATTGGCTAAATAGCCCCGGCAATACGATCCTGTTCTTCACCTTTACCCAATAGCCATCCAGCGTAAACGTCAGACCCCTGGCTATCATCCAATTGAAACCGATGCTGATCGAACCCCCACATTCAGATCCTGCGTCAAGATGAATCCAGGATCAGCTATAGCATGCCGCTGGAATTGACCAAACTGACGAAGGCCTATTACATGCATTTCCGTCCTTCTCCGGACATGCCGTGTCCTTCACTGGCCAACTGGTACGCGGGACTGACCTTACAGGAACGGAGCCTTGTAAAGCGATCGGGAGTGTACCTGAAGTCAGAAATGACTGGTTTGCCGATGCAGTGCCCGATGAAAATATCTGATGATTTACTGTCTTCTCCTGATATTTACGAGCCTTGTAATTCCGCGCTTACCTTTATTTCCTTATTTTTTAACCCGCTTATCAGCTTTATACTTCCTCCGAAACATTTTCAGCCACCAGGTCGCCATCGCCGCCGCCAGATGTTTCAACGAATGCCCGCTGATTATCCCTACCGCCGGATAGATTTCCTTATTAAAGTGCTCCGGGAACTTGGCAATGACATACCAGACCACTACCCAGACCATCTCCAGGACGCCCTGGTTTTTACCCGGTGTGCGGAAAAGCAATAAGATAGGCGGGAAAGAGAAATGGACAGACCCTAACGCATCTGCTAATTCAATCAATTTTGATAGTAAGCTTAATTCTGACAAAAAAATAGAAAGCTCTAATAAATGGGCTAAAAAATATTATGACCAATATTTAGCCGAAGGAGACTTAGAACAAGCTAAGCTATTAGGCTTGAATTTGTTATATCGGCAGATTTTTGAATATAATGGTCAACCGGATACTTTAAATGGAAGAACCAGGACTTATTCACCCTATTTTGTATATACTGTCGATAGTAACTGTGTATTAAATAAACCGCTGACCATCCGCTATAACCAGGTGCATTACGTGTTTGCCGGGTTTAAGTATGATGAAAGTATCGAGGTATTTTATCCCAATGGCTATCTTGAACGCTGAGGTAGGAAGATCATGACAGCGTTGTCGACGGGAAATTCCCGCCGATGAACAACGGGCATCACTTTAGTTTTGGGTTGCCAGCTTTGACCGGCGTCCAGTGCTGCCGGATCATCCAGTACGCCAAGCTGAGTGAAGGTATCCAGTTCATAAGGAAGACCCTCCGAACCTAAGGGTGAACTGGCATCCATCAGATGAAAATGAAGATGCGGAGCGTCGGAATTACCCGAATTACCTAGTCTCCCCAATATCTGGCCAGCCTTCACTTTATCGCCGAGCTTCACCTGCAAGCTGCCGGGTTGGAGGTGCGCATAGAATGCGAAGTACCCATCGCCCAAATCGAGGATCAGATAGTTGCCGGTGACATTGTCCAGGGTGATGTTACGTTTGCTCTGTTCGCTACTGCCAACGTTGTCGGGAAGACCGTCCTTTAGGCTGGAGATGCGCCCGTCTCCTACCGCGAGCACCTTCGCGCCATAGCTATAGAAATTAGCGTTGGAGTTTGACTCACCATGAAACAGACGTCTGTCCGGGCCGAGGAGCATCCAATCGATGGCAAAGCGTTGAGAGATTCGAACCTTGCCGTCGACAGGCAGTAACGTGCGGCGGTGATCGCCGCTGGAAAGTCCGTTAAAGGCGACCCACCCCGACCCCTGCAGTGGTGAGCGTAGCACCGGCGCCGGTTTCCCAACGGCCACTACGGGGCCCTTCACGGTTTGCTCAATTATGTGGCCGTCTTTCGCTGCTATGGACAACAATAGCCGGTGGCGAAGTTCCGCAGGTGCCCGCCTGCCTGAATCCAACACTATATCAAGGAAGATCACTACGCTGCGGCCTCCGCCAATTGCCTGTATTTTACCTGCGCTGTCGGTTGGCCCGATAGCGACCAGCAATTTTTCCAGTTCTTCCCCGCGATAGCTGGCCAGGGGTCTGGTACCATTGATGCCAAACACATCGAGCCCGATAAGTTCGATAGGCTTTGGGCTAAAGTTTGTCAGATGAAGCTCGTAGAGGAGACGGTTCCGACCATCCGCCACTACCGGTCGTGGGATGTAGGCGACGGAAATGTCAACCGGAAAGGCCGAAGAAAGTTGGGAGTGGGCTTGGACAGGAAAGATTAGGACAAGGATCGTCGCGGCAAGCAGGGACTTGGCCATCCAACAATTTAACCTAGACGCAGCGGTGAGCATTAAGGGTTGTCCTGAAATACTGTATGCACCTGTCAATATTTTTGATACTTTTTGCAATGACATGTTATCATGGGCTATTTAACGAAATTTTACAGGGCAAAAAAATACAATCCGGCTTATGTCTGCAACGGGATAAATTCAATCTTGTATAAAACCTCTTTTATTTGCCAATAATTTTTGATTTTAACCAATTATAAACTGTGTCGCAATAGCCAGGCGTAGTTTTATCCCAAAAATCATTGGATTTGCCAAGAATGTACCCTTCGTGGGTTGCATCAGGAAACATTACAATTTTATAATTAGTATTCCCGGCTTTTATTAAAGCCGCCTGAATGTTTTTAACCGATGCCAACGGAGGTGTAATTAAATCCTTTTCCCCATACAGCAATAATACGGGTATTTTTATCTTTTCCCAATAAGGAATCGGAGTGTAGTTGCCTGCGCTCAAATACCATTTCCAAATCCAGTTATCTTTTGGAGGTGGAGTAACCCATGCATACCACTGCGTATTTTCAATTTTGGGTATTTCTTTTTCAAGAGTATCCCAGCCCGTTCCTGTTCTTGCTACCGCAACCCAGATTTTATAAAATCGAATGGCACTATCTATTATTTTTTCTGAGAATCCCGCTTCTGCTCTTAAAATATTACTTACCCGGTATATATCTTGTTCTTCAGGTGAAACTCCGAAAGCTGCAGAAGCAATATTGAAGGCAATATTATGCGACCGGCTAATAATCAATGGAGATATGGTACCCCCTTGGCTATGGCCAAAAATTCCGATTTCTGCAGAATTGATTTTTGATTGTCTTTTGAGGTATTTTATTCCTGCGATACAATCTTCTGACAGGTCTTCATAGGTAGATGTCTGCCAATTGCCCGTTGACTTTCCCGTTCCTCTTTTATCATATATCAGCACAGCAATCCCCTTTTTAGCGAAGTAATCTGCCATATATGCATTGGCATATCTTTGTTCAGGGCCAGAACCATGCGTAAAAACGATAGCAGGAAATTTAGTATTACTATTTGGCAGGTAAAGACTACCCGAAAGAATTGCATCCCCATTCTTCCAACTGACTTCCTTAATAGCATAATTGATCATTCCCTTTTGAGTTTTACTCAGTTCAAAAATAGCGACAGGCGTTTCATTTTCACTTTTTGAATGATTAACCTTATTTACCATTCCGCTCACTTTCCCTTGTTTAAACCCGGCCTTAAATGATAAGGTTTCTTTATCTCCTGTTAAATCGAATTGAATACTATCGTTAACTATTTTTATATCGTTACCAGGCACATTCTGTACACCCATTTCATCAGAATTGAACATTACTTTGTTCCCATGATCTTTAGTGATTTCAAGGGAGAATTTCAGTTCCTGTTCTCCCGATCTGCCACTTCCCACCCAATAACCAATAAATTTTTCAAATGAAATTGTATCACCGTGTAAATCATTTCTTTTAGTAATCGATTTTGCCCTCAAAGACATTTTACAAATAGGACAAATCCCTGGGTGATTATAAGCAATCGTATCACAACTGCCATCTCCGCAGGCTGTGCAATAATAGACATATCCGTCTTTGGGATTTTGTACCTGGCCATAGGATGTAATAACTAATACAGCCGTGAAAAGGTTTATTAAAAAAAATACTTTCATCATAATTCTTTTATTTTTTTATTCTTCTTAACTGACGTGAGTCTGTAAACCCCAATTGATTGGCAATAGCCTCCGATGTTAATCCGGGGTTATTAGAAAGTGTCTTAGCTTTTTCTAACCTGAGTTGTTTCATGTAGTTATTAATTGTAATGCCAGTTATCTTTTTAAAAGTTCTCGTAAGGTTTCTTGCACTCATATTGGCAATAACAGCTAAGTGATCTATGGTAGTTTTTCTGTGAAGATTTTCAATTAACCAATCCTGTACAGTATGTATACCAACATTTATGTGGTTTCTATAGTCGAGATAGATGCTTCCCTGGTTATGATTACTACTACGGCGATAATACACCAATAACTCCCTGCTTATTTTGTGCGCAAATAAAGGGCCATAATGTTCTTCTACAATAGCCAATGCCAGGTCTATCCCCGAGGTAATACCGGCGCTTGTATAAATATTCCCTTCATGAGTATAAAGAATATTATTTATAGCTAAAACAGAAGGATAGGTTTTTTTTAGTTCCGTAATCCTTTTCCAATGTGTAGTACAAGTAGCTCCGTTTAGCAAACCAGCTTCTGCCAAAATAAATGCCCCCGTGCAAATTGAACAAACAGATACCCCTTTCTTATGCAATGATTGCAACCATTTCATAAACCCCTTTTGTTTTTTGAAAGATGCTGAACGCAGATATTCCATTTCTGCACCCGGAACAAAAATATAGTCACCCGGCGAGAGTGTTATTTTTTTATAGTTATCCGTTTTCCAAAAACGCAAGCCTGCCGAACTTGTAAGATCGTTTTGAAAAGAAATAAAATGCAATTCATAGTCGGCGCCATATTCTTTAGCTTCATAAAACACCTGCATGGGCCCTGTTAAATCTAATACGTGAACTTTGGGAGGGACTACAAATAATATCTTTTTTGCTGGATTCATTACTTTCTTTTTTTATTACTTATCAGCAAAGTTAGATACTCTCGTATCAATAAAAGAGGACAATAAGCGGACATTTTGGGCCAATAGATTTTCCCGGGAAATTCGTTCAAACCGTCAAGGACTATAGTACGATTACTATTTTCCCGTTCACAGTATCCCTCTCCATCAGATGGTGAGCCTCTGCGATCTCTTCAAAGCGGAATGTCCTCGACAGGATGGATGGAATGCGATTTTCTTCTATGTCCCTGATGATTTGCTGCAAGGGGATTCCAGACACCGGAAAATGACGGCTTCCGAATGCACTGCTTGCGAAAAAGACCAATTTTACACCTCCAGGCAGACTGATGCTGAATTTTTGCCCTTTTTTTATCAGGCTCCGCTCCACAAAGGGCTGAAACCGATCCGTAAATGTACGGCCACCCAAAAAGCCAGCCATACAGACGATTCCTTTCGAGGCTGTTGCTTTCATTGAATTCATAAGTGTAGTACTTCCTATCAAGTCGAGCACCCTATCAATTCCAGAGGGGAATAATTGCTTTACATCTTTCACCAGGTGACCATTTTCTACGATCACATGATCAGCTCCAATTCTGGTCAATACACCTTTTTTTGTGGCCGAGCGGGTAACAGCAATCACCGAAAGACCTGCTTGTTTAGCCAATATAATTGCTGCCTGACCGAATGCTGACGTAGCTCCTCTGACCAGCAGCGATTGTCCAGCTTTCACATTCAATGCCCAATGGAGGGCGCCCCAGGCTGATGCGAATGTCTCGGGTATAGAAGCAAATACACTCCATTCCAGTTCAGTATCAATCGGCACTACATTCGAGAGGGGTGCACAGGTGAACTCCGCGTAACTTCCGTTGATTGTTCTGCCCATGCCTCCCATAATGGCAGCTACTTTCTGTCCGCTCCTGAATGTACCGCTGGGGTCTTCTCGCACCAGCCCAACACATTCAATTCCTATAATTCCGGCAATTTCAGGCCATTTACCTTCTCGCATATATAACTCTGCTCTGTTAATCCCAAATGCCTTTACTTCAATAAGCACCTGTCCGGCCGAAGGCTTTGGCTTTGCAACAACTTTTATTTGCAGGTTGTCAGGGCCTCCGGACCTTTCAACCAATATGGCTTTCATTGTCTCCATATTTTACCTATCTATTTTTGAAATTGAATAGCTGTTTGGTATGATCAGATGACAATATTTTCCTGATCTCTTCAAGCAGATCGGGTCCGGTAAGAAATGGGTGCTGCCTGTACAACAAGCGGTAATGCTCATTCAAAAGATGCTCCATTTGATTCTGCCTGGTTTCTGCTGTTTCCTCAATTGTACGCTGATGCCCAGGGGCGAATTGCAGGTCATGAGGATTGACTATTCCCGCTTCAATAAATGCTTTTGTTTTTCTGGCACACCGGCAGGGATTATTTTTATTCTCCAGCCCGCATTTTTCCTGCATAAAATTATACAACTGCGCCCGGGCCCTGGAAAGCAAGGCCCTAAAGTTCGTTTTGCTGATCTCCATGATCTCACTGCCAATCGTATCGTTCACGTCGAACAGTTCACCCAGGATAAAGACTAATCGCTGCTTTTTATCAAGGCAAAGCAACATACCGGTCATACACCTGAGTTTGGTTTCCCTGATCAAAATATCCTTATCGGCAGACAGGTGGTCGTTACCAGAAATTTCCAGATCCGGTGCCCTGTCCAGTGCCTCCCCGAATTGCCGAAATGAACGAATTCGGATTTTTGTTTTTTTTATTTCCCAATTGATCACATTGTTCTTAACAATCCGGTAAAGCCAGGTCCGGAATTGACTCCTCTTCTCAAAACGGCCAAGTCCCGTGATGACCTTCACCAGGATTTCCTGGGTTAGGTCTGCCGCATCATGGGTATTTCCGACCATGCGAATACAAATATTATAGATCCAGCCCTGGTGCCTTCGGATCAAATCTTCAAGGCTAGCCTTGTCTCCTCCAATCGATGCCTCGATGAGCTGTTCGTCGGTTAAGCAGGAACCGGACGCAGACAAAAAAGGATTGTACATGGTATTGTTTTTTGGGATGTAAAATACGCTGTCAAGGTTAGACAAAATATTAAGGCCGCTGTGACAGTTGTGGATAAAATAAGCGGATAACAAAAAAGCAAAAATCCACCGCAAATGCGGTGGATTGCTCCATCTTTTGTCGGGATGACAGATGACACCCAAAAGTTTTATCTAGTTAAATATCATTTAGTTGCAGTGACGGTCATTGGAGTTCACCGTTTAATTCGCAAACCTTTTGAAGAACTTGTTTACTGGATAAGATACTAAACTATATCAAATTGCATCAAATGAGTCTTAACTTGTAATAGTCGATACTGGAAATCTTAGCGGCCATTTAGCCATTGAAAGATCAAATTCAGTCTCTTACACGTAAACAGTGACGTTTACGGACCTTTAAGTTTGTATGTAATCCTTTTTGTCGGGATGACAGGACAATTCTCGAACCAATTCGTCGCTGACCTGAGACGATTATCGAACCTAGTGATTTGAAAACCAAGGTTTTCAGTCGCTTTTTTTATTTCTTGACGCGGCCCCCAAAAAGTTAAAGAAATGTTAGAAGGCATCGACCAGGGCCTTTTCGAAAGAGGAAAAAAGTCGTGAATTTCCTATGTCACGGCAAGTTTAAGGGGCGTTTCCCCGGCCAAGCCGTAAATATATTTCGTAAACCGAATGGTTATATATATATTTACATAACCATTTGGTTTTATATCACAAATTAACTACGATGATAGCACGCAGAGACGTATTTCAGGCCATAGCCGACCCTACAAGGCGGGCCATTATAGGATTGCTTGCCGGGCAAACGCTGACACTAAATGCGGTGGCAGAAAATTTTAAGATAAGCCAGCCGGCCATTTCAAAACATATGCGCATCCTGGTGGAGTGCGGGCTTGTAGCGATGGTAAAACAGGGCAGGGAAAGGCATTGTACCGCTCATCTTGAAGCATTGGAAGAGGTAACACTATGGGCCGAACAATCCCGGGCATTTTGGAAGGGTAGGTTGGATATCCTGGAGAACTTAATCAATGAAAATGACTAAATGATATTTATGGAAAAACAAGGAATGATGATAGCCCCCGATACTATCCGTTTCGAACGCACGTTGAAGGGCTCCCTTGAAAAAGTCTGGTCGTATCTTACCGAATCAGACAAACGAGGTAAATGGTTAGCTAAAGGAGAAATGGAACTGTTTGAAGGAGGGAAGGTTGATCTGCACTACTTGCACAGCCAACTCAGCCCGATCACCGGATCTCCGCCCGAGAAATATGGGCACCTGGCATCTGGGCATCATATTACGGGAAAAGTTTTAAAGGTAACCCCCCCGTACTTCTTGTTGTTTACGTGGGCAGATCAGTCAGAGGTCAGTTTTGAATTAGAGGAAGCCGGGAACGCAGTACTGCTGATAGTGACACACCGCAAACTGGCCGACAATAAGGAGATACGGGTCGGACTTGCAGGTGGATGGCACACGCACCTTGATATTTTGATTGCCTGCCTGGATGGGAAAATTCCTCCTAACTTCTGGGGCACGCATATCCGGATGGAAGAATTATATGCTACAATAATTTAACTCCCGGTAGGATTGCGAACTAAAAATAGTGTGTATTATATCATTGCAAACATTTAAAAAACATAAAAATGGAAAATCAAGATTTCACAACTACTATCCTGGTAGACCAAACGCCAGAGGAAGCTTTTAATGCCATCAATAATGTCCGTGGATGGTGGACTGAAAATATAGAAGGCAACACAGACAAGCTTAATAGCGAATTTGTATATTCCTATAAGGATATTCACCAAAGCAAAATGAAAATCATTGAGCTTATTTCTGCACAAAAGGTGGTTTGGCTCGTTACGGATAACTACTTCAAGTTCACAAATGATAAAACCGAATGGATAGGCACAAAAGTTATTTTCGAAATTTCCAAAAAGGAAAGCAAAACAGAAATTCGCCTTACTCATCAGGGTTTAGTTCCTCAATATGAATGTTATGAAGTTTGCTATGAAGCATGGAGCCACTATATGAATGATAGTTTGCGAAGCCTGATTGCTACAGGTAAGGGACTACCCTCTCGCAATGACATAAAGGGCTTTGACTCCGAGCATGTCGAAAAATGGCAATTGGAAAATAAAATTGGTTAACAGTTTTGATTTTCGCTGTCGCTTTCAGGCAGGCGGGCTTGCGCCGCTCCGAAATACAAAAGCCCCTGGCTATCGCCAGAGGCTCTTTATGTTCGTCGGGAAGACAGGATTACCTTCAGCCGCTCCCGCGCCTTCGGTGATCCTAAAAGGGGGAGGCCACAAACGACTGGCGAAGCCCTTCGGGCTTTTTTGTTGTTTGATCGCTGCGCGCTTACGAGCGAACTCGACACGCTCCGCTCTATACGACAAAACCTCCGCTTCGCGGAGGCTTTGCCATTCTATGTGTCGCCCTGGCAGGACAATTCTCGAACCAATTCGTCGCTGACCTGAGACGATTAGCGAACCTAGCAATTTGAAAGTCAACGTTTTAAGCTGCTTTTTGCCATTTCCTTGCACCTGAACATAAAAGCTATGAAACGTTAAAAGGCGTTAACCAGGGTCTGTTTAGGCACTTGACCTCGCACAATATTTGCATCCTTTAAACCAGGAATAGAATACCATTCGTTGAAAAATTGTAAAATGCCAGGAGGTCACCATGCGCACGCCAGCCGATCAAGAAACTACTAAATCTTCTAAAACAACCAACATTCATCGAGGGCCAAATCTCGGGGCGCTAGCGGTTGTTTGTGCGGTACTGTTCAATCTCGGACTGGGAAACAAACCTATTTATATTTAAAACCATAAAACTTATGAAAATATCAGGGAACACTATTTTGATCACCGGGGCAGCCAGCGGCATTGGCCTCCTACGTGGCCACCATCTGATCAGCAGCATGAGTGCGGTAGGTACTTGTGCCGACAATGCTGCAGCCGAGAGCTTCTTCGGGATGCTCAAGCGAGAATGGGTCAATCGCAAGCAGTATCGGACCAGCGCCG
>Ga0137403_10006696_pt1 | contig 13153 bp, 9 predicted proteins | sample CZOMad2_1_16fung_FD_122057 | JGI IMG/M metagenome (GOLD analysis project Ga0137403, IMG submission 122057) | Vadose zone soil fungal communities from Angelo Coast Range Reserve, California, USA - CZOMad2_1_16fungal (Hybrid Assembly) | ecosystem: Environmental > Terrestrial > Soil > Vadose zone... | reverse complement strand
GCCGCCGTATCCCGTCAGATATCTTTCCACCTTGCCGGCCGCGATATCGAAAATCGCCATGTCACCGCCGGGCTTGGGAGACGGGCCGTGGACGCTGCTGCAACCCAGGAAAATGGTCGACTCCGAGACGATGGAGAGACTATGCGGATGACACCGGAGTTCGTGCAGCTTCACGAGCTTGCCGTTTTTGGGATCGGTCTGCGCCAACAATCCCTTGGTGGTGTCCGCGCGTGATACCGGGATGGCTGTGTAGAACATGCGGCTTGGCGCGTGATAGGCGGAGCGCTCCAGGTTCTCAGCGGAGTCCGAAATCGGAATCTTCGCCAGGATTTTGTGATCGGGCGCAGTCGAGATGACGCTGAGGAACGGCGGATCGTCGTTCGAATTGGCGACGATGACGACGCCGATGTCTTCGCCCATGGCCATCCCGTTGGCGCGCTTCGTTCCGCCGGTGGCGATCGTCGCCGTGATTTGGTTCGTCTTGGTGTCGATCACCTTGATCGTGCTGTCGCCGTCGCTCACCCATAGTTCGGTGCCGCCCTTGACGATCAGGACCCCATTCGGCCCCGAAGCATCGCCATCCTTCACCCGTCCGATGAAGCCCGGTATCCGCGCGACGAATTTGTCGGTCTTGGTGTCGAAGACGATGACGGATTTGTTGGTCTTGTCGGCGAGATAGCCGAGGCCCGTCGTCTGGTCGATGTCCATAATGCCGATGTCGGTGATCGGATCACCGGGAATTGATATTTCTGCGACCTGTTTCAGGCCTCCGGCCTGCGCGGGACTAGCGGAGATCATGGCGGCGAGTGCTGCAACGATCACGGACGTGGAACGCGACTTCATCGGCTCCCTCCCTGCATCTTTTCCTGGCAAGCATTAGTTAGCGGCACATTATCACGATCAGACCCATGGACGCATCACTACAGCAGAGAGAGCCATAATGAAAGCCCCTTGGGCTACACGCGAAAGCTGTGGTAGTACGCTAACCCAGGTCCAATGTAAGTTGATTTTGAATGGCTTAGCCTTGACGACATTATCCTGTTTGCTATCGACTTAGCCAAAGGAGGGCTGAATATCGCCCCGAGTACACTATCGAGCGGGCAATCACGGAATACATCGACTGGTTGCGCAGGCATCCGGAATGAAAATCGTATCCGGTTTTATCTGTTTCTTTGCCCATTCTAGCGCTAAACATCCGTTGTTCACCGAGGCCGATGGTTGTGTTATGGATAGCGTAAAAGTCGCTGCTTTGCGCGCAAGGAGGAAGCACACATGCGCCAACGTTTTAAGATTTTTGATTCGGATACGCACCTCAGTCCAAATGCGGAAACCCTGGAGCCCTATTTCGATGCCAATATGCGCAAGCGGCTGCCAGAGTGGGAGAACTGTAAAGTTCCGTTTCGTGTAGGCTGGGCCGGCGAGATTTTGGAACCGCCATATCGTCACCGCTATCAGTTTACGAAAAGATCCGGCTGGCGTGAGAAACTGCGGATTTTAGGCGAAGCGGGTCCGAGGGAAAAGGTTGAGAGGCATTATCCGAAATTTATGGGTAGCCGCTTTCCGACACCGGGCGGCTCCGATGACAATGCCGAAGCGCGCATTCGAGATATGGATGAAGAAGGAGTGGATGTTCAGCTCATGCTTCCTGGAACGCCTCCGGCTTCGGACGACGTTGAGATTGAGGTTGGATTTATTCGCGCGAATCACCGCTTTACGAACGACTTTTGCAGTAAGTATCCACATAGGCTCAAATCTCTCATCGTGGTGAGCAATAAAGCGATTGACGTATCAGTGGAAGAAATAAAAACATGGGCGAGCGCGCCATGGGCCGCGGGGATCTATCCTCACTTGGATGAAGGCATTCCCATCGATCACCCAGATCTGGAGCCGATCTGGGCCGCGGCGAACGAAGCAGGGCTCTGTGTCGCGCATCACAGTTTTACCCAAGGTTATCCTGGCCACCGCGACCTCTGGGACAACCCGTTCATTGGCCGGACAGCCTCGCACCCGTGGGGCGCGATGAGAGCGATGACGGCATTCTTCGGCGCCGGCATCATGGATCGATACCCGAATATTCGCTACTGCATCCTCGAGTCCGGCTTTGGCTGGCTGCCGTTCTGGGGCGCGCGCATGGACGATCAAAGCACGTATATTTCTTACGCCCTGCCCGCGAATCTGGCTCATAAACCCAGCGAGTACATGACCAGCGGGCGCTTCTTCGCCAGCCTCGTGATCCACGAAGGCGAGAAGATGGCCAAAATGGTCACCGACCTTCTCGGCGACGGCTTGCTCATGTATTCGTCCGATTACCCCCACGCCGAATCCCGCTTTCCGGAGTCCACCGACAAGGTACTGGCGTGGAAATCTCTGGGCGATGAGGTCATGCGAAAAATGCTCTGGGACAACGCGACGAGATGCTTCGGAGAGCCGTAAGAACTCTGTTCAAAGTTCCAGGTTCAAAGTTCAAAGGTTCAAGTAGGAGAGCACATTTCAGGTATCTGATTTTGGTTCAGCGTTCAGTTCGAACCGGGGGATGTCATGGGAGAGATTCTTGGTATTGGTTGTAGTCACGGGCCGGGAATTACGGGGCCGCTGACGCGTCTAACGGATATTTACTTGCGCCGCAATTTGCAGAGCGAACTTACGCCGGTTCATATGAAGGATCCAAAGAATTGGCCGAGAAAGATGCAGGAGGAGTGGGACGGCGATGAAGGGTTGGCCTTCGCTGCGGAGTACCAGCGAATACTACAGCCGGCCTACCGCAAGGCGCGTGAGTGCATCGATGAATTCAAGCCGGATTTTGTTCTCATTTTTGGTGACGACCAGTATGAAGTTTTCAAAGAAGACTGTATTCCACCCTTCGCTGTCTTTGCTATCGATAACATACCAATAAAAGATTCGCCTGACCAGAGAAACGAGAGTGCGAGCATCAAGGGAAGTAAGCAGATTGGTAATTATTTGGTCCGTGGGTTGGTGACCAAGGGATTCGACGTGGCCTGCTGCTGGCGTCTGCGCCATCAAGAGAACTACGGGCATGCCTTTACGACAACGATTCAGTACCTGGACCTGGACAAGAGAGGCTTTGACTACCCGATGATTCCGGTGACCGTAAATTGTTATGGGAGCAATTTGCGTGTCCCCAATGATCAGTATCCAGTCACGAAGATGATCGGTCGGCTTTTAGAAAACGTTGCTGATCCGCCGCCTCCGTCGCCACCACCCTGGCGTTGCTATGATCTTGGCAAGACCGTGGCGGAAATTATCAAACAAAGCCCCTGGCGTGCGGTTGTTATCGGCTCATCCAGCTGGTCACATGCGTCGCTCACAACCAAGAACTATTATCTATGGCCAGACGTAGAAACCGACCGCCAGCGATTGGCAGAACTGAAAAGCGGCGAGTACCGGAAGTGGCGGGGGTTGGACGCAGAGCTGATTCGAGACGCGGGTCAACACGAGTTCTTAAATTGGATTTGCTTGGCTGGCGCCATGGATGACCGCAAGGCGGAAATCCTAGCTTGGGCAGAGTGCTACATCTTCAACTCGAGCAAATGCGTGTGCCTTTTTCGTCCTACCTGATGCAGCGCGGCAGCAAAAGAATTCGGATCATTCACCACAGAGCGCACAGAGTTCACAGAGGGGGGAGAGAGAGGTTCCTATTTTTTCAAAAATAGTCTTTCTCTCGGTCATTTCCTCTGTGTTCTCTGTGACCTCCGTGGTGAGTTTTCTGAGAAGTTTTCGCACGTCCAGCAAATTTCAACGATAAGCACACGCAGATTCAATCACAAGTTCAATTACTTTTTGTGTTTTTACGCTTTGAAGATCATTGCCGCGATCGAATATCCGCCGGTGATTGTCAAAATCCTCAGCCATCTCGGCCTACCTACCCGCGCCCCGCCCCGTGCCCCAGCTCGCCGAGTCGATCTATTCCAGACAATCGGTGAAGCCCAAACCGCTGAGCGACCCAAGCCGATGGAAACGCTCGCTCTCAGTGCGAGCAAGCGGTGAGATTGTAACACTTGCCGGCGATCCGACCTCTGGGTTGTCCGAGCCCACCGAAGCAAAACCGCGAATTTCAGTTCGCTCTCCGATGATCGAAACGCTCGCCGGTTGAGCGATATATCTCCGGTCAGAAAAACCAGGGGAGTTAAATTTCCTATACCGCCCAGAGATCGTTCACGCGGTTGTGGTGGGTGTAGGTCGTTGATTTTCTGGTTGTGATTTTCGCTTTCTAAAACTGATCAACTAAATCAACTACATCCCCTAGGGCTGTACTGCCGAGCCGGTCCGTAACGGAATCGGTTCTGCGGGCGAGAGAGGACCCCGATCAACTACGTTGACAGCCTAATGGACCTCGTACGGGACAATTTCAGGGGCCTCTCTCACTGAACGGCTGCAACCTGGATAAGGGATGTTGGGCAACTGAACAATGTATGCCGGATACTTGTAACGCTTAGATGCAGAGTTCGATTAAAGTGGGAGACTCGCCGTTCGCGACGTTAGCAAGGACGCTTTTCTATGGCTGATGAAGTTGACGGATAAGTTTTTCAAAACTACTACTTGACAGAAAGATTATAGGATGTCCTCAAAGAATTTACATAGCTTCCCTGGAGGAGAACTCATCTTATTTCAGATCCGGCCTGCATCCCCTAAAGAAATCCATAGTAGGAAGCACAATTATCCCAAAGTATCTTTCGCTTTTCATCGTCAGTCCATGGCAACTTTAAGAAATTTTCGATGGCATCGGGAAAACGGGAGTCTACATGGGGATAGTCGGTAGAAACGACGATGTGATCGCATCCTAACTGATCGATCACGCCCCGGGCGATATGTTCATCGGGCTCGACGGATACGATACAATTTTTTTTGAAGTACTCGCTGGGTGCCATGGTCAAACCCTTGGCCCAGACGTCGCCGTCGAGTTCAACGGCTTCGTCTAGCCGCCACAGAACCCAGGGTAACCAGCTGCAGTTGCCTTCCAGGAACGCGACTCTGAGCTTCGGGTGGCGGGCCAAAACGCCCCCTGCGCAAAAACTTCCTAAGGCCATCATCTGTTCCAGGGGCTGGGAGTACACCCTTCGGAGTATGAAGTTCGGTTCGAAACGCTCGCCGGGATTGTTTACACCGCTCCGCGTGGCCTCATGGAAACCAAGGGGAAGGTCCAACTCTTCAAATGTGGACCACAGGGGATCGTAGTACTCGTCGTACCAATTCTTTCCGTTGAAGAGGTTGGCGCGGATGAAAGCCGCCTTGAAGCCCAGTTCCTTGGAGCAGCGGCGGGCTTCTTTTACCGCTTCGTTGATATCGAATGGCGAGATCATGGCGGCACCGAAGAGTCGCTGCGGATCCTCACTGCAGAATTCGTAGAGCCAATTGTTGTAAGCTCGGGCAATGGCCGCCGCGAGACGCGGCTCCATGTTAGGTTCTGCCAGGGCAATGAGTCCCCGTGTAGGGTACAGCACGGCGACATCAACTCCTTCCACATCCATGGCATCGAGCTGCATTTTGGCAGACCATCCATGATCGGCGTAGTGCCGATAAACCGATTGAGTGCGTTCGAAATTTTTCCCTCCATCGGGGGGACGACGAGTGTTGTCTCTAGATGGGTTGTGTCCCCATGGTCTCCCATCGGGGTGGACCATTCTAAGTTCCCGCAAGTTATCACTGGTAAGTCCTATGGGGGCGAACTCTTTGAACTCGGGTTCAATGTAGCGCTGCCATAGATCGGGTGGCTCCATAACATGCATGTCGCTGTCGAACACTTTGAATCCAGCCTTGGCCATACTGCAATTCCTCTCCCGATGTTAACTCAATTTTTCATTACTCCATCCGTGAAAACAAGTCTAGAAGAACGTTATGTCCCGATGCTTGCTGATCCAGCGATTGATACTAGCGATGCGTGTCCGCTGATCGTCCTAAACTTCCAAACTCAAAAAGTCACCGCCTAAGCAACCTTTCGCGCGCGCACCCCGACCGCTCCTCCGCCGAGCCAAGCCGGACAACAGTGAGATTTTCATCAAATCAGTAACGAAGTTGACAACCCTGCTGGTTAGGCGGTAAGGCTTCGGTGATAGAATAAAAGAGCGGCTTAAATTTAGTATGCATGGGCACAGAAGACCTGAGAACGTGGGACCAAAAACAACGAGGGAGTAAGAAATAGATGGCAACGCCGACCAATACTTTCCAATCACTTTTCGTCAACGCAAATGGAGTCAAGACACGTTTCATTGTAGCAGGTCAGGGTCGGCCGGTAGTCCTCGTCCACGGAGGCGGTCCCGGCTCAAGCGGGGAATATGGCTGGTGGCGAAACATTCCGGTCCTGGCGCAACATTTTCAAGTCTTCGCTCTCGACCGCATCGGTTTCGGCCTCACGGACACACCCGAGGACGAACTCGGCGATCCGGTGCTCGCCAGGCACCTTGCGGACTTCATCGATGCTGTCTGCCTGAAGGAGGTGTACATGATCGGCAACTCCATGGGCGCCTATGGAGTCGCGAGGTACGCCCTCGATTTTCCGGATCGCGTTAAGAAGATGGTGCTCGTGGCCTCGGGGTCCATCGGAGCCGCCATGGGACTCGAACATAAGCCATCCGAGGGGATGCGGGCAATGCGGCGCTTCGACTCGGAACCGACACGAGAGAACATGCGCGCAGTCCTCGAAGGGCTGGTGTCCAACAAGGCGGGCATTACGGACGAGCTCATTGAGGGACGGTTCAAGCTGGCAACCCAACCGGGAGCCATGAGGTCACAGAAACTGCAGCAAAACTACCGCCAGCGGCTTCAGAACGATCCGAATCTGCGCCAGCAGTACAGTATGCTGCACCGATTGCCGGAACTCACGATTCCCACCATTATGATCTGGGGCAAGGAAGATAGATTCGCCCCCATCGACGAGCTGGGCTATCCGTTGCGCGACATGCTGTCGAATTTGCGTGCGTTCCATGTCTTCGAACATTCGGGACACCAGGTACAAAATGACGAGGTGGAGAAGTTCAACCAGGTCGTTTTGGATTTTCTCTTAGCACCGTGAGCGGTTCGACGGTGGACGCTTTGCGAGCTCGTTCATTGATCTAAAACCTTATTAAAAAGGATCATCGAGAAACATGTCTCAAGCACCGACGACTTTCGAGGAGTGGTGGGTAGGGAGTTACTATAGGCGCTTCGTCGAGAGAGAGGGTGTGCCTCTATACGAGGGGAGCATTCTTGAAGACCTGTCCACCTTGCCACTCAAAGACTGGGAGAGAAGGGGCGGGAAGGCCGCCTATACCCGCCTCGGCAATCAGGAGGATGTGAACCTTCAGATCGTGGAAATCCCCGCCAAGGGTGAACTGAAGCCGGAACACCACATGTACGAGTCGATCATGTACGTCATGAAAGGTAAAGGCGCCAGCACCATCTGGCAAGAAGGAGAACCCAGGAAAACCGTTGAATGGGAGGAGGGAGCGCTTCTCGCGATCCCGTTGAACGCATGGCATCAGGAGTTCAATAGCTCCGGCGACGAGCCTTGTCGGCTCCTATTCGGCACCAATATGGCCCAAGTCATCAACCTCTACCACAACACTGAGTTCGTCTTTAACAATCCGTTCCAATTCACGGACCGGTACTCCTACTCCATGGAGAATTTCTACATGGATGAGGGAATGCGCTGGAACCTGCGCCTATTTGCGACCAATTTTATTCCTGACGTAAGGAAATTTAAGTTAGACCCCTGGCAGGAGAGGGGAATTCGGACATCCATTACGCGCCTGTACATGGGCAATTCCCTTTCTCAGTTACACCTACTGGAGGTTAGCGAAGGGACCTATGTAACCGCCCATAGGCACGGGGCCGGCGCGCACGTCGTGGTTATTGAGGGAGGCGGATATGAGCTTTTGTTCAAGCAAGGCGACGAACTCAATCCGGAGAAACGGCAGAAGGTTTACATAAAACCATATGGCGTTGTCGCTCCCCATACCAATGAGTACCACCAGCATTTTAATACCGGCAAAGGCCCCTTCCGCCAGCTTGCATTCAGGGGATGGGTGCGAAAGCCGCCCAGTATGAACGCGAAGGGAGAGTACGACCCTGTCGGGGCGGCTCGGAGTGATAGTGCACTCGGCTATTCGTCCAAAATCCGCTACGACGAAGAGGACCCCAAGATCCGCGAGGAGTATTACCAGGAGTTGGAGAAGAACGGAATTTCCCTCAGGTTAGACCCTGTTGACCAGGGTGGGGCGTGAGCGCCTTGCCGTCGATCTAGCCTTAACGGGCTTTGTGCGTGCATATTTGATACTCCTATTCATGTCAACCTGATATTTGGTAGCCGGGTTGACTTGACAGTGCTTGCTTAATTGGTGGAGCTCGGATGATCGATCATGGAAAATTCGTGGTGCCTGCGACAACGCGATCAAGGCTGATGCTTGAGGTGGCATCTGAACTAGTGGGCGGGAAAGATTGGGTGCAACGGCAGGCCACGATAAGCCTCCGACATCAGGGACAGGGAAATTGGCAACTGACCTTCTTTGCCAGCGACGACCCCGGCGTGATAGACGACGTGGTGTCCGGAAAGGTCCAGGTCGCAATTATGAACCCGGTCGATCCCCTGGCGCTGGCCTATCGTGGTACAGGACCGTATACCAAGCCCTTACCCCTCAGTGTCGTCACGGTGATCCCCTCTGAGGATCAGATGGCCTTCGCCGTCTCCGAGCGCACGGGCGTCACGTCTCTCGAAGAAATCCGCGAGCGGCGAGTCCCGCTGCGCGTGTCGCTTAGAAAACAGCCGGGCCATTCCACACACTTCTATATCGAGCACATCCTGGACGCCGCGGGCTTTTCGCTGGACGATATTAAATCCTGGGGTGGCGAGGTGCGCTACGACGCCGCAATTCCTCAGGCCTCTGAGCGCCTCGGCGCCATCGAGCGAGGGGAAGTCGACGCCGTGTTTGACGAGGCCATCAATCGCTGGATCTATAGGGCGCTTGATCATGGCATACGTCCGTTGTCGCTCGAAGGGTCGCTCCTGGCCAGGCTGGAAGAGATGGGCTTCCGGCGTGGCGTCATCCCCAAGGCGGATTACCCAAAATTATCGGCCGATGTTGTGAGCCTGGACTTCAGCGGGTGGGCGGTTTTCACTCGTGCGGACGCACCCGACGATTTCATAACGGCTTTCTGCCGAGCTCTCGAGGCCCGCAAGGATCGGATCGCCTGGCAAGGCGAAGGCCCCCTTCCCCTCGAAAGCATGTGCCGCAATACACCTGATACCCCGCTGGTTATACCGCTTCATCCCGCCGCCGAACGCTTTTGGCGCGACTGCGGTTATCTACCCTGAGGTCACTAGTTCAGCCACGTGAATTTGCTATATAGTGATCGTAGTTATCAGCGGGATAAAAAGGGGAAAGTACTTAAAGTACGGGGGTTGTAAAAATGGCTAAGACACTCCGTCAAACGCATGATGGAACTGTCAGGGAGCTGGAAAATGTGACAGATCCCGACGAACAGTTGGAAGCAAAGACAGGGACTCGTTATGGCGCCGCAGAATTGGGGTTTCGTCACTACTGGTACCCCGCTCTCCTTTCCAGGCAGCTTGGAGAGAAACCTAAATCGGTAACGTTGCTTGGCGAGAAACTCGTATTTATCCGAGGCAACGGTCGGCCCTATGCGCTTTTTGATCGTTGTGCACACCGCGGTATGCCACTATCCGAAGGCAAGTGCTGGACGGAAGGCACGCTCACTTGTGCGTATCATGGTTGGACGTACAGGTTGGGCGACGGAGAGTTGATGGCAGCTCTAACGGACGGGCCTGAGTCGGCAGTTGTGGGTAAGAAGGGAAAAGGCGTTCGTAGCTATCCGGTCGAGGAGAGAAACGGGGTCATCTACGTTTACATGGGAGATGACAAGCCGCCGCCACTTGAGGAAGACGTTCCGGAAGAGCTGTTGAAACCGGAATATGTTTTTGAGGCGGTCACGTCAGTCTGGAACAGCAACTGGCGGCCTGCAGTTGAAAACGGCTACGACGCTGCCCATGCTACATATGTTCATCGGTACAGCCTGCGGTGGCGAACTCAGTTTAACCTTCCGCCGGCATGGGCTGGGAAGGTGGAAAGTGAAGTACAAGGCAAATACCTGATTCAACGGCGCCGGGGCCCTTTTGGCTTTGAGGCAAATTATCCGGGCTTTGGCCTCTGGCCACGTCACGCTTGGCTGCGCAAAGCCCTGGCAAAAGTTCGCCAAAAATTCGGCCCCAAGCGGAAACCCATGATTGCCGGTGTCCGCCTTCCATGCATTATCGTCAACCACTACACCTACTACTCCCATATTCGCTATTCGATCCCGATCGATGCGAACCACACCCGCAACTTTCAGATGTTGGCCGGTAAGTATCATGGTTTAAAAGCGCTCGCCTTTAGACTGCAATACTGGCTATGGCATCGTTGGGTGTTTCACAAGTGGTTTAACGAAGGACAGGATAAGTGGATCGTGGAACACTTGGACTATTCGGCGCCGGAGATGTTCTTCAGACCCGATGCCTCCCTCGTCCAGTTACGTAGATATTTTGAGAATACTGCGCGGACGAGCGATCCAGTCGACGGAATGAAAGCATAAAAACAAATTCGTCGAGTTAATGTAAATCCATTCTAAAGAAAGAGGACTTTCTATGGTCCGTTCATCTAAACGACCCAAGATGGTTGTTTGTGTTACCGCTTTGGCGATCCTATTTTTAGGCTTCTGCCAGAAGAGTTGGGGGGCTTCGCAGGATAGTTGGAAGGAGGTTGTGGAGGCGGGCAAGAAAGAGGGCAATGTCGTGGTTTCCATTCCTGCTAGTTCTGATTTGAGGAAGCATCTAGAGGCGGCGTTCGAACAACGGTTTCCAGGCATCGATCTGGAACTTGTCGCAGGCACTGCTACAGCCATGCTGAGAAGGATCAGTGACGAGTTTCAAGCCGGTGTGCGTTACTTTGACATCCACATCGGGGGTGCCGGGTCCATGATATCCGGCTTCGTTGGCGGACACATTGTCGATCCGATTGAGCCCAATCTCATTATTCCTGAGGTTAAGGAGCCTAAAAACTGGTGGGGCGGACATATGGCTGTCGATAAGGAGAAGCGGTTCACTTATACCTTTTCAGCCTTTTTGGTCTCTAACTTTTGGCACAACACAAAATCTGCGAGCGCTGAGGAGCTTCGCTCTTATGACGATCTCCTCAATCCAAAATGGAAAGGAAAGATTGGTTGGTACGATCCGCACCAGCCCGGCGCAGGGGCGCAAGCTTGGGAATACTTGTGGAAACACAAAGGCGAGGACTACTTGAAGCGCCTTGTAACCCAAGACCTCCAGCTCTCTCGAAATGCGCGAGTATTGGCAGAGTCGCTTGCCAGGGAGAAAGTGGCCGTGACTATTGGCATGAATTACTATGGGTTCCGCTCCTTTGTCGAAGCCGGTATGCCCCTAAAGGCGCTTCCGATCTTCAAAGAAGGAACTTATGGCACGGCCGGGTCGGGGATTTTGGCGATCATTAAGAATCGCCCCCACCCCAATGCCACCAAGGTGTTCGTCAACTGGCTGCTCAGTAAAGAAGGACAGGAAGTCTGGACAAAGGAACTGAGCCAGCCCACTCGTCGGTGGGACGTGGACGCCCGCTGGACGGCCAACTTCGGGGCTATAGCGGCAAAAGACAATCTATCTCTGGAACAGTGGAACAAGGTGGAGCAGATCTCGGCAGATAACGAGGCAGCGGCGAAAGCGGCGACGAAAAGCGCGCAGCGGCTCTTACCAAATTGAAGCGGAGCATTCGAAGGGAGCACAGGGTGTACGGTCGGCGGTTGAATTCTCGTCGGACGTGAGGTCGAGTACAAACTACAGGATTTTGATCATGGGCGAGATTCTTGGTATCGGGTGCCCCCACGGCCCACATATGCGGTTTACCGATGAGACTATGGCCAACGTTTATTTTCGCATTAACCTGAGGAACGCGAAGACTCCCGCGGTCCTCAGGGATCCGAAGAACTGGCCGGCGAAGATGAGAGCGGAATGGGGGAACGACGAAGGAGTGTCTGCTGCGCGGCGACACCGTGAAGAAGTGATCAACGGGTTTCGCGCGGCGCGGCAGGCTCTGGACCAGTTCAATCCGGATTTTGTTTTGATGTTCGGAGACGATCAGTACGAGAATTTCAAAGAGGATATTCTGCCTCCCTTTTGTGTCTACGCGTTCGATGAATTCGCGATCGGTGGCGCGAAAGGCGGGCGTCGCAATGAAATCGGGCCCAATGGAATTCTGAACACGGGTGTGTCAAACCTCGGCATTCCGATGGAACGTCCCCCCCAGCAGTCGAGAATCGCAGGCAGCAAAAAGATTGGAACCCTACTGGCCGGCGAACTGGTCAATAAGGGGTTCGATGTAAGTTGGTCGTCGCAGTTCCATCACTCGACCGGGCTGGGCCACGCCTTCACTTTCACTTTGGATTACCTCGACTGGGACAGGAAGGGATTTCCTTATCCGCTAATTCCGTTCCAGGTCAACTGTTATGGGGAAGACATGCGCATGCCCGCTCTGGGAGCGAACGAATGGATTGGGCGCTTGCCCGATCGCTCGGAAGTGGACAAAATATTGTCTAAAGGAGGCGTCTTGCCTCCACAGGCTCCCCCGGTATGGCGTTGCTACGATTTGGGGAAGGCGGTGGCAGAGATTATTGCAGCGAGCCCTTACCGCGCGTGCATCATCGGATCGTCCAGTTGGTCCCATGCCTCGCTCACCGACCTGCATGGCTTTCTGTGGGGCGATGTGGAGTCCGATCGCGAGCACCATGACCAACTGAAGGCCGGCCGATTCGACCAGTGGAGAAATCTGGATCCCGATAAACTTCGTTCATCGGGACAACACGAGATGCGAAATTGGATCTGCCTGGCAGGTGCTATGGAAGGGCGGGAAGCGCAAATTTTGACCTACGCTGAGAGCTACATTTTCAACTCCAGCAAGTGCGTAGCGTTATTTCCTCCGAGGGCGCGCGATGGGGACATCCTATAGTTTTCCGGTCACGCAGTAATTTTAAAAACTAATCCGTCGAGCTTTACAGCCTTAAAAATCTTTAATCCTGGCTTGGGCAGAGTGTCACATCTTCAACTCGAGCAAATGCGTGTGCCTTTGTCGCCCTACCTGATGCAGCGCGGCAGCAAAAGAAT
>Ga0137403_10006695_pt1 | contig 13153 bp, 12 predicted proteins | sample CZOMad2_1_16fung_FD_122057 | JGI IMG/M metagenome (GOLD analysis project Ga0137403, IMG submission 122057) | Vadose zone soil fungal communities from Angelo Coast Range Reserve, California, USA - CZOMad2_1_16fungal (Hybrid Assembly) | ecosystem: Environmental > Terrestrial > Soil > Vadose zone... | reverse complement strand
CCTGGGATTGGCAGAGGTCTACGCAGTTGGTGCACCACAGCAGCGAATTTCCGTCGGTTCTCTATTTGCCTGCGATCGAGGACGGGGAATGAGTTCCGTATCCAACTTGCCCGAGGTAGAGTTCGTGGATGTTGCGAAACAGTATGGTAGCGGCACTGTTGTCTTAAAAGGCTTGAGTTTGACGGTGAAGAAAGGCGAGTTTGTCAGCATCATCGGGCCTTCCGGGTGCGGTAAATCTACGGCTCTGAAACTGATCTCAGGGCTTACTGCACCAAGCGCGGGCACAATTCGGATTGACGGTATGACTCCTAAGAACGCGCGGGAGACGGTTTCCTACATCTTTCAGGACCCAACTCTGTTGCCGTGGCGTACCGTTCACCAGAATGTAGGTCTTGCTTTGGAGCTCGAAGGCTTGGGCAGCAAGCGGCGCACGGAAAAGACAGGTCCGCTGCTCGACATGGTTGGGCTGCGGAAGGTTTCGAGCGCCTATCCGCGCGAGCTTTCGGGTGGTATGAAAATGCGTGTCTCCATTGCACGTGCGCTTGCAACCAGGCCTAGGCTTCTTCTGATGGATGAGCCGTTCGCGGCATTGGACGAAATGTCGCGCGATCACCTCAATGAGGAGTTATTGCGCATCCGAGCTGAGCAGAACTGGACTGCGATCTTCGTGACGCACTCGGTAGCCGAGGCCGTTTTTTTATCTACCCAAATAATCGTTCTAGCGCCGAATCCGGGTCGCGTCCATTGCATTGTTCCGGTCGACTTGCCACTACTCCGCACGTCTCCTCTGCGTACTGCTCCCGAGTTCGAAAATATGGTCGCGCAGGTGTCGTATGCCCTGCGAGAGGCGCGCTTGCAATGAAGCAAAAACTCAGTACCGCAGCCAACGCCGTCGCCGTATTCACGGCCTTACTTGTCTTCTGGCAAGTCGTATTATGGGTTTTCCATGTGCCCAGGTACATGTTGCCTTCACCCAGGGCCGTAGAGCATGCCTTCGCAGAGCGGTTCCCTACGCTACTGAACGCCGTAGTCATTACCGCGGAGGAAGCGTTGGGAGGTCTGCTCGCTAGCATCGTCGTGGGTGTGGCAATCGCGTTGGTTTTCGCGCAATATCGCTGGGTTCGGCGCATGCTGTATCCCTATACGTTATTGCTGCAAACCGTCCCGATCGTCGCTATCGCGCCATTGATACTGCTTTGGATGGGATCGGGTGCGGCATCCGTCATGCTGATTACTTTCATTTTTTCCCTGGCGCCCATCATTGCCAATACCACGCAAGGTTTAGTAAGCGTGGAAGAAAACCTCGTGCACTTGTTCTTGATGCATAACGCATCGCGCCAACAAGTGCTGTTCAAACTGCGTTTGCCGCATTCGGTGCCATCGCTCTTCGTGGGCATTCGCATTGCTTGTGGCATCTCCGTCATCGGCGCGATCATGGGGGAGCTCTATGCCGGTTCGAGCCGCGTTGGCGAAGGCGGCCTCGGTTATTCGATTCAGTATGCGTCGGCGCAGCTCCAGACGGACTATCTCTTCGCGCTGGTGGTGGCTGCGACTGTGCTGGGTTTTTGCTTCTTTTTCCTAGTGTCATTTTTCGAATGGCATTTTCTGCATCGCTGGCATGAATCTGCGCGCACACCAGAGGTGGAGTAACTTCACGCGGAATGGTCATGAAGGAGTTTGTTCGATGCTGCGATTGGAAACCGAAACTGGATGGTGGCTCGTAACCCATCCTGACCATGCCCGTCTAGCGGGAGCTTTTGCAGAACGCTGGGGAAACGCCCAGTTCCTCCGTCCGGAGCCGCGTAGGCATGTGATGAAGGGCATCGCATGCCACGACAACGGCTGGGCTGCACGCGATGCCGCGCCGCAAATCACTCGCCAGGGAAAGCCAAGTGCCTTTTCCGTCGAACTGGTTGGCAAGTACTCCGCATTTGAAGAAATTGATTTGGCCGACTATCTTGCGGTGCGCAGTCGGGCAGTTCACCTCATCGCAACGGAGGACGCGTATGCGGCTCTGCTTATTTCCATGCACACCTTCAGTCTCCTCAACGACCACGCCGACCGCTCGACGATTGCACCCGACCAGCTACCTCTCCTCGATGATTTCCTGGTGCAGCAAAAAGCGCTTCAGCAATTGCTGCTGGGTCAAATCGCCGCCGACCCGCGCTTCACGCCAGCCGATGCCAGCGAGGCAAAGGTGCTTGACAACTTTCGCTTGTTACAGGCGACCGACAACTTGTCTTTGCTAACCTGTGTCGATTATCGCCAACCCGCGCACCTGCTGCATGCTCTGCCATTAGTTGGCGGAGGCCATAGTCGCGTAGAAGTTCGGTCGGCAGGACCGAGACGTTTTGTGCTCAATCCGTACCCTTTCGAGGAGCCTTCACTGAGTTTTTCATTTCCCGCGCGGAGCATTGAAGGCAAACTGTTCGAGTCGCCGGCGGCGCTACAGCAAAGTTTCCAGGCAGCGGCGGTTCAGACACTGTCGGTAACGGTGAGTGCGGGCGAGTCAGGGCAGTTATGAATGTGGAATTGAAGAGAGGGCGATCAGCCAGGACACCCCTATTACTACTAGATTCGAAGCGCGTTTAGAAACTCAAACTCAGTGACATCTGCACCTGCCGCGGACTCCCAATCGTTTTGTTCGTTACTCCCAATCCGCTAAGACCCGGACAAACGTACAAGCCCTTGCTCTGGTCAAAGCTATTGTTGCAACCACCACTTCCCGTCGCCGGTGTACCCTCCTTAGGAAATCCATTGAAGCTGGGATTCTGGGTTACATCGTCGATCGTAATATCGAAGCTCGGAGTATTAGTCAGATTGAAGACATCGAGGCTGTACTTTAAGGATGCCTTTTCCGTGAGTTGGATAACCTTCACGAGCTGGACGTCACCACGCCTCTGCCATGGCTGCCGAAAGATGTTCCGCTGCCCATGGCTGATGAAGTTCGTCTCGTAGGGATCATTAGCAGGAATGGCGCCGTTCAGATCGCCGGGATTCAGCAAGGGCAACCCGAAACACTTTGGATCCAGCGCGGAAATGCCAGGTGTGGTGCCGGAGTGCCCGGTAACCGCCTGCTGGGGCGTGCAGCCGGAAAGGGGAACGATGGGGTTCGTAATGCCATCGTTCACTCCGTAGAAGATGCTCCCGACCGCGCCCGAGTAGTCGACGACGCTGTATGGCTGGCCGCTCTGGATTATGGTGGAGCCCGATATCGCCCATCCGTTGGCGATCTTGCCTCGGAGTGACGATGACGAGAAGAACCTCGGCAGCTCGTAACGGTAGGTGAAATTGACGACGTGCTTCCGGTCGAAGTCTGAGAGTGCATATCCCGACCGTAGATTCAACGGATTATTGCCGTTGTAGAACAGCCCCAAGGCACTCTGCTCATCGGTTGCGTGCGAGTACGTATAGGAGACTCCAACCTGGAAGCCATGACTCATGCGCTTCTCCACGTGAGCCTGCAACGCGTTGTAGGCCGAGATGCCGGCCGCCGTATAGGATTCGGATTCGGAAGAGTAGCCGATATAGGGAACGCGGAGATCGACATTTCCGCCTTCAAAGGTTAGTTGGTAGGGCTGTCCGTTGGGCAGGATCGCCGGCGTAAAAGAGGCTGGATCCGTCATGACCGAATAGCCATACGTGTAGTCCTGCTCAAACGGAGTACCCGTCAGCAGCGGCGACGAAGGTGAGGCAATCTTCGCTTGGTTGAACGGCAAAGGAACGATTTCATGACGCCCGAAATTGCCGACATAGCCAATTTCGATGGCCAAATCATTCCGTGGCTGCCACTGAATATTGAGTGTCTGGTTGAGAGTGTAGGGCAATTTGTTGGCGCGGTTGTAGTCGGCGAACGAGAACAGCGGTATCCCAGTCGAGATCGCAGTCGCGTTGGGCAATTGCAAATCTGCCGGATTACCGCTGGGAGCCGTACCAAGCGTCGGTCCCCAGGGGTTCGCGAAAGTGCCGCAACTGGTGTCATACGCATAAGGACTGCAAGCAGTCGAGCTCACCCACGGAGGTGTTTGGTTTACGCCGAATGGACCACCAGCAATTACGCCAGAAGCAAAGCCGGGAGACAGGTACGTGAACAGCTCGCCGCGATCGTAATACATGCCCCATCCCGCGCGCACCACGACCTTGTCGTGGAAGATTCCAGGGCTCCATGCCATACCAATGCGGGGCGCCAGCCCCCACTGCCGTCCCGTCAACGTCGAATCGCTGACACCCTTTGTCGGGAAGAGCGGATTATTTCCGGCAATGATAAAGCCGTTCGAGGTAATTGTATCCGTCGTCCCATCGTAGCTGTAACGCGACGGATCAAAATTGAAGATGCGTCCGTTCTTTTCCGTTAAGCCGCCATGGTCATCGAACCGAAGGCCGACGCTGATACTGAGATTGGACCGAATCTGGAACTTATCCTGAAGATACGCTCCGCTTTCCTTGGAGCGGTAGTAACGGTTGGCATTGCCCTGCAGGAAATTTGTCGTAATAAACCCATCGGCGCTATAGGTAATTGGGATGCCCTGAAGGAAATCCGCAAAACTCAAAAAGCCGATCATGCCCGAATTCGTTCTTCGATCCCGCGCATTCAACTGCGTATAGGAAAATTGCCCGCCGAACGTAATTGTATGTTTGCCATGGATCCAGATGGCGTTGGCCGAGGGCATCACGCGGTTCTGGAAAATCCCGGTGAAGGCGCCCTGCGAAGCCGCCGTCGAACCTATGTTCAAGCCTGCGTTAAAGGGGCCGCACGTGTTCGGTGGCGGGCATCCCCCAGTGTTTTGTGAAGAAAAGTTCCCCAAGTCATCGACAATCGTAATGCCGGGAAATATGCTTGATCCGAATGCGTTGATGCCCAACTGCTGAGGAGTAAAGGGCTGGCCAATGGTGCTGTACATCTTCTGCCGGATGAAACCCAGGACCTCGGTGAGACTGAACGTTGGCGTCAGAGTTTGCGTGTTAGTTATGCTGCCAACCTGACTGCCAGCGTCCAAATGTTGTGCAAATCCCTTGACGGAGGAGAACCCAAAAGGAGCTGAAGTGGGATCGTGCTGGTAGTAGTACTTCAAGGCAACCGTATCTTTCGAACTTGCAATGTAATCGATATCGGCGACCGCTTGATCAGTAGTGAAATAGGCTGCCTGGGTGATGAACACATTCTCTGGGAAGTTAATCGTCGGCGTAAACGCAGGATTCGCCGACGGGATCATATACTGCCCATTGGGCAACTTATAGTTCAGCAGAGAAAACGCAACCGGATCAATATCATTCGCCGTCAAGGAAGTCCCAAAATTGTTATTTGCGACAGTCGCCAGCGCCGCACCGCTGCGGTCATCCGTCAACCCAAAAGGCACCGCCGTCCGCGACGTCCCAATTTCCGTATCGGAGTCGTGGATATGTTGGTAACTCAGGAAGCCAAATAGCTTATCTTTAATCAGTGCTCCGCCAAGCTTCCCACCTGCCGCATAACGATGCAACTGCGGCGTCTTTTCGTTCGATGGAATATTGCCGTCCTGCTTGTTGAAATACGGAGCCGCGTTGAGCCAGTCCGTTTCACGGTGAATGTAGGCGCTGCCATGCAGCACATTCGTTCCAGACGCCGTGCTCATGTCGATATGCGCGCCGGAAGTCGAGCCCTGCTGAGCATCGTACATGGAGGTGTTGACATGGAACTCTTGAATCGTCTCCGGAGCTGGCGTTGGCAGCGACTGTCCAATGGCTAGGTAAGGCGAAGCCGAGCTTTGAATTACCTCCGCCGTAGTACTGGATGCGCCAGCTACGCCGGTATTGTTCACGACTCGGGCAGATGCCACCTGACTTGTACTCTTGCCGTTGAACAGATTGCTGGCGTCCACGCCATTCAGCAGAAAGCTATTGCTGGTATCGCGTTGTCCGTTCGCCCAGATTGGTTGGTTGCCGAGTCCAGCATTCGCCCCCGTGCCTCCCGGTAATTCCGCATTCACTCCAGGTGCCAGAATTGCGAGCCCGGTGAAGCTGCCGGTAGGTAACGGTATGGCTTGAATCTGTCTGTCATCTAGAACATAGCCATTGGTGGTGTCCACTGCATTCATCAGCGGATCCGCTCTTACCTCAACCACGGTCTCCACTTGGCCTACGGCTAACTCCGCATTGAGGGTAACTGTGCGATCCGCCTGCACTGTAATTGACGGAGATTTCTGCGTCTCGAATTCGGCATGTGTAAACGTAAGGGAGTATGTCCCGATGGGCAGATTCACAAAGTCATAGGCACCGTTGGAATTTGTCTTGCGCGTGCGCGTAAGCTGCGTTTGATCGCCCACGATGGTCACCGTCGTGTCCGCGAGGACGCTGCCTGTTTTGTCGGCGACTGTACCCGTGATGCCGCCGAGTGTTTTTTGCGCCCACGCTTGCGGAGCCAATACCAACAGGGAAGAAGCGGCGAGAAAAGCGACCAGTCCAATTCTCTTAATCATTCGTAACCTCGTGCAAAACTCAAAGTCTTTGTCAGACCGTGGGGGCCCTTAAGCTTAGGTGCGGATAGAACAGCCGCACAGCCGAGCTGTTTGGCTCTGCGTGTGGCGCGCAACACTACGATCGCCTGAATTTACGCGAGTGGGTTGCAGAAGGAAAGCATTCCGGTAAATGAAAATTCCTTTGGCGGGCATTAGATATTTTTATGCGGAAGAATGAATCCGGGGTAGCTGTTTAGGGCAGCAGGGAGACGTGAGCTGCCGCAATTCTCCAGCCTTCGGGAAGGCGTATCCAAACCTGGCTCTGTCTGCCGAAAACAGTACGGCCATCGATGGTACGTTCGAACTCCAGCGTAATGCTCCCGCAGTCGCGCCCGAAGGTGACGATGTCCAAGCGCAGAATGGTGCGCGCGAGGTTGGCCGGAGATCGGCCCTTGCGAAACGCCGCGATTTCCGCAATGCCATATAAGTTTTCGGTTAGCCCGAAGCGCATGGCCTGCGGTGAAGCCCAAAACATTCGAGTCAGCGTTTCCACATGGTTAGCAACTAGCGCGGCTTCGTACTGCGCGTAGAGCCGCTGCAATTCCGCCACAACTTCCGGGTCGTTCACGTTTCCGGCTAAGTCCGAGATTGGCCAACCGCCCTGGGGGGTTTTCGTATTCATACCTAGAAAAGCTTCCTTGCTGGCAAGACCGATTTGGAGATCGCAGCGCTTACCGTGAACATAGGCTCATTGACGACCTGGCTCAGGCGCAGGTCCATGGCTACGCTGCATAGCAAATAAGCGTGTACTTCACTGAATCCCCATCGATCCGCCAGCAGATCAATCATGCGTGAAGTTGCCTCGCGCGCGGCGCTCATCACATCCGGCGACGACTCGACCACCACCCACGAGCTGGTTCCCGAGGATTTAGCTTGTGTTGCCGATTCCACGATCGGCCCAGCCAGCGGACGTTGCTTGTGCACACGAAATTGAAGCGTAACATCCGCGGGACACTCGATGCCGTTGATACATACTTCGCCATTTCCCTGTGCAGCATGCGCGTCCCCGCAAGAAAACAATGCGCCTGGATTCAGAACAGGAAGATAGAGCGTGGCACCGCTTGCCAAATCGCGCACGTCCATATTGCCGCCAAAAATGCCCGGTGGACGCGTGCGGATTTCTCCATCCTCCGCGGGAGCCACCCCCATGACTCCGCAAAACGGGCGTAACGCTATTGTTGCAGGCGTGAGCGAGCGGCTAACATTGCCGGCAAGCTCCCATGGAAAAAAATAAGGCTCCGCAAATCGTTCTTTCAAGAATCCAAGTCCGGAGATCACGCTCGACCAGCCCCAACCCTTGTGCGCTACTTCAAGAACGTCGATCTGCAAAACGTCCCCCACCTCAGCGCCCTCCACAAAGATGGGTCCTGTCAATGCATGGATGAGTCCGCGATCAATCTTCAGGAAGCCGGCAAGGTCCATCCCCGGGTGTACTTGCGCTCCGCTTGAATCGACGCACTCCAAATGCACCGTGTCTCCCGGGGCAACGCGGAGTCGAGGCGTCAATGCGCGATTCCAGCGCGAGTGTGTTGGACGTGCCGTGAGAGAAAACTCCGCCATCGGCCGCGCTACACCTCCACTGTCATCTGCACTTCCACCAACGCGTTGCGCGGCAGCGCCGATACCCCAATGGCTGCCCGCACATGCCGGCCTGCGCCGCCAAACACCTCGATTAGCAGATCTGACGCACCGTTGATAACCTTCGGAGAGTCCGTAAATCCAGGGACGGCATTCACATAGCCGTTGACGCCGAGAATGCTTTTTACTGCATCAAGTGATCCAAGGTGGTGCTGGAGAACGGCCAATTGCCGCAGCACACAAAGGCGCGCGGCAGCGTAACCCTGTTCTACAGTTCGATCGCCGCCGACTGTACCCGCCATCACTTCGTCATTTTCAATCGAGATTACCCCGGAGAGATACACGATGCCTCCGACAGTTTTTGCCGCGACATAATTTCCGCCCGGCGCCGGGAGCGCCGGCAAGGCAATGCCCAGTTCCTGTAATCGAGCTTCGATCCTATCAGCCATTACTTCTAAAGGCTTCCTCAATGCCACTCCCACAGGCGGAGAGAAGTCAATCTAACACATACATCGCATCGCAAATTTGTAGCCGCCCAACAAACTGACCTGCGTTACCATGTGCCATGCGACAACGTTCTATCCAAGATTACGTCGTGCGACCGTGTCGGACATGGTCGCTAATCTTTACGGGTATCAGGTTAGCCGCAGGCGTGGGCATTCTTCTCGCCGGATTGGCGCAGGCGCAGTCTCCGATCGCAACCGACAGATTTGTCTTGCACACCGCTCGCACATCGCCACTTGATCTCGAACTCGGTGGCGAACTCGACGGGCTACCAACGGGAACGACTCGATATCTCACGCGCGAAGACCTGCTCAAAATGCCCCAGTCCACCTACACCGTGACGGATGACGCAAATTTTCGCGGGTCGACTGAGATCAGCGGCGTGCCGCTCGAAGAGTTGACGAAGCATCTCGGAGCCGCGCCGCAATCCGACATGGTTGTTGCGATTTGCGACGACCAATATCGAGCCAACTATCCCCGCTCCTATGTTGAGGCGCACCATCCGCTCCTTGTCTTGAACATCAACGGCAAGCCTCCTTCCGGCTGGCCCAAAGATTCCGAGGGACTCGGCATGGATATGGGACCATTCCTCATTTCGCATCCCAAGTTCGTTCCGAGCTTCAGAATATTGTCTCACCAGGACGAACCCCAAATTCCATGGGGCCTAGTTCGGCTAGAGTTTCGTAATGAGAAAATGGTGTACGCAGCGATCTCGCCGCGTGGTGCGCATTCCAGCGATACTTCTGTGCGAGATGGCTATCGCATCGCCCAACAGAATTGCTTTCGCTGTCACAACATGGGAAGTGAAGGGGGAACCAAGGCGGGACATCCGTGGCTCGTGCTTTCGAGTTGGGCCACGACTTTGCCGGAATATTTTGCCGCCTATGTGCGCAACCCACATTCGAAGAACCCGCAAGCGAATATGCCTGGCAATCCGGGCTACGACGACAAGACGATCGCAGCTCTGACCGCTTATTTTCGAACGTTCTCCAGTGCTTTCGCCAAGTCTCCAGCGGTCGCATCCTCAACATCTGGAAAACGAAAAGGGAAACCATGACCCTGCGCCTTGCCAAAATTCTTCTTGTGTTCGCCGTCGCTGTGTTCTATTCCCTCGTCGTTCTCAATAACACCACGGACTACGATTCCAACTTCCGGTTCGTTCGCCACGTTCTCATGATGGATTCGACGTTTCCCGGAAATCAAGGGATGTGGCGCGCCGTGAACTCGCCGGCAATCCACACGGCGTTCTACCTCTCCATCATCGCGTGGGAAATAGCCACTATGTTGCTGGCATGGTGGGGAGGATTTCGTTTGTTGCGCGCCATTCGCCGGACCGCAGCCGGCTTCCATCAGGCGAAGAGCGTTGCCGTTGCGGCCCTTACATTAGCTTTGCTCATGTGGCTCGTCGCGTTCCTGAGCGTGGGTGGCGAGTGGTTTCTGATGTGGCAATCCAAAAGTTGGAACGGACAGGACGCGGCTTTCCGGATGTTTACGACGATCGGCATTTTATTGCTGCTCGTCGCACTGCCAGATGCCGAAGGGCAGCCCTAAGAATGGACGCTGGGCGTTCTACGGCGGCGCAGCGCAAACCACGCTAACCCGGCTGCCAAGTACGCAAGGTAAATGAAAGGCAGCTTGCCATACGGTCCTTCAGGCACGGGATACAGATTTCCCGCCAGCGCCAGTAGCATCGCCAGGCCGGCCAGCCAAGGCACAATCTGTGCTCCGGAACGAAACCCGTTGTGGCTTTGCAAATAGCGTGGCAGCGCGAAACAGACTGAAGCGTAAGCCACAATGAATCCGTACGTCGCCAGAGACCCCATCCAACCGTAAACATCCAATCCACCCGCACCGCGAGCCGCAAGGATCGCAACGGGCGCCGCCGCAGCGATTCCTGTGAGGACGACCGCCCGGCTGGGCGTGCGATTGTGCACGTGAGTGGTGCCGAAGAAACTATGCGCGAGCCCGTCGTTCGCCATGCGCATCAACACGCGGGCAGCGGCCGTGATACACGCCAGTGTGCCAGCAAACATGCTCACCAGCGCGCCAATATCAATCAACAATCCCAACAACGGAACGCCGCAAACCCGTGCCAGAACATGCATCGGTTCCGCGCTCGTCCCTAAGTCCTGCCCCACGGCATGGAACCCGAGCACCTCAGCATAGGCACAAACAGTAAAGAACGCACCCGCAAGGAGCGCACTTTGAATCACAGCTCGTGGAATCGTCTTAAGTGGACTCCGTGCTTCCGAACCCAGGGTCGTTGCGCTTTCAAAGCCCACGAAGCTAAATAGGGCAAGCACCAAACCCAACCGCAGTCCACCGCCGGTCATGCCTTGCAGATGAAGCTGTTCCCAGTCACAGTGCCAGCCATGTTGGACCAGAAGCAGAGCGACCATGACCACAATAACCGTCACCGACACCGCCTCAATCCAGAGCATCATCCGCGCCGAAACCTTTACATCCCGATAAGCAATCCAAATCGAAATAGTAGTTACCAACACCGCTAAAACAACCGTCGAATAGGAGTGGCCCGTAGCATCTCGCAACAGCAAGTTCGCATAGTGGTAGAAGCCTCCAATGACACTGGCTCCAGTTGCCACATAAGCCAGCAACAGACTCCAAGCCACGGTTGCGCCCAGCCACGGCGGCAACGTCATCGCAGCATAGGTATACAGCGAACCGGGCGAAGAGGAATGACGCGCATAACGCGCAATGCAAAGAGCCACGAGCAGCACAGCTGTTGTGGCCAGTAAATAAGCCAGCCAAGTGCCGTTCCCTGCGAGGGCGCATACCAGCGGAATCGTCGCTGCGGGCGTCGTCGTTGGCGCGATCGTGGAGACCGACTGCGCCAACGTCTCCATGGGAGAAAGAATGTCTCGACGCAACCCGGAGTCTATGGTCCGAGACTCCTCAGCAGTGACTTGCGTCATTCGGTGGTGGACTCCTCGTTGTTCGATTGGAGTGGGATTGTACAACACTCTGCAGCGACCGAAAATGCGCTCTGAAATGAACCGTGCTCCGAAAGGAACAACAATCGTGCGGGTTCTGCGGTGTATTATGTCGCGAGATCGCTAATCTCTTTCTGTCGAGAAGATCACAATCAATGCGATGAAAAGCACATTCCTGCCGTATGACCAGCGCTACGATTTCATCTATTCGGTCATCAAGCCCGTCTACACCAAACTTCGGTCGGCCTAGCCGCTGCAATTGGCTAGCCTGCGAGCGTAGCCAACGTTTCTGCCAGGACCAAGGTTCCTCGCGCGATATCTTCGGGCGAGGCATACTCGTCCGGTCGATGACTGTATCCGTTGCGACAAGGAATGAATACCATTCCGGTTGGAGCAATGTGCGACATGAACAGCGAATCATGATAGGCGCGGCTCACCATGCTGATGTGCTTGAGATTGTGAGTATCGCAAGCTTGCGACAGCGCCTCGATCACAAGCTTTGAGCAATTCGCGGGAGCATCTGCATTCACTACCTCGCTGGCAATCGAAACGCGCCGCTTCGCTGCGATACGGCGCCCCGCTTCCTCGATTTCATCAACCACCGCGTTGCGCCGCTCAAGATCGGTATCGCGGATGTCCAGGCTCACACGGACACGGCTGGGAATGCTGTTTACAGCCCCCGGAAAAACGTCACAAACTCCGACGGTTGCCACCGTGTCTGCGGCTTTCGTCGCGTGTGCAGCGTTTTCCACTGCCAGCACGAGTTCTGCCGCGGCACAAAGCGCGTCTTGCCGCTCGGACATTAGCACAGCTCCTGCGTGACCTCCTGAACCTTCCACCGCCATTCGGAGACTGGCCGGTGCGGCAATACTGGAGACAATGCCAAGAGGAAGACACTGGCGTTCCAAAAGAGGTCCTTGCTCGATGTGCAGCTCGACAAACGCTTTGTAGTAGTCGCGAGATAACCTGACGGCTTCCAACTCTCCCGGGATTCCTGCTTTCTGGCGAACCTCGTCGAGGGCAGCGCCTTCATTGTCTCGGAGTTTTCGCGCGGCGTCAGGAGGCAGAGTTCCCGACAGCATACGGCTACCGAGGCATCCGATTCCGAAGCGGGTTGGCTCTTCCGCTGTAAACACGACAAGTTCCATAGAATGCCGGGGCCGAAATCCGCTGTGCTGCAAGGCGCGAATCGCCTCAAGGCCACCGAGTACACCGACCACGCCGTCGTACTTTCCGGCATTGGGGATCGCATCGATGTGGGATCCAGTTCCTACGGCGGGAGCCGCCGCGTCAGAGCCGACCCAGCGCAAAAATGTATTCCCTATGGCGTCTTCGCGAACCGCAAGGCCAGATTCCACGCAGCGGCCCTTCAGCCACGAGCGTGCTTTCATGTCCGTCGGAGAGAAAACAATTCGTGTGACCGCGGGCGCTTCCGCATCGGAGAACGCAGCGAGCGTATCGATTTCAGAAGTCAGCCGCGCTGCATCAATCTTGAGCTTCATAACTGCGGCTCTGCGAGCGGGTGACGATTACAATCCTTATAAATAAGGTACTTTGCCGGAATCTTGCCGATCGCCCCAAACCATTGCGGACACCAAGGTCCCATCCAGATGAAATCCCCCGCCG
>Ga0137403_10006694_pt1 | contig 13155 bp, 8 predicted proteins | sample CZOMad2_1_16fung_FD_122057 | JGI IMG/M metagenome (GOLD analysis project Ga0137403, IMG submission 122057) | Vadose zone soil fungal communities from Angelo Coast Range Reserve, California, USA - CZOMad2_1_16fungal (Hybrid Assembly) | ecosystem: Environmental > Terrestrial > Soil > Vadose zone... | reverse complement strand
ACGATCATCTCCAACGATGCCACGGCATCTTCAGGGGTGCTATTCGGCGCCTTCTTTGCTCCGCAAGCTGGCTCCCCAACTCCGTGTCCGAAGGACGCTCAGGGAGGGAACCTCCCTTGCTATCCTCTGACGAGTCGCCAGCCTGCTGGCGTGTCAGCTGCCGAGCACTCTACGGAGTTCCTGGCGTCACTCCCGGCGAACATCACCTGCCCCGCAGGGCACGGTGCTGGAGGGACTGGCCTTGGCGGCTCTGTCAACGGCGCTTGCAGGAAGGCCTCGTTCCCGATTCTGTATAACGACGTGATCTGGCAGAACCGTGCTTTCAACGTCGTTACAACAATGCCGGGAGCAACTGGATCGACTCCGGGCGTCATGCAATCGATCGTCACGTTGGTTCCGACGTTCGACCAAACCACCACAGGCCAATGCTTCAATTCGCCCAGCACGTATTGGGATCTTGGTCTGCGCGGGGACGTTGGCCCGACCACCCATGAATCAGGGGTTACGTTTACTCCTCAGGCCTCGGTGCTAACCAGCACCACCGGCTATTTGGGAGGAGGCGGAGGCTTCAAGGCCAACACGGCCAGCTTCTCCCCAGGCGTTGCAGCGCAGTACTGCAACGGCTCGAAGAGACCGCCGGAGGCTCATTGCACTGACGCCAACACCGGCGCAACCATCCCGTGCGGCTACAGTGTGCCTCCGGGGACCAACGAAACCAACGTGCCCAACCCGGTCTTTAGCTTGACGGCGGGCGCCACGGTCGACGAAGGCAACAACTGGGTCAGCATCAGTTGGGGTCCTCTGGCGATGACGAATCCCCAGACGAACGCCCAACTCAGCGACTACGGTCTGGCAGCAGGCTCGCCAGCGATCAACTACATCACGAACGCCAACTCGAACACGACTTACTCAGCGGCGCCGCCCGATGACTTCTTCGGTACTCTGAGGAAGACCAACGGCGCGGTTGACGCCGGCGCAGTCGAGTTCGGCGGGGTTACCGCTCCACCCGTGCTGACTTCGATCGCTCCCAACTCGGGCGTGAGAAGTAGCGCGGTTCCAGTGACCCTTACCGGTACGGGCTTCCTGGGTGCATCGGCCGTGACCGTGTCGGGTACTGGCGTTACTGTCAGTGCTGTGACCGTGGTGAACGACACTACCATCACGGCAACCTTCACCATCAACGCCACCGCGCTGCGTACGGCTAGGAACGTTACCGTCGTAGCACCGGGAGGAACCAGCAACACGGTTGCATTCACAGTGACCGGGCCGACGCTGACCTCCATCGCTCCCAGCACCGGCTTCCGTGGTTCAGTCGTACCGGTGACACTAACCGGTACCGGCCTGAGCAACGTCACGGCCGTGGCAGTCTCCGGAGGCAACATCACCGTTAGCGCAGTGTCAGCAGTGAACGACACTACGGTGACGGCGACCTTCACCATCACGAATGCCGCTGCGTTCTCAGGCAGAAACGTGATTGTTACCGCCACGCCGGGAGGAATCAGCAACGCGGTAACGTTTACGGTTCAGCCCCGGCCGGTCCCGACGCTGACCTCCATCGCTCCCAACTCGGGCTTTAGAGGCAACGCCGTTCCTGTCACCCTAACCGGTACCGGCTTCACCGGTGCCACGGCCGTTACAGTCGCCGGAGGCGGCGTTACGGTTACTAACCGTACCGTGGTCAATGACACGACGATTACGGCGACCTTTGCCATCAACGCAGGGACGACGACCACCCCCAGGAACGTCACAGTCAACGCGCCCGGCGGAACCACCAACGCCTTGCAATTCACGGTAAGCAACCCGCCGTTGGCGACGCTGACTTCGATTACTCCTGGCACGGGTCATCGAAATACCAACTTTCCAGTGACCATAACCGGCACCAACTTCACGACCGCCGGAACCACGCTCACAGGATTAGGTAGTGGCCTCAGCGCAACCGGCGTGACCGTGGTGAACTCGACCACGATCACGGCAACCTTCCACATCACGGCTGCCGCCCCGCTCTCAACCAGGAGCATTGGCGTCACCACACCGGCGGGTAACAGCAGTAACACCACCCCGTTCGGAGTGATACCGTAACCGTTGGCAGAGTGAACGCTACAATTCAAGAGCTGGTCTGGGGGCGACCGAAACTGGTCGCCCCCTACCAGCAGCACCCAAGAGGCATGTCGAAAGTTACTAGTCGCCTGTTCGCCGAGTATTGAAGCAAGCAGGAGCAAAGAGTAAGATCGTATCTGTGATGTTTACCAGAGCAATACTAGGTTCGAAGGCAACGCTGCTGGCCGGATTCCTAGCCAGCGCCATCGTTTCGGCAGGGGCCCAGGCTGCTGGGTCGACGTCGCAATCTGCGCCCGCGAAATCGCCTGCTCCGCCGTCCGCCAAGTCGCGCGGGCCGGTGAAGCCCTACCGGTACCGAACCACTCGGCTCCCAAAGAGTGCGCAGGAATACTACGGATCGCTCTGGGGAGTTGACTCCCTTTCCGTGAAGTCGGTGGAATCTGGCGAAATCATTCGCTTCAACTACCGCATACTCGACCCAGCCAAAGCCAAGGTGCTGAACGACAAGAAGTCGGAACCTTCGCTGGCGGATCCACAGGCCGGAGTCAGCCTGGTCATTCCGTCGATGGAAAAGGTGGGTAAGCTGCGCCAAAGCAGCACTCCCGAAGCCGGCAAGGTCTACTGGATGGCTTTCTCAAACAAAGGCCGGAAGGTCAAGCCTGGGCACCGGGTTAGCATTGTGATTGGGACGTTCCGAGCCGATGGCCTCGTGGTCCAGTAAGATTCTTGCAGTTCTCCCCTATAAATAATGCATCCGAGAAGTATTAGGAGTGATCACCAATGTTCCGAAAAACGACGATAGTCGGCAGTTTGTTGGCATTAGCCATTTCCTTTGTCTTTGCTCAAAAAGCACCGTCCTCAGCGGCCACCCTCACTGCGGAGCAGGTCGTGGAGAAGAACGTAGCAGCCCGCGGCGGACTGTCGGCGTGGCGCGCCGTCCAGACTCTTTCGATGAGCGGCAAGACGCAAGCTGGCGGCAATGACCAGCGAGCCGCGGCCCTGCGGGTCCCGGGAGCTGTAGCCGAAGCTGCGGTGCCCAAGCAGCGTCCCGCGGAACAGGCCCAGCTTCCATTTCGCATTGAGCTCAAGCGCCCCCGCAAATCGCGTATGGAAGTGGATTTTCGCGGTCAGCCCGCAGTTCAGGTCTATGACGGGACCAACGGATGGAAGCTTCGCCCCTTCCTCAATCGGCATGAGGTCGAGCCCTACACTCCCGATCAGTTGAAAGAGGCATCGCGGCAGGACGACTTGGACGGTCCATTGGTGGATTACGCCGCCAAAGGGACCAAGATCGAGATGGAAGGCGTGGAGAAGGTTGAAGGCAAAGACAACTACCGCCTCAAACTAACTTTCAAGAACGGTGAATCCAAGAAGTTGTGGGTGAGTGCGCAGACGTTCCTTGAAACCAAGATTGAAGGCTCGCCCCGCCGCTTGGACGGAAAAATGCACACCGTCGAGGTCTACTATCGCGACTACAGGCCGGTGGATGGCCTCGTGATGCCGTATCTTACGGAGACGGTAACCCAAGGAGTCAAGCAGACGGAAAAGATAGAGATTGAGAAGATTGCGGTGAATCCGAAGCTGGAGGATGCCCGCTTCGCTAAGCTGCAATGATTAGGCAAAGTTTCATCAAGGCAAAGGTCGCATGACGTCGATGACAATGTTGAAGGCCTCCTGCGGCGCGTTCCTGCTTCTTGCTTTGGCATTGTCGCCCAAGCCCGCCATGGCGCAGGACAGCGAAACTGTCGCCCCTCCGCATCGTGCCTCGAGTCGTTACAAACGGCCGACGCTCGACGACCGGGTCGCCGTGTTGAGTAAGAATTTGGAGCTGACCGAGGTACAGCGGTCCGCGGTCAAAAAGATTCTGGAGCAACGGCAGCAACAGACAGTGCGCATCCGCGAATCAGAGGCGCCCGGAAACGTTCGCATCGAACAGTTCCGGGCCCTTCAGGAGAGAACGGTCGCGCAAATTCGCGCCGTACTCACCGACGAGCAGAAGAAGAAATATGATCCCCTGATCCCGCGAACAAGACCGGCGCCTTCGACGCCACAGCGCAGTGTCGAGGATTGGATCAAAGCCACAACTCCACACTAGAACACCTTGCCATCGGTCACGCGAAAAACGATTATTTAAAACACGAAACTATTCTAAGGATGAAGCATGAAGCGTAAAGCCACGAGTGTTCTAACGGCAATTGCACTGAGCTGCCTGCCAGCGGTTTGCCTTGCGCAGGACTTCTCCGCCGACGTCGTGTACGTTGCGCCTGGCAAGGCTGGCAAGACACCCGCTCCACCCCATGAACCCTCAAAGCTCTACGTGAGTGGCGGCAAAATGCGCCTGGAGACGCGTGGCCTTACTGGCACCATCCTGCTTGTGAATTACGAAGACCATAGCACCATCGCTTTGTTCCCAGCCCAGAAGGCATATCAGCCGCTGGCTTCCGCCCCCTCGGAATATTTCCACGTGCAGGACGCCGAGAATGCCTGCCCCGACTGGCAAAAAGCTTCTGCCTGGAAAATGACTTGTGAAAAGGTAGGCCATGAAGCGGTGGATGGACGCCAGACGGTGAAGTATCAGAACAAAGGCGCCTCGTTGGCCGCTTCCATCTCGACGGTGTGGATCGACCCAAACCTGAATTTTGTAGCCAAGTGGGAGGGAAAGGACACTGCTGCAGAGCTGCGGAATATTAACAAGGACGAAAAACTGTCTGCAGCCTTGTTTGAAATTCCGCAAGGATATGGGACGCTCAAGCCGAAGAAGAAAGGCCCCAAAGGGCCAGCTAAGTAGAACTCCGTCCTCCTAACACATTGTTAAAGGTTTCCTAAACCTAACTAAACAATGATGTTATTGTGAGAGAGCTCCGCCTCCGGAGCCCCGTCACAAATTTGCCGAAAATGTGCTAATCTTATGTCCAAGATGGTGGCTGAGTTTTTCAGCGCACTTCTCGATTTTTGGTGAATCCCCCTCATCACTGTGTAAGTTGACCTAACCAAAGGTCTTACCGCTCCTGTGGGCGGTAATAGACGACAGGCGCTGGCGGCATCGCAATTGCTCAGCTGGTGTGTCGTGGGGGAATCTCATGAATAAACCGGCAGCAGTCGGTTCCGTACTCGTCCTGGGCTTGGCTGCGTTCGTGGCGGGCCGATACACCAGCGGCCCCACTCCAGCCCAGCATTCTTCCGCCAAGCGCGTCCTTTATTACGTCGACCCGATGCACCCCGCTTATCGCTCCGACAAGCCGGGCGTCGCCCCTGACTGCGGCATGGCGCTCGAGCCCGTCTATGAAGGCGACGATCCTACGGCGAATCTGCAGCTCGCGCCAGGTGCGGTCGCCCTCAGTCCGGAAAAGCAGCAGATCATCGGCGCCCGCGTCGAGACCGTCGCCAAAAGCTCGGGCTTGCGCGCGATTCGTACCACGGGACGCGTCGAAGCAGACGATAACCGCGTCTATCGTCTCACCGCGGTCACCGACGGGCGCGTGCAATCCCTCGGCGACAACCCCCCCGGCACTCTCGTCAAGAAAGACGAAGTCCTCGCCACTTTCTACAGTAAGGAATTTCGCAATGCGGAACAGGCTTATCTGGGATCGCTGACCAGTGTCGAACGCTTGCGCAACACGGGTCGCGAACCCGACGAAAAAAACGGTGGCGACGCCAACCTGCGCATCAACGAGGAACAATTGCGCGCGCTTGGCATGGGCGATCCGCAAATCAAAGATTTGGCCCGCACCAAGCAGATTACCCGCGACATCGAAGTCACCTCACCCGTCGAGGGTGTCGTCCTCGAACGAAACATCTCGCGTGAACAGCGCTTCGAAGGTCACGTGGAACTCTACCGTATCGCAGATTTGAGTAAAGTTTGGATTCTGGCGGATCTGCTCGGGGAGGATGCCACGCTCGTGAGGCCCGGCGCGCGTGTGCGCGTGAACGTTCGCGAGTTGGGCAAGACCCTGTCGGCCACGGTCAGCAACGCCCCCCCTGCTTTCGATCCTGTGTCCCGCACTTTAAAAGTTCGCCTCGAAGCTGACAACCCAGGATTGACGCTGCGTCCCGACATGTTTGTCGACATCGAGTTTGACTCCAAGGCCCCAGCGGGTATCTCGCTTCCCGCCGATGCCGTCCTCGACAGCGGACTGCGCAAGATCGTCTACGTTGAAACTAGTGACGGCGTCTTTGAGCCGCGCACGGTCGACGTCGGCGAAGCCTTTGGCGGCCGAGTCGCGGTGAAGACTGGTCTCGCCGCGGGCGACCGCGTGGTCACTTCCGGCAACTTCATGATCGATTCCGAAAGCCGCATGCGCACGCCAGCGCCGCAAAGCGCCCAAGCCCCCGCGGATTCACATGCAGACGCGCCCGCGATGGCCAACGCTAAGAGTCACGCACCGGCTCACGACATGAAATCGATGGGGTCTATTCAAGAAGTTTCGTCAGGCGAATTCGTCGATCCAGCCTGCGGTATGTCCCTCTCTGCGGACGTGGCGAAGGCTGCCAAATATTCCGCCACTTACCACGGCCGCAAATTCGTGTTCTGTTCCGAGAATTGCAAGAAGAAGTTCGACGGCGATCCCGATAAGTACGCTGGCGAGAAACTCCAAACCGCCTCCTCCGGCCAGGCAGGCATCGGAGCCCCGTAGATTCGCTATGGGGGCCATAGACTAAATGTCCCATGGCCAAAGCTTCTCATCCCGACCATCGGGAGGATTTGAGGTTGGGCTCAAGATGGTTACAGCTTTTGGGCGGCGCAGGGCTTTAGCCATGCGTCTGAGGCTCTTAGAACTGCGGCTTTAGCCGCCGAGGTAAAGGGTAAGCAATCCATATGATCAACCGGGTCATCGACTTCTCAGCCCGCAACAGAGTCCTGGTCTTGGCCATCGTCCTTGCCGGATGCCTCTGGGGCATTTGGTCGATGACGCACCTCCCGCTCGACGCCACACCCGATCTCAGCGAAACTCAGGTCATCATCCTTTCCCGCTGGGACCGCAGCCCCGACATTATCGAAGACCAGATCACCTACCCGATCATCACCGCCATGACCGGCGCTCCCAAGGTTAAGACGGTGCGCGGCATCTCCGACTTCGGCTTCTCTTTCGTCTACGTAATCTTCGAAGAGGGAACTGATACTTATTGGGCCCGCTCGCGCACCATGGAGTACCTCTCCGGCGTCCGCGAACGCCTGCCCGAAGGCGCGAAAACCGAAATCGGCCCCGACGCCACCGGCCTGGGCTGGGTGTTCCAATACGTGCTCAAAGACGATTCCGGAAAACACACCCTCGCCGAGCTGCGTTCCTACCAGGACTGGTACCTCAAGTACTACTTGAAGGCCGTCCCGGGAGTCTCAGAGGTCGCGACGGTAGGCGGATTCACCCAGCAATATCAAGTCAACGTCGATCCCAACCGCCTTCGTTCCTATGGCATCCCCATCTCCCGCGTAGCCGAGGCCGTCCGCGGCAGCAACAACGAAACGGGCGCCCGCCTGCTCGAATTCGGGGGCGCGGAATACATGATCCGAGGCCGAGGCTACGTCCACTCCGCCAAAGACCTAGAAGATACCGTCCTCTCGTCCGAGAAGGGCACGCCCATCCGCATCAAAGACGTCGGCCAGGTGCAGCTCGGCCCCGACATCCGCCGCGGAGCCGCCGACCTCGACGGCGCTGGCGAAGCCGTTTCCGGCATCGTCATCATGCGCGAAGGCTCGAACGCCCTCGACGTCATCGACCGCGTCAAAGCCCGCCTCAAAGAAATCCAGCCGGGCCTGCCTTCCGGCGTCGCGGTCATGCCCGTCTACGACCGCTCCGACCTCATCCGCCGTTCCATTTCCAGCGCCCGAGTGACGGTCATCGAAGTCGTCGCCACCGTCGTCCTCATCATTCTGATCTTCCTCTGGCATTTCCCCAGCGCCGCCATCCCGGTCGTCACAATTCCTGTGGCCGTGCTGCTGGCCTTCATCCCGTTGCAATACGCCGGAGTCAGCATCAACATCATGTCCCTGGCGGGCATCGCCATTGCCTGTGGCGGATTAGTCGACGCCGCCATTGTCGTTGTCGAACAGACCCACAAAAAGCTCGAGATGGCTGAGCGCTCCGGACAGCCATTCCAATACGACCAGGTAATCCTGCAAGCCGTAAAAGAAGTCGGCGGTCCCACGTTCTTCGCGCTCTTAGTTATTGCAGTGGCGTTCCTGCCAGTCCTCGTGTTGGAAGGTCCGGAAGGGAAGCTCTTCAAGCCTCTCGCCTATACCAAGAACTTCGCGATGCTGGGCGCCGCGGTATTAGCCATTACGCTCGACCCGGTTCTCCGCTTGCTGCTCGTCCAGCGACAAAATGTTAAGGTCGCATCTAGCTGGCTCAGCCGCACCTGGCACTCTCTCCTCGGCGGACGCATCCGCTCCGAGGAAGACCACCCCATCACCGGCCCGCTCATCCGCTTCTACGATCCGGTAGTTCGCTGGACCCTGCGCCGCAAAACCCAAGTCATCGCCGCAGCCGTCCTCATCGTCGTCCTCACGCTGCCGTTAATGTGGAAGCTCGGCTCCGAATTCATGCCCCCACTCGACGAAGGCGCCATCCTCTACATGCCGACCACCATGCCCGGCATCTCCATCGCCGAATCGCAAAAGCTCCTCCACACCACCGACGCCATCCTTAAAAGCTTCCCCGAAGTTGACCACGTCCTCGGCAAAACCGGCCGCGCTGACACCGCCACCGATCCCGCTCCGCTTTCCATGCTCGAAACGGTCATCGTCCTCAAGCCGCAGTCCGAGTGGCGACCCAAGCAAGTCTGGTATTCCTCCTGGGCTCCCTCGTTCCTTAAGCCCGTCCTGCGCCGCATTACCCCCGACCACGTCTCTACCGAAGAACTCACCCAGCAAATGGATGCGGCCCTCAAAATTCCCGGCCTTTCCAACGCCTGGACGATGCCCATCCGCGGCCGCACGCAAATGCTCACCACAGGCATCCGCACCCCCGTAGGTCTCAAAATTCAAGGCGCAGACCTGGCCCAGATCCAGGAAGTCGGCCGCCAAGTCGAAGCCGACCTCCGCGGCGTTTCCGGAACCCGCAACGTCTTTTCCGAACGGTCCAACGACGGCTACTTTCTTGATGTAGTTTGGGATCGCGAGGCCCTCGCCCGCTACAACCTCTCGCTAGAGGCCGCGCAGGACGCCCTCTCCACCGCAGTGGGCGGCGAAAACGTCAGCACAGTAATCGCCGGGCAAGAGCGCTATCCCATTAACGTCCGTTACCTCCGCGACTTCCGCTCCGATCTCGACGCCCTGGGCCGCGTCCTGATCCCAGTCACCGGCGACACGCAAGTCGCCCTCTCAGAATTAGCAAAGCTCCGCACCCTGAACGGCCCAGCCATGATCCGTAACGAGAACGGACTGCTCACGGGCTACGTCTTCGTCGACATCGGCGACTTAGCTCCGGGCAGCTATGTCGACCAAGCGAGGCGCCAACTCGACTCCCAACTCCATCTTCCCGCAGGCTATAGCCTCCAGTGGAGCGGCGAATACGAATCCATGCAGCGCGTTCACGACCGCCTCTTGATCGTGGTCCCGCTTACCATCGCCATCATTCTCCTGCTGCTTTACGCCAACACCCAATCGTTCGTCAAAACAATGATCGTAGTCCTGGCCGTCCCGTTCTCCGCCGTCGGCGCACTGTGGATGGTCTACGCGCTCGGCTACAATCTCAGCATCGCCGTCTGGGTCGGCGTAATCGCCCTGCTGGGCGTCGATGCCGAAACCGGCGTCTTCATGCTCCTCTACCTCGACCTGGCCTACGAAAGAGCCCGTCGACGCTTCGGGGTTCTTTCCGCAGAACAATTGGAAGAAGCCATCGTCGAAGGCGCAGCCAAACGCATCCGCCCGAAATTCATGACCTTCGCCACCATGTGCTTCGGCCTGATCCCGGTCCTTTGGTCCACCGGCAGCGGCTCAGAAATCATGAAGCGCGTGGCCGCCCCAATGGTCGGCGGCATCCTAACCTCCTTCGCCCTCGAACTCCTCGTCTACCCAGCCATCTACGCAGTTTGGCGCCAACGTACCCTCGAGAATCCAGACGCAACCCCCACTCCCACGGATCACAATTCCACCCACGCAATCCGGGTGCCCCTCTCCTTCTCCCGGTAGTTTAGGATTCCTCGGCCGCGCCTATAATATCGGGCACCGGAGGAGGGAAAATGGTCCGAGCGAGAATCTTTGCGGCGATCCTCCGGACAGGGCGATTCCCAACTAGGCGATGGCGCAACTAGGGTCGTCGGTTAGGGCAGCCTCAGGCCGCCCAGCGAATCGCAAGCCGCGAAACCATCTCGAAGTAGGTCGGGTTCCCAATCAAACACTCTTTTCGCTTGGGCGGCGTATGTCGTAAGTCGACCAGCGAGTCCCAAACCTCTAAGAATGTGCTTTGAGCCCAGCGTTATGCCGATTCACCGCAATCACTGCCCAAAACATCGACAGAATCACAGAAAGCGACCACATCCCGTCCATCACAGAACTATGGTCTAACACCGCGAAAGGGTGGCTAGCGGATCCGAAAGGTAACGCCCCGATCGCGCTCAAACCCACAGGAACTCCGACCAGGAACACCAACATCGCCAGAGCCCCCTTCTTGGTGGAATAAAACAACCCCAACGGCCCAAAAAGAAAGGTCAGAATCAAAGCCACAACATAGCCCTTCGGACGAGGCCGGATCGGCCCGGCGACTCCCACAGACCCTCCGCCGTAGCTAACCGCACCCGCCGCCGGCGCGCCGTAGTAAGGAGTATGCGGAACATAGGTCGGCGGCGCAACGTATTCCGGCATCGGCGGCGGAACATAGGCCGGAGTCGGATTCGGCGTAACCTCATTCGGACCAGTCTGAGGCCCGTGCGGCCCCCAAGGATAGTTGCCCATAAGACCTCCTGTTCGGGATCGTATTCGGAAGCCCGGTGTCGCGACCATACAACTTTTGTGCCCTGTCGTTTACCCCATGCGAGCCCTCTTTTGCCTTGAGCGGCGCTTTCCCGAGCTGACCGCCAGTGTATTGTTGGAGTTCTATTTTAAGAAAGCCTTGGAAACATCCTCAACCGAGTCATTCCGAGCGCAGCGAACTTGCTGGCTTTTCTCGCAGGCTTCCAGCAAGGCACAATATCGCTCCGCTCAATACCAGAGTATCTGCCGGGACATTCAGTCCTTTTCCTATGTCGGAAGGGAACTGGAGCATGTACGGGACACAAAAAAGAATCACGGTGAAAAGAACAAACAACCCGGCCCATTTGGCCGCCAAATGTGCTTTCTTGTTGAGGAGGATGCAGACGCCAGCAACTATGTAGACCACACTTGTCAGATACCCCCAGAGCGAATGGGCTGGAATGAAATTCGGCGTCAACTGCTCGAGGGGAACCCCGGGAAGGAGTTTGGGGTGAAGAAGGTAGGCCACGCCAAAGAAACTTAAAGCAATTCCAAGAACATTGCGCGCGATGATGATGAGCCAATGCGTGCCCTTCGCCCTCCATTCTTGTGTATGCCTTGCAGCAAACGACAAGGCGCCCCAGCTGAAGGAAAATTCCCTCACGCATAGCGACCAGATCATCCGGCTGTGAGGTTCGGCCGCTACTGCGGGGATGTTCATGAGTGCCTCAAAACAGAGAAGCATGACTCCAAAAAGTCCAGCCGACAACCAAGCGTACTTCTGGAACACGATGCTCAAGCCCCCCAGAAGGAGACACGTTCCCACGAAATAAACCCAGAAGGTATGGGCCGGAATCCAGGCGGGTATGATCTGGCCTATCGCCACGGGAAAAAAGTAGTGGTCCAAGCCGAACAAAACCATGGGCACGCCGATGAACACAGGACCACAAAGGAGGACTTCATCCAGCCAGTTCGCCTGCGGCGGGGCCTTCTTAATCGCCAGGCTCACACCGACAACCAGCAGCAGAACCGCAGTTACATAAGGTAGTACCGGATTCCATGAGAACCAGGCGGGCAGAGCCAACAAGACCGCGGGCGAAAACTGTAGAAACTCGAGCCCACGTGTCGCTGCCAGATGTGGAAGCTGAATCGTGCTACAGCAAAGTGTTCCAATCATTCGGCTGCACCCGGGTGTGGCATGGCCATCGATTGTACGGAAGTCCACCCTTGACTTGAAGGGGTCTGGGACGAACGGCTATCCGCACCTCAAGCTTGTCATCCAGAGCGCATCGGGGGGATGACTGAACGACTGAATGACTGAACGACATACTCTGCGAAGAGTGCCCCCCTCCCCCTCCCCCCGGTCTAATGGAATCAACGAGATACGTTGGGTAGTGGGCCCAAATCTTTGAGTTTAAAGGACTTATAGGCAAAATCTTGAAAGCAAAGGCGTTAGCTCTGCAAGATCATTTTCGCGTTCTCTAAGCCACTATAGGTATGGTGGAGTCGGTGTCGCGCTAAGTCAACGAATAAGTGGGGAATCTGTTTTAGCCGGTGAGGGAAGTCTTGGTTTTCCTCCCCTGCTAGAATCCAGACTCGCAAAGAGTCGCCATGTCCGAAATCCAGGTCTTTGATCCCGCTCTCGGCTTCGCGCCCATCACTGACGCACTCGAACTCACCGACGCCACGCTAGCCCATCGCGCGAACCGCTGGTGGCTCTACCTAGCCGGACAGCGCACGACCGACTCCGGCGTCCATCTCTTCAGCGCCTCGCTCCCCGAAGGCGCACCACTCGCCGCCACCGGCTGGACGCTCACGCCCGATCCACAAGATCCCACCCGCATCGCCCTCCTCGCTCCGCAGGAAAATAGCAAGAAGTGGGACCTCCAGGGAGGTCGCCACTGTCCCTCGTATATCAAGGGCTGGGACCCGCACCGCCGCCAGTGGGTCGAACGCATCTACTACGCCGGCTCCGCCGAGCAGCTCTGGGGACCCTACACCATCGGCTTTCTAGAATGGAACGGCAACGCCTGGGCTGATCAAGTCTCACCCGTCTTCACCGCCAACGAACCCTGGGAGCGCGGCAGCGTCTACGAACCCAACCTCCTCTATCACGATGGCAAATGGAAACTCTGGTACGTCGCCGGCTCCAATCAGGACGACTACCTCGTCCACGGCTACTCCGAAAGCGAAGACGGCGCCACCGATTG
>Ga0137403_10006693_pt1 | contig 13156 bp, 10 predicted proteins | sample CZOMad2_1_16fung_FD_122057 | JGI IMG/M metagenome (GOLD analysis project Ga0137403, IMG submission 122057) | Vadose zone soil fungal communities from Angelo Coast Range Reserve, California, USA - CZOMad2_1_16fungal (Hybrid Assembly) | ecosystem: Environmental > Terrestrial > Soil > Vadose zone... | reverse complement strand
ATGATCTGTCGACAAAATAAATTCGCCCGTTCGCAAATTGGCTTTTTCGGGGTTGCTGGCGATATATGCGCGATAATTCGCCAGTGCGCTCCAATCGCGCACGATTCGGTCATGGCTTTCTTCCATCCACACATTGGCCTGGTGTTTAAACGACTCCTTGATGGCGTGCGCGGAAAAGCTTTTCCATGAGTGAAGTATGGAAGTAAGGGAATGGCCCATCTTTGGCTGCACCAGCACATGCACGTGATTCGGCATCACCACAAAGGCATCGAGCCAGTAACGTTCGCCCTGAAAGCGGCTCAGGGCATCAGCTACGATTTCTGCCGCCCGTTCGTCGCGCAGCACGCATTCGCCGTGGCCTTCATCCAGCCATTTTTCCGGACCTTCGATAAAGCGCGTTTCGTATTCGCGGGCGATTTTGTAATCCCACGGCTGAGGATGGAATTTGAGCCAATTCCGTAAGTGATCCCGCCATTCGTTAAGCAACGAGTTCGACACCGAATCGGCCAGTCGGAAAGTAACGAAGTACGTTGCACCTTCCTGCTCCCAGTGCGGCAAATGACGGCGCGTCATTTTGATCGGCGATTGTTCATCGAAGGGGCGGAAAACAGGCATCTCACGTGTTGGGGCAGACGGGCTTCTGGCCTGCCGGTTGGCTGCTCCTTCGTCAGCAGCCGGGGCGGCCGCTTGCCGTGACAGCCGGAGGCGGCTGTCTTCCTCCACAATCTGCTGCACATTTCTCAAAAACCACCTGTCGATTTTCGTTAATTCAAAGACTTCATCGATTGGTATTCCTTCTTGAAACGCCTGGGCTAGATAAAAAATCCGTTCCGCGTTGGGAATCGCCAGCTTCAAGCGCAACGTCTCAGAATCCACATCTTTATTTGCGCCATCGCCGCATAAGCCGAAGCGCTTGATCTCCAGACTGCGAAGCGCTTTTTGCAAGGCTTCCTTAAACGTCCGTCCGATAGCCATCGCTTCGCCGACGCTTTTCATTCGCGTCGTAAGCGTCGCTTCTGCCTGCGGAAACTTTTCGAACGTAAAGCGCGGTACCTTCACCACGCAGTAATCGATGGTCGGCTCAAAGCATGCCGGCGTTTCGCGTGTGATATCATTTTTGATTTCATCCAGCGTGTAACCGATTGCGAGCTTTGCCGCGATTTTCGCAATCGGAAATCCCGTTGCCTTCGACGCCAGCGCGCTGGAACGCGAGACGCGCGGGTTCATTTCAATTACGACCATCCGGCCGTTGTCAGGATTCACCGCAAACTGAATGTTCGAACCGCCGGTCTCCACACCGATCTCGCGAATGACCGCGAACGCAGCATCGCGCATGATCTGATATTCCTTGTCGGTAAGTGTTTGCGCCGGTGCAACGGTGATGGAGTCGCCGGTGTGAACGCCCATGGGATCGAAATTTTCGATGGAGCAGATGATCACCACGTTGTCTTTGTGATCGCGCATCACCTCCAGCTCGAACTCCTTCCAGCCGAGGACAGACTCTTCGATCAAGACTTCGTGTACCGGTGAGATGCTGAGACCCGCCTGGACAACGTCTTTGAAATCTTCCGGCCCGAAGGCAAAATTGCCCCCGCTGCCGCCAAGCGTGCGCGAGGCGCGGATGATCACCGGAAAATTAAGCCGCTTCTGAATGCGCATGGCGTCGCGCATGCTGCGCGCGTATCCGCTGCGAGGAAGGTCCAAGCCGGCTTTGCGCATGGCCTCTTTAAAAAGATCCCGATCTTCCGCCTTCTTGATCGACTCCAGTTTCGCGCCAATCATCTCGACGCCGTAGCGATCGAGAATGCCACGCTCCGCCAAGTCGATGGCAAGGTTGAGCGCCGTTTGCCCGCCAAGTGTCGGCAGCAATACATCGGGGCGTTCCTTCTGAATAATCTTCTCGACAATATCCGTCGTAATCGGCTCGATGTAGGTTCGATCGGCGAAATCAGGGTCGGTCATGATCGTCGCTGGATTAGAATTGACCAGAACGACTCGATAACCCTCTTCTTTGAGCGCTTTTAATGCCTGAGTTCCCGAGTAATCGAACTCGCAGGCCTGGCCGATGATGATTGGGCCGGAACCGATGAGGAGAATCGATTTGATGTCAGTCCGCTTGGGCATGGGTTGCTGTTACACGCGGTGCTTAGCCATCAAATCCATGAAGCGACGAAACAGATAATTCGCGTCATGGGGGCCCGGCGAAGATTCGGGATGATACTGCACGGAAAAAATGGGCAGCTCTCGGTGCGCTAAACCCTCCACCGTGTTGTCATTGAGATTGAGATGCGTCACCTGCGCCGCGCCCTTGAGAGAATCGGCGTCCACCGCGAAGCCGTGGTTCTGTGCCGTGATCTCTACTTTTCGCGTCGTCAGGTCCATCACGGGCTGATTGCCACCATGGTGACCAAACTTGAGTTTATAAGTCTTGCCGCCCAAGGCGAGCCCCATGATCTGGTGACCGAGGCATATGCCGAAAATCGGTTTCTTGCCGATCAACTTCTGGACGTTCTCTTTAGCATAGGGAACGGCATCGGGATCGCCGGGGCCGTTGGAAAGAAAAATGCCGTCGGGATTCAGGGCCAATACGTCTTGGGCAGGCATCGCCGCCGGAACTACTTTCACGCGACACCCCGCCTCGGCTAGGTTGCGCAGAATGTTGAACTTGATGCCGTAGTCGTAGGCCACAACGGAAAAAACCGGAGCGCGGAATGAACCCGCTTTTTTGCCCTTCCCTTTCGTTACCGCTGCGCTTACTTCGCGCTTCTTGTAACCCTCTCCCAGATCCCACATCCCTTCGTTCCAATCGTAAGGTTCCGCGCAGGTCACGTTGCGCACCAGATCCCGTCCGACCAGCCCGGGTGAAGCTTTTGCTTTGACAACCAGCACGCTCGGATCACTATCGAACGTGGAAATGATCGCCTCTTGGGAGCCGTGATCGCGCAGGTGACGCACCAAGGAGCGCGTGTCGATCCCCTCGATACCCACGATTCCGTGGCGCTTCATGTATTCATGGAGCGGCTCGTTAGAGCGCCAGTTGCTGGGTTGGAACGTATACTCTTTAACGATAAACCCTTTCATGAACGGTTGCCTGGATTCGATATCCTCGGCATTCACGCCGACGTTACCGATCTGCGGATACGTCATCGCAACGAGTTGACCTTCGTAAGAAGGGTCCGTGAGAATCTCCTGGTAGCCGGTCATGCTGGTATTGAAAACCACCTCGCCCATCGCCTCGCCTTCGGCCCCAAAAGAAAGCCCGTGGTAATACCGGCCATCGGCGAGCGCGAGGATGGCGGTTTTCCTTGTCATCAAGCTTTCCATTCTACCGTCTCAGTCGGGCTGATGATCGAATAGATCACGACCCTATCCTTTTCGTCGTGCTCCGCCTCACGCAATTTCACTCGCACCCGCTCTCGTTCCGAGCTCGGGATGTTCTTGCCGACATAATTCGGTCGCACCGGCACCTCTCTGTGGCCGCGGTCGATCAACACAGCCAGGCGCACCGATTGTGGTCGGCCCGACCTGAAAATAATCGTGAGCGCGTTCTTGATGGTTCTCCCCGTGTAGATGACATCGTCAACCAAAATGATCGTCCGATCCCTTAGGTTCATCGGACCAGCTTCGGGATCGTTGGGCGAAAGCCTTCGAAGCTCGTCCCCGGAACCGTAAATTTCGATCTCGCCGACTTCCGGTTTACGCTTCTGTTGGTGCTCCAACTCCGCGGCAATCCGTTGCGCGAGCAAGGAGCCCTTGGTACGAATCCCGAGTATGAGCAGTCGATCGAGATCGTTGTGATCCCGGCCAATCTGCCGGCCCATTTCTTCTACCGCTGATTGGATTTCGTGCTCATCCATGACGGTTCTCTGCGGACCGCTCTTATACGGTTCGTACCCGAGTTCTTCTGCTTCTTTGATTGAATTGAAGATCGTCAGCTCTTTTTTCTTTAACCATTCCTTGACCGTGTCGGCCAACCCAGTGTCGTAGGCGCAATAACGCTTGGACTTCACATGGCCGACGAGCAGCACCCTGAAACGATGATCGCAATAAATGCAGCGCAGGATCAGGGCCCCGCCGGCCCCGGAGAAAAGAATATCAAATCGCCTGCGCGTGGAGCTGGGTTCCGTTAGCGTGATGCAATTTATGTTGGCGCATTGCGGGCCCAAACGTTCGGGGCTCTCATAGCGGCCCCTGCTTCTTTTGCCTGAAAGCGATTTGCTTTCGCGCTGGTCAAAGAGAAATTTCAGCAGCGCCATTCGTACCGGCACACCGTAGGCCGCTTGTTTAAAGTAGATCCCCCTGCGGTCTTTATCGACCTCCGGGGAAAGCTCATCCACCCGGGGGAGCGGATGCATGACGACCGTATCCTTGAACCGTTGTTCGCGAAGAAAGCCGGCACCGATGGTCGGATAGCTGCCGCCGGTTGTCCCGTCCTTCATACGCTCCTTTTGCTTGCGCGTCATGTAAAACGCGTCATAGCGCAACCCCGAGACCATTGAGCTCAACTGGCTCTGAACGGCTAAATCGACGTCAGTAAAAAGCGCCAACTGATGAGGCTGCTTGGGCGTCAAATAAAGGGCGTCGGTCTCGGTCACAACGGCACTGAGATCGTCGGAGGCTACCGGCGCTAATGAATAGCCGTATTCCCTCTCCAAGCGTTCGAGCACGTATGGCGGCAGTTCCATGCCGTTGGCCGCAAGCGTCACTATATTCGCCTCGAAGCGAGCGAGCGCGCAGACAAGCGAATGAATCGTTCTGCCATTTTTAAGATCCCCGCAGATGACGACCGTTAAACCCTTCAGTTCGCCTTTTTCCTTTTTCAAAGTGTACAGATCGCAGAGAGTCTGCGTCGGGTGCTCGTGGGCGCCGTCTCCTGCATTGATCACGGGAACATCGGCATACTCGGCCATTGCTTGAACGGCGCCGTCCCAGTAATGGCGTACCACCAGCACGTCAGCGTAACTGGCAACGACCCGGGCGGTGTCGGCAACCGTTTCACCTTTGGCGGTCGACGAAGCTCTCATATCCGAACAGCTGATAACCGAGCCGCCAAGGCGTTGCATGGCTGACTCGAAGGAAAGGCGCGTACGGGTGCTGGGTTCGTAAAAGAGCGTAGCCATAATCCGCCCATCCGCCACTTTGTCACTCCTGAGCTTATGCGCGGCATCCGCCAAATCGAAGATCTGCTCGATCTCGTCATTACTCAGATCAGCAATCGATATCAGGTTCCGCCGGGACATAGTTTTGATCACTTATACCGGGGATTTTGTCTGCCAGGGAACCAAGGCAACTTGATCGATCCCATCAGATTCTTCAAGCATCACATTAATTCTTTCATCTTCACCGGCCTCGATATTCTTGCCCACAATATCCGCCCGAATAGGCAGCTCCCGGGCGCCACGATCTATCAGCACAGCAACCAGGATCCGCTTCGGCTGTCCAAGTCGACCCACAGCTTCCATGGCTGCGCGGATCGTGCGGCCACGAAAGATCACGTCGTCTACCAGCACAACCGTTTTATCGTCCACAGCGACCGGAACCTCAAAAGGAATGGCGGCGGCCGAGCTTAAGTCCTGTGCTCGGTCATCTCGATATTGACTAATGTCGATGACGCCAACGGGAGGGATCGTCTTGGCAACTGCTTCGATCCTTCGAGCCATGCGCCGAGCCAGATGCACGCCGCGGGACCGAATGCCGATGAGCACCAACTCGTTTGGGTTCGTTGTTTTCTCCACGACCTCATGGGCCATCCGGCTGAGGGCTCTACCAAGTTCCTCTTGCCCTAACAGAATCTGCTTCTCTTGGCTCATAATCAAAAAAAAGACCCCCTCGGGGATCCGAGAGGGTCTAATCGAATAGCGTCTATTAAAGTTACTTTCGTCATACAACCTTTTCCGATCTCACAGGATCGAGTTAAAAGGAATAATGTTTTGTAGCGCGGCCTCGATTGAAAGTCAATCGAGATTTACACGGGCAATTCGATAATTGCAGCGTTCACTTGGTTGTCTTCGATGAATAGTTTTCCAACCGCGATGGGCAGTTTGAATCGTCTCGGTCCCGCACTTCCGGGATTCACGAAGAGAACTCCGTCGCGTGTCGAGACCGACGGCTTGTGGGAATGGCCGCTGACGACGACTTGATAGTCGCGTGCAACTGGGTCGCAACCCAGCTCGTTAACGTCGTGAATGACAAACAATCTGGTGTTACCGGACTTCACCAACTTGGTTTCCGGAAAACGGTGGGCCCAACCTCCGATGTCGTTATTGCCTTTAATGGCCAGGACTGGAGCGATGTCTTGCAGCGCGTCAATGACCTCCCGCTTGCCGATGTCGCCGGCGTGGATGATGAGATCCACGCCCTGCAGCGCCTCTAGGGCCTCTGGTCTAATCAGACCGTGGGTATCGGAAATGAGGCCGATCACATGGAGATCCGCCTGCCTTTTCGTTCGTGTACGAGACAACATACAATTCGCTAAGGAATTATTGCCTTGATTTGAGTTTTACGGTGATCCTATACTGCCTTCGACAAGCAAGGAGGTACTATGTTCCCTCACCTCAAGGGTTTCAACCTTCAACAGTGGATCGATGAAAACCGCGGCAACTGGGGCCAGCGCAGAGTCATCTGGGAGGATTCTGACTTCATCGCCTTTGTTACCCGGGGTCCTAACCGGCGTAAAGATTTTCACATCAACCCCGGCGATGAAATCTTCTACCAACTCGAAGGCGAACTCAATCTCCACTACCTTGGGAAAGATGGCAAAGCGGATCTCGCTCTCTTAAAAGCAGGCGACCTGTTTCTTTTACCGGCCAATGTTCCCCACTCGCCGCGGCGTGCCGATGGCTCATGGACCTTCGTTGTCGAGAGAACACGCCGGCCGGAGGAGCAAGACCGTTTTGTCTGGATTTGCGAAGAATGCGGCAATACGTTGCACGAGACCACCGTCCGTTTCGACGAGCCCTCCGACGCGGTTGCCACAGCGACAGCTGCCATGAAGGCCGACCCCAGGCTGGCCACCTGTGGCCGCTGCCGCGCAGTTTTGGCTTTGTGAATATAAGGAAAAAAACTCAGGCCAATTCGCGCGCCTGCTGTTTTGCCTGAATTGCCCGCCACACATTAGGTGGCGTCAACGGAAGGGTTTGAATTCTTACTCCAATCGCTCTCGACACGGCATTGGCCACGGCTGACGCCACCGGAAGCAGCCCGCCCTCGCCGAGCCCTTTCGAACCGAACGGGCCCGGGCCGTTGCCGTTTTCGATCAATATTGTGTGCAAGTGTTCGGGTAGATCTTGGAATGTAGGCACCCGGTAATCAACGAGATTAGGATTCAATAACTGGCCGTCTTCGTAGACCATCTCTTCCATCAAGGTGTGACCGATGCCGAACATCAGCGCGCCTTCGTCCTGGCCGATGCATTGTTCCGGATTGATTGCCTTCCCGGCATCCGCGGCGGAAATATAGTTGAGCAAGCGAATCACTCCCGTTTCAGGATCCACCTCGACCTCCACGGCTCCCCAACCTACCTCCCAAAAAGTTGTCGTCGACCCCAAGATTGCCTTCGTGCTTCGCTTATCCTTGTAAAGTCCTTTCCCGATGATTTCTCCGGCCTTACTGCCAAAGAAATCTACAATTACTTTACCATAAGGAATGCCTTCGCCCTCGCCTAAATGAACTTTTCCTTCGTGGAGCACGAGGTGATCAACTTTTTGTTTCAGCACTTTGGCGGCGCACTGCAGCAATTGCTTTTTTGCATCTTGCGCCGCTCTTTGCACCGCCGTTCCCATGACCACCATCGAGCTGCTCGCGCTGGTGGAAATATCGTAGGGTGTCACGTCGGTATCAAGCTGCGCCACGGTAATCTGATCCAGGCTCATTGAAAGCTCTTCCGCCGCCACCTGGCTCAGCGCGGTCCGCGGTCCCTGCCCGATTTCTACGGTGCCGGTTAGAAGAACCACGCTGCCGTCGGAGGACATCTTCACTGTCGCGCCAGCGACTTTATAGGTTCCGCCGGCATCCTTCATGCAACAGCTGAGGCCCTTGGCCCGGTTCGGCTCGGTGGTCTTGTTTTTCCATTGAATGGCGTCGGCCACTTTGAGGAGGCCTTCTTGGAGGTCGCAATCGACCGGTGTATCTCCGGCGGTGTAGAGTTCGCCCTTCTTGAGCAAATTCTTCAAGCGCATATCCAATGGATCAATGCCGAGCCGGTCGGCGATCATATCCATTTGAGATTCATAGGCCCAGGTAACCTGCAGCGCGCCAAACCCGCGGAAGGCACCCGCTGGAACGGTATTGGTGTAAACGCCATGGGCTTCGACTTTGGCGTAGGTTATTTTGTACGGCCCCAATGAACGATACCCCGCTTTTTGCGTGACGCGTGGTCCGGCATCGGCGTATGCCCCGGTGTCGAGATAGATCTGACATTCCCTGGCCACTAATGAGCCGTCTTTTTTGACGCCGGTCTTGATCATCACCCGCGCGGGGTGGCGAGTTACCGTTTTGAAGCTTTCATTGACGGAAAACGAGAGCTTTACCGGCCGGCGCGTCTTCCAGGACAAGGCCGCCGCAATGGGCTCGCCTTTAACGTAAAGCTTGCCACCGTAACCGCCGCCGACGTAAGGAACGATGACACGGACCCGGCTAAGCGGCAGGCGGAAAATTCCCGACAGGTGATCACGTAACGTAAAAGGATCTTGGCATGAAGACCACATCGTGAGTTTATCGCCATCGTAGTAGGCGATGTTGATGTGCGCTTCCAGCGAGTAGTGTTGGACCTTTTGAAAGCGAAAGGTGTCTTCGAAAACGAAATCCGATGCCCTGAAGCCCTTATCGATATCGCCCCGACTGAAGCCGAGGTAATAACAAATATTCGTCCCTTGGAATCTTTCCGGCGCGCCATAAACCGAGCCGCGCAATTCCGCGCGTGCCACGTCGCCCTCGTGAACCTGGATAGCACCGGGTGCTGTCGCTTCTTCAATATTTGTAACCTTGGGCAACTCTTCGTACTCGACTTCGATGAGGTCCAAGGCGTGCTCCGCCAGTGCTGGATCTTCTGCAAGCACGGCCGCCACAGGATCGCCGACATATCTCACTTTCTCCACGGCCACGATCGATTGATCTTTGTAAGTTGCGCCGTATTTGTAGGCGAACTCCTTGATATCGTCGCGGGTAAGCGTGGCGATGACGCCGGTTAGCTCCTTCGCCTTCGACGCATCGACTTTGATGAGGCGAGCATGGGGAACCGGGCTCCGGAGGATCTTGGCATAGGCCATCCCTGGGAGTTGAATGTCGCCCGTGTAAACCGCCCTACCGGTGACCTTTTCCATACCGTCCACCCGGTGCGCATTTTTCCCGGCAACGTTATAACTCTGCGTCGTTTTCATCAATGGAACCTCAGATGCGGACGCCGCGGCGCCTTTAGCGCCGTGGCTGATGGCGCTACTTCCGAATCTTCGGACTGTCTTTTTCGGGAAAATATAGATTGCAGTACGGACAATGAAAATCCATTCCGGAACCCAACATATGCGGATTGACGACAAAGATTTTCTTGCACGTTGGACATGTAACTTCAACCGCCTGACCCATCGCTTACCTCACAATCATTCTAGATTTTAAAAATATCAATTAACCGCAGAGAACTTTAACCGCAAAGAACACATAGAACACGAAACCGGACTTTGTGACCTTTGTATTACTATAGGTCAAAATTTGCGCCGCTCACAGCGGAGCGAACCCTACAAAGTCTCTTCCCTCTGCGTCCTTTGCGCTCTCTCCGGTAAAATTCTTCTCTTCTCTCTTTTGGTTGCGGCTCCGCCGCGCTAGGCTCTATGTGGTTGATCTGTTTTCTTCCTTTTTCGCGCTTACGCCCAGTAAGTAGTTCGGTCCGTTGGAATATGTTGCAGAACCTCTCCGGGAACATAGTCTTCCAATTTGATGCGCGCCATCGCCTCATCTGGGCACTTGGACACCGGCGAGAACGGGCGATCCAACGGTTTCGTCGCGTCGACGATCATGCCGGAGGTCTTGATCTCATCCATCAACGACGGATCCAGGAAGTTGCCACGGAACAGCGGCTGCAAGATGGAAACCTGGAGGTGCGGCTGGACGCGCGTCGCGATCGCCCACAAGATATCCGTTGGGTTGAACACGTCAATGTCATCGTCGAAAACGAACACGTTCTTAGTGTGATCGAAAGTCAGCGCAGCGGCCGCGGCACGGCCAGGATCGCCTTCCGACATCTTCTTCATGGAGATAAAAACATTGTAGTGCGCGTGACGGCCTTGCTTACAGACAGCCGTGACACCGGGAACGGCCTCGCGGCACCGGCGGAGGTAGGCTCCTTCGCGCGGGAGATCCATCCAAGGCTTATCGCCTTCCGGCGTAATCACCGATTGATACATAGCGCCGTTGCGATAATTGATCGCTCTGACCTGGTACTCGGCACAAGTGGTATAGCGCTGGGGTCCAAGATAACCCGGAGCCTCACCGAACGGACCTTCGACAACGCGTTTGTTCGGGATCAACACTCCCTCTATGACGATCTCCGCGTCGGCCGGAATCAAAAGATCCTCGCCGAAGGTTTCCGACGGTGTTAAGCGTAGCGGTTCGCCCAGATAACCGCCGATGACGTCGTACTCACTCACTTCGAACGGGCCGCTGTAACAAGCACCCATGTGGAATGCCGGATGGTGGCCGAGAACAGTCGCGACGGGCATTTCTTCGTTGCGCGACTCATAATCGCGGTAGATCTTCCACAGGTGGCGCGGCGAGGCATAAAGCGCGGTGGTGTTCTTCGATTTCACCTCCATCCGGTGATACGAACAGTTATAGATCCCGCTTTTCTTGTCCTTGGTCACAGTCGATAAAACGATATAGGGCCCCCCGTCCATTTCGTGATGGCGCATAATGGGGACTTCATAGAGGTCCACGTCTTTGCCAGCCATGACGTTTTCCTTAACCGGGGCACTCTTCTTGTCAACGATGGTAGGCGGAATTCGATGCTCTTCCATTTCCAGGCACTTTTCGGCCATTTCGGGACGCGTTGAGGTCCTCGGCATTCCCAAAGCAATCTGTGCCTTCCCCTGCGAGATTTCGCAGTTCATCGTCAGCTTGATTGGCCCTACTTTGCCGTTAAGATTCAACGGTTTGTCGAAGATGATAATCGGAAACTTCTTCTGCGCACCAAGATGTTTAATGATCGCAGTGACATCATAATTCGCCGGATTTACCTCTTTGGTGATGTGAATCACCTCACCGGGGAGCTCCCGTTGGCAATTTTCAATAAAGGTCCTCAAACTCTTAGGCATGCATTCCTCCCAGTAAAATTATGAAAAAGTTTATGCAAAAAGATTTATCCAAAGCTCCCAATTTTGTCAATCGAGCTATCTTGAGAATCTCGAGGGTTCTGTCTAAGGGATTTCAATTCTGAAGAATCTTCTGTCCCTTTAGAACGAGATCACCGACCTGTTTGACTATTAGTACCTCACTATATGTGGGCATGCGGGACTTTCCATCAGGACCGAGGAAGCCCTTTCCTTGCCCTTGGGTTAGGATCGCGTCGTTTTCTCTGGCGCCGCTTCCACAGCCAACGTCGCGTTACCCGTTCCCGCCCATTTCGTTGCCACGAGTGTCCCGAGCAGCGCCAGGACGCATCCGACCGCCACGTCGTAGAGGCGCGTGGAAAGCAAGTGCATCTGAATCGCCTCGCCCTGCAGCGCGACGTCAATGACAAGCATAAAGAAGGCGGTGAAGCCCATGAACCCGAGCATCGGATTGAGCGCGAGCCCGAGACGCGCGGAGGCCGCGCACGCTACCGCAATCAAGGCGATGACCGGCAGCACGGGGACAAGACGCACGATCAGTGCGGCGGCCAGGATACCGGCGAGCGTGCCGATCATATATTGCACGATTATCTGCAGGCTCACGGTACCCTCGCGGCGCATGACGATCAGAACGGCCACCGTCGCCCAATACGGGCGGCTAACTCCGAGCGATTCGGGTGCGAAGATGGCGACGCAAGCCGTCGTCGCATAACAGATCGCATAGCGAGGGCCCGCTCCGACGCCGCCGAGCGCCCGACGCAAACCGGCTCGCCAGTCGACCAGGTTGTCCTGCGCTGGCACGCCGAACAGCCACCAAGTCAGAAACGCGCTCCCAATCGCGATTGTAGCGCCGGCAAGCGCAGCCCATACGATTCCAGGATTGGTAAACTGCATACCCGCGCCAACTGCAGTCGCGACGGCACAAAAGCGCGCCACCGCTGCGATACCTGGGCGTGAAGCGCTGACCCATCCGGCGGTAAAAGCGGACAGGAGGACAAGGGCCTCATCGGCATAAGTGCTGTCTCCAAAAACGGCACCCACTGTGCCGCCGCCGAGGATGGCGAACCCGGCGGCAACCATAGTGCCCACTCGGAGCGCGCGCGTCGTTCCAATATCCGCTAAGGTCACGAGCAACGCGGACGCAGCGGCAATCACACCCGCAGGGACGTTGACTGTTGCGAGCCCACCGAGGAGCGGCACACCGACCGCCACGCCGACTCGAAGCGCCACGGCGAGCGGATGTGGAGCCGCCGCAAGTTTGAAAAGGTCGTGAGTCCAGTCGGAAAACTTCATTGAATGCCGGTCCAAATTGATTCCGAGGTAGAATAGCTCAGGACATGCTTTGGGCCTTCGCGCGAGTCATTTCCGACTTGGTTGCGGATTTACCGCTATGCGTCCTTTGAGGTTAAATCTCTTTTCTTCATGAAAATTGTCGTGTGGACAAGGACGGCCATGGCTCCGAGATCACCCCGGTCGAGGGCCGCCGTGTAGAGTTTAAAGACTTCTTTCGGTGTCATGGAGGCACCTCAGTTTCGTGATCGAATAACTGATTTTGGCGATCTCATGCCATCCGTCCGTCATGCGCATCAGCGCGCACGCAACCTAGCCTCAACGTTAGTCGGTCGGGAACCGGTCGCCTTCTGGTCCGTTGGACCAGACGAGGCGCGGGTCGTAGAGTGCGGCCACTGCGCGCGCGACGCATCGCCATTGTTTGGCGGGCGGGGCGTGTCCCGGCCGCGCCTGTTGGTTAAAGCGGCGATTGCGCGAGTGCGGGCGAAACCAAGGTCAGACAGCCGACGAGCGCGCATTGGAATGGCGGTCCACGATCTCGAAACATTTTC
>Ga0137403_10006689_pt1 | contig 13161 bp, 12 predicted proteins | sample CZOMad2_1_16fung_FD_122057 | JGI IMG/M metagenome (GOLD analysis project Ga0137403, IMG submission 122057) | Vadose zone soil fungal communities from Angelo Coast Range Reserve, California, USA - CZOMad2_1_16fungal (Hybrid Assembly) | ecosystem: Environmental > Terrestrial > Soil > Vadose zone... | reverse complement strand
ACTGGATAAAGTGGACGCGATTTACATCCATATGGCTCCCGGGAATCGCCTTTCCCGGGGAGCAGGTACCATCGCGTCCTTTCTTCATTCGGTGGGTCAACAGTTCAGTCTCTGCCGAGACGGCGACTGGCACACGGTGCGAGGTTGGTCGGAACCGCGCCGGTTTTCCTTTCCGGCGCCGGTCGGTGGCCGTACGGGATATCTCGTCGACGTGCCCGATCATGAATTGCTCCCGGCGCTCTTTAACGCACGACGAGTCGAGTTCCGGACTGCATCGGAACTGGGCGGGCTGAATGCCTCCGTTTCAGTCCTTGGCTGGCTGGTGTGGAAGGGACTGGTGCGCAGCTGGCCTTCCTGGAGCGGGACGTTTCGGCGTCTTGCCGGACTATTCGGCTTTCTCGGTCATGACTGGGGTGCAGTCGGAGTGGAAGTTGTCGGCTCGATTGGCGGCCGCACGATGACTCGACGTGTTTCGGTTGTCGCGAATTCCGGCGGTCAGCGCATTGCCGTCATGCCGGCATGCATCATGACAGCGCGGCTGTTGTCAGGCTCAAAATATCATGGGTTAGTCTCACCGGCGGATTGGATTACGCAGGAAGAATTGCGTGTAGAGTGTGAAAAGCGAGGATTCAGACTTATCGTGGAGGATTAGAATCGTGCCTGAACGCAACTGTAGCGGCGCTCCATGAGCGCCGGTTTTTCCTGGAATGAACAAAATACCGGCGGTCATAGACCGCCGCTACAGTGAACATGACTCGTCTTCAAAGAGCAGCAACCATCGCATTCGTTCTTCATCTCGTGGCGGGTGCGGCCATGGCAGTCGTGCTGCGTCAGGGACTCGAGACGAATCCCGATCTTCAAAACAGGTTGAGTTTCCTCGTGAACCACCGCGCGCTCTGGACTCTCGGCTGGCTCACATGGACGGCTGCCGCGATCGCCATTCTGTATTTCTACATGGTCTTCGCTTCCACGCACCACACCGGGAGCCTTGTGGTCTTCCTTACTGCCGCCGCCATTGCGCCGGATCTCGCCGCGCAGGCAATAGAGATCGGTGTATTGCCTGACCTCACGCAACATGCGGACTGGTTCATACTCCTCCATCGGACCGCCGTCCTGATGAGCGGTTATGTCGCGAACGGTCTCTACAGTTTCTCGGCCCTGATTCTGGCCTGGTCCACACGCCAGGCATATCCGGTCTGGGTCTGGCTCAGCGGCGTGGCTGTGGGATGCTTCGGCTTCATGCTCTCGGCAGCCGCACTGGTGAATTCGACGGCCGGAATGTTCTGGAGCAACGTTGTGCTCGTCCCCAGCATCCTTTTGTGGCTGGCCGGTGTTGCGCTCCGGGAAGCCCGCTCGTGAAGAAGCGCTTACCTCGCACCGTGATCGCTCTCGGCTTCGCCAGTTTTTTCACGGATTTTTCGAGCGAGATGATTTATCCGCTGCTGCCGGTATTCCTGACCACTGTGCTGGGCGCGGGAGCGATCAGCCTCGGCATCATCGAAGGCGTGGCGGAATCGACGGCCTCATTATTCAAAGTAGTTTCCGGCATCTGGACCGACCGGGCGCGCCGCCGAATGCCATTCATCCTGGCCGGCTACGGTCTGGCTGGACTTGTTCGGCCGTTGATTGGCCTCGCCGGGAGCTGGCACACCGTTCTCGGCCTGAGGTTCACGGACCGTATCGGCAAAGGCCTGCGTACTTCGCCTCGCGATGCCCTGGTGGCCGACGTGACGGATCCGCCACAACGAGGCGCCGCATTCGGATTCCATCGATCCATGGATCACGGCGGCGCTGTGGTCGGGCCGCTTGTTGCCGCCGCGCTGCTGCACTTCAACATGTCGTTCCGGCAGGTCTTTCTGCTCGCTGTTGTTCCAGCCGCCGTGGTGATGATCGTTCTGCTGCGTGGCGTCCGGGAACCGGCGGTTCCCAGGAATGTAGTCGCGGGCTTCAGCCCGCATTCCACGTTCGGACATTGGCACGAACTCGGACGGGATTTCAGGCTGCTTCTGCTTGCGGTATTCATCTTTACGCTGGGCAATTCAACAGACGCATTCCTTCTCCTGCGATTGTCGGATGGAGGAGTACCGGCCACATGGACAGCAGTCCTGTGGTCTTTTCACCATGTGGTAAAGATGCTGGCCACATACTTCGGTGGAAGACTCGCTGATGTCGCCGGCTGCCGAGTCATGATCTTCGGCGGCTGGTTATTCTATGCGTTGATTTACGTGCTATTCGCGTCGGTGGATTCGCTGGCGGTGCTGATTGGAGTCTTTCTCGCCTACGGGATCTACTTCGGCTTGACGGAACCCGCGGAGAGAGCGTGGATCGCCCAACTCGTGCCCGCCCATCTGCGAGGCACAGCCTTCGGCTATTACAACAGTGCCGTGGGGATTGGCGCGTTGCCTGCAAGCATCTTGTTCGGCGCCCTCTGGAATGCCTTTGGAGTCCATGTGGCATTCGCAGTGGGCGCCGCATTCGCTATCGTGGCGTCCGCGCTGTTGCTGCGAAAAATGGCGTCATAGCACAAGAATTAGCGGCGTAATTCGCGGCTAGTTCTCTTCGTCTAAAACGTGTACCTCAGGGCAACAATGATCCGGCGGTTTCCGCCGTCGGTTCCCCACTGGTTGAGGAAATTCGACGAGTTTACGCGCCCCTCGGGAATCCCGAAATTGCGCGTATTCGTAGCGTTATACATTTCAACGCGGAACTGAATGTTCTGGCTCTCCTTGATCCGCGTGTTCTTGATGAATCCGAAGTCCACGTTGCCGATACCATCGGCCCGGAGCGTGTTGCGGCCGACGTCGCCGACCCGCACTCCCGAAGGCAGGATCGAATACAGCGAGCTGCCGCCGGCCTTGAGCAACTCCGCGACGGTCATCCTGGAGGTATCCAGCGTCGTATTCTGGTTTGGCCGGATTGCGTTCCCGACCAGGGCGTCGATGCCATTCAATGCGCTGGTGGGATCGGCGCCATTCAACACTGTGAACGGAGCGCCGCTCTGGAACGTGAAGAATGAATTCAACTGCCAGCCGCCTATCACATGCTGAAGCGCGCCCTGCTGGTTCCGGAAGAACGGGAGTTCGTAGACAAAATTTCCGGTCAACCGATGCGGGCGATCACAGGATGACCGGCCTCTGTCCGCCGCGCGATTGAAGGAATCCTGAGAAACCGCCACTTCGCCGCTCGATGGATTGAAAACCTCGGACGCCGTATCGATAAACGCGCTCCACGTGTAGTGGACGCCGGCGCTGAAGGCATTGCTCAGTCTCTTTTCACCGCTGACCTGCAGGGAATGGTAGATCGAATTGGCTGCGTTGGCCCGCAGGCGGATGATGCCGCGAGTCGGATCCAGGCGTTGAGTGGAGAACGGCAGCCTTCTGCTCGTCGGAGACGAGTCCCTGGATGGTGGCGGTCGTTGACTGGGCTGAAAAAGCGGTCGCGCTCAGAAGAACGCATACCATCCCAAAGATCCAAAAGTGTCTGAGCTTCATACTCGATTTCCTCCTCTCATAGGAACGTGGAGAAAAGCAATCAGCCGCGGATTTCACGGATTGCGCGGATGGCGCGCATCAACGGCGTTTAAGTGCGCGCCATCCGCGTAATCCGTGAAATCTGCGGCTGATTGCTTTTCCGCGCGTTCTGTATTACTGGTTCGAGGTTCTCGTCTGGGGCTTGAGGGTCAGCTTCTGTACGCGCCAGTTGAGAATCTCAGCGACATAGAGTTCGTTTTCGGACGGGCATGCCATTTCGTGAATCCATCCGAACTGCTTTGGCTGTCTGCCGGAGCGGCCGAGAACACCAAGAACTTTTCCATCGAGTGACAGTTTGTAGACACGGCCCGGGAATGCATCGGAGGAATACAAGTACTGGACGGGTCCGGGCGTGATGCAGAGCGCCCACGGTGCGCCACTTTGTGCGACGGCCTGCTCAGGAGTCGGTTGGGCGCCCATCCATGGTTTCGCATCGGCGGGAACCGGAACATCGATCGTGATCATGCGCTGGAAAGTGCCGTTGGAATCGAACACCTGAATGCGGCGATTGCCCCGATCCGCCACATAGATGTTGCCTTTGGCATCGGCCGCGATGCTGTGCGGCGTGTTGAGTTCGCCGGGGGCCGTACGGCCCGGCACGCCAAACGACTTGATCCAGTCCCCGTTCTTGTCGAACTTTGCAACACGCGAATTGATATAGCCATCACTGATAAAGATGTTGCCCTGCGGGTCCCAGGTCACATCGGTCGGTTGCCGGAACTGGCCATCCACGGGAGGGCGCGGCGGATTCACGCGCGTCCACGCTTCGGCGCCGTCATCAGATGCTTCCTTTTTGCGGCCGAACACCATTACCACGCGGCCTTCCGGGTTGAACTTGATCACCATGTCCGAGCCTTTATCGACGGCCCACAGATTGTCTTCCCTGTCGACTCTAACGGTGTGTGCGAACGACCAGGCATACAGGTTCTTTCCGATTTCACGGATGTACTTGCCGTCGGGTCCGAACTCGAGTATCTGCGATGCCGTCGCCGCATACGCGGGTCCTGTCGAATTGCCGCGACTGTAGACAAAGATGTGTCCCTTGGAATTGACGGCAACCCCCGAAGCCTCACCCATATGCAGGTCTGGCGGGAGCTTCAGGAAGTTCGGCTGTGAATCAAACGGAATTTCAGGCACGGACTGCTGAGCATAAAGCACGGGACTCAGCAGCAGGAGAAGCACAATAGCCCAGGTTTTCACGGTATCCTCCTGGGGGAAATTCGGGGACAGACGTATAAATCACCTAATTACGAATCAAGAACTCTTTAACCGTAATTAGGTGATTTATACGTCTGTCCCCGAATTTCCCCCGGTAATTTTTCCCCCAAAATAAATCGTTCGACCGTAATCTGCAAGCATGGAAAGATAAGGATGTGAAATTTCCAACCACAATCTCGACGGAAGAGTTACGGCACGCCTTGCGGGACCAACTGGCGTTCGCGCGCATGCAGACGGATCGGTTGTTTGAGATGCTGGAGCCGAGGGCGATCCACGAAAGGCCGATTCCGGAACGGCACCGGATCGTTTTCTATCTCGGGCACTTTGAAGCATTCGACTGGAACATGGTCGGACAGACTTCATTTGGAGCCCGGTCGTTCAATTCCGAATTTGACCGCGTCTTCGCCTTTGGAATTGATCCAATCGACGGACAACTCCCGCAGGACCGGCCCGAGGATTGGCCGTCCGTGAACGAAATCCGTTCCTACAATCAGCACGTCAGACAAGCGGTCGATGAATACCTGGAGAAGGCAAGTTTCGCCCATTCCGACGAACCGTTCATGGAAAACGGTCAGATCTTTCATGTTGTGATTGAACACCGCCTGATGCACGCCGAAACGCTGTCGTACATGTTTCACTGGCTCCCCTACCATTTGAAACGAGGTGCAACAGATATTGATGCTATTAATAAGGATGGCGAGCCACGCGAACCGCGAATGGCCGACATTCCTGCCGGCCAGGCCACGTTAGGCCAGGCGGCGGGCGAAGGGTCTTTTGGCTGGGACAACGAATTTGAATCGCACAGAGTTTTCGTTCCGGAGTTTTCAATCGACGTGTTTAACGTAACGAACAAGCAGTTTCTCGAATTCGTGCAGGCCGGTGGATATCAGCAACGCTCGTTCTGGAGCGACGAAGACTGGCAGTGGTTACAAACGTCCGGCACGCGTCATCCCAAATTCTGGATCCAACGCGGTGACCACTGGTTCTACAGGACGATGTTCGACGAAATCCCTTTACCCATGTCGTGGCCGGTCTACGTCAGCCATGCGGAAGCCGCCGCCTATGCACGCCAGGCGGGCAAGTCGCTTCCGACAGAGGCACAGTATCATCGGGCGGCATTCGGTTCAGGGGATACGGGAGTTCAAGACGGCAACTTCGATTTTCGATCCTGGACGCCGCGTCCCGTTGGATCCATGCCCGAAAGCCGCAGCGCTTTCGGTGTTTTCGATCTTGTGGGCAACGGTTGGGAATGGACCAGCACCACCTTCGCGCCGTTTCCAGGATTTCGGCCATTCCCGTTTTATCCTGGCTATTCCGCCGATTTCTTCGACGGCAGGCATTTCGTCCTGAAGGGGGCCTCGCCGCGAACGGCCGCATTGCTTGCACGGCCATCGTTCCGGAACTGGTTTCAACCACATTACCCGAACGTCTATGCCGCGTTTCGGTGTGTAAAGAAATAGGGGCCCGCTTGTCTCGACCTCCAGGACATCCCATTTCGACCGCAGAATTCCATGCCGATGTGCGTGCGGGCCTGACAAAAAAGGGACAAAAGGAACTTTATTCGAAGTATCTCTATGATGACCTCGGAACAGCGCTGTTCGAAGCGATCACCCTGCTGCCCGAATACGGCCTTACTCGCGCCGACCTGAGATTGCTCTCGGAACATGCCGCCGACTTGCCGGACCATGTCCGCAATGTCTCCGTGGTCGTGGAACTCGGCAGCGGCTCCGGTGAAAAGGCTCTTCGGATCCTGCCGCATCTCGCCAGGCTCGGTCCGCTGACCTATTGTCCTATCGACCTCTCCGGCGCGGCGCTGATTCGCTGCCAGCGCGACCTGGCGGACATTCCTCAACTGACTGTTGTGCCGATCCAGGACTCTTATATTGACGGGCTGACTTCTGCATCCCGGCTGCGAAAGCCGGATACAACGATGCTGGTGCTCTTTCTCGGCAGCTCCATCGGAAATTTCGAGCCGCCGGTGGCCGAAGGTTTTCTCGGGATGGTCCGGCAGAATCTGAAACCCGGGGACGTCGTCCTCCTCAGTACGGACCTCGTTAAAGATCTGGGCCGCATGGTGGCGGCATACGATGACATTCTCGGCGTGACCGCCGCCTTCAATCTGAATCTCCTCCAACGGATCAATCGGGAACTGCGCGCGAACTTCGATTTGAAACAGTTCCGGCACAAAGCGCGCTATGACGACAGCGAGCAACGCATCGAAATGCATCTGCAATCCACCGCCGCCCAGATCGTCACGGTCAACGGGGACTTTGACATTGAATTGAGGAAGGGCGAGACGATCTGGACCGAAAGCAGCTACAAATTCCGCACCACTCAGGTTCGCCTCATGGCTGAACGAGCCGGATTCAACTGCGAAATCCAGTGGGTGGATACGGAGTGGCCGTTTGCGCAGAATCTGCTCTGTGCGCGGTAGGGACTCCTTAGCCGCAGATTGCGCGGATTACGCGGATGGCGCGCGCGCGTATAATCTTTTGAAGCGCGCCATCCGCGTAATCCGCGCAATCTGCGGCTAAAGCACCACGGAGTTGAGCTATGTCCTGGTTCCGAGTTCTCCTCGTCCTCAATCTGACTGCAATCCTTTCCGCAACCACCACGGCACAAGACTCCAGCCGCTTCAATGTGAAGCGGATGGATACCACGTGCAAGCCGTGTGACGACTTCTACCAATTCGTGAACGGGACCTGGTTCAAGGAAACTCAGATTCCGCCCGCGTATTCCAGTTGGGGAACGTTCCAGATTCGGACAGAAGACAACCTGATGGTTTTGCGTGAAATCCTGGAAGACGCCGCAAAAAGCGACGCCGCTCCGCGGAAGAATGAGCAAACGATCGGTTCATTCTATGCCTCGTGCGTCGATGAGCCTCGAATCGAGGCGCTCGGTTCGCGGCCCATTGCCGGCGATCTGGCGCGGATCGACAGGATCAACGATCGAAAAGGTCTTCAGGAAGAGATTGCCAGACTTCATGGCCTTGGCATTCCCGCAGTGTTTTATTTTGGAGCCAGCCAGGATCTCAAGAACAGCGCGCAAAATATTGCGCAGGTTTTTCAGGGAGGATTGAGTCTTCCCAATCGCGACTACTACACGAAGACCGATGATAAATCGAAGCAGACACGCGCCGATTTCGTGAAGCACGTGGCTCGAATGTTCGAGCTGCTCGGTGATGCGCCGGAAAAAGCTTCGAAAGGCGCTGACGCCATTCTCAGGCTGGAATCGCAGCTTGCCGAGGTTTCCAAGGCGCCGGCGGAATTGCGCGACCCCGCCGCGCAGGACAACAAGCGCTCGATGGCGCAACTTCGCGCGCTCACGCCGGAGTTTTCATGGACCAGCTACGTGTCTGCGCGAGGCGTCCAGCAGCTAACGGAAATCAATGTCGCGCAACCGAAGTTTCTCGAGGGCGCCTACCGGCTGTTGAAGAGTGAGCCACTCGCGGATTGGAAGACGTACCTTCGGTGGCAGCTTATTCGCAACGCGGCGCCGCGCTTGTCTTCGAAGTTTGTGAACGAGAATTTCGACTTCTACGGCCGAGCGCTGACCGGTACCAAAGAGTTGCTGCCGCGCTGGCGGCGTTGCGTCGCAGCCACGGATCGATTGCTGGGCGACGCCCTGGGACAGGCATATGTGGCAAAACAATTTCCGCCAGATGCCAGGGCCCGCATGGATGTCATGATCGATAACCTCCTCCGCGCTTTCCGGGAACGAATTCAATCGCTCGACTGGATGAGCGACACCACGAAGCAGCAGGCGCTTCTGAAGCTGAAGGCATTCACACGAAAGATCGGTTATCCCGACAAGTGGAAAGACTACTCGTCACTGCGACTCTCCCGTGACAGTTACTTCATCAACTATCGCCAGGGCGATATGCTCGAAATCAAGCGCAATATTGCCAAGATCGGCAAACCCGTCGACAAGACCGAATGGGTGATGACGCCGCCCACCGTCAACGCTTACTACAATCCGCCCAACAACGAAATCGTCTTTCCCGCCGGGATCCTGCAACCCCCGTTCTTTGATGCGCAGGCTGATGATGCTCTCAACTACGGCGCCATTGGCGCCGTCATCGGACATGAAGTAACTCACGGTTTTGATGATCAGGGCAGCCAGTTCGATCCGCAGGGAAACCTTCGCACCTGGTGGACGCCGGAAGACAGAAACAAGTTCATGACGCGGGCCGACTGTGTGAGCGAGCAGTTCGGAAGTTATCAGACTTCCGACGGCTTGAACCTGAACGGCAAGCTGGTTCTCGGCGAGTCCATTGCCGACCTCGGTGGTGTCACCATCGCGTACCAGGCGTTCCTGAAGTCCATGGAAGGGAAGCCGCGTCCGTCCAATATTGACGGTTTCACGCCGGAGCAGCGCTTCTTCATCGGCTGGGCGACGGTCTGGGCAAACAACCAGCGCGTCGAATCGGAACGGCAGCAGGCACTGGGCGACGGGCACCCGTTGTCGCGGTACCGTGTGAACGGCCCGCTTTCAAACCTGGCCCCGTTCGCAGCCGCCTTCGGATGCAAAGCCGGTCAGCCCATGGTTCGCCCGCCGGAGCGGCGCTGCCAGGTGTGGTGATGTGGAGGAAACACAAAGACACAAAGGGCACAAAGACACAAAGAAAGCCGGCATCAAAGATCATTTAATGCCGGCTTTCTTTGTGTCTTTGTGCCCTTTGTGTCTTTGTGTTTCCTTCCACGTCTGTTTTCAACGGGGTTTCAGGGCTTCCGCCTCGGCAGTGACCCGGTACTCGCGGGCATTCTGCAAGGTTTCTTCCAGGCGTTGTCTTTTCTTCGTGAGGGCTTGGACTTTGCGTGACAATCCCCGCGACTCCGCTTTCCTCACCTGAGCGTTGATCAACGCGACCTGGCCTTCATAGATCCGAATGGCGCGAGTGTAATCGGAAAGGGCATCGGCAAGCTGGCGGCGTTCGAGGCGGATGGTGCCGCGGGAAAAGTACGCGTCACCATAGAGAGAGTTGATCCTCAGAACCTTCTCAAATTGCGCCAGCGCTGCATCAGGGTTGCCCAGCCGATAAAGGACCGCGCCCAGCGCATAATTGGTCTCGGCAAAGTTCGGCATGTACTTCAACCCTTCCTCGTACTGCGTCCGGGCCCGGGCGAACTCGCCCCGGTTGAACCAGATGTTGCCCAGGTAGTAGTAGGCCCTGAAGCTTCCGGGGTTCAGGCTGATGGTTTGCGCGAGATATTTTTCGGCTTCATCGGTCTGGTCTGTCTCGGCCAGGATGATCCCCAGACCGAGAGAGGCATTGTCGTATTTCGAATTCAGGTCGAGCGCTGCCTTGTATTGCTCGACGGCCTTCTCCGTCTCACCCATCCGGGCATAGAAGCTTCCCAGAGCGGTGCGGCCGGCCAGAAAGGCAGGAGCAATACCGACGGCTTTGACGAGGTAAGGTTCGATATCGGCGTCCTCATCAGTGGCGGCCATCGAATCCGCGATTCCGATATAAGACCGAAAATGCCGGGGGCTCAGCGTGAGCGCTCGTTCGTACGCGTCCCTGGCTTCGGCGTACTCGCCTTCGAGCATTTTGAAGTTTCCGAGTTCGTATTGAATCAGCGCGAGGTTTGGCGGAATGTTCGCAGCGCGCTGAATTTCCCCGCGGCTGGTCGGACCGAGCTTCCACAGCACGTACCAGTTCAACGGATCGTTGGGATCGAGTTCAACAGCGCGATTCACCGCAGCCATGGCCCTGTCGCGCATTCCCACCGTAAGCTCCGGGAATAAACTCAGTGCCTGAAGCCGGTGGCTAAAGGATTCGAATGCATCACATCCCGGCTGTTTCACCGAGAGATTTGCATCGTTATCCTCCGAGTTCCATTTTTGTTCAAGAGCAAGAAACAGGCGTGACTCGAGATGATGCAGCGAGTACTCGCAGCGCCGCGGATTGATTTCGGCCGCCCGCCGGAACAAGCCGGCCGCCCGCGCGTATCCCTCCGGTGTGGCTTCGTGAAAGGCGGCGAGTCCTTCGCGGTACAGGCGATCATCTTCTGGAATGCCCGTGGACGCAGCCCGAACAGGCGCTTGAATCTTCCGGCCGCAGCCTGCAGCCAGGACAGACACCACGATCGCTATCAGGAACAGCCTCATCATCCCATCATTCGATAATACAAGATCAGGTCCGTGTGTGGAGGAGTTTGACCGAGTTGCCGCAGCAACGTTACCACCTGCCCGCGGTGGTACATCGAATGAAACATCAGATGCTGAATCTGTTGATATTGCAGTTGGGCCCACGGATTGCCGCTGAGGTCCTTATAGGGCAGGGGAGCGTGGAGCTGCTCGTTCGTCAACGGCCGGATGTAGTCGCGCAATTCGATGTAAAGCTCGGCCCACCGTTTCCTCAATTCTGCCAGCGTCGGCACCTCGCCGGGAGGGATCAGGCCGCCGGGGCTCGAGCCTTTCCATCGCGTCAACCACACCACCTGCGCACCATAAACATGTACCAGCGTTCCATGGACGCTTTGAAAGCTCGTGCCCAGATCCTTTCGGAAGCCTGCGGGATCGAGTTTTGCGGCCGCGTCGAGGAGTTGGTTTGTGGCCCATTCGTCGTATTCGACCATGTGGATGAGATCGGACCCGTTCATCTAGGTACCTCCCAAAAACTGTAGCGGCGGTCTATGACCGCCGGTCTTCCCGGCATGCCGCGAAAAACCGGCGGTCATAGACCGCCGCTACAGCGCAGTCTACCACGCGTTGACAGGATATCCCGTTTGGTCGAAAAGCCGCAAAACGCCGGTCACAGACGGGGTTGATGCAGGGCTGATCAGAATGAATTGCGTGCTGTAGCCGGCGCCTTCGGCGAAATGAGGAAAGGCCAGGTCCGGCCTCGGGGCTGGTGTTGTTTCGTCCACGGTTGGAAGCGAGGCGATCAGAAAATCGCCGCGCTCGTTGGTACGTCCTCTCAAACCGGCAACAACAACACCGGTGCCGGAGCTTGTTGAAATCCTCAAGATGCCCTGGAACGGCGAAGTCATCCTTTCAAATCCGGGAATTTGGCCCAGGAACACCGAAACGTGTCCATTGGCTGGAATTGTGAGACTTCCCGAAAAACCGGCCGGCATGCCCGAGAGCGTTGTCGCTTCGAGGTTGACTGTTATGGCAGAAGAAGCCGGATTCGCGATCGCGATCCCCGTCTGGACATTGTCGGAGGTTTCAACGTAGGCGCGATATGCAGTCGAGCCGCGAGCCGCAAGAACGGACGCTTCGGTTACGGTGACGCCATCCTTTTTGAAAGAAAACAGAGCAATCGCCGCAGGCGCAGTTCCGCTTGCTCCCGCAACAATTCGAACTGAGCCCGTTCGAATAGCGGTTCCAGAGCCCGAAGTCTGGAAACGGTAGTAGCTGCCTGGCGCAATCGAATCTGGGTCATGTTGTCCAGACCGATCGATTTGAGGCCGAGAAAAGTCTGCGCATCTTCGTATTGGTTGAAGTCGACGCGAAGACCCGGCTTGATCGAACTTCGTGTCGAGCCGCCTCTCTGGCGGATTCCGACGTTCTCGACCACCATGCCGCGCCATTTCAAGTTACAGGGGTAATAGGTATTCGATGAAGGATTGGCCTTAAGTGCCGCCCAGTCTTTAGGATTGATCTCCAGTCGAATTTCCTGAAGGACCGAACCGTCGAAGAGATCGTTCGCCGTTTGCGCGGACAGAAGAGGTGAAGACAGGACAATAAAAAGCCCTGCAGTAAGAATCGAAACACCTGTTCTTTCAGTTAGCCGCACAAGCAATTTCCCCAACGCGCGGCCTGACAAGCCGTCGAAATTGGATCGTTCTGACGATGAATCGGGTTAAACGACTCGGTTGCAGGCGATTTTGGCGCTCTAAAAATCATGCTATATTCTCGGGGTTTGAGCCAATTCCGATTTACGGAGGGTAAATGAAAGTTAGAGTTCCAGGTTGGGTTTGTTTCATTGCTTTGACGATCGTGGTATCTGCCCTCGCTCAGAGTGATCCGCTCAGTGGAGACTGGAGCGGTGACTGGGGTCCGAGCCCGAACGACCGAAATCCGGTCACACTTCAACTGAAGTGGGATGGCAAGGCGCTGACGGGAACTGTAAATCCCGGACCGAACGCTGTAACACTTCAAAAATCCACGTTCGACGCGAAGACCGGTGCGGTTCACATGGAAGCCGATGTGAGACGTGGCAGTTCGGCCATCCATTACGTTATCGACGGTAAAGTGAATAACAGCACTATGACCGGTAGCTGGAATCACGACAATCGCAAAGGCGATTTCAAGATTAGTAAAGGAAAGTAATTCGAGGGTGGGGCAAGAGGGGGCCCCTCACTCATCCGCCATAATAAAAATCACTAATCACTGATGGGAAGAAAATAGCCGCGAATTACGCGGATTACGCGAATGGGCGCATCAAGGAATCTTTGGTGCGCCC
>Ga0137403_10006688_pt1 | contig 13162 bp, 9 predicted proteins | sample CZOMad2_1_16fung_FD_122057 | JGI IMG/M metagenome (GOLD analysis project Ga0137403, IMG submission 122057) | Vadose zone soil fungal communities from Angelo Coast Range Reserve, California, USA - CZOMad2_1_16fungal (Hybrid Assembly) | ecosystem: Environmental > Terrestrial > Soil > Vadose zone... | reverse complement strand
TTAGCCGAAAGACGCCAGGCGGATTTGCCGTTGTAAGCGAGAATCTCGGGCTGTCCGGCCGCAATGAGTTCCAGGTAATAGCGGTTGGGAGCTTTCGAATCGAGCGTAAAGGTTCCGGTCTTTCCGTCGGACGCGCGCGTCAAAGACCCTTCGAGGCTTAGGGTCTGGAGCTTGGAAAGCTTCCCGCTGCCGCCCGAAGCCTTTACGTATTCGTCGATGATCTTGCGGGCGTCCTGAGCGAGTGCCGGCAAAGCGCCGCCCAGGCAAAGGACCAACAGGAACACCCGAACGAGTGAACGCATGCACATGATGACTTAGAAGAAGAAACGCAGATCACGTGGAAAAGTTGCAAGACATCGCGAGTTAATTTTTCAGCGCAAACCCGAGCCGTCGCTCTGCCTTAGGGCCTGGGGCGATTCGAATACTTTTCGTACAGCCGCTTGTGCTTGTTATCCATGGAAGTGAGCTGTCCTTTGATGAACAGATACCTGACGCCGGTGGTCAGCTCCAGCGGATCGCCATCGGTAATGATGATGTTGGCGATCTTTCCGGTTTCAAGTGTGCCTATCTGATCGGCTAGGCCGAAAATCTGCGCGGGATAAAGCGTGACCGCCTTCAGGGCTTCATCGTATGGCAAACCGTGCGCCGCGGCATTCGCCGCATTCTGCCCCAGGCGCCGCGCAAAGACATTGTCAAAACTGCCGATGGCAAATTTTATGCCGGACTGTGCCAGCTCGGCAGGCTGGCTGAGAAGCCGATCGTAGGGATCATCTTCCTCAACGGGAAGCGAGAGCATGGGACGCAAAATGACGGGTATATTTTTTGAGCGGAGCAGGTCCTTTACTTTGTAGGCTTCCTGGCCGCCCGCCAGAATCATTTTCAGTTTTTGCTTATCGCAGAACTCTACCGCATTTCTGATTTCGCGTACGCGATCGGCAAACACCAGCAGAGGCATCTGACCACGAACGACGGGCGCGAGCGCTTCCAGCTTCACGTCGCGTTCGAAATCGGAGGGGCCACCATGTCCAATGGCCTGGGCATAGTGACGGGCACGGTCAATCCATTCCGTGAGCTCGTTAACCTGTCTGTCATATTCCTGCTTGGCATCCGGATACGGTTTTTCTTTTCGCGAAAGAGTCGCGAAATCGAAGGTGCGCGTTTCGATCTGCGGCCAATTCAAAACCATGGCGACGCTGCGCTTGATCTGCATTTCGTCCATGGTCCATCCGGCAAGATTGAAGGCCGAAGCCTGCCCACCAATTACGCTTCGGGCTCCAGTGAAATCGAATCCGCCACTGCCGGGTACAGCGAGAACTTCCGTGATGCCAGAGGCGCGGGTAACGGGAATGTGCTCACTCGAAGGCAGCACAGCGGTTGCTGCGACCACATCAGGATTGAAAGCACCGGTTTCAGAGGAATCGACAGTGGCGCCGACGGCGCCGATTTCGCTGAGTCCCATTTGTGTGACCGCGTCAAACAACCCCGGATAAACCTGGAGGCCTTTGCCATCGATGACCTGGGCTCCTGCGGGAACTTCGACGCTGGCCCCGACGGCGGCGATCTTGCCGTCCCTGATTACCAGAGTGCCGTCTTCGATAGGCGAACCTGCGAGTGTGACGATCCTCGCGTGCGTGATCGCGAAAACCGAAGCCGTCTGCTGTGCAACGCATCGTGGGGCTACACACACGAAGGACATGACGGCAACGAGGCAAATGAACTTTCGCGACATCGAACCTCTCCCGACTGATGCGCTTTTCACTGTGCACCGCCGGCAGGAGAGTCGACCATCTCTCGTCCACGGTCACGCCCGGCCGCATCTGAAGGTGGCTTCGGCTGGTCATCTGGCTTTTTGGTCTCTGGTTTCTTCTCGTCCGGTTTCTTTTCGTCGGGCTTTTTCTCAGCAGCTTTCTTTTGCTTTTCGAGGAGGTCCTTCTTTTCCTTTTCGAGCGCGGCACGCTCGGCGATGTCTTTGTCGCGATCGAAGAGCACGCGCCCATCCACGATTGTTTTTTGAGCAACGGCGTATGCGCTCAAGGGATCATGGTTGTAAATCACAAGGTCGGCGTCCTTGCCAACATCGATCGAGCCAACACGCTTGTCGATCCCCAGTTGGATTGCGGCATTCAGCGTTACCAGCTTGAGAGCTTCATCGTGTGTCAGGCCGCCGTACTTTATGGTTTTTGCGGCTTCCTGATTGAGGTGCGTGGCTTCTTCGGCGTCATCGGAATTAATGGAGACGACAACGCCCCGCCTGGTCATCAGTGCGGCGTTGTATGGAATTGCTTCATAGGCTTCGACCTTGTAAGCCCACCAATCAGAGAAGGTTGACGCGCCAACACCGGCGGCTGCGAGCTCGTCGGCTACCTTGTAGCCTTCTAGAACGTGCTGGAACGTTCGGACCTTGAAGCCGAACTCCTTTGCCACGCGCAGAAGCATCAGAATTTCGTCTTCACGATAGCTGTGAGAATGAACATAACGTTTGCCTTCCAGAACTTCGACGAGCGGTTCCAGACGAAGGTCGCGGCGTGGCGGAATTAGATTCTTTTCGCCAGCTGCAACGCGCTTGTTGTAAGCGTCCCAGGAGTTTTTGTAGTCGCGCGCTTCGGTGAAGGCGCCGCGAATTGTTTCTTCGACGCCCATGCGCGTTGCAGGGTAGCGCTTGGGCTGACCGGGAAGGCTGAAATTAGAACGTTTGGGATTTTCGCCGAGAGCAAACTTAATTCCAGGAAGAGCGCCTTCGAACGGCAATTTTGAAGCGGGCTGGCCCCAGCGCAATTTGATCACGATGGTCTGGCCGCCGATTGCGTTCGCGCTGCCGTGAAGAATGTTGGCCGTGGTTACGCCACCGGCAAGGTCGCGATAAATGTTGATGTCATCGGAATCGAGAACTTCCGCAATGTTGGCAATCGAGGAAACGGAAATGCTTCCTTCGTTGATTCCGCCTTCGACTGCTATGTGCGAATGGCAATCGATAATGCCGGGCATCACAAATTGGCCCGCGGCATCGATAACCTTCGCGTCTTTCGGAGCTTTGATGGCAGGGCCAACCTCGGCAATTTTGCCATCCTTAATGAGGATGGATCCATGCTCAAGCGTGCCGTGAGTAACCGTGAGAATGGTGGCATTCTGAATCAGGATGACAGGACTGGCTTCGGGAGGGGCGGCGATCGAAAATACGGACGAGAAAAGCAAGGCGGCGAAAGCCAGGGAAAAGCGAGCGCACATCGGATTTCCGCGGCTCATTGGGCGTCTCCTTCGTAATAAGAACTGCGGTAAGCACCGGCAAGTTCGGCGAGCGAAGAACTGTTTGTCGGCTTGGTTCCGGTGAAATCGATGGAGAAACCTTGCACGCTAATGCTGCCTTTCAGAGAAGTGCCGTCAAATGTGCCGTTGAACGTGACATCCGCGAAGGATGGGCCGATGGGAATGTTAATGATGAAATTGAATTTGTCGGTGCTGAGATAGCCGTTGAGAATCGTCGCGGTGCCGCGTTTGCTGGTGAGCGTTCCGGTGATTGTGCCGTCAGACGACATCGTGAGATCGGCCGTGGACTCTTCCGGTCCTTCAGGGCTGGTGTAGGAAAGTCTCCATTTTCCAGTGATGTCGCCTTTCGGCGGATCCTTGGGACGTTCAACCTCACGAATTTCGAAGCGGCGGCCATCCACAAAAACATATTTTATTTTTGTTTTTTCATTGAAGAGGTCGCCGTCGGTTATCACTAGGTTTGCGATTTTCCCTTTTTCGATGGAGCCGAGGCGATCAGAAACTCCATAGATTTCCGCGGATGAAAGGGTGAGCGCGCGCAGCGCGGCATCGGGGGCCAGTCCGGCATCGATCGATTTCTTGACGGCCTTGAGAATGTCCTTGGGATTCGTGATGGCGCCCGAGTAGAACGCGAACTTGACGCCAGCCTTTGTAAAAGCCGCAGGTGTGGATGGCGCGCGATCTCTGAAACGCAGAGTGCGCAAGGAGCCGAGATCTTCGGGATCGCTGTCCTTTTCCTTTTCGGGCCACTTGAGATCGACGAGCACGGCGACTTTCTTCGCGCCGATTTCAGAAGCCACTTCGTAGCCGGCTTGTCCGCCATAAATCGCGGCATTCACTTTCCAGCGATCTGTGAGCTCGAGTGCGCGGCGAATATCGAGAGCGGTATTGCCAGAGAGCAACACCAGCGCGTGATCTTCCAACGCGTCGGCGAGCGCTGCGGATGTCCGGTCGTACCGCGGGCGCGCGATGCCCTTGGGATTTTTCTCGTACGCGGCTTCCGCCTTCGTGAGCCATTCGGTATCGAGCCACACCTGGTGTTCATAGCCGAGAACACCCATCAAAGAGTCAGGGAATCCGCTGCCAAACCCGCTGATCGGGCGAATCGAAACGGGAATCGCCACGGGTGATTTGACGACAAGATCGCCCGGGCGTTCTCCGGCCAGATCGAGAACCGTTGCCTGTCCCGGGAAAAAACCAGTTTTGGGGGCGGACACGACTGTCGTGAATCCGGCGCTGCGCCACGTTTCGATGCGTTTGTCGGAAAGGCTGAGCTCGTCGGCACTGCTGCGCCACGGAGTGCTGTTGGGGCGGTCTTCGGGGCCACGCGGAGCCTCACCAACTCTCCGTGGGGTTCCTTCGGCTGCAGGTGGTGGGGGCGGAGGCGGAAGCCCCACGTCGGTAAGGGCGTCAAGCAAACCGGGATAAACGGTAAGGCCCTTGCCTTCGATGACCCATGCGTCGGCGGGAATGGTGGCGTCTTTCGCCACGGCAACAATCACGCCGCGCGCGACGATGATGGTCGCATCATCCATGGGAGGACCAGAGACCGGCACAACCCGCGCGCTGCGAATGGCGAAGTATTGCGGCTCACCGCCCTGCGCGAAACAGGAAGGAGTTGCGACCAGAAGCGAAGCACTTGCGATTAACCCGATGAGCGAAGAGAAACCAATGCGTTCCCACACAGAGCGCATGCAAACTCCTTTTGGGAGAACAAAGCAGAATCCACCTGCCGCCGTCAGTCGAATGGACGCATGAGGCTACTGTGAAGTTTCACATCCCGTCAAGCAAGAGCCGAAACAGGCAGAGGTCAGTTTGAGCCGGAAGGAAGATCTGCAATCAGAGGCTTGTCGAAGAGTGCCATCTCCTCGGGTGTCGGTACTTGGAACAGCTGAGACCATCGGGATAGCGCATCTCGTTCTATCGGTGGATTCTCCAGGCGCCGGCGTTGAATCCTATCGAAGAGGACATCCGCAGGCGCAGCGAGATAATGTAATTCAACCGCAGCGCCAAGAGCTCGAGCCCCGAGCCGCAAGGTATCCCGCTCGGACCTTCCCCAGGTACCCCATTCGATGATTACCGTGAGACCGAGCGCCAGGAGTTCCTGACCGAACTTCCACTGCAGCGCCTCGATTTTCCCGCGCCTTTCTTCATCGTAGACGTCTAGTGAAAGAGCATCCATCCACTCGTCGGGAGAAAAACGAATCGCGCGGAGCCTGCCTTCAAGCTCCTTGGCAAGTGTGGTCTTACCCGAACCCGGCAATCCGCACACAATGATCAATCTCGGTCCAGTGCGGGATCTTTCCATAAGCAACTTATCCCAGAGGAATGGTGTACTTCTGCCGGAGCTTTCAAGCCCGGAAGAGTGACCGAATTTCAAACTCATTCACTACCCCGAAATAGTCGAGAGTAAGAAGATTCGACAATGAAAATCCTAGGGTTTTTTCTTCTTGCCGAAGAGCCCACTAAGAGAATTGATGGCATCGGCAGGATTTTGCGAACCAGCCTTGCCGACGTTAGGAAGTGAACCGCCTGCGCAGCCAAGCTGCGACTTCAACATATTGGCCGCGACTCCACTGACATCTGGAACGAATTTGGGATCGGAGGCAGTTCCTTGAATGATAAAGGGAATGGTGGTGCCGCCGCCTTTGCAATTGCCGCCTTTCCCTCCGCCGAGCGCGCCGAGCACGCCTCCGACACTCGCTCCACCACCCGAACCCAGCGCGCCGATCGCGCCGCCCGTGACTGTAGCGGCCATCTTGAAGTCCAGATTGTTTCTGGAATCCAGCGTACCTGCACCCGTCAAATTTCCTACGCTGGGAACCACGGCGACAAAATTTTCCGCTCGCAGACCGTTCGGCGCCATATGCACGTTGGTAGTCATTTTTTCGATGTCGAGATCTTTGCCGGTTTTCAGACCCGTGAGCGCAGAAACAGCGGACATTTTTGAGCCCAGATCGAATCCGGAAAGCTTGCCGTTATAGAGACCAATATTGCCGTCTGTGACCAGCCTATTCGTCGGACCTTTTATGTTCAGGTTTGTGCTCAACGTTCCCGCACTGAGCGATGCGCCCTTTGGCAGGTTGACACCAATCGCCGGCAGAAATGCCTCCAAATCTTTCGCGGGCATTCCTTCGCCGGTCAGCTTGAGATCGACGACCGTCGCTTCACCCTGTGTTGCATAGGTACCGTTCAGATGCGCCGTTGCGCTGCCAATCTTTACCGTGGATGGATTCAATATGCCGGAATTTTTTCGCAGATCGTACTTGGTGCTGTAGGCCACGTTCATTGGCACTCCGGCTGGACTGCCGCCCTGTACCAACAGCGCTTTCGCCAATTTAACGGTGCCGTTGGTTTGCGCGAAGCCGCCTTGATTGGCAAGCGTGGTGTCCACATCAACGATTCCGCCCAGGCCTAACGACGGATCGAGTATCCCGGTCGTTGCAAGGTTAAGCGATTCGATGTGGAGTTTGGCGTCAACTGGCGTGAGGGCTGAATCGGTCTTGTCAACGGGCCCGGCAGTTCCTTCAAGCTTCAAGCTGCCGCCTCCCGGAAGGTCGGCCGAAACCTTGATCGGGAATTTGGAATCCAGCGAAACGTCAGATGCCGTGACGTTCACCTTGTCGTAAGTTGTGCGCTGTTGCGAAGTCGTCGTCCCGACAATGATCTTTCCGTTCGATAGCTCGAGTTTTTTCACTGATACGTCTGGTGTCGAACCGGATGCGTTCGGCGTTGAAGTTGCCGCAGCACCTCCTGCTGGAGGAGCCTCTGTCTTCGCAGCCTTGGCAGGTGAAGCTCCCAGTGTGGAATAGTTCCAGTCACCCGCCGCGTTTTTCAACAACGTCACTTGCGGGTCCTGGATTACAACGCTGGTTACATTCAGCTCTCTCGAAAAAATTAGCGGCATCACCTCGACCCCGACGTCGACAGACTTTGCCGTGAGAAATGGCGAAGGGCTGAATTTGGGATCGTCGCCAATCGACAGGTTCTCAGCCGCGAGACCTCCATGAAGAAGAGACAAACTCAAGTTACCAACCTGGACCCTGCGTCCAAGCGCGGCCGACGCCTTCTGTTCGATGGTGCCTCGGAATTGGTTTACCGGAATCAGGAATGGCGCGACGATCAGCAATACGATCAGGACACCAACTCCAATCAAGACGTAGCGAAGGGTGCGATTCATGATGGCCTCCGGAGGGCGGGACCGCAGTCAGGTAGGCGGCGTCTGCGATAATAACACACGTAAACGGAATGAAAAGAATCGAGGCAGCCGCGGATAACCGCTGCTTTCAGAAGCGGAACCGCATGGCTTTTCCGCGTTCCCAGCCACTCGCGCCAGGACCTCGTCGGTCGCTTCCCTGAGCATCGTGTGAGTTCCGTCAGGAACCCGATCACGCGTGCCGCCAGCCTAAATCTTCAAGACGCTCTCGCTATCCGTTGCCGACTGCAGGAGGTTAAGAAAACGCTGCGCGGCCCCGCCGAGTGCTCTATGCCTTGACCGGATGACGTCCAGACTACGGTGCAGAGGCTCCGCATCCGTGATCTGAATGGCGCGCAGTCTCGCGCTCTTCAGTTCGCCGGTCACGGCTAATTGCGGCAGAAACGCCAAACCCAACCGGCGCAGGACCATTCGCTTGCAGGTTTCAATGCCTTCCACTTCCAGAACTACATTCGGGAGAAGACCGGCGCGCCGAAAGAGACCGTTGGTTAACGTCCAGTCACTCGAGCCGCGGTCGTAAAAAATCAGCGGCAAGGATTCCACGTCTTGGAGTTTCAGTCTGCGCTTGCGGGTGGCCGGGAGACCCGGATGTCCCACGAAAAGAAGCGGATCATCCCGCAAGCTCTGCGTCTCGACTTCCGGATGGTGCAGCGAACGCGCGAGCCCTAGATCCACTTCTCCATCCAGAACCATCTTCAATACCTGCACGGAATTTCCTGACCGGACGCTCACCATCACGCCGGGATTAGCGGACTGATACTTTTTCAAAATGTCCGGCAATAGGTACGTGCTGATCGAAAGGCCTGCGGCGATGGACAGGACTCCGGAAGCGGACGCCGGTTGTTGCTCGTGCACGGCCTGGCGTGCTACCGAAACCGCGCGCAGAAGGTTTTCCGCGTGAGGACGCAATGTTCTTCCCGCGGGAGACAGCGTGACGTGCGCCCTGCTGCGAACAAAGAGTTTTGCTCCCAAAGATTCCTCGAGCAGGTGTATGCGAGCACTCACTGCGGGTTGGCTCAAGCGCAGAGCCTTTGCCGCGCGATGGAAACCTCCATAGGTCGCGACCGCCAAGAACGTCTCAATCTGATCGATGTCCACAAATTCTCACCGACTGACCACTCTGATAGAAAACATCTATCAGGCTGATACTAACAATCAGTTTGACTGATCACAACTCGTTTTGCACACTCATTCCATGCCCAGCGATTCGCTTTCGTCGCACGTGCGGCGGCTGCGCGAACGGGAGGCGTTCGTGAACAACCACTCTACTTTGCATACCACCGGAAATCGTCGGCAGTCACATCACCGTTGGGAGGGAATCACTCGCCCCTACCGCGACGAGGACGTGGCGCGGCTGCGCGGTTCCATTCGGATCGAATACACACTTGCGCGCATGGGCGCGGAAAATTTTTGGAATCTGTTGCATTCCGAGCCGTATGTTGCCGCCCTCGGGGCCATGACCGGCAACCAAGCCATCCAGCAGGTGCACGCAGGGCTGAAAGCCGTCTACGTCAGTGGCTGGCAAGTTGCCGCGGATGCGAACCTGAGTGGCGAAATGTATCCAGACCAAAGCCTCTATCCTGCCGACAGCGTCCCAAGCCTGGTGAGGAGGATCAACAAGGCGCTGCAGAGGGCGGACCAGACACATTATTCGGAGGGGAAAAACGCGATCAACTGGTTTGTTCCTCTTGTCGCGGACGCCGAGGCAGGATTTGGCGGCAACCTGAATGCGTTTGAGTTGATGAAAGCGATGATTGAAGCGGGAGCGGCCTGCGTACACTTTGAAGACCAGCTGTCATCCGCCAAAAAGTGCGGGCATCTGGGCGGAAAGGTGCTGGTTCCCACAACGGAAGCGATTCAAAAACTTGTCGCGGCGCGGCTTGCCGCGGACGTCATGGGTGTGCCCACGCTGATTATGGCGCGGACGGATGCGGATAGCGCAGCATTGCTCACGAGCGACATCGATCCACGGGACTGCGAATTCTTGACAGGAGAGCGCACTGCCGAGGGCTTTTTCGGCATTCGATCGGGGCTGGAATGCGCCATCTCTCGCGCAATCTCCTACGCGCCGTATGCCGATCTCCTCTGGTGCGAAACGTCGAAGCCCGATTTGCAGGAAGCGAAGGAATTCGCTGACGCTGTGCATGCCCAATTCCCGGGTAAGATGCTCGCGTACAACTGTTCCCCGTCGTTCAACTGGAGGAAGCATCTCTCTGACTCAGCGATTGCCAATTTCCAGCGGGAACTGGCGGGTATGGGATACAAGTTCCAGTTCATCACGCTAGCTGGATTCCACTCCTTGAATCTTTCCATGTTCGAACTAGCGCGTGGCTACAAGAACGAAGGCATGGCCGCCTATTCACAACTTCAGGAAAGGGAGTTTCGTTTCGAGCAGACCGACCATTACGGGGCCGTCAAGCACCAACGTTTCGTCGGTACCGGATATTTCGATGACGTTCAGCATGTCATCACCGGTGGAACGGCGTCCACCAAAGCCCTTGAAGGATCAACGGAAAATAGGCAGTTTCTGGAGCCTGCAGAAGCCTTAGAATCTGTAATGCGCCCAGCTTCCCACTGACACGGGAGGACTTATGGCCGTTACTCGCCAGAGCATCAAAGGCTTCCACACAAACTACGCGCCCGCAGGCGCAAGTGAACGAGAGCTCCCCGCAGGATTCCTGCGATTCTTTATCCCGCTGCACGGCAAGTTTGCCGAGCGACACCGCGCGCTCGTCCTGGCGAGGCGTGCGGCACTTGAAGAGTCCTTGCGTGGAAACAAGCCAAGTCACCTTCCGCCGTCGGCAGCCACACGCGACGAGTGGCGCGTTGAGCTGCCCGCGTGGTGCGAAGATCAGCGCAACCAGATGACTGGGCCGGCCGATGACGCGGAACTCGTAGTGAAGATGCTGAATTCCGGCGCTCCGGGCGTGATGCTCGACCTCGAAGATTCCACGGTGAATGAGTGGGAGCATCAGCGCCTGGGTGTCGAAAATATTCTGCAGGCACTGCGTGGCACGCTGACCTACCACGACGCGAAGCGGGACAGTGTGGTAGGAATCAAGCCGGGCAAGACTGTGATTTGGATTCGCCCGCGCGGACTGCATCTCCATCAGGGCGGGGTCGGCGATGGCGAGTTGTGTTCAGCTTCACTCTTCGACGTGGCGCGAATTGTTTTTGCCGTTGATCCATCGGAACTGAAGCGTCCTCTGGCGTTCTATATCCCTAAGTCGGAATCGGCCGAGGAAGCGCTATTCTGGCGCGACATGTTCCAAAGCCTCGCGCAAGCGCGCGGCTGGCCGAAAGACTACATCAAGTGCATGGCACTGGTGGAATCGCATCCGCTCGCATATCAGATGGAGGAGTTTCTCTACAATCTCCGCGATCATATTTTAGGATTGAATTTGGGCCGCTGGGACTACATGGCCAGCCTGATTCATTTCAACCTGGACGATCCGCGGTGGCTGCTACCGGACCGCAACACGATTCCGCACGACGTCCCTTTCTTCCAGAATTTGCGCGAGCTGCTGCCGGAGATTTGCCATAAACGCGGCGCGCTGGCAATTGGCGGCATGACAGCGCTTTATCCAAGCCGTCAGGATCCGGAGTTGAACGCCCGCGCTCTCGCGGTGCTCGAAAAAGACAAGAAAAACGAAGCCAACTCCCTGATGGATGGCGCATGGACCGGGCATCCGGACCAGAATCAGATCGCGCTTGAACAATTTCCAACGCCAAACCAGTTGCATGCGCGACGAGCCGCTGCGAATCGCTATCCGGATCTACGGCCGGTCCCGACAGGCGTAGGAAAACGTACGGTAGAGGGAAGCCGAGCGGCGATTCGCACCGTTATTCGCTATCGCAACGGCGTGTTGAACGGAAAAGGCGCGAGTTTGCTAGACGGGTATATGGAGGATCTGGCCACGGATCGCATCTATCGGCTGATGCTGGCACAACGCCTGGAACACTCGCGTGCAACGCCGGTTGTGGACGATGCGGGCAGTCCGGTTCTGCATACTCCGGAACTGCTAAGCAAGCTTTTCGATGAAGAGCTCGAAAGACTGATCACTCATCCACCACGCGGTGAGAGCGGGACTCCCGAAACGCTGCGGGACGCGCGTCGCATTGCCGCAGCGATGATCCTCAATCACGAATTTGATCCATCGTGAGCCAACGCAAAAATGGTGCGGGCGGAAAGTCACGACCACAGGAGATTCTTTGTCTGTCGCCCGAACATAGCGTTTAGAACCAATTCTCGGTCAGCGGCGCTTTCCGACAATGAATTCCGTCAGGGAGAGTGGTGGGGCTGGGGAGATTCGAACTCCCGACACTTGGCTAAGGAATTTGATTGATATTCGCCAACGCGTTTGTTTTCAATCTGTTCACTTTGGTCACTTCACCGCTCTGCCGGGTTCGGTCGGGCACGGAACTTGCGACGTAATCTGCAACAGGCTTTCCGAGCCAATTTGATTCCTACCATCGGGTAATCGACTAATCGCGAGCTGTCGATGGAACCAACAGAAATTCAGTATGTACCGAAGCAATTCCTGTCCCCAAAGCCCGTCTTAGCCTATTTCCAGAAGTAGATAATCGCTGCACCTGTAACAATAAATGACCCTCCGAGCAGGACGCCCGGCGACGGTGGGTGTCGAAAGAAAAGATAATTGACGACTTGAAACGCGATGAACAATGATGCGAGATAAATCCCTGTCACGGTTGCAAATTCAACGGGCGCAAGATTGAGAAACAGGCCGTACATGGCGAGTAAGACAGATGCCAATGCAAACAGGGCGATGCGGCCCCGCAGAGCGGACGGCGATTGCAGCGCAATTCTCATCACTGCATCGCCGACAGCCTCGAATATCGTCGCGACGATTACGAATGCTAGAACTTTCATGAGAAATGCTCTCATGGCTTCTCTGCATGAACAATCTGATTCAGTTTTTCACTTGCGTAGGGTAAAAACCGCCTTCAAGTTTGCTCGCAAAGGATAACGGAGCAGAACGCCCGCTACTGCAACTCCTACGCCACCCTCAATAACACGTCCCAACAAAACGTTGACGAAGTCTCCCAAAGCTTGGTCGCGATAATGAATACAACTGCCATCCCCCAGCGGCGGCGATTGAACCAGCCCACGGTGGCAGAGCCCAGAGCGACAGAAAGTAGTAGAAACGGGATTCCCAAAGTTTTGCCAAACGGCGCGAGTTGTTCGGTACGCACTCGGATTCAGAATCACATACGGTCAAGAATCGTGCCGGGCCATAGCAATGCAGTGCCTGCGACCAAGAAGTGGGTTAACATCAAGAGCATGACTGCCGATTCGACGGCCCGTATACACGGTGCTCGTTACAAAAGCGACTCATCCAGACGAGTGACACTAGGACCATCGAGCTTAGCGAGAGGCCATTCCGCCACTCTGGCGATTTGACTCTCAACTCTGACAGAAAATCACAGCGCAGTCAGTCGCAAATCTTCTTCGCGTCAAAGCAGCATCCAACGGATGCGCTAGCTTGACGCTCCACCGTCCAAGTCCCAGTAAACGCGGATTGCGCACAAATATGTGTCGGCTAGAACGTTCAGCCGCCGGACGCGAGCCCACGCAGTTTGTAGCGCAGCAATTTTCCAGCCGCGGTCTTAGGCAGTTTGTCCGTAAATTCGATATGTCGCGGGTACTTGTATGGCGTGATT
>Ga0137403_10006687_pt1 | contig 13163 bp, 14 predicted proteins | sample CZOMad2_1_16fung_FD_122057 | JGI IMG/M metagenome (GOLD analysis project Ga0137403, IMG submission 122057) | Vadose zone soil fungal communities from Angelo Coast Range Reserve, California, USA - CZOMad2_1_16fungal (Hybrid Assembly) | ecosystem: Environmental > Terrestrial > Soil > Vadose zone... | reverse complement strand
AAAGAAAAATGCCATGCCCAATCCCTGCAGAAACCGCGGCGTCGCGAATTGAATGAAGCTGGCACTCTCATTCAACGTCGCGGTCCAAAAGACGGAAAAACCGAAGACGCAAAATGCAAAGCTGGCGGCGAGCCGCAGATTGATGCGCATCATATTGCGGCCCACGATGGGGGCCACGATGAGCCCCAACAATCCAACCGGAGCGACCGCGAATCCCGCCCACGTGGCGGTGTAGCCCACGGTGGTTTGCAGCCACAGCGGAAAAATGATGTTTACGCCCGAGAATGCAAAAAAGGCCACCCCAATCGTAAAGGTGCCGACGCGAAAATTGCGCCGGCCAAACAAACGCAAATCCACCACAGGGTGCTTGTCGGTGAGCTCCCAGGGGATGAAGAATGAGATCGCGATGATCGCTGTGACGGCCGCCGCCAGAATAACCGGCGAATTGAACCAGTCCTTCTCATTGCCGTTGTCCAGCATGAATTGCAGGCTGCCCACGCCGATGACGAGAAGCGCGAGACCCACGGATCCCTGGAGTCCTCCGGGTGCGCTACGCTTCCGCTTGGCGCCGCCGCAGCAGAGGACGTGGGATGCGTTCCGGAAGTGCGTGCGCAACGGAGCGGTGATCGAACAGCTTCGGGTCGATGGGTCGTTCACCTTTCAAGCGCCGACGCAATCCGACGCACGTGAGATCGAGAGCTGCATGGCGCCCCTCGGCTACCGATTCGAGCACTGACATGACATGGGAGCCAACGGCCGGTCTGCTCGGAGTGCTGGCGGTCCTGCTGGTCCTGGTCGTGTTGGGCGCCGGGTTGGCGGCGTGGGGCCGGCGACGACGAGTGCGGTCGCCTGAGGAACATCACGTGACATCCGAGGGCGGCCCGGACGTGGCCCGCTGGATTGACGAAGGCCGCAAACTCTTCACCCTGTGGCAGGAAAGGATCGAGCGCTTGAGCGAGTTGCAGAGCCAGCTGGCCGGGATGGCCCATGAGGTCGGAGAGCTTCAGGCTCAGGTTGGCCGGATCGATGCGCTGCGCGACGAGCTCAGGCGGCTCCGCGAGGAGACTGAGCGGGTACGATCGGAGCGAGACGCCTTGCGGCAGGCGATGTCGCGCATCGTGGAGCTTGCGCACCAGGCGCAAATTGCCCGCGAGGCGTAGAGCAGGTCAAGCCGGAAGCCGCCGCTTGACGGGCCGGAGAGCCGCGTGCCACGATCGGCTCGTGTCTCGCAACCGAACACAGCAGCCGTGGTGGTGGCCGCCAGGCTAGGCGGCCTCGGGTGAAGTCTCTGGACTGACCGAACGAGCCGCCTCACGGGGCGGCTCGTCTCGTTTTCTGGGACCGCCGCCTCGCCGGTGAGGCGGAGGAGCTCACGATGAAGACCATCCTGACGGGCGACCGGCCCACCGGCCCGCTGCACCTCGGCCACTACGTCGGCTCGCTCAAGAATCGGGTGGAGCTCCAGCGCGGGTATGCGACCTACGTGCTGATCGCCGACGTCCAGGCGCTTACCGACCACGCCGACGAGCCCGAGCTCGTGCGGCGGAACGTGTTCGAGGTGGCCCTCGACTATCTGGCGGTCGGCATCGATCCGGCGGCCGCTACCATCGTCGTCCAGTCCGGGGTCCCGGAGCTGGCCGAGCTCACCGTCTACTATCTGAACCTCGTCACGGTTGCCCGGCTGGGGCGCAACCCCACCGTCAAGGACGAGATGCAACAGAAGGGCTTCGGCGCGGACGTGCCCGCCGGCTTCTTGGTGTATCCGGTCAGCCAGGCGGCGGACATCACCGCCTTCAAGGCGGACGTGGTCCCGGTGGGCGAGGACCAGCTTCCCATGATCGAGCAGACCGTGGAGATCGTCCGCCGGTTCAACCGGCTCTACGGGCCCGTGTTCGTCGAGCCCACCGCGCTCGTCTCGAGGCACGGGCGCCTGCCCGGAACCGATGGCCAGAGCAAGATGGGGAAATCGCTAGGCAACGCCATCTTCCTCTCCGATCCGACCGATGTGATAGCGCAGAAGGTCATGGGTATGTTCACGGATCCGGGGCACGTCCGTGCCGAGCTGCCCGGCACGGTCGAGGGCAACCCGGTGTTCAGCTACCTGGAGGCGTTCGAGCCGGACGCGGCGGCCATCGAGGATCTCAAGCTGAGATACCGGGCCGGCGGGCTGGGAGATGTCGCGCTCAAACGGCGACTGATCGATGTGCTCGAGGCCTTCCTGGGCCCGATCCGCGCGCGTCGGATCGACTTCGCCAGGGATCCGGCGGCGGTGGCGCAGGTGCTACGAGAGGGCACCGCTCGGGGACGGGCGGTGGCCCACCAGACGCTCGGTGAAGTTCGGCGGGCCCTCCACCTCGATGGCTGATCCTGATACCCCTCAGCGATCAGGGCGGACGCTTCGGGAGCTCGGCGAGCGGCCAGGGTTTCGGACCGACGCACAGCATCACGCGGCCCGTGAGCGTCTCGTCGACGATGAGCCGCACGACGCCCTCGGCGATCTCCCCCGGCTGGGTCATGGCGGACGGTGCGATCGCCTGCCACTCCTGGGGTGAGAGCTCGGCCCGCGTCTGCTGGACCATCTCGGTGTCGACCCAGTCCGGACAGAGGCAGTTGATGCGGATGTTCAGCCGGCGGCCGAGCGGCGCCAGCGCGGCGCTGAACCGGATCACGGCGGCCTTGCTCGCTGCGTAGACCGGGGATGGGTTGGGACCGACTCCAACCCCGGCCATCGACGATACATTGACGATCACGCCGCCACCGGCCTCACGCATCACCGCGATCGCGTGCTGGGTCCCGAGGATCACCCCGCGCAAGTTGATGTCGAGCATGCGCGTCCAGCGGTCCGCCTCGAGCTCCGGGAAGGCCACCCGACGCGTGGTGACGCCCTCGACCACCCCCGCGTTGTTCACCAGGATGTCCAGCCGCCCGAAGTGCTCGCGGGTGCGGTCGATCATCGCGCGTACGTCGCCCTCGCAGGCCACGTCGGCCCGGATCGGCATGGCCCGACCCGCCGCGTCTTCGATCAGCCGTGCCGTGTCCTGCGCGCGCGGGGCATCGATGTCCGCGACCGCGACCGCGGCGCCGTCACCCGCGAGCCGCAACGCGGTGGCGCGGCCAATCCCGGAGCCGGCGCCGGTGACGAGGGCGACTGCTCCGGCGATGTCCATTGCGGCTAGACCGGCTTGTCGCCCGCGATCTGGACCCGGCGCATGATCCGGCGGAACCGTCCGGCATCGTGCACGGCCAGGTGCTTGACGCACCGGTTGTCCCAGAATGCGACCGAGCCGTTGGCCCACCGGAAGCGGCACGTGAACTCGGGTCGGTGGCCGTGCTCGAGCAGGAAGCCGAGCAGCGGCGCGCTCTCGGCGTCCGTCATGCCGTCGAAGCGGATGGTGTACGAGTGATTGACGAAGAGGAGCTTGCGCCCGGTCTCCGGATGCGTGCGCACGACGGGGTGGGTGCTCACCGTCTCCTCCCAGCCCTCCTCGCGCACCTTCGTCGCCCGGTAGGCGTTCATCCCTGCCTGGGGCCCGGCCACCTTGCGGTCGCTGTGGACGGCGCGCAGGCCCTCCAGCAGGCGCTTCATGCCGTCGGACAGCGCCTCGTAGGCAAGGTACTGGCTGGCGAAGAGCGTGTCGCCGCCGTAGGGCGGTACCTCGATGGCGTAGAGGATGGCTCCCAACGGGGGCTCCGCCATCATGGTGGTGTCCGTGTGCCACTCCTCCCCGACGATGCGCAGGTCCCCGGGCTCGCGGCGGATCTCGATGATCTCCGGATCGGGCACGACGGTCGCGTAGTTGGGGTGCACGAAGATGTCGCCGAAGCGACGCGCGAGGGCCTTGTGCTGGGTGGCGTCGAATTGCTGGTCGCGGAAGAAGACCACGCAGTGATCGAGGAGGGCGCGCCGGATGGCGGCCACGGTCGCGTCGTCGAGACTGGCGCCCAGGTCCACGCCGTGGATCTCGGCCCCCAGGGAGCCGGTGATGGGACGGACCTCGATCGGCATCGTGCCCTCCTGACTCAGTACAGGTTCTTCCGGTAGCCGTCCTGCAGGCGCTGGTCGAGCTCCTCCACCGTCATGGTATTGAGCTTGGCGTGGTCGCGGAACATCTGAGCGGGCGAGGCCAGTCCTTCGCGGTCCGGCCAGCGGGCGGGCTCCCAGAGGCCGGAGCGCTTCACGCACTTCGCGCAATGGAGGAACGACTCCTCGACGTCCACCGCGATGGCGAGCTGCGGGGTCTTGCCCTGGGCGGCGAGGCGCGCCAGCCACTCGGGGTCGCGCACGATCCGGGCGCGGCCGTTGATCCGCAGGGTCTCCTCGCTGCCCGGCACCAGGAAGATGAGCCCGATGCGCGGGTTCTCGAGCAGGTTGCGCATGCCGTCGAAGCGCTTGTTGCCCGGGCGGTCCGGGATGAGCAGGGTCTGGTCGTCCACCACCAGGACGAAGCCGGGGGCGTCGCCCTTGGGGCTCACGTCGCAGCGGCCCGTGCGGTCCGCGGTGGCCACGAGCAGGAAGGGCGCCCGCGCGATGAAGGCCCGGCAATGCTCGTCGATCCGGCCGATGTCCTTGCGCAGCGCGATCTCGGATGGCTCGCCCATCAGCGCGCGCAGCTCGTCGAGGGTCCCCACCACGTCCTTGAACTCCGTGACCTCATTCGCTCCGCTCATGCGCCGCCTCCCGGGAAGATCTCTGGTGCACCCGAAGATACCATCACCGGTCCTCCCAGGTCTCGATCCGCTCCGAGTAGTTCTCGCCGAACCGGGCGCGCGTCACGCGGCCGGCCGGGTCGGTCTCGAAGACCACCAGCTCTCCGGGGATGCCGTACCCGTCGGTCGTCTCGACCCGGAAGGTGTGCTCGGCGACCGGCGCGAGCGTGGATGGCGCCAGCAGCGGATCGGGCCCGTCGGGAGCGATCGCGACGAGCTCACCCCCGCGGACGACGATCTGGATGTCGCGCCACGCATTCCGATAGCGCCCCACGTAGCGCTGCCAGACGGGATCGGCGGTGCGCGGGGCCGGCTTCGGCACGGCGGTGATCGCGCTCCCTACCCATTCCAGCGCCTTGTCCGCGTAGAGCCAGGCGTCGGCGTCGTCCGAGTTCACGAAAGCCACGACCGCGATCTTGTCGGAGGGACAGATCTGGAGATTGCTCCGGAATCCCCGCACCGCGCCGCCGTGGCCGACGAGGGTCTTGCCGCGGACGCGCAGGAGACGGAAGCCCAGCCCCCAGCCGGCCTGCCACTCGGGCTCGAGCCAGTGGACGCGATGCATCTCGGCCAGCGTCCGGCCGGAGAGAATCTGCGCGCCACCGGCCACGCCGCCACGAAGCTGCAGCATCGCGAACCGGGCCAGGTCGGTCACGCTCGTTGTCATGTTGCCGGCCGCGGTGAGCCCCCGGAGATCGTTGAATGGCGTCGGAGTCGATCCCAGGAGCCGACGCCCATAGCCCGTGGCCAGGCGCGGATGCGCGGGCTCGGGCGTCGCCACCATCGTGGCCGTCATGCCGAGCGGCGCCAGGATGCGGCGGCGCACGAAGTCCACGTAGGGCTCCCCGGCAACCGCGGCGACCACCTCGCCGGCGAGCGTGGCCCCGAGGTTGGAGTACTTCCACCGGGTCTCCGTGGGGAGCGGACGCTCCTGCATCGGCAGCCGCGCGCGGATGTCCTCGATGGTCGGGAAGCGGCTGTCGGTGAAGTACGGGAACGCGCCCTCCCGGGGCAGCCCCGAGGTGTGAGTCAGCAGATGACGGATCGTGATCGTGCCCGCGTCCGCGGCCGCCGCCTTCATCTGGAACCACGGCAGGTGCGCGGTCAGCGGATCGTCCAGGTGGAGCTTCCCCGCGTCGCGGAGGATGAGGAGCGCGGTCGCGGTGAAGAGCTTGGTGATCGACCCGATGCGGTACAGCGTGTCGGCGGTCGCCGGCTCGCGCCGCTCGAGGTCCGCCCACCCGAAGCCTCGCGACCAGACCAGCGCCTGATCGTGCACGATCCCGATCGACATACCCGGCAGCTCGCGGGCTACCCGCTGCGCCTCGATCCACGCTTCGAGCAGATCGATCGCGGACCGGACCTCCGGGTGCTCTACCAGGGGCGCTGGCGTGGCCATCGGCCAAGATACTGGGCCGGGCACCCCTTTCCGGTCAAGGCCGGAGGCTGGTATGGTCTCTACCCTGAGCCCATCTCCGGAGAGGAGCCGCCCCCTGTGCTGCCTCGCGAGGAAGTGATCACGGTAGGAGAAACGAAGGTGCAGGTTGTGATCGGAGGCCAGGGCGATCCCCTGGTCGTGTTGCACGGCGCCGGCGGCAACCGCGGGTGGCGGCGATGGATGGCCGCGGTGGGTGAGCGCTACACGGTCTACGCGCCCACCCATCCCGGGTTCGGCCGCTCCGACGCGGCCGACTGGATGGAGTCCATCGACGACCTGGCCCGCTTCTACCTCTGGTTCCTCGACGTGATGGGCTTCTCCAAGGTCCACCTGCTCGGCCACTCGATCGGCGGCTGGACCGCCGCCGAGCTGGCCACGATGCGGCCCGGGGCAATCGACCGCCTGGTGCTGGTGAGCCCGACCGGGCTCAAGCCCGATGAGGGCGAGATCCGCGACATCTTCTTCTACTCACCGGAGGAGCTGCTCCAGTACAACGTCCACGATCGGGCCACCGTGCCCGAGTGGGCCGAGCTCTTCGGTCAGAAGCCGGGGCCGGCGGAGATCGAGGTCGCGCTGCGCAACCGGGAGATGGCGGCCCGGCTCACCTGGAAGCCCTACATGTTCAACCCGCGGCTGCCCCACTTCCTGCCGCGCGTGCCGAACCCCACCTTGATCGTCTGGGGGCGCGAGGACCAGATCGTGCCGGTGATCTGCGGCGAGCAGTACCGGCGCCTGCTGCCCAATGCCACGCTGCGCGTCCTCGAGCGCTGCGGTCACCTGCCCCTGATCGAGCAGCCGGACGTGTTCGCGAACCTGGTGCTGGACTTCCTCGGGAGGGCGTGACGTGAAGCTCTACTACTTCAGCGAGATGCCGCACCACGAGTACCCCGACGCCGAGGGCGACAAGTACCCGTCACTGCGCCTGGCCTTCCCCAACACGTTCTTCTCGCCGGAGATCGCCCAGCGCAACTACCAGCGCTATCTCGACGAGTACGACTTCGCCGACCAGGCCGGGTTCGACGGCCTCATGATCAACGAGCACCACTCGACGCCCTCCTGCGTCAACGTGTCGGCCAACATGACCGCCGGCATCCTGGCGCGGACGACCAAGCGGGCGAAGCTGCTGATCCTCGGCAATATCCTCCCGATCCAGGAGAACCCGGTCCAGATGGCCGAGCAGGTCGCGATGGCCGATCTCATCTCGGGCGGCCGCGTCCTGAGCGGCTTCGTGCGTGGCGTGGGCGTGGAGAGCTGGTGGGCCAACACCAACCCGGTGCACAACCGCGAGCGCTTCGAGGAGTGCCACGACCTGATCATCAAGTGCTGGACCACTCCCGGGCCGTTCCGGTGGGAGGGCCGTCACTACCACTTCCGGCACGTGAACCCGTGGTGCCTGCCACTGCAGAAGCCGCACCCGCCCATCTGGGTGCCGGGTACCGCGAGCCCGGAGACCGCGGTGTGGGCCGGGCGCATGGGCTACACCTACGTGCCGTTTCTCGTCTCGTTCGAGGTGGCGCGCGAGCTCTTCGACTTCTACCGGCAGGGCGCGGCGGAGGCCGGCCGCACCGTCACCCCGGACAAGCTCGGCTTCCTCATCTGCGCGGTGACCGCGGACAGCAAGGCCAAGGCGCTCGAGGCCGGCCGGCACTTCGTGTGGCGCATGGGGCCAACGCTACGCGGTCCGGTCGAGTACTTCTCCCCGGTGGGCATGCGCTCGCGGGCGGCCAGCCAGTTCGCGCTCAGGGCGCGGTCGGTCTCGCTCTCCAAGATGAGCTACGAGGAGCTGGTCGAGAACTACTACATCGTGGCCGGCACCCCGGCCGAGGTGGCGGACCGCTTCGCCCACGTGCAGAAGGAGCTGGGCATCGGCCACCTCCTCCTGGAGGCCCAGGAATCGCGCATGGACCACCCGACGACCATGCGGTCGATCGAGCTGATGGGCAAGAGCGTGATACCGGCGATGGCGGGCTAGACGCGCTCGAGGAAGGCGCGGTCCTCGACGAGGATGCAGCCGCTCTCCTCGGCGCGGCGGATGCTGTCGAGGTTGTCGTCGTCCTTCGCGAGCCGCTCGCGATACTGCTCGTACGCGGCCAGGCTCGGGAAGTTGATGAGGGCCAGCGCGAGGTTTGTCGGACCGGCGAACTTCGTCGGCAGCCAGTAGCCGACCAGATCCCCGCCGCACCGCGGGATGATCTCGTTCAAGGCGCGCGCGTACTGCTCGAAGTCCGACCGCTTCCGGGCGTCGATCGTGTAGCGGATGCTCAGGGTGATCATGGGCTCTCCTCCCATCGCAGGTTGAACACCTTGTGGAGGTGTGTCCGTCCCAGCGGGGTCACCGCGAGCGCCCGCGTCCCTCGCCGGCGTCGCACCCAGCCGCGGTCGAGGGCCACCGTCGCCAGGGCCGTGCCCACCGGCCCCGCCACGTGCGGGCGCCGCTCGGTCCAGTCGATGCAGCGCCGCGCGGCGACCTCCGCGTCGCGCGGAACCACCTCGATCCCGAGTGCGCCGAGCGAGCGGGCCCCGCTCGGGGTGACCCGGTACCGATGGTCGTCGTCCGCGAGCCAGCGTAGCGCGACCAGCGCGTCGGCCAGCGCCACGCCCAGCCGGCCGGCCAGATGGCGGTAGCAGGTTCGCGCACTCTTCAGGTGGCGCGCCGAGTCGGACGTGCCATTGCTCGAGACCAGGGACGGCAGTGGCGGCGCGACCACGGCCAGCGCCTCGACCGCGTGGCCGACATCGGCGCCGGCCAGGCGGTAGTAGCGCCAGCGCCCCTGGCGCTCGACGCACAGGATGCGGCCGGCGATGAGCTTGGCGAGATGGTTGCTGGCCGTCTGGGCGGAGATGCCGGCGCGGGCGGCCAGCTCACCCGCCGGCCGCACCTCGCCACCCGCCAGCGACAGGCACATGGCGGCGCGGGAGGGATCGGCCAGCAGATTCGCCACGAACGCGATGTTGGGCTCCGTCATCGAGCCCAAGCTTAGCGCGTTCGGCGCGCGGATGTTTCACCGCGCGGCGAAGACAAATGTCAGCGGGCCGCCGGAACCTCCTCGCAGTACTCGTCCCCGATCGGGTGCCCCGAGAGGTCCTTGATGGTCGGGGTCACGCCACAGAGCGGGCAGGCGGGATCTCGGCGCAGCTTGACCTCGCGGAAGCGCATGCCGAGGGCGTCGTAGGTCAAGAGCCGCCCGATCAGCGGGTCGCCGATGCCGAGCAGGAGCTTGACGGTCTCCGTGGCCTGCACCACGCCCACGATGCCGGGCAGCACGCCGAGCACGCCCGCCTCGGCGCAGGAGGGCACGAGGCCCGCCGGCGGGGGCGTGGGGTAGATGCAGCGGTAGCACGGACCCTTGTTGGGGGCGAACACGGAGGCCATGCCCTCGAACTGGAAGATGGACCCGTGAACGTGGGGCTTGCCCGTCAGGTAGCAGGCGTCGTTGACGAGGTACCGCGTCCCGAAATTGTCGGAGCCGTCCACGATGACGTCGTACTCGCTCACCACGTCGAGCGCGTTGTCCGCGCTGATGCGCTCGGGCAAGCGGATGACGTTGACGTCCGGATTGAGGGCGGTGAGCGTGCGCGCGCCCGATTCCACCTTGGGCTGGCCGATGTCCGCCGTGGTGTGAAGCACCTGGCGCTGGAGATTGGACAGGTCCACCACGTCGGCGTCCATGAGTCCGATGGTGCCGACCCCGGCCGCGGCCAGGTAGAGCGCGGTCGGCGAGCCGAGTCCGCCCGCCCCGATCAGCAGCACCTTGGACCGCAGCAGCTTGCGCTGGCCCTTCTCACCCACCTCGTCGAGCAGGAAGTGCCGGCTGTAGCGCTGGATCTGCTCGGGGCCCATCGCCTTGTCCTTCGCCACCGGAAAGCCGGTCTGGGCCCACTTCTGGAAGCCGCCCTGGAGATTGACGACGTTGGAGTACCCGAGCTCGGTGAGCGTCCTCCCGGCGAGCATCGAGCGCAGCCCGGTCTGGCAGTAGAGCACGATCGGGGTATCCGGCTCCTTCGCCACGCCGGCCACCCGGAACTCGAGGAAGCCGCGGCTGATATTGGTCGCCGGCTCGATGAAGCCTTCGCGGTACTCGTCCGGATCGCGCACGTCGATCAGGACGAGGGGCTCGCCCTCCTCGAGCCGCCGCTGGACCTCGGCCGGGCCCTGCTCCGGAATCACGGTGCGCGCCTCGGCCAGGACGCTCTTCAGGGTCTTCGCCATGCTCTGACTCCTCGACATCTCAGTCGCGCAGGGACCGCAGCCGGTCGACGAGCACCGCCTTCGGCACCCGGCCCACCAGCGTGTCCACCCGCTGGCCGCTCTTCAGGAACACCAGCGACGGGAGCGCCTGGACGCCGAACCGCTCCGCGATGGCGGGCTCGGCCTCGACGTTGACCTTGCAGATCGTGGCCTGCCCGGCCAGCTCCCGGGCCAGGTCGTCGATCATGGGCGCGATGGCCTTGCAGGGCCCGCACCACGGAGCCCAGAAGTCCAGCAGGATGGGGCCCGTGGCACCCGCCAGGGTCGCGTCGAGCGTGTCCGTCGTGACGTGCAGGGCGCCTGCGCTCATGAACGGTCTCCTTTGCTCTCTTTGGATGACGGTCCCTGCCCCCGGGATGCAGCGGGCTTGCCGCGACGCTCGCCGGACCCGCCCTTGACAGGGTTTGGACTAATGGTTATAAGCATAAGCCATTCACGATGCTCCTCTCGACGCCGGCACGACTTCGGACGGATGGCGGAGACCCCACGCCGCTCTACTTCCGCCTGAAGACCCTGCTGAACCGGGGCATCGAGTCGCTGGCGCACCCACCGGGCAGCCGGTTGCCGAGCGAGCGCCGCCTGGCCGAGATCTACGGGGTCAGCCGGGTCACCGTGCGCCAGGCGCTGGACAGCATGCGTCGCGAGGGCGCGGTGCGGCGCGCCCGCGGCCGGCGGGGCGGGACCTTCGTGCTGGCGGGCCGCGAGCGGGGTCCCCTGCCGCCGTCGGGCTCGTTCGAGAGTCTGTTCTCGATGCGGCACGTCCGGCGCGTGGAGATCCTCGCCCACGACCGACGACAGGGCAGCGAGGAGATCTGCGCGGCGCTCGGACTGTCCACCGGCAGCCTCGTGGCCTACAACGAGCGCCGGCTGGTGGGCGTGGACGGCCCCATCGCCCACGTCCGCGCGTTCATGCCCCTCGAGGTCGGGGCCCGCGTCCGGCGACGCGATCTGCAGCGCCGCCTGCTCCAGGACATCCTGCTCACCACGTCCGGGATCAAGGCGACCGGCATGCGCGATGAGATCCGGGCCTGTCTGGCCGATAGCTGGGCGGCCCAGACGCTCGACGTGCGGCTCGGCTACCCGCTCCTCGACGTCCGCCGGGCCCTCCTCGGTCCGGGCGGCGCGCCGCTGCACTACTCGCTGATCCTGATCGCGAACGAGCGGTTCACGATGACGCTCGAGCAGCATCTGCCCGGCCCGGCCGCGCCGTGACGCGCGCGCCGCGCTTCGCGCTGGCGGCCGCCGCCGGCCGCACCACGGTGACATCACCCAGCCCCACCCCTACTGGAGGAAGATGATGCGACGCACCTGGACATTCGTGGCTCTCCTCGTCGTCGTGGCGCTCGCGGGTGACGCGCTCGCGCAGCAGCCCAAGTACGTGCTGCGCTTCTCCTCGCCCAACTCGAAGGAGCACGCGTGGGGCCGCGCGGCGGAGAAGTTCAAGCAGCTCGTGGCCGAGGGCACGCGCGGTCAGGTCGACGTGCAGATCTACCACTCCAACTCGCTGGGCGCGACCCGCGAGAGCCTCGAGATGGTCCGCCTCGGCACGGTGGACTTCGTGCTGTGCGGGGTCGCCCACCTCTCCCGGTTCGTGCCCGAGATGGGCACCCTGGTCCTGCCGTACCTGTGGAAGGACACCGACACGATGTTCCGAGCCCTCGACGGGCAGATGGGCCAGATCATCGAGCCGCTGCTCCTGGAGAAGGGCTTCAAGGTCGTGGGCTGGTGGGACAACGGCTTCCGCAACGTGTCGAACAACAAGCGCCCGATCAAGGCTCCGGAAGACCTCAAGGGCCTCAAGCTCCGGACCCTGCCGACCAAGGTCCACATCGCCTTCTTCCGCGCGCTCGGCGTCTCACCGGTGCCGATGGACTGGGCCGAGGTGTACCCCGCGCTCCAGCAGGGGGTCGTGGACGGGCAGGAGAACCCGCCCGGGATCGTGTTCTTCGAGAAGCTGCCCGAGGTGCAGAAGTACTATTCGCTGACCCAGCACGTGAACGAGGCGGGCAATGTGCTGATGAGCGCGGCGAGCTGGGGGAAGCTGCCCGCGGACGTGCAGACCGCGATCATGGCCGCGGCCCGCCAGGTGGCCGCGTGGGAGCGCGCGGAGAGCCAGCGTGACAACGAGGAGATTCTGAAGAAGCTCTCCGCCACCGGCATGCAGGTCAACACGGTGGCGGAGCCGACCCTGGCGGAGTTCCGGAAGGTCGCCCAACGGATCTACACCGAGGCGATCCCGGACCTCGGGCCCAAGGGCAAGCAGCTGGTGGACATGGGCGTCAGCATCAACAAGTAGCGAGGGGCCGATGCCGCGCAGCCTGGTCCGCGCGATCGAAGTGGCCGTCATGGCGGCCATGGCGGTCGTCTCGGTGGTGGTCATGGTCGAGGTCATCCTCCGGTACACGCTGGGGGAGACCCTGGTCGTGACCGAAGAGCTGTCGCGGTACCTGATGGTCTGGATCGCGTTTCTGGGCGCGGTGCTGTTGATGCGCGAGCGCGGGCACATCGCGGCCGAGGGGCTCGGGGGCTGGTTCGGGCCCCTCGGCCGGCGGGTGATTGCCGTTGTCGCCGATCTGCTGTCCCTCGTGTTCCTGCTCACGCTCACCTGGGCCGGCCTGCAGACGCTCCCGGGTCAACTGGATCAGTATCTGACCACCATCAACATCCCGATTTTCTGGTTCTATCTGGCGATCCCGGTTGGGTCCGGCCTCATGGCCTTCGTCATCGTGGCCCGGCTGCTCGGCTTCGATGACCCGGCTCCCCCCACCC
>Ga0137403_10006686_pt1 | contig 13163 bp, 7 predicted proteins | sample CZOMad2_1_16fung_FD_122057 | JGI IMG/M metagenome (GOLD analysis project Ga0137403, IMG submission 122057) | Vadose zone soil fungal communities from Angelo Coast Range Reserve, California, USA - CZOMad2_1_16fungal (Hybrid Assembly) | ecosystem: Environmental > Terrestrial > Soil > Vadose zone... | reverse complement strand
GATCGGTGTCGGTGCAGATTAGCAATGTGGATCGTCCGGAAATCCATTTCGACACCGGCGTTTTCGAAGTATCGGCAGAACAGGGTAGAGCGATTTTGCGATCGGCGGACATCGCCCAGGACAAGAACGAGCTTCATCTTCGCGGGACAATGGAGTTACCTTCGGTTATCGAAGATTTCGGCCGGACTCCTGCGACTCTGGAAATTGCCGGGACTGCGCCTGATCTTCAACGACTAACGACAGGAACACCTGCGCAATTGACCGGCTCGGCTCAGTTCACCGGCAAGATCGACATCGTTAATGCGAAGGTAGAAGCAACACTTGGCGTGACTGCAGAGTCAATCGGGTTTTCGAATGGAACAATTGAGAAACTGAACTCTACACTGCGCGCGTCCAAAAGCGTAGCGCGCGCCGATACTAAACGACCGTGGTTTGCAGATCTTCGCACTGCGATGGAGTTCGATTTGGCCGGCATACACTATCGAGATCACATCATTGATTCGATAGAAGGATCGCTAAACGGAAGCGATGATGTCCTCGGGCTCGACCGGTTGGATTTGCGGCGAAATCAAAACGAACTAAATGTTCGCGGCCGCTACAAGCTCCCGGAGGAGGTTGGCAAAGCTTCGTTGCAACCTGCGGATTTGGATTTCAAGCTCAACGCGCCGGAGCTTGGCGACTTCTGGGTCGCGGATTCTCCAAACAGGTTGAGCGGGCCACTACAAATGGCCGCGCAAATCGGATGGAGACAGCAGACAGCCAACGGCCAGATTTCGATTTCCGGATCAAATCTGAAAATGAGGGACCTGGTTTTTCGGGACCTGAGCACGCAATGTTCAATCTCAAATAACGTCGTGTATCTAAACGACTGCAGGGCGAGTCTAAACGATTCGGATTTCGTTAACGCGACCGGAAGGCTGAATTTGCGACGGCCTTATCGTTACAATGGCAAGCTTTCGGCGCGTGTAGCGAACTTATCGACCCTTCGACCGCTGCTTCGGACTTTTGGTAATCAGAACGAATTGGCAGGTTCAGTCACACTTGATTGGGAAGGAAATGGCGACGCGAAAATCTCCAAAAGCTCAGGGAGTCTGAAATTCGTTTTCGACAAGGGACGTTATGGGAATGCGCAATCGCTTCGGGCGAATATCGATGCGTCCTATTCGCCCGAAGGTCTCGACGTTCCCATCGTCTTTTTCGCCAGCGGCAACAGCGATTTTCAGGCAGTCGCCAAGGCAAAAGGCGAGACGCTCGAGATAACCAGGATTCAACTCGACCAAGGGCCGGCGAGGTTCGCATCCGGATATGTCTCTTTCCCATTAGTGTGGAAAAATCTTGGAACGAATGCCGCGACGATTCCATCGTCCGGCAAAGTGTTCGCTACAATTCAGTCGGAAAACCTGGATCTAAAAAAATTGTTCAGCGATCTCGGGATTAAAGGTGGGACATCTGGTACGCTAAACGCGAGGGTGGACGCGGACGGAACAATCGGAGACTTGAATGCCAGCCTTAAGCTGCAGATGCGGGATTTGCGAAGTGATCGCTGGCCGAAAATGGAGCCCGCGACATTTGAGTTGACCGCTCAGGCTGTGCACGATCGCCTGACAATGCTGGGCAAACTACAGCAGGCGCAAATTCAGGCTCTCGAGCTCAACGCAGACATACCTTTTGATATTCCGAAGATTGCGCGCGCCCGGAAATTGTCAGACGACACCCCCATCACTGCAAAAGCGCGTCTTCCACGCAGTTCCGTGAATTTTGTTCGGCAATTTGTTCCGGCACTGGAACAACTTGATGGCAACCTTGGATTGGATGTTGATGTAAGTGGAACGATCGGCAACCCGGTCTTTAGCGGGGCTGGCGATGTGACGGTGAACGTTGCGCGTTTTACGAACGCAACGCTTCCGGCGCTAACGAATTTTGGCGCGCGTTTAAGCTTCGCACGGAACGCTCTTAGCCTGGAACGATTCGGTGGCGATCTGGCCGGCGGCCCTTTTACCATGAGTGGCCGCGTCACTTTTCCAAAGCTGACTGAACCGACTCTGGATCTGCAATTGAAAGCCAACAGTGTGTTGGTTGCTCGAAACGATACTTTGACCGCTCGCGCGGACGCCGACATAACGGTGAGGGGACCATTTGCGACCGCGACCGTCAGCGGCAACGTCGCAATGACAAACAGTCACATTCTGAAGAACATCGACCTCATTCCTATCGGCCTGCCGGGCAGACCAGCGCCCGAGCCACCAACAGAGCGGCCGCAAATTTCTTTTCCGGACCCGCCACTCCGCGATTGGAAATTCGATGTCGCAATCAAAACAAAAGATCCTGTGCTGATTCGCGGGAATCTGGCGACCGGTGGCGCGATCGCTGACATAAAGCTTACGGGAACAGGTCTGCGTCCAGAATTGCAAGGAACGGTGCGTCTGGAAAATGTAGAAGCAACCCTGCCGTTCAGCCGTCTGGAGGTTTCCCAGGGCTTTCTTTATTTCGACCCGAGCGATTCAATGAACCCCAGGCTGGAGCTGCGCGGCACGTCGGTGATCCGCGATTACACGGTGCGCGTTTATGTTTACGGGACCATGCTTGCGCCGGAAGCCATTTTCACCAGCGAACCGCCCCTGCCGCAGGAGGAAATTATTTCTTTGATCGCCACCGGGGCCACCAGGCAAGAGTTGTCCGGTCGTGGCAATGTCCTGGCGGGCCGCGCGGCCATGTTACTGGTTCAACAGCTTTACCGAAAAATTTTCAAAAAGGGCGAGCCGACCCAGAACAACGAATTTTTTAATCGTCTCGATTTGGACGTGGGCGCGGTCGATCCTCGAACCGGTCGTCAGGAAGTTAGCGCCAGATTCAAGATAAATGATCAGTATGTGCTTGTTGGCGATGTCGGCGTCGGCGGCGATTATCGCGGGATGCTTAAGTATCTGATTCGTTTTCGTTAGGATGCTAGGAGCCTGTTGAAATACCCAGCCATGCCGCGTTGCTGTCGATTTTTCGTCTCTCCAAGGCGCGAGGAGAGCGCATACCCGCTGCGGTCTGTAATCGACGAGCAACGCCGGAGAGGCGAAAAATCGGCGCAACCCGGAGGGCAAGAGTGCCTTGGGCTGTCTGACTACGTTCCTCGTCCCTCACAAATCGCTGCGAACATGCTCGTCGCTCGCTCCTTGCCATCCAGCCCAAAGCGCTCTCGCGCGGCGCGGCTGGGTATTTTAACACGCTCCTAAGATGCGACACGGGGTCCTGTTCTGTCTTGGCAGCCTGGCCCTCGTATTTGAAGTCGCAGCGCAAAGCGCCGTCGATGTTGCGCGACCCGAAGAAAGGCAAGAAGCGCGGCAGGCGGTTGTGAAAGAGCAGGAAAAGCGCGCGAAACAGGCGAGCATCATTGAATTTCGCGGCGAGCAAGCCTTCAAGGAAAAGGAGCTGCGCACCGCTTTGAAGGAGGAAATCACCACTGTCGAAGACTTCGGGCTAAGTCCGGCGCGTGGCGACGATCTCGCATTTTTCCTCGAAGTTTTCTATCGCAAGCATGGCTATGCGGACGTGAATGTGCATTACACGATCGAATCGCAGAACCGGTTGCGCCTCGATATCACAGAGGGTCCGCGTTACACGGTGGGGACGATCGTCTTCGATGGGAATGTGCGAGAGCCAAGCGACAAGCTTTTTGAGTACGCAGTTGGACCGACACGGGAACGGTATTCAAGGGCGGAGAAAAGACTGCCTTTCGTTGCCGCTGACCTGCAGGAAGGAGCGAACCTGGTGCATCGTTTCTATCTCGCCGAGGGATTTTTGGATGCAGTGGTCGATGCGCCGCGGTACACGTTTCACCGTGAAATCAGCGCAGTGGACGTGGTCATCCCGATTCACGAGGGAGGTCAATATTTCTTCGGCAGCATTTCGTTTCATGGGCGTGCGATTTACGATTCAGAAACCCTGCGCGGGCAGATGCTGGATCTATTGCAACGGCCTTACACCGATGCGCGGGTCGAAGACATTCCACGACGTCTACAGGCGTATTACAAGACACGTGGTTATTATGACGTGAAGGTGGTCGCCAGCGGCCTGCCGGAGGATTCAGTCAACGGCCGTGTCCCGGTGGACATCACGATTTCGGCAGGACCCGTTTACTACTTCGATGGCGTCACTGTAAGTGGTCTCGATCGACTTCGTCCCAGTTATGTCAGCAAACGTTTCACCAAGCTGGAGCGAAAGGCCTACAGCCCGGAAGCGCTTGACGAGCGATTCCGCACGCTCATGCGCACCGGCCTATTTAATGTTCTTCAAATCAAACCAGTCCCTGTGGATGGGCATCTTCTGCGACTCGATGTTTCCGCCGAGGAAGCCAAGAGCAAGGAATTCGGTCTTTTGATTGGTTACGGCACATTCGAGGGTGCTATTGGCGGCGTGCAATGGCGCGATCGCGATCTTTTCGGCTATGGCCGGCCGCTCACGACATCGGTGGAAGTTTCACAACGCAGCTACAAGGGCGAGATCCTATATGAAGACCCTTTCTTCTTTGATACGGATTTTTTCTTTAGAGCCCGGCTTGCGGCCTTCACTTTCGCCTACGATGGCTACACGAAATTCGAATTGGGCGGGCGATTTGAGCTTACTCGCAAGATTACAAAGTACGACGAGGTCGGTCTGACCGTTGCCGCACGTCATGTGAAGATCACCGACTCTGAAATCAAGCCGACGTTTCTGCTAGGACCAAAGGATTACGTCGTGAATACGGTCGGGCTTACAAACACTCTGGATATGCGGCAAAGCCCGTACGTGAACCCGCGCGGGCTCCTGATTAAAAACACAGTGGACCTGGCACCGAGCGCTTTGGGAAGCGACATCGAATATGTCCGAGGCACGATGGCCGTATCCTATTACCTGCCGTTTTCGCCGAAGGTGACCACTCCCGGTGTGACGGAAGATCAAGGAGGCACCGCGTTGCAACACTGGTTCCAACAGTCCTCGTTGGCATTCGGCGCGCGCGCCGGTATCATTCATTCGCTCACAACCAGCGGCCCCGGGGAAGCGACTGCGATTCCCATCGACGAACGCTTTTTCAACGGTGGCGCCGATACAGTGCGGAGTTTCGGCGAACGCGAACTCGGCCCGCATGATAATCACGGGCATCCCGTCGGTGGAGAATTCTTTACCGTGTTTAATATCGAATACACCTTCCCGATTCTGGGAGAACTGCAGGGTGCAATCTTCACTGATGCGGGCAATCTTTTGCCGACATCAGAGGACGTCGGACTAAACGATATGCGTTATGCCGTTGGTGCGGGCTTGCGCTACAAGCTGCCGGTCGGTCCGATTCGTCTCGATTACGGCGTCAATCCTGATCCGCGGCCGTTCGAGGATTTCGGCGCGTTTCATTTCAGTTTTGGCTTTGCGTTTTAGCCGTAGCCGCTTCCCTGTGGGAAGCGTGACGCTAATATGCTAATCATGTCCGAGGCGCGCCGCGCACAGGACGCGGCTACAAAGACGATGGACGATCCACAATCGCTTGGTGATACTTCACCCGAGGAATTCCGCAGACAATTGCACGAGCTGGCGGATTGGGTCGCAGATTTTCGGCAACATATAGGATCGTTACGGGTCGCGCCCAATCCCGCGGTCGCGGGACCGGGGGCGATTCTGGCTGCGCTCCCAGCCGAGCCCCCTGAAGAAGGCGAGCCGTTTGAGAAAATTCTTGGCGATGTCGATCGGGTCATTGTTCCCGGCATGGTGCACTGGAGTCATCCAATGTTTCTCGGTTATTTCGGTTGGACCACGACTGCTCCTGCAATTCTCGGTGAAATCATCACGGCGCCGCTCAACGTAAACGCAATGACGTGGCGAACCTGTCCGGCTGCGACAGAACTCGAGACGGTCGTGGTCGATTGGATCCGGCAATGGGTGCACTTACCGCAGGAATTTGGAGGCGTCGTGTATGACACGGCATCCGTGGGCGTGATGCACGCGCTGGCTGTGGCGCGTGAAGAGGCTGCGCCTTCAACGCGCAAGCGCGGACTAGTTGCTGCGGGCGCGCCAGTGTTTCGCATTTACGCTTCCGAACAAGCGCATAGCTCGGCCGAGAAGGCGGCGATTGCGCTCGGATTAGGCGAAGAAAACGTGCAGCGGGTCCCGACCGACGCGCAATTTCGTATGGATCCCAGTGTGCTGCGTGAAATGATCACGCGCGACGTTCGTGACAACTTCAGGCCGCTGGCGGTCATCGCGACAGTCGGCACTACATCAACCGCGAGCGTTGATCCTGTTCCTGAGATCTCAAAGATCTGCCGCGAAAATAAGATGTGGCTTCACATTGACGGCGCTTACGGCGCCGGCTTCTCGATTCTGCCAGAGAACAAATCCCTGACAGTCGGTTGGGGCGAAGCGGATTCCATCGTCGTAAACCCGCATAAAAGCCTTTTTGTTCCTCTTGATTTCAGTGTGCTTTACGTGCGCGATCTCGATAGGCTGCGCCGCGTCTTTACACTTGTGCCTGAATATTTGCAGGGCGACACAGTCGAAGCGCAGAAAAATTACATGGACTACGGCATCCAGCTCGGCCGCAGATTTCGTGCGTTAAAAGCCTGGGTTATCTTCCGCAGTTTTGGCCGTGAAGGAATGGCCGCCCGGCTTCACGAATATATTCGCCTTGCGAATGTTCTAACTGAGTGGATCAAAAGCGACGCTCGTTTCGAGCTTGCCGCGCCGGCCAGCATGGGCGTGGTTTGTTTTCGTTTGGTGGGATCTGCAGCCGGTGGCGGTGACGCCGGACCGAGGTCAGCGCCCTCGGCTACAGACGACAAACTCGACGAGCTGAACAGCGAGATTGTCGAAGAAATCAATGCGAGCGGCCGCGCTTACTTAACGCAGACAAAATTGCGGGGCAGAACAGTGATGCGAATTGGGTTGGGTAATGTCCTGACGACGGAGGAGCATTTGCGCAACGCTTGGGAGATGATCTGCGAAGCAGCGAACGCACTGTAGCCGCTTCGCTGTGCGAAGCGTCGCGCTGACGTGGCATACATCGCGTGCAACGCGCCGCTCACTGAGCGGCGGCTACAGATTTGCGGCTGAGGACAGCCGCCTCTACAATTTCTCCCGTTATGATGAAGTTACTGCGCAAGCATCGGGACTGGCTGATGATCGTGATCGCGATTCTGGCGATCCCGTTCATTTTCTATTTTGTGCAACGGCCGGATTACGGCGCGATGCGGGCGGACAAGTTTGCTCGCATTTATGATCGAGATCTTTCGATGTTGGAGGCGCAGCAGATGGTACGCCTGCTCACCCTGGCACAGGCCCTGGGCATGTCAGATTTTGTTCAGACTTTGACGGGAGGGGCTGGCATGAATCCGAACCAGACTGCGGTCCAATTCGTTGTCAATCTGGTGGTCCTTCGGCACGAAGCGGCTCGGCTTGGTATTCGTCCCGGTTACTCTGAGATTGCTGAAGTCGTGCGCACGTTGCCGGCGTTTCAAGGCGACTCTGGATTCGACATGAAAAAGTTCAGTGACTTTGTGCAGAATGCGCTGGCCCCGATGGGTCTTGCGGAAGAGCACATCGAGCAGCTGGTCCGCGACCAGTTGTCATTAAATCAGATCAAACAGCTTTTAGCGGCTGGCGTTACGGTTCCCAAAGGCGAGCTCGATGAAAATTTCGAGCGTGGTCACGACACCTTGTTTGTGACTGTAATTCGATTTCAGTCCGCTGATCTGGGGAAGGACGTCGCGGTCAGCGATGAGGAGGTAAAAAAGCATTATGACGCCCACAAGGCCGAGCTCAAAACTGATGAAAAACGCAAGGTCGAATTTGTCAGCCTCGCGCTGACTGATGAGGAAAAGAAATTAACCGGGAAAGAACGTATCGAGGCTTTGCAAAAGCTGTCCGACCGCGCGACTGACGTGACCCAGGCTCTGTTGGAGAAAGGTGCAGATTTTAAACAGGCCACTGCGAAATTTCAGTTGCCGGTACGTGAGACTGGCGAATTTACCAAAGCAGAGCCCGACCCGCAGTTGAAAGGCGATGGGCAACTTGCCCCCGCTGCTTTCAAGCTTTCCACGCAGGAGCCGAACAGCGATCCGGTTCAGGTAGCGGATGGATTTTACATCTTACATCTCGCAGGGATTATTGAGGCGCGTCCGCTCACACTCGAAGAAGCGAAACCGAAAATCGTAGAGACTCTCAAGAAATCGAAAGCAAAGGAGCTAATGTCGACGAAAGCGGCAAATGTGGTTCAACAATTGCGCGAAGCGAAGCAGTCCGGACAACCATTCGAGGCGGCGATTCAAAACACTGGCGGGAAAGTTGAGAAGATCGCGCCATTTTCAATCGTCGGAGAGGAGAAACCAGAATCACAAAACAAAGAACCGAAGAAGAATGAACCAGCAGATCTTCCTGCAATTAAACAAGCTGTAGTATTTCTGAATCCGGGAGAGGCCAGCGATTTTTTCCCAGCAGGTGAAAATGGATTTGTGGCAGTTTTGGACAAGCGGGAACCATTAGGCGCTGCGAGCGCCTCGGAGAAGAAGGCGGCCTACGAGAAACGGCTTCTGGATAACAAACGGCGAATTGTCCTGATGGAATGGCTGCGTGACCGTGGGCAGGCCGCCGGCCTGCAATATACGAAAGGCTAAGCGCGAATTGATAAAGCGGTGACGTCCCGACCAAATCGTCCTCGTTCTCGTAATCGAAGGGAGTCGGATTGAGGACAGGGGCGAATAATAGAAATGACGGTCGACGAAATTTTTGACGACGCCAATGGCGATCTGGCCGTCGGCGACATGGCCAGCGCTGTGGAAAAGTACAGGCGCTGTGTGCAGATAGCTCCGGACTTTTTTGACGGTTGGCACGCGCTTGGAATGGCGCTGATGAAACTGGGGCGTTTTACCGAGGCAATCGAAGCGGGAAAGAAAGCAGTCGAGCTTCGGCCCAATGATCAGATCGGCTGGACAAGTCTTTCGCTATTTTACAATCGCGCGGGCAACATCAAGGAAGCCGAAGCGGCCGGGGGGAAAGCGAAGATCCTCTCGTGGGGCGGGAAGATTGCGCAGGAGTAAAAGGAATTGTAGGGCGTTTCTGTAAAACGCCGATTCCTAGCGATTGGCGTCTGGCACAGACGCCCTACAAAAGATTGATCACCAAATATTCACCCGTTTGTTTGCCGGCCTAACCATTGGCGAATCGTTGGGAATATCGAATGCCTGCTGAAATTCCGGCATGTTCGATATCGGGCCGTTGCACCGGTAATGAGTTGGCGAATGCGGATCGGTGTTCAGGCGCAGTACCAAGTCGTCTTCGCGCTGATTCGCCCGCCACACCTGGGCCCAGCCGAGAAAGAAGCGCTGTTCGGGCGTGAATCCATCGATCTTTTGTTCGCGCGCCTGTGGTGGGTTCTTATCGAGCGCTTTTTGCAGCGCGGCATATGCGAGCTTGATGCCGCCGATGTCTGCGATGTTTTCGCCTTGCGTCAGTTCACCATTAATATGCTTGCCTGGCAGCGGTTGATACTCCGAATATTGATTAACAACCGCTTTGCGACGCCTGTCGTATTCCTCCGCTGATTGCTTCGACCACCAGTCGCGCAAATTGCCGACTTCATCGAATTGCCGACCTTGATCGTCAAATCCGTGTGTCATTTCGTGTCCGATTACCGCGCCCATGCCGCCGTAGTTGACGGGGTCATCGGCTTTCGGATCGAAGAACGGCGGCTGCAAAATGCCCGCCGGGAAAACGATCTCGTTCATCATTGGGTTGTAATAGGCGTTCACTGTCGGCGGCGTCATTCCCCATTCGCTTCGATCGACCGGTTTGCCTATTTTTTTGAGGTCGCGATTTGCCTCGAAATTCGCGGCTCGCATGGCGTTCGAGATATATGAGCTTCTATCGACTTGGAGCAGCGAGTAATCGCGCCATTTATCCGGATAACCGATTTTGACGTTCATGGCCGCGAGTTTTTTGAGCGCTTGCTGTTTAGTCGGTTCGTCCATCCACTCGACGGTTTTGATGCGATCAGCCAGCGCAGCCTTAAGATTGTTAATCATTTCCAAGGCGCGCGCCTTGGCCTCAGGTGGGAAGTAATCGGCAACATAAAGCTTGCCCAGTGCTTCGCCCAGGGCGCCGTTGGTAGAAGCGACCACGCGTTTCCAGCGCGGCTTAATTTCCTTTGTGCCGCGCAGAACGCCCTGACTGAAATTAAAATCTTCGTTTACAAAATCCTTCGATAATTCCGATGCGGCGTCATCGATCAAATGCCAACGCAGATAGGTTTTCCAATCGTCGATGGATGTTTTGGTGAACATCGCGTTGGCTGCCTTGAAGAACTCGGGTTGGCCCACATTAATGTCACCCGGCTCGGTGAGATTAGTCGCCTTAAAATAATCAGCCCAATTCCAGTCCGGCGTGAGCTTCTGCAGATCGGCCTGTGACATCTTGTTGTAGTTCTTTTGCGGATCGCGCAGCTCTACGCGAGTACGGGATGCCTTGGCGAGAGAAGTCTCCAGAGCCATGATCTTCCTGGCGTCCTCGGCAGCTTTGCCCGGGGCCTCGCCTAGCAGCGTTAGCATTTTTGTGACGTGATCGACGTACGCAGCCCGTTTCTTTTTCGAGTCCTCATCAGTCTTTGCGTAATAATCGCGGTCGGGAAGACCAAGTCCGCCCTGATGCGCCTGGGCAATTTCGCGCGTGCTATCTTTTGCATCCTGACCGGCGCCAAATTCGAAGAATGCGTCGACACCAATCGTGTGCAGTCGCGCGATCGCGTTCAGCAGATCGGCGCGATCTTTGATTGCGTCGATGCGCTTTAGCTCGTCTTCGAGTGGCTTGGTTCGCGACGCTTCAATTGTTTTTTCGTCCATGCCGCTCGCATAGTAATCGCCTACTTTTTGTACTTCCGGCGCCGCGTTTGCATCGACTTGGGCATTTGCAGTTTTCTCGGCGATCTTGTGGAGCGCTTCATTATTTTTCTCCTCCAACTCACTGAAGCTGCCCCAGCGCGCATATTCCGGAGGTACAGGATTGCGCTTTAACCACCCGCCGTTGGCGTAAAGATAAAAATCATCCTGCGGTTTGACGGATGTATCCATGTTCTTCGCATCTAGCGGCGGAGGATTCTGGTTGGCTGGCGAGCCGCTTTGAGCTGGCTGGGCTGGCGATTCTGTTTGAGCCTGCAAACTGAACGCGCTCAAGAGCGCGACTATAATGAAGAATGATTTCATGATTATGAAAGAATACGAATAGGACTGGTTACTTTAATGCCAATTAGACGCTCAAAACGTAGTTCCGTTGAACGCGCGCTCGCAGCGAAGGCAAAAAATGGTGACAGTATTTGTTACCCGCATCACATTTTTGCGCAAACAGACAAGGGTGGGCACGGCTACGTGCGCTATCGCCTAGGGTTCATCCTGAACGGAGTGAAGGATCTCACAAACGCTGATTGATCACGCCAACGACGAAATTGACGCGCGCTTCGATTGAGAGGTCCTCACTTCGTTCGGGATGCCAACGGTTGGCAGGCCCAGACCAACCGTCCCCCTCTCTTGTGTCAATTGTAATTACATATTTGGCTCAAGTTACAGGGACCAGTACAATTTCGTATGCCCGATTTCATACTGGGTATCGTGGTTGGTGTCCTCATTAATTTAGCGACGGCTTTGTTTAGTCGGCACAAAGCATTAGCCCTGATGCCATGGCTGTTTTTCTACATAATATTGCATGGCGCGTATGTACTGTTCACTAGCGATGCGATGAGGGGTTTTGTAATGAAAAACAATCATTGGTGGACATATATGGTCGTCGCAATCTTAGCGGTTGGCTTCTGGAAATTTATCACCGTAAGCGTCAAGCGAATCGATAGAGCAACATCTACCTTGGAGCATGCTGACACTGATCGAAAACATCCGACAGCGAATGATATTGCTGACGAAGTGATAAAGCGATTGCAGCAGCAAAAAGATACCGGTAGCAGAAATATTAGACCGGCCGCGGAAGCGAACACGGTTGCATCGCTAGGTCTTTTCCCGAGCTTGAATGAAGGCGCAAAAAACACAAATGTCGATGCAATGGCCTTGGCTTTCCAAAACAATGGGACCGTTCCAGATCACAACATTTCAACAAAGCTATTTCTTTACAATGTGGCTAAGGAAATCAAAGTCGTAAATCCAAATCGCGTCAAAGTAACAGACGGTGGAGTTCGTGCTAATTTCATAAACTTGTTTGTTCCAGAACTCCTTCCTGGCGAATTGCAGGTTGTATCCATCGGGCTGGCGTTCCCGATCACTGGCTATAAAGACGCCGATTTGTTCGGAAAGAAAGAATTGCGAGCACCTAAGTTCTGGTCAAACGGGAAAGGGGAGTCCCCAATCATCGTTTACCGCACGACAATCGGACGTGAACGCAGAGTTGGAGAGAAGTAACCAAGATGTATGTCTTCTTGGACTCGTTTTTCTATGATTTTACCTACCGTCGGGATGGTCGATTTTCGCTCTTGAGTTACCTTTAGTCTATCCCTCATCAGCGAAATTCGATTGTCTCCCGCATCGCAAGAAGCGCCTGCTGTGATTCGCGATTTCCTAACGTCGCATTGATCCACAGTAGATGTTTCTGATTCAATAGGGGCTGTGTCAGCCCAACAAGGAACTCCGAATTTCAAGTACCAAAGTCCAATGAAACTTCAGGCTGCAATATTCAAGATCGGTTCACGTTTCAGATCTTGGAGATTGGTGCTTCTCTGGTAATTGGACGTTGGAGCATGGTGCTCAAAGCAGTTTCAAGCGCGTCAAATCCTGCGAATCGACAATGCCCACTGGCACGTTGTCGTCGTCAATTACGACCAGATCGTCGATGCGATGACGCTCCAGCAGGTTCAGAACTTCCACCGCGAGTTTTTCTTTGTGCACCGTGACTGGATTCAGCGTCATCAGGTCTGCCACCAGTCGTTCGCCAATCCTGGAATCAGATTGAAAATGGCGCACGAAATCTCCGTGGGTGAATATGCCGAGAAGTTGGTTGTCCTCGCCGGTGACAACGGCAGCGCCAGCGCGCACGCTGGTCATCGCCCTCAGCACGTCACGTATCGGCGTGTCGGTCGCGACAATTGCCATCGCTTCGCGCGGCCGCATGACTTGATGAACGCGCATCAACATGCTGCGGCCGATCATGCCGCCGGGATGAAA
>Ga0137403_10006685_pt1 | contig 13165 bp, 11 predicted proteins | sample CZOMad2_1_16fung_FD_122057 | JGI IMG/M metagenome (GOLD analysis project Ga0137403, IMG submission 122057) | Vadose zone soil fungal communities from Angelo Coast Range Reserve, California, USA - CZOMad2_1_16fungal (Hybrid Assembly) | ecosystem: Environmental > Terrestrial > Soil > Vadose zone... | reverse complement strand
ACTGACAGCGTGCTAAGTTATTCAAAACACATGAAACGTGGTGAGTACGAACAGGGCAGGTAGATTTAGCAAACCGCTGCAACTGAGAAGACCTTAGATCACCGTACAACACCTCAGAGCAACTCAGACCGACTCTTGCAACTCAAAAATCGGCGGTTTGGAAAACCGCCCTCTCCACTCTGGAGGAAACATCACCACTGCGCTGCTATTTCATCGTTGGCTTTAAATACTTTGGATTGATCCCCGCCCCCAACCTCTCTGCGCGTTTGCCAATCTTTTTCAATGTCGCTTCAAGAGTCCGTAACTCTTTCGGGCTCGCATCGGCAAAGACTTTCCTAATTTCGGCTGCGTGTTTGCGGAAAATCGGCGCGATTAGTTCTTTGCCTTTTGCCGTGAGCGACACGACGCAGACGCGCCGATCTTCGGGACTTTCGACCCGGCTTACCATGCCCCTTTCGACGAGGCGGTCCACGGCCGTACTGATCGAGCCGGGCGTAAGGTGGACCTTTGGGCCGATCGTATTCACCGGCAAAGGCCCTTTGTTTAGGAGCACTTCCAGTATCCGGAAGTCGGTATCGTCGATCCCCGTCTCCTCAAGTCCCGCATAAAGATATTTCGCGGCTGCGTGAAAAGCCTTCCCCCATACCAGCCAACAGTGGACCGGGTCTCGCGAGTTCTTGTCCATGACAAAAACCATTTTGCTCTTTTGTGTAACCGATGTCCAGTACAATGTATCTATATCAATAGAATCGCCATCAATGGATAATGAGAAAGAGAGGCACACTACATGGGAACTACAGACAAGAAGCTCATCGCGGTAGTCGGCGCAACGGGGCAACAAGGAGGCGCCGTAGTACGCGCCCTTCAAGCCGGCAATCAATTCAAGATACGCGCCCTGACTCGCAATGCGGCCAAGCATCGCGAACTCGCCGACGAAGTCGTCGAAGCAGACCTGAATCGTCCCGAAACCCTTCCATCCGCATTTAATGGGGCGTATGGCGTATTTCTGGTAACCAACTTCCAGGAGCACGGAGCGGACGAACTGAAGCAGGCAACCGCTGCCGTACGCGCCGCCAAAGATGCCGGCGTCAGGCACTTTGTCTGGTCCACGCTGCCGGACGTCGAGGCGATCAGCAAAGGCAAGTTTCACGTTCCCCACTTTACTGGTAAGGCCAAGGTTGATCGGATAGTGAAAGAAGCCGGGTTTGCGAATCATACGTTCGTCGTCGCGCCTTTCTACTATCAGAACCTTATCGGCGTACTTGGCCCGCAAAAACAGCCTAACGGATCCGCGGGCTGGACTCTCCCGCTAGACCCAATTGTGCGAAGCATCCACATGGGCGACATTACGGAACTTGGTGACGTGGTCGCCGGAGCGTTCGCTCACCCCGATCAGGCAGGCCATGGCGAGTATCTGCCTCTAGTCGGCGATTTCCTGAGTTTCAATGAAATTATCGATACGCTGAATCGACAAGGTCAGAATTTGTCTGTCCACCAAGTGCCAAAGGATGTCTTCGCGGGTTTCTTTCCTGGAGCTGCCGAGATCGCGGAAATGTTCGCTTACTTTCAGGCGCACACGTACTTGGGTTCTGATTCACGCGACCAAATCGCGCTCGCCAACAAAGTAGCAGGCCGGCAGGCAACCAAGTTTTCGGCGTGGGCTCGAGTGAATTTCCCGGCTTCAGAAAACGCCAATTCAGCGCGTTGATTGGAAAAAGAAAGAAATCGATGTTGACCGGTGCAGACGCACCAAGTTTGCGCGGTTTTACCGGTGCGGGCTCAACAAATAAAAGGAGAAAGTACATGGCAACGGATTCGATTGCAGTTTCCACAAATGCGGAGGCAACAAGCTTTGGGCAAGGTGCAGTGGTTGCCTTGGGGCGGCTCTTGTTCGCGGTGATCTTCGTGATGGCTGGAGCCAATCATTTTAACAAACAAACTATCGGCTATGCGGCTTCGCAAGGTGTACCTTTGGCCTCGGTCGCGGTTCCTCTTTCTGGCGTACTGGCGATCCTGGGCGGACTCAGCATTTTGCTGGGCTATCGCGCACGACTTGGGGCATGGCTCATCGTGCTGTTCTTGATTCCAGTCACGCTGATGATGCATAAATTCTGGACAGTAAGCGATCCCATGATGGCGCAGATTCAAATGATTATGTTTATGAAGAATGTCTCCATGCTCGGTGGCGCTTTGCTGATTTCTCACTTCGGCGCGGGGCCGTTCAGTCTGGACGCACGACGCTCGCGGTAGACGCAAGTCGCACCACATGTTTACTTTGCTCGGTCATCTCAACAAGGAATTCGTTCATTAGAGAAATATTGGAGGATGAAATGAACATGGCACAGAAGCTCACCGTCGTCGACTTCGAGTCTTGGGCCAAGACGCAGGATTGGAGCGCTCTTCATGTCTAAAGCGGTGCAGTTCGATTCGTATGGTGGCATCGACGTCCTCGAAGTGCGCGACGTGCCCCGCCCCGTTCCGGTAACCGGTGAGGTTTTGATCGAGGTCCGGGCAGCCGGTATCAATCCGAGTGAGGCGGTGATCCGGAGTGGCGCGTTGCACCACTTATTTCCTGCGACGTTTCCGTCCGGTCAGGGCAGCGACTTGGCGGGAGTGGTGGCTGAACTCGGTCCCGGCGTTAGCGGTTTTGCTGTCGGGGACGAAGTGATCGGGTTCTCCATGAGACGGTCCAGCCAGGCCGAGTACGTGGCTGTGCCCGCGAATCAATTGACACCGCGGCCAGCCAAGGTGCCGTGGGAAGTAGCCGGTTCACTGTTTGTCGCGGGGGTTACTGCGTATGCCGCCGTGCGGGCGGTTCATCTCGTACCGGGGGATACGGTGGTGATCGCAGGTGCGACTGGCGGTGTCGGTTCGATTGCGGTTCAACTCGCCCGACGCGCCGGCGCCACGGTCCTCGGCATCGCCGGGCCGTCCAACGATGCCTGGCTCGCAGACCATGGCGCGGTCCCGGTCAACTATGGCGACAATCTGCCGGCCCGACTGCGCGCCGCAGCAAAGTCCGGACACATCGACGCCCTGCTGGATTTCTTCGGTGGTGGATATGTCGCCATGGCGGTGGGAGACCTTCAACTCTCACCAGATAAAGTTGACACCATTGCCGATTTCGAAGCCGTTAAGCGGTTCGGAGTCCAGTCAAAAGGCGGCGCGGATGCCGCAACCGCAGCGGTGCTTGCCGAGTTGGCCGACCTCATCGCACGGGGTGAGCTGGAAGTGCCGATTGCCGGAGTCTTCGCGCTCGACGACGTGCGCGACGCATTCCGACAAGTCGAATTGCGCCACACACGCGGCAAGTTGGTGCTGCGACCGTGAACGAACCAGGCATCTCTTCCACTACCCGCGGCCAGTCCTCTGATTTCCCCATTGTTCCATGCAAAAGCACGATTGGCAGATCCTCTTCACCGATCAAGTAACGTTTCTCCTTCTCCGAATTCATGATTGTCTTTCATCTGTGTGCGCGGTTCGCGTTGCCCGGATAAACGTCGCGATGCTCCCATTCACACTCAGCTCGGTGCGCTCGTTGCGAGCGACCGCTTGTGGCCTCCTGCCTACGACAAATTCACAGGGCAGTGAGCAAAAAAACGAGCATCTCTAAGTGATTAAAAACAAAAAGCATAAATTGGTCGGGGCGTCCGGATCGAACCGGAGACCTCCTGCGCCCAAGGCAGGCGTGCGCACAGAAATCCAACGCTGGAGAGATTTGTTCTTGGAATTTCCGTTGAGGAGTCGACTCACGCTCGACTGTGCCATAACTGTGACACAGAAACCTGTTTTTGATGACAAAACTGACGTTATTGACGGTTGGCTTTTGTTGATTCTACGCAAGTTATGAAAGCAGGGAAGCGCCCGAAGAATCCGTAGTTTATAGGGAGGCTCTCAGTTAGTGACTTCCTTTTTCAGCTCTCGAAATTCGGGAACTGCGAACGCATTTTCAAAGGTGATGGAGATGGAAGAGCCTTTGCGGACATTGTTCACGAGCGCGGGGCGGAAACATGCGATGCAAGTTCCGCCTTGATGACGAACGCTCGGGTACACAATACCGGGTGATCCTTCCTCGAGAAGCTCGCTGGCTAAACGTTGGGATTCTTTGTAGCTATCTCGATCCAAACACTTTTCAAAACGTGCATCGCCTCGAATGTCGTAAAACTTGCCTCGAAAATCAGCGAGAAATTCGACAAATGAAAAGGTTTCCCTCTCCTGCCAGTTGATTTCCTGGAGTTCCTTGGCCTTGTGGTAGGCCACCTCGAACTCCGAAGTCTCGCGGGAGAAGGCCGCGTACCATGCACCCCGTTCTGACCCGTTGAAACGGCTTCCTGCGGGACTGGCATGCGTGAAAGCCGCATTAACGATATGGAAGTAGGGGATACCAAAAACGAGTTCCCGCACGGTAATGCCTGGAAGCAAGCCAGCTTCCCCCAGCAGGCGATCATTTGTGGCTCCCTCAAGTTCGAATAAAACGTTCAGACCATCGGGATCATCGGTGAGGCGCGTCAGAACACTCTCGTCACGGTCGCTGTACCGGGCGGGAATGAGACGATGGGTGTCGTCGCGAGCAACCTCGGAAACGCGGGGCAGCACCTAGCGGCCGCCGCGGCGAGAGTCCAGAAGTTGCCTGACGCGCAACATGGCTGGCTGGCCGCCTTTTATCATGTAGGGAAGGGGCGCTTCCCCTTCAAACATCGCGTTTTCATTCGGCAACTGTACCCAACGGTCGGCGAGCTTCTTGCTATAGAGAATATTTAGTGCCTTAAAAATGCCGGTCAGGATGGAAATCCTGGTCAGTCGGTCCTGGTCGAGCGTTCCGCGCGGCTTTCGCTTCAACTCGTAGAATGCGCCATTGGACATGCCGCCGAGCAATCGCCGGGCGTCCTCATCACGCAATTCCCAAAGGTCACGAATTTTCAAGAACGCTTGCACTGCCGAAGGTCCCAATCGCTTTTGGACGTCCTTGCTCGAAAGATCGGCTGGCCTCTCCCAGGCAATCCCTGCGCCTACTCGATTCATGGTCGCCACGTTTAGCTCCTTTAATCACTCCATATATGGAGCATTATACATCCGTTATTGGATAGGATCAATCGTTCGTTCGCCCATGACAACTGAGGCGGAAACGCTCAGCGACGCCAAGGGTAAGCAAATGCCGCTACGGGACGGCACAGCTACACTCGCCGACACTCTTCCGTAACGGTGAAACCAACCATCCCGGCTACTTGCAGGCTTCTTCGCGGTCTACCAGACGTCTGAAGTCGTTTTCGGCTTCGGTGTGGCTGCCGTATTTGCCCCTTTCATATTCTTTCTTCACCACCTCAAGAATTCGTTGAATGGCTCGACGGCACGGGGCAGTTTTGTTAATTCTAAGTTGCGTCGCCAGTTGGTCGAGGAAGCCAGCGCCCATGAGCTGGATTATACCGATGTGGTCGTCGGTCAGTGTGAAAGGGATAGCCTCCGAAGGCTGAAACCGGGAAAATCCGTCGTTTGACTGTCTGCAAACCGGAGGCGTAGCATCTGGTTCGGCACCATATTCGGCTGCCTACCATGCATCGCATGAACGACGGTTCGGTGTAGGAACGTCAAATCCGTGCTTCGCCTTGTCAACGCTCGCCGTTGGATGTGGTTTGGTTCCGTTCTGGTCTGCTTTGCCTCGATTGCTCTGCTCGTTATTGCGTTTCGCCCCGGGCTTTACACTGGGGGGCAGGTCTCTTCCGTGCTGCTGGCCCTTGTTTTGACTGCTCTTCTAGTTGCCATCGCGCTCCACGTCCGTTTCCTAATTCTGGCAAAAAGGGAACAGCGCGAAACCGCAAACGCGCTGGATGCCGCGGAGCGGGAATACAAGGCCGTCTTCGATAGCACACTGGATGGCATTTTGATTATCGACGACCACGGGATCTGCGTCGAAGCTAATCCAGCGGCACTGACCTTATTCGGCACCGACCGCAACGTACTCGTGAGTCGACCTATTGTGAAGTTTTTCGAGGGCTCAGGAGATTTCAGAGACAGTTGGAATCGATTTTTGGAGCACAAAAACGAACACGCCGAAACGCGGGTTTTGCGAGGAGATGGCGAGACGATCGTTGTTGAATACACGGCGAAGGCGCACTTCTTGCCCGGCAAGCATGTGGCTGTGCTTCGCAACATCACCCGGAGAAAGCACGCGGAAGAAGCCTTACGCGAGAGTGAAGAGCGATTTCGGCAGATGGCCAGCAACATCCAGGAGATTTTCTGGATGCTGGATGCCAAGAATCTGAAGGTTCTCTACGTCAGCCCGGCATACGAAACGATCACAGGCCGAACCAGCGAGTCACTCAAAGAGAATCCCAAATCATACGAAGAAGCCATCCATCCCGAGGACCGGATTCGAGTGCTTTCTCGATTGGGCGAATCGGTCGAAAGCGGCCGGCTGGACGAGGAGTTCCGCATCGTCAGGCCGGATAACCTAACCCGCTGGGTGTGGGTCCGCGGATTTCCAGTCCGTGATTCCGCTGGGATTGTCCGGCGCCTTGTGGGAACTGCCCAGGATGTTTCAGCGCGAAAATCGGCCGAACAGGAAATAGCTCAAAACCTTGATATGGCCGAATCGGCGCGCGCCGAAGCTGACGCGTTTCGAAAGACAACTCTTGCACTCACCCAGAACCTCAGCATGGACTACGTTCTGGACACGCTGCTCCAGTCCCTTTTGAAACTGGTTCCTTGTGAATCAGCTCGCATCGTTTTGGTAGAAGCTGAGACCCGCCTATTCCTTGCACGCGAGGTGCAGGGGACTGAAACAAGTCATCGGGTTCCGAAATGCCCGGCAACGTTGGATGCAAAGGACAGCGAGTTTCTGATGCACGTTCTCGCAGGCAGGAGCTGTCTGCTCATCACGAACACTGCCGTAGAGACAGGATGGAAGGCCTTCAAGGGCTTTTCCCATCTACGCTCCTGGTTGTGTGTGCCGCTCGTTGCATCGCAACAGGTGCTCGGACTTCTGTCCCTGGGAGATACTCGTGCCCAGACGTTTACCCAAGAGCATTTGCGCCTGGCCAAATCACTCGCAATCCCTGCTGCGGTTGCGATTCAGAATGCCCGGCTTTACGAGCAAGCGGAGATCTTTCGTACCGAACTCGAACAACGTTTGGCCGATTTGGAGCAGGCACAGAAAGAGCTTCGAGAAGTACAGCAGGGCAGGGAATTGTCCTAGATATTCTGATTCTGGACCCCTGCCGGTTGGAGTCTTCAAGTGGCGCCTTCAACACGACCTTACATGGGAGCTACGCCCTACAATGGCGGTGTCACGTTCCGCTTGTGGGCACCGTTTGCATCCGATGTGCAGGTGCAGGGAGACTTCAACAACTGGAAACCTGGCACCCCTCTATTTTCCGAAGGGAACGGCTACTGGAGCGCAGACCTGCCCGGAGCAATGGTCGGACAGCAATACAACTATCTCCTTACAAACGCCGCGTCGGGAGCGGTGCTCACGCACGTTGATCCGTATAGCCGCGCATTCCAGAAGCGTGGCGGTTCAAGCTGGATCGCGCCGAGCGACACGCAATATGCCGACAGTTCCTATACAACGCCTGCCTGGAATGAACTGGTGATCTACGAGTTGCACGTCGGCACATTTACACTTGATCAAACCTTGTCACAACCGGGCGGGACGTTCGATTCGGCGGCGACGAAACTCGATTACTTGAAGGATCTCGGGATTAACGCGATCGAGATCATGGCGGCGGGCGAGTTCGAGACTGATACTTCCTGGGGATACAACCCAGCTTACATCTTCGCAATCGAGGAACAGTATGGCGGACCGGACGGGTTCCGTGCGTTCGTGCAAGAAGCACACAAACGCGGCATTGCGGTGATTATGGACGTTGTTTACAACCACTTGGGCTATCCCGCGGGGGATATGTGGCAGTTTGACGGATGGGGCCAAAATGGCAAAGGCGGGATCTATTTTTACAACGATTGGAGGAGCGCGACTCCGTGGGGCGATACACGGTTTGACTACGGTCGGCCGGAAGTGCGGAACTACATTCTCGACAACGCGCGGCGCTGGCTGCAACAGCGATTTGCTGATGGCTTGCGCTGGGATGCCACCGGCTGGATTCGCAACGTATACGGCAACAACAACGATCCAGGAAACGACTTATCGGACGGATGGTCACTCATGCAAGCGATTAACGCGGAGATAAAACAGAGCCAACCCTGGAAGATCAGTATCGCCGAGGATATGCAGGCCAATGAATGGGTAACGAAAGACACCAGTGTTGGCGGCGCGGGCTTCGACGCGCAGTGGGAAGCACAATTCGTGCATGCAATACGTTCAGCGATTATCCCTGCGGATGATTCGGCGCGAAACATGTATTCCGTCCGCGATGCAATCTGCCATGGCTACAACGGCAATGCGATTGAGCGCGTTGTCTACACCGAATCGCACGATGAGGACGCGAATGGACATTTTCGCGTCCCAGAAGAAATTTGGCGCGGCAATGCGAGCGGCTATTTTTCGAAGAAACGCTCGACCTTAGGCGCCGCGCTCGTTTTCACGGCGCCCGGGATTCCGATGATCTTCCAGGGGCAGGAATTCCTCGAAAATGGTGATTTTAGTGATACGAAGCCGCTCGATTGGACCAAACGGCTGACCTTTAGCGGCATTCTGACCATGTATCGCGATCTGATCCGATTGCGGCGGAATTGGTTTAATAATACGGCAGGCCTGAAAGGGCAGTCACTAAATGTGTTCCACGTGAACGACGCGGCGAAAGTAATCGCATTTCACCGTTGGGACCGCGGCGGAGCGGCAGATGATGTGGTTGTGGTCGTCAATATGGCGAACCGATCGTACGACTCCTACTCGATCGGCTTTCCGCGCGCAGGCGCGTGGAACATCAGGTTCAATAGCGACTGGAATGGTTATAGCTCTGATTTCGGCAATCAGTTGTCGTATGACACTACCGTGAGTCAACCCGGTAGAGATGGGATGCCATACAGTGGCGATGTCGGAATCGGCCCCTACACCGCAATCATCCTGTCACAAGGATAGTCTGGAACAGCACTAACAATCTTCCTGGCTACTCTCTCGCAAATTCTGCGAAATTCAGGACCTTCAGGGTCCGGTGACTACCTGTCCCAGCGAACGACCTAAACGTCAGCGCGACTGCCCGCGCCAGAGGGAATTCGTAACCTTGAGTTAGGGACGCGAGCAAGGTGGTCACCTCGATCCTGAAGTGCGTGGCTGCGGCTGACCTTCTTTCGGTTTCTCATTCGGACTGATTCGCGCCTACCGACCCTCTGGTCGCAATACCTGCCAGATCGAGAGTTGATCAGAAGAAGCGGTGGCGAGGGCGCAGACGCAGCGCGTCCCTAATTGTCTTCGGTTCCGGAAGTTCTTGTCCGTTGTTGGAAGATGTTCCGACCACAAGAAAAGTATTTCACCACTCCCATGTTGCCTCGCGGCAGTATGTTGCCCCTCCGTACCGGCCGCCTTTCCGAGCAGAAAGGGAGGGCCATCCGGTGCTGGAGACTGCGGGGATGCGGCCGAGAAGAACTTTGCGGCCAATCCCGGCACGGTGCCGCCTCGAGAAGCGCTTCCAAAAAACATCGATGGTTGACGAGGTTGAACACTCACCAACGCAACCGGTTCTGCGAGCAAATTCGACACGGTGTTTTGTCCGATGGCAGACCATTGGGCCAGTCCAACAGGCAGTTATTCCTTCCGGTTTTTCTCCCCGGAACAAATCGATCGAATCTTGCGCGAAGGTGTGAAGCGTGGCAGAGCCGGTTCGCACGATGCGATCGAAAGAATTCTCAAACACGAGCCGGGCCTCGAACGAGCGGAATTGTGGCGGCAAATTCGCCGGCTCAAGCAGCCTTCGAATGGAAAACTTTATCGGCGCACGGTCTGGAGTCCAGAAGACGACCAAATCCTTCGGAAGGGTTATGGGGAAGGGTGGAATGGGAAGCGAGCAGCAGTGCGCGAACTTCTTAGGCGGCATCCCGGTTGGCGGCCTCACTCGATTTGGGGGCGGGCAGCTAGGCTCGGACTCGTTGAAAAGGACACTAAAAAAGTACGACAGCGTTCGCGACAGCCTTGGACTGAGGATGACGACCGCATACTGCTCATAATGGCAGGTTACAAGACAGCGGAATTTATCGCCAAAGCCTTACGTCGGTCCGAAAACGCCGTCCGCTATCGCCTCGCTGTCCTAGGAAAGAGCAGTCGCGTTCATTTAGAAGGATATGCACGACGGACTCTCGCGCAACAGCTGCATTTGGGCAGCCGCACAATCCAACGCCTGATTGTCCAGGGTTTGCTTGACGTTCGGGATCCAAGGATTACCCACAAGTCTTTGGAACAGGCGCGTAAGACAGGTCGGGTGACAGTGTCACTGCATGGCCAGCAGCCTGAAGCCCAGGATTCCGGGATCGTCCCGAGCGAAGAAAAGCTCCCTGCTACTTCGCCGACCACTTTCATTTCGGCTGCACCGCACGATTCCTCAAAACCGCCTCGTTCTTGTCGAGCCAAGCGAATTTGGGCGGATGTTGCGAGGGAACTCAACGTCGATGCCGGCGTGATCGAAGATCTAGTCTTCTGCGGGGTACTCAAACTCTATGATCCTCGAGTCACGGAAACGTCACTCACAAGGTTCTGTGCGCGGTATGGCGCTTTGATCAAAACCGATTTTCTCGATGCGGAAACACGGGATTGGCTTGCTGGCTCAATGGACCTTGCGCCGAATGCGGGCAAGGAGGTGGCGCCCGGGTTGGAGGCTTTTCGTAAGCATGCGCGAGTTGTGCGGACCTGTGAAAATTGCGGGAGAGCGGTTCGTGGCAACGTGTTCTTCCGACATAACAAGAGGTGTGCACAGCGAAACCGTTGATGAAGCGAGGAACGCTCGAGGTCCAACCTGAGCCACGCGCGGCTTGATAGATGTGCGACCTGACGAAATCCGTGGTGGTGCTGGAGGCTGCACAATACCTCAAATAAGTTGAAGTATTGTGTGTGACACAGGTAAGCAGAGCGAAAAGAGAGTGCGGTCAGAAGAAAGTGCCGGCAAAGGAAATCGAGGGCGCCGTCATGCCTGCTGTTTGGATCACGCAGGAACGTGATCCACATCACCGACTCCGGACAATCTCAAGTGTATTGTGTCGACGGAATCGGATGAGTTCAAATGAGGGAGAACCGAGTCCTGATTGTCGACAACTGGGGAGATCAGGCACGCGGTCGTCGAATGTGTTGATTGTTGATTCACTAGCGCAGCTTTTTCAGATCGAACGATGCCGCAATCGTTTTGGACTCGGGAGTGAGAACCTCCACAGTGGTTTCCTCCGACGCGACCTCTTTACAATCGTATTCGAGCTGGACCGTCGCACCATCCAGTACGGGAGGTACGTCCTTGGTCGGCGTGGAATAGATCGGTTCGTTGTGGATGGAACGCGTGGGGATCACGCGTCCGCTCTGTTTGAGACTGAAGCGGAAATTCTGCCAAAAGTCTTCAAGGCGCAGCGAGGCACTCTTACTCTCCTCAAGCGGAGGGGTTTTCTGGACATCGTTCTGCGCAGCTCCGGCGTACGCAGCCCGCAACACCAGCGTGACTTGGACGATGATTTTGTCTCTGCCTTGGCGATAGTCGTGGGCCGCCTGTTGTTCTGTGTAACCCTTGGTGGCATTGCGCCGGGAGACGTCCACTACCTGAGCGAAGGGAGTGAGCAGCTCAATTTGAGTAATAAAACAGCTCTCTTCCGGAGTCGAACATGCCGATATGTAGGGATGTAGGAAATTCGCAGTGACTTGATCGTTGCGCTGGCCCAGCACGTAGGCCTCGTGAATGTCGGCGGGCGTTAAGGGGACCTCGTAGGCTTCCGAGAACTGCATAGTGACCAGGCAGGTTGCGGCCAAAGCCAGAAAAACGTGCCCAACATTCGGGATCCGACAACTCACAAATCATTTGATGCCCTCAGGCCGAAAACAGCGGCAGCGCGATGCAAAGTTACCTAATTTGAGGCATCTTCCTCGTTCAGTTCGGCGCACAGGCGATTTGCGTCATGAGAGTTGTCGGGCCAAGCCAGACCTATTACTTCAACTGTTACGTACATTGCGAGAGTTCCGTGCCAGCAAGCGGATCAGCACGTTTAGGGAGAAGCACGGTAAGAGAATGCAGCCGTCGCTTCAAAATGGCAGCCTTACGTCAGTGAGCTTCGCTTCCGAGTCGGTCCCACGTAGCTCTCTGCATTTCTTCGCCATTGGCGTGGGGAAGGATAAGGTAGGCGAGTAATTCCGAGCCGAGCTTTGCACCAGAGGGCAGTGTAATCGACCATACGTACGTGGCGAGGGTGAATCCGTGCTTGGCTTAGAACGTGGTCAACCCAGCGTTCCTTTTTAGGTTTACATTCAGAGTGGTAAGACTTCGGCTTGCTCATAAAACAGCGAACTTGGCGCGAGGCTTAAGGGCGGATTTCGACGGGCGTCCCAACTCTAATCTGGGCATAAATTTCGTCGATTTCCTCGTTGGCTCGGACGAAGTACTCTTTCGGATTCTGCGGATTGGCAATGTCATCGCATGAATGGCGACCGACGAGCCGATCACTGAGTTTGACGACGACGTCGTCTCCTTCATAGATGGCCTGGACCCAAATGCCGTTGGTCGTGCCGCAATCTTCTTCCCGGATGATGACATCTTGCGCGACATCCACGAGCTTACGGGTCATATAACCGGAGTCGGCAGTCTTGAGGGCCGTATCGGCTAGACCTTTACGCGCGCCGTGAGTCGAGATGAAGTATTCGAGCACGGTCAGACCTTCACGGAAATTTGCGAGAATCGGCTTCTCGATGATGTCGCCGGAAGGTTTGGCCATCAATCCGCGGACTCCTGCAAGCTGGCGAACCTGCTGTTTGTTACCACGAGCGCCTGAATCCACCATGAGCGAAACGGGATTGTATTCCTTCTTGCCCTGGTTGTGCTTGAGCGTGTCGAGCATGACGTTCGAGATCTTGTCGGTGCAGTGCGTCCAGATATCGATGATTTTGTTGTAACGCTCGGCATCGGTGATGACGCCCTTGCGATATTGCTTTTCCGCTTCGCGGATTTGTTTTTGGACGGCTTCGATCTCCTGCTCTTTTTCTTTCGGGATAATCATGTCATCAATACCGATGGAGACACCGGCCTTGGTGGCC